>Ga0224510_10002650_pt1 | contig 10588 bp, 6 predicted proteins | sample SF_May12_sed_USG_FD_170161 | JGI IMG/M metagenome (GOLD analysis project Ga0224510, IMG submission 170161) | Sediment microbial communities from San Francisco Bay, California, United States - SF_May12_sed_USGS_4_1 | ecosystem: Environmental > Aquatic > Marine > Sediment | place: USA: California... | reverse complement strand
TGGCCCATGCGGTCAACGTCGATCGTTCTGCGGACGACAGGAGAATCGCTGGGGCCCGATGCATGGGGCAGAAGATAGCGCTCGCCGGAATTGATTGTCAATCTATTTATGACGCACTACACTAGCGATCTCGGTCCGCAACCTGACCGGCGCAAAAAACATGAATAATTGACCGATCTTAGACCTCTTGTTAGACTTCGACCGTGTCCGATCACCAAGTCTTTCTACAGCGATCTCCCGCACGCTAGCCCCACTATGAATTCACCACCGACCATTCGAGATATCTTGGAGAATATTGCCCGGGTTATCAAAGGGAAACCCCATGTGATCGAGATGAGCGTCGTCGCCCTTCTGGCTCGTGGACATCTGCTCCTGGAGGACGTCCCCGGGGTCGGGAAAACGACGTTGGCCCATAGTTTGGCCCGGTCGCTTGATTGCTCCTTCAAACGGGTTCAGTTTACGAGTGATCTGCTGCCATCGGATATCGTGGGCGTGTCGATCTTTAATCGCCAGAAACAGGCCTTTGAGTTCATACCAGGTCCGATCTTTGCCAACATCGTCTTAGCGGATGAAATCAACCGAACCACACCGAAAACTCAGAGTAGTCTCTTGGAAGCCATGAGTGAGGCGCAGATTTCGTTCGACAATAAGACCTACCCATTAAGCCAGCCCTTCATGGTCATCGCCACTCAGAACCCCGCAGAATATCACGGCACGTTTCCGCTTCCTGAGTCGCAACTCGATCGCTTTCTCATGCGGCTTCGTATCGGATACCCGACGCCTGAAGAAGAACGTAAGGTGTTGGAGCGTCCACAATCGTTGCATCCGGCTGAAGAGCTCTGCCCATTGCTCACCGCACAGGATGTTCTTGCGTTGCAGGACCAGGTCGATAAGGTTCGCATGGAAGAGAGCATCACGGACTATCTCCTCGCCATTGTCCAGAGTACAAGACAATCGGATCTCCTATCCTTGGGTGTAAGTACGCGTGGCGCGCTGGCGTTGAGCCGGGCGGCCAAGGCGCTCTCTTTTGTTCGCGGTCGGACCTATTGTCTGCCGGACGATGTGAAAGAGTTGGCCCCCATCGTGCTGTCTCACCGCATCATGGTGGCTCGTGCACAGGGTTCACGCCAGCGAAGCTCGGAACAGGCCGAACAGATCATCCAGGATTTAGTCGAGTCGATTCCAGTCCCTGTCTAACGCTCTCCTGACACGAGCTGGTAGGCATGGAGCTGGTGTGATATGCCACTTCAATTACCCGTCTTTGTGCGCCGATCGTTTCGCCACCGGTCCACACGGGTCACGTCCGAAGGCCTTCAGTTCTTGATCTTTACCCTCGCGATCGGCATTGCCGCCATCAATACCGGCAACAATCTGTTCTATCTCCCCCTCGCCATGATGCTGAGTCTGATCTTGATCTCAGGGATCGTCGCGGAATACTGCCTGCGACGGTTGGAATTTCACCGCCATCTTCCCGATCTCATCATGGTCAATCACCCGGTGACTGCCACGCTGGTAGTGAAGAACCGAAAATCGAGTCTTCCCAGTTTTTCTCTGGTGATCTTGGATGTGAGTGACGGTCAGGATCTGGATCGTGGAATCACCCTTCACCACTTGCCGGCCGGTGCCAGTCGGTTGGTGTCGTATCCGATGTTGGCGAGGCGACGTGGGAGGCTGCATCTTGAAGGGATACGCGTTGCGACGGAATTTCCCTTTGGGCTATTCATGAAGAAAGCGTTGTACCAAGTGGAGGGTACGGTCATTGTGTACCCGGAGATCACTCCGCTGAGTGAGACGCTGCTTCGAGGTCTCACGAGTGCCGGCCAAGAGCAGGCCCTTCATCGCCGCGGTCATGGGAGCGACCTCTATAACCTGCGTTTGTATCATGCCGGAGACGACTCTCGGAACATCCATTGGCCGACGACCGCGCGTACGTCGCAGTTGACGGTCCGAGAAACCGAAGCCGAAGAACAGCGCCGAGCGACCATCCGACTGCAGACCACCGTTCCCGCAAGCTACGATGCGGTATTTGAGCAAGCCGTCTCTGTGGCGGCGTCTCTGGTTCAGCACTTATCGTACCGGGGCTACCTCATTCGGCTCATCGTGGGGTCGTCCTGCTCCGAATTCAGTCAAGGCGACGCCCACCTGTACGATCTGCTCCGGATGCTTGCGCTCTGTGAACGATGTGCGCCTACCGGGGAAATCGATGCAAGCGACCACCATCAGGCCGAGAGCTCAGAAGGCGAAGGAGGCACGGAAATCGTGGTGCAATCGTGGGGTGGAACTGCAGGTGTGCAACCAGATCACCCGACGATTCTGATCAACGGTCAGCCCGTCATCGGAGGAGTCCATGGCGTATAGCCAGGCCCTTCGTCTGACATCCATTCTGTTGGCGGCGGTGTCATTCATCGGACTGACACTCGGTTCGGGGTTGCCTGCCTGGTTGGCGGTCTTCACCGGGGTGGCCCTGATCGTTGTGCTCATTCGACACGTAGCAGCCGGGCCCATCGTGCATCTGGCCCCGCATGGGCTGTTCTCACCCGCTGGATGGAATCTTCTGGTTATCATCGGGTTTCTGGGGTTTTGGGTGGACATGTTTTTGGTGTCAGGCGAACTCCTGCCGGCGGGCATTCATTTTCTCATGATCCTCATGGTTATTAAGCTGTTCAACCTCAGGCAGCGCCGGGACTATCTCCATCTCTATGCCATCAGTCTCGTTGCCATTCTGGCATCAGGATCCCTCACAACGGATCTCTGGTACCTCCCGATTTTTCTGCTCTATCTCGTAGCAGGGGTATGGACGCTGATCCTGTTCCAGATTACGAAGGGTTTTGGGGACGAAAGCGCCTCGCCGACGAGTGCGCCCTCGGTTCAGGTTGACTTGCCAGGCCGAGTCACGCCTCAGCTCTTTTGGCTTGCAAACGGACTCGCGCTGGTCTGTTTCGGGATGACCGTGGCGATATTCTTCACGATTCCCCGACTCAGCGCGGGCTTTTATCACAAAGGCTTTGGGGAGAACATTCGGACGTCGGGTTTTTCCGAGACGGTCAACTTGGGTGCGATCGGACCGATCAAGCGCGATCCCAGTGTCGTGATGCGGATCGAGGTGACGCGGCAGGAACCCCACTCCTTGGACCGGTTGTATGTGCGGGGGCTCGCATTTGATCAATACGACGGCAAATCGTGGACGAATCGATTGGGCTACAGGCGGAACCTGAACGAAGAAAATCCCGGGACGTTTCTCATCCGTGGGCAGCAAGGTTCGGCGGGTTCAAGGCTTGGTGATACCATCCAGCAGAACATTATTTTGGAATCGCTGGATACAGCCGTCCTCTTTGCCGCGCCCTTCGTTGAACGAATCAGCGGGAAATTTCCGGCGGTCCAGTCGGATTTAGCCGGGTCCGTGTATCTTCCCTTTCCTAGCGCCTCCCGTATCGAATACTCCGTCGTGTCGCGATCCAATCCCCTGCTCCCGGCTGATCTTGGGTCCGATGCACCGTTGTACCCAGAATCATTCGCCAGACATTTCTTGCACCTCCCCTATCGGTCCGAACGAATCAGCAGATTATCGGAAGACATTACACGCTCCCAAGCCGGCCCATATGAAAAAGCGCATGCCATTCAGACATACCTGACTCGCAACTATCAGTATAGCTTGGATGCACCGCTCGCAGGCTTGGATCGCCCGCTTGAAGAATTTCTCTTTATTCGCAAAACAGGGTATTGCGAGCACTATGCGACGGCCATGGTGATCATGCTGCGGATGGTAGGAATTCCAGCCCGGCTCGTCACGGGGTTTCTGGCCACGGAATGGAATGAGTATGGGAACTACTACGTGGTGCGTCAGCAAGATGCCCATGCATGGGTCGAGGTGAACCTGCCGCATTCCGGATGGATCATGATGGATCCGACCCCGCCGTCCAATGAAGTCGTAAGGAACGAATCTCCTGCCTGGCAGGCGTTAGGACGCATCTTGGACAGCGTCAAACTGCAGTGGAACCGGTTTTTTGTCCAATACAGCGCTGCGGATCAACTGGCCGTCGTTCGAGAATTGAAAGCCGGTGGGAAATCGGTCGGCCATAGGACTCTCGACTCCCTGGTTACCATCCTCAGTCCCTTCACTCGACTGCTCGGGATGATTCCCGATCAGCTCTTCCGAGGTAGCGTTCAGCCTCAGGCGGCCATTTTGGGGGGTACGGCTCTCTTCCTCATCATTCTTCTCTGGTTGGGCATGAAAGGAATCAAGGGAAGGATACGTGTCGATAAAAAGGCCACACTGGAAGAGCAGCGAATCGTCGAGCTCTACAAACAGATGCTTGCACGTCTGGCCGACAACGGCATCGCAAAAGCAGCCGGCACCACGCCGTGGGAGTTTGTTCACGTCACTCGTATGACATGGGGTGAAGCCAATTCCGCTGTGGCCTCAATCACGGAGCTTTACTGCAAAGCTCGGTTCGGTGGAATACTCCTGACAGATGAGGAACTGCAGCTCGCCAAAGACAGGCTTACACAGTTGACGTCGATGGAGAAACCCTGACACAAATGGCGAAATGAGCAGAGTGAGGGTTATACCAGAGAGAAGAGAGCCTGAAATGGAGCGGGAAAAGGGATTTGAACCCTCGACCCTCGCCTTGGCAAGGCGATGCTCTACCACTGAGCTATTCCCGCTCGAGAGCCATTAAGATGGGGAGTGTACTAAGCTCGCAGGACGCTGTCAAGCCACGAGGTGACGAGGGTAGGTCATCGGTGAAATCGGTAACAAGAGCGAAAACATTACTTTGCGGTAACACTGCGAGTTGTATAGGCAGATGAAGAGTATAAGACATTAATATATAAGAGAATAGTTAGTGTGATCCTAGAGCTAATCATTCTGGTTTCTCCAAGCACGATACGTAATCTACTCAAAACTGATCGTTCACTGACTGATGAAGAGCACGGACGAATGAATTAAATAACATCAATTACTTCAAATGGTTAAGGCGAAACATGAGTGATGTCGAGACCAATGGACCTCAGTGGTTTGAATATTGCGAGATTATAGGTTGCAACTGGTGAGGGCTAGTGCTATATGCCTGTTGCTTTTTTAGTTGTGGGTGATGTGATTCAATCTCAGTTTTCAGATGAAGACGATTTCCCAAACTTTTAGATCAACAAACGTAGGAATTGACCAAAGGTAAAACGAAAAGGTCCTTCAAGCTTAAACGTTGAGGAGGTATCAACAATGTTCTTGTCACGTCGACAATTTCTGAAGGTCTCTGCAGGCACTGTCGCTGCTGCAGCCGTGGCGGACAACGTCCTGGCATTGACGGCACTTCAGCCGGTGATCGAGGTCGGAAACCCGTTGGGAGACTATCCTGACCGCTCGTGGGAACGTGTCTACCACGATCAATACCGCTACGATTCATCCTTTACGTGGGTGTGTTCTCCGAACGACACGCACGCCTGCCGCGTCCGTGCGTTTGTGCGGAACGGGGTGGTCATGCGGGTGGAACAAAACTACGACCACCAAACCTATGAAGATCTCTATGGAAATCGTGGGACCTTTGCCCATAACCCACGGATGTGCTTGAAGGGGTTTACATTCCATCGACGCGTGTATGGGCCGTATCGGTTAAAGGGTCCATTGATGCGGAAGGGCTGGAAGCAATGGATGGACGACGGATCTCCTGAGCTCACTCCGGAGACGAAGCGGAAGTATAAGTTTGATAGTCGATTCCTCGACGATATGCTCCGCGTGTCATGGGACACAGCCTTCACCTATGCGGCCAAAGCCATGATCGTAATCGCTACACGGTATAGCGGTGAAGCGGGAGCGCGGCGTCTCCGGGAGCAGGGCTATGCACCGGAAATGATCGAAATGATGAAAGGCGCCGGTACACGATGCTTTAAGCATCGCGCTGGAATGCCGGTACTCGGTATCGTCGGTAAGATGGGTAACACCCGTATGAACGGCGGTATCAATGCATTGCTCGACACCTGGATCCGCAAGGTCGGACCGGATCAGGCTCAGGGAGGACGGTACTGGTCAAACTACACCTGGCACGGAGATCAAAACCCTTCTCATCCGTTCTGGTCCGGTGTCCAAGGGTCTGACATCGACCTCTCCGACATGCGCTTCTCAAAGCTGAACACCAGCTGGGGAAAAAATTTCGTCGAAAACAAGATGCCGGAGGCGCACTGGAAGTTGGAGTGTATTGAACGAGGAGCCAGAGTCGTCGTCATCACCCCCGAATATAACCCCACTGCGTATCGTGCGGATTACTGGATGCCTCTGCGTCCGGAGTCAGATGGCGCGCTCTTTTTGGGTGCCATGAAAATCATCATCGATGAAAACATGCACGACACGGACTTCTTGAAGCAATTTACGGATGCCCCCATTCTGGTACGCACGGATACCTTGCAGTACCTGGACCCCCGTGACGTCGTGGCGGACTACCAGTTCCCTGACTTCTCAAAGAGTTATTCGGGCCGCATTCAATCATTGAAGCCAGAACAGATTCAGCGGTTGGGCGGCATGATGGTTTGGGATCTCAACAAGAAGCAGGCGGTTCCACTCCATCGGGAGCAAGTCGGTTGGCACTATATGAATAGCGGTATCGATGCAGCGCTCACCGGAACGTACCGGGTCAAGCTGCTCAACGGTCGGGAAATCGATGCGATGCCGGTCTGGCAGATGTATCTCGTTCACTTCCAGGATTACGACCTGGATACCGTCCATCAAATCTGCCGAACGCCAAAAGATCTCATTGTGCGGTGGGCTCGCGACTCAGGCACGATCAAGCCGGCGGCCATCCACAACGGTGAGGGTGTCACGCATTACTTCCACATGACTCCCAACGGTCGAGCGGCCGCGATGGTGCTCATCATCACCGGCAACGTCGGAAAGTTCGGAACCGGGCAGCATACATGGGCCGGTAACTATAAAGCTGGAACATGGACTGCGACGCCGTGGTCTGGAGCCGGTCTCTCTGTTCATACGGGAGAAGATCCATTCAACATCACGTTGGATCCGAACGCTCATGGTAAGGAAATTAAGACCAGGTCCTACTATTATGGTGAGGAAGTCGGCTACTGGAACCACGGTGATACGGCCTTAATCGTCAATACCCCAAAGTACGGACGCAAGGTGTTCACCGGAAAGACCCACATGCCGACCCCCAGCAAGCTTCGCTGGGTGGTCAACGTCAACGTCCTCAATAACGCCAAGCATCACTATGATATGGTGCGCAACGTTGACCCGAATATCGAATGTCTGATCACACAGGACATCGAGATGACGTCCGACGTGAACCACAACGACATTGCATTTGCTTGTAACTCATGGATGGAGTTCACCTATCCGGAAATGACCGTGACGGTATCCAATCCGTGGGTTCAGATCTGGAAAGGTGGCATACGGCCCTTGTACGACACCAGAAACGACCTTGACACCTTCGCCGGCGTGGCAGCCAAGCTGTCGGACATGACCGGTGATAAGCGGATGCGCGATTACTTCGCGATGGTCTATGCCAACCGTGTCGATGTGTACGCGCAGCGCATGCTCGATGCGTCCAGCACATTCTACGGCTACTCTGCCGACGTCATGCTCAAGTCGGAAAAAGGTTGGATGGTGATGGTCCGCACTTACCCGCGGCATCCATTCTGGGAGGAAACCAACGAATCGAAGCCGATGTGGACCCGCAGCGGACGGTACGAAAACTATCGCATCGAACCCGAAGCGATCGAGTACGGGGAAAACTTTATCTCCCATCGTGAAGGTCCTGAGGCCACCCCGTACCTGCCGAATGCCATCTTCACGACGAATCCGTATTGCAGGCCAGATGACTATGGGATCCCGATCACCGCACAACACCACGATGATAAGACCGTGCGGAACATCAAGTTGTCGTGGCATGAAATTATGCGGCATTCCAACCCACTATGGGAGAAAGGGTACCAGTTCTACTGCGTCACACCGAAAACCCGACATCGGGTTCACAGCCAGTGGTCGGTGAACGACTGGGTTCAGATTTATGAATCCAACTTCGGTGATCCCTATCGAATGGATAAGCGGACTCCCGGGGTCGGTGAGCACCAGATTCATATCAACCCACAGGCAGCCAAAGACCGAGGAATTAACGACGGCGACTACGTGTATGTGGATGGCAACCCGGTTGACAGACCCTATCGAGGCTGGAAGCCGAGCGATCCGTATTACAAAGTGGCTCGCTTGATGATTCGGGCTAAGTACAATCCGTCGTATCCATACCATGTCACCATGGCCAAACACGCGCCGTACGTGGCCACGCCGAAGTCAGTGAAGGGACATGAAACTAGACCGGACGGACGCGCTATCGCGATCGATACCGGATATCAGTCGAATTTCCGCTACGGCGCTCAGCAGTCGTTTACCAGGAACTGGCTGATGCCCATCCATCAGACCGACTCGTTGCCTGGCAAGCACGCCATCGCCTGGAAGTTCAAGTGGGGCTACCAGGTCGACCACCATGCCATCAACACGGTGCCGAAGGAATGCCTCATCCGCATCACTAAGGCGGAAGATGGAGGTATCGGGGCGCGTGGTCCATGGGAACCGGTGCGTACAGGATTTACGCCGGGCCAAGAGAATGAGTTCATGATCAAGTGGCTCAAAGGGGAACACATCAAGATCAAGGTCTAACTGCAAGGCAAGTCGAAAGCATGGGTGGCGGTTCGACGTGAGCCCCACCACAGGGTTCGAACATTGCCACTGACGAATTACGGAGGAGACTATGCCTGAAGTATATAACTGGCAACTGGGACGAAAGATGTTGTACCCCTACGAGGAACGACATCCGAAGTGGCAGTTTGCCTTCGTCTTCAACATCAATCGCTGTTTGGCCTGTCAGACCTGTAGCATGGCTGATAAGTCCACCTGGCTCTTTTCCAAGGGGCAGGAATATATGTGGTGGAACAACGTGGAAACCAAGCCCTATGGTGGCTATCCACAGTTCTACGATGTCAAAATTACCCAGCTGATCGAACAGGTGAATCCAGGGGGGCAGGTCTGGAACGTCCGTGTGGGACGGAAGCACCATGCGCCCTATGGCGTGTTTGAAGGGATGACCATTTTTGATGCCGGTGCCAAAGTCGGCCAGGCGGCGATCGGGTATATCCCGACGGACCAAGAATGGCGATTTGTCAACATCTACGAAGACACCGCCACCTCAATGCGCGCGTTGGTGGAGGGGATCGATAAGACCGGATTTTCGAAGGATGAACCGTGGAAGATGACCGGGAGCAGTCTCCCGGAACACGAGACCTTCTTTTTCTATCTCCAACGCATTTGTAATCACTGCACCTATCCTGGTTGTTTAGCGGCCTGTCCGCGGAAGGCCATCTATAAACGTCCGGAAGACGGCATTGTGCTGATCGATCAGAATAGATGTCGAGGATATAAGAAGTGTGTAGAGCAGTGTCCCTACAAGAAGCCGATGTATCGAGGAACCACCAGGGTCAGCGAAAAGTGCATCGCGTGCTATCCTCGTATTGAGGGAAAAGATCCATTGACCGGTGGTGAGCCGATGGAAACCCGCTGCATGGCGGCCTGTGTCGGGAAGATTCGCATGCAGAGCCTGATGAGGATCGGCGACGATGGTCTCTGGGCAGAGGACCGGTGGCATCCGCTGTACTACGCCATCCGGGTGGAGCAAGTGGCGCTGCCGCTGTATCCGCAATGGGGCACTGAGCCAAACGGCTATTACATCCCGCCACGCCATTCGCCACGCGGCTATGCCCGACAGATGTTTGGCCCCGGCGTGGACAATGCCATTGAAAAGTACCTGGTCCCGAGCCGGGAACTCTTGGCCGTGCTCCAGCTCTGGAGAGCCAGCCAACAGATCGTGTTTCGCTACGATGTCATTCCGGGTCCGAAAGTGTTTGAAACCCAGATTCACGGGAAGAGGTTCGAGATGTACAACGACACCGTGCTGGGCTTCAACAAGTCGGGGAAGGAAGTGGCGCGCGTCCAGGTCGAAGAGCCGATCTACATCCGGCCGGCCGAGCGCGTGACCTGGTTGTAAGTCGACAAGGATCGGCACAGTGTTCGAGGGGCGGGTCTTCCACAAGGGGGTCCGCCCCTCAACATTTGCAGAGGGGTCTCCTGTCGGAAACGATCGCTTATCTTCCGGCACAGGAGGCAGATCTATGTGGATACAGGGTGGATCGGTAGAGCCGGATTATCCGTGAGCATCAGTCTTTCGGCTCAGTGTGTGCTATATCTTCTGCGCACTTGACGAGATTCGTTCCCTCCAGTAGAGTTTTCAGAAGATCACCGTACACACTTGTGAGGGAGCGGTTTCAGCGTGACATCCCAGCCGCAGCAATCAATCCCATTTGCTGCTCAAGCGATCCCATTCGATGAGTTCCTCGCGTCAGGGCAACTCCCCGAAGGCTATCTTGATGGCGAGTATATGGAGCAGCAATTCGTCGAACGACTGGTCCATTATATTTTGAGTGTGCCCTCCGGGAGCTATTCTATGGCTCAACTCAGCCAGCTCCTTGAACAGCTCGACCCACGAGGACAAGTGTTTTTCTTTAAACGCCTCAAAGAGACCAGCCCCGATTGTCTGAA
>Ga0224510_10002645_pt1 | contig 10592 bp, 5 predicted proteins | sample SF_May12_sed_USG_FD_170161 | JGI IMG/M metagenome (GOLD analysis project Ga0224510, IMG submission 170161) | Sediment microbial communities from San Francisco Bay, California, United States - SF_May12_sed_USGS_4_1 | ecosystem: Environmental > Aquatic > Marine > Sediment | place: USA: California... | reverse complement strand
GCGCGGGGTCGAAGTGGTCGCGGTGCCGGACGAGGAGTTCGCGTCGATGGGCCCGAACGTGCTCGCGCTCGGCCCGCGCAGGGCGCTCGCGCTCGAGGGCAACGACGAGACCCGGCGACGCATGGAGCGGGCCGGCGTCGACGTGGCCGTCTACCGCGGCGACGAGATCTCGCGCAAGGGCGACGGCGGGCCCACGTGCCTCACGCGGCCGCTGCTCCGCAGCGAGCCCTGACCCGCCCCTGGATCGGCCTCGCTCCTCCGTTCGTGATCGTCGGCGGCTACTCGCAGCTGGTGGCGCTGGCCACGAACGCGGCGATCGCGTCGGCGAGGGCGTGCCGGCTCGCCTCCCACGCATAGAACATGTGACCCCCGTCGAAGTGGTGCACGGTGAGGCGGTCGGCCACGCCCGGGTCGAGCCGCATCAGGTTCCGCAGGCGGTCGCTCGCGTAGTAGGGCGTCACGAGGTCGTAGCGACCGTGGGTCACGAACGCCCGCAGGTGGGGGTTGAGGGACATGCCGTAGCGGAAGTCGTCCGTGGCGCCGGCCGGCAGCGCGAAGAAGTGCTGCTCGGCGTCGTCCTTCCAGGCCGTGAAGACCTCGTAGCTGAGCAGCGCGTACTCCCGGTCGGTCTCGACACCGATCTCGGACCGCAGGAGGCGGTTGATCGCCATCGTGTACGCGGGGCTGATGCCCGCGAGCGTCGGATCGGGCCCGGCGAAGGGCTCGCGGTCGGGGAACGGGTCGGTGCCGGTGATCGTGGCGTCGTAGAGGCCGACGACCTTCCGCTCGTCTCGAAGCAGCTCGCGCGAGAACCCCTGGATGCCCACGCGCCCCTCCGCGCGCACGACCAGGTCGAGGGGAAGGCCGACGAGGTCGGCGAGCCGGGTGAGGACGGCGTCACGCTCCGCCGCAGGCATGGCGACGCCGCGGGTCAGGAACGAGGCGTAGTCGCCGGTGGCGAAGGCCTCGGCGGCGCTGCGCACCTCGGCCGGCGGCGTCCCGGCCGGGAACTCCCGGGAGCGGCCGTGGTGCACCGCCGCAGCCGCCATCGTCGGCAGCGCGTCGACCCAGCCCACGACGTCGTAGTCCGTCGGGCTCAGGGGCGCGAGCTCGAGCGCCGGCGAGATCAGGATCGCCCCGTTGAGGCCGATGCCGGTGCTCTCCTGGAGCATCCGTGTCAGCCGCCCGACGCGGTACCCGCCGTAGCTCTCCCCGGCGATGAAGACCGGCGAGCCCCAGCGGCCGCGGGCGGAGAGCCAGCGCCCCATGAACTCGCACAGCGACTCCAGGTCGCGCTTCTGCCCGAAGTACTCCTTGGGATCGGGCGTCTCCTCGTTCCCCTTCTCCTTCTCGTCGCGGGGCTTCTCGTCCTCGATCACCCGGCTGAAGCCCGTGCCCACCGGGTCGACGAAGACGAGGTCGGTGAACGCGAGCCACGACGACTCGTTCTGGACGAGCCTTGGCGGCATCACCGGCAGCGAGCCGTCGGCGGGGAAGGCGACTCGTTGCGGCCCCACGGCGCCGAGGTGGAGGTACGCGGACGACGCGCCCGGCCCTCCGTTGAACACGAAGGTGATCGGCCGGCTCTCGTCGCCGTCGGCGGCGACGTACGAGACCGAGAAGATCTCGGCCGCCGGCTTCTCCTTCTTGTGGATCACGAGCCAGCCCGCGCTGGCCGTGTACTCGATCGGCGTGGCGCCGCCGGTCCAGGTGGCGGTCGTCTCGGCGCCCGCGGGGGGCTGGTGCCGCTTCTTCGGCTCGCTCGCCTTGTCCTTCGTCGGCTCGTCGTCGTTCATGGGGCGCACGCTACCCGCCGGGCAGGGGCGCGTGCGCCGCGCCGCCCGCGCGCCGCCCCGCTCGCTGCTCACACCGCATCGTCCAACGTGAGCTGCCGGTAGTCGGAGAGCCCGGCGACGCCGACGCCGACGAGACGGAGCGCGCCCGGCCGGTCGCGGAGGCCCCGGTCGAGCAGGCGGCACGCGAGCTCGCCGATCCGCTCGGCCTCGTCGACCGGCGCGGTGAGCGTCGTCGAGCGGCTGCGGATGGAGAAGTCTGCGTAGCGGAGCTTTGCGGTCACGGTGCGCGCGGAGAGCCCGGCTCGCGTGAGCCGGTCGGAGAGCTCGCCCGCCATGCGACGCAGCTCGGCGTGCAGCACGGCGCGGTCCGACACGTCACGGGCGAAGGTCTCCTCCGTCGAGATGGAGACGGCCTCGGCCTCGGTCTCCAGGTCCCGCGGGTCGATGCCGCAGGCCCGGTCACGCAGCAGCCGGCCGACGGCGCCGGGCAGCAGGGCCTGCAACTGGGCGTCGTCGAGCGCGGCCAGCCCACCGACGGTGGCGACGCCGGCCGCCACGAGGCGCTCCTCGGCGCGCGGGCCGACACCGGGCAGCGAGCGCACCCGTAGCGGCGCCAGGAACCGGGCCTCGTGGCCCGGGGGGACGACCGTGATCCCGCCGGGCTTGCGGCGATCGGAGGCGACCTTGCAGACCACCTTCGACGTGGAGACGCCGAGCGAGCACGAGAGCGAGGTCGACGCCCGGACCGCCGTCCGCACCGCCTCCGCCACGGGCCGCGCGTCCTCGAACCTGGCGACGACACCGCCGAGGTCGAGGTAGCCCTCGTCGAGACCTGTCCGCTCGACGCGCTGTACGACCTCCGTCACCGCCGCCCACACGGCCTGCGAGTACTGGCGGTAGACGGCATGGCGCGGTCGCACGAACACCGCCTCCGGGCAGCGCCGGAGGGCCTCCGCCGCGCTCATGGCAGAGCGGATGCCGAAGCGGCGGGCGGCGTAGTTCGCGGTGGCGACGACGCCCCGGCCCTGAGGATCGCCGCCGACGACGAGCGGCACGTCGCGCAGCTGCGGTTGCTCGAGCTCTTCGACGGCGGCGAAGAACGCGTCGAGGTCGAGGTGCGCGAGAACGGGCACGAGGGGAAGGCTACGGTTCGCCCGTGACCGTCTCCACGCCGCCGCCGCTGCCGCCGCCGGCGCTCGAGCAGCCCGCGCCGTACCAGGTGTCGTACGGGGTCGTCTCCGGCATCGCCGCCCAGGGTGTGCGCCGTGTGATCGTCAGCGTCGGTGGCGAGGTCGTGCGCGACCGGCCGCTGGCCGGCCGGCACTTCAGCGTCCGCGTGCCGCTCCCCGCGGGAACGACCGTCGTCCGCGTCGAGACTCGCGACGGACGGGGCCGTCGCTCCTCGACGACCGTGCGCGACGTGGTCGGGCTGCCGGCGGCCGCTGCGCCTCGCTACCGGTTGGCGCGCGAGGATCCCATCCTGGCCCGCGACGTGCAGCGCCTCGCAGCGGGCTTCGGCGGCACCGCAGGCGTCTACGTGCAGAGCCTCACCTCCGGCGCCGGTGCGGCCTGGAACGCGAAGGCCTCGTTCCCGGCCGCGTCCACGCTGAAGCTGGCGATTGCGGTCACGGCGCTCGCGCACGTGGACGGTGTCCCCGCGCTCGGCTCGCGCCTCGACTCGCTGCTGCGCGCGATGCTGCTCGTCTCCGACGACCGCGCCGCGAACGCCGTCGAGGCGTACGTCGGCGGCTCGGCGCTCGGCGGCTCGGCACTCGTCGACTCGCTGTTGCGGTCGATCGGGATCACCGACTCGGAGATGTACGGCGGGTACCTCGTGCAGAGCCGTTCGCTCGCGGTGGCGGCCGGGATCCCCGTGCGCGTGGAGCAGCAGCCAGCGTGGGGACGCGGCAAGCGGACGACCGCGTACGACCTGGCGCGCCTCGCTCGCGCGGTATGGCTCGCGAGCGGGGGGATCGGCCCGCTGCGACGCGCGGCACCCGGGCTCACGCGGGCGGACGCGCGCTACCTCATGTACCTCCTCGCGCACGTCCGCGACCCCGGAAAGCTCGACCGAGAGGTGCGCCGCTTCCCCGACGTCTCCACCCTGCACAAGGCGGGGTGGATCGACGCCGCCCGGCACGACGCCGGCCTCGTGTTCTGGCGTGGCGGCGTCTTCGTCGCCGCGGTGATGACCTATCGCGCGGCCGGGGCGGGCACGGCGTCGGACGTGCTGGCAGGGCGGGTCGCCGTCGCGGCCCTCCGCCGTTTCCGGGGCTGACTCCGCGCAGGCGAGGGCACCGCCCCGTGGAGCGGCACCCTCTACGCGACACGACGTGCGCCCTCGGAGTGCGCTGTCGCTCGCGTCCTGTCCGCCGGCTCTCGGGAGGCGGTGGGATGGAGAGCCGGCTGCACAGGATGTGACGCCGTGCCGCGCGGGCGGTTTGTGAGGCTTCCGTAAGGGAGTCGGGGGCCCCGGACGGCGACCCACGACCGGTACACTTTTCGTAGTTAGTACGGGTACTGCGGATATGACCATCCTGAAGGAGCTGAGCCACCGGTGACACGCCTCGTCCTCGTCCCCCTCGACGACGTCGTCGTCTTCCCGAACATGAACGTCACGCTGGCCATCGAGGTCGGCGACGCGGAGCGCGTCCTGCTCGTGCCCAAGTCGGGCGACGAGTACGCGAAGGTGGGCACGGTCGCCGACGTCACCGACCGTGTGCGACTGCCTGGCGGTGGCGTCGCCGTCGCCCTCCAGGGCCTCCACCGCGGCGTCGCCGGCGCCGCCACGACCGATCCGCAGGGCCGACTGCTCGTGGAGGTCGACGAGCGGCCGGACGAGGTGCCGACCGATCCGCGCGTGCGCGAGCTCGAGGCGCAGTACCGCGCGATCGTCGAGGAGATCCTCGAGCTGCGTGGAGACGACGGGCGCATCCAGGCGTTCGTCCGGTCGATCCGCGAGCCGGGGGCGCTGGCCGACACCTCTGGCTACTCGCCCGACCTGTCCTTCGAGCAGAAGGTCGAGCTGCTGGAGGCGGTCGACGTCGCCGAGCGGCTCGAGCTCGCCCTCGGGATGCAGCGCGAGCGGCTCTCGCTGATGCAGATCCGCCAGCGCATCCGTGAGGACGTCAACGCCGGCATGGAGCAGCAGCAGCGCGAGTTCCTGCTGCGGCGGCAGATGGAGTCGATCCGCAAGGAGCTGGGCGAGGACGAGGGCTCGGTCGTCGACGAGTACCGCGCGAAGATCGCCGCTGCCGGCATGCCGGAGGCGGTGCTCGAGCAGGCGGAGCGTGAGCTCGGTCGCTTCGAGCGCATGGGCGAGAGCTCACCCGAGGCGTCGATGATCCGCAACTACCTCGACTGGCTGCTCGCCGTGCCGTGGTCGGAGCGGTCGGAGGACATGCTCGACCCCGAGCGCACGCGCGTGGTGCTCGACGAGGACCACGCCGGGCTCGACGACGTCAAGGAGCGGATCGTGGAGTACATCGCCGTGGCCAAGCTGCGCAAGGAGCGCGGCATCGAGGCCGACCGGCGCGCGGGGGCGATCCTCACCCTGATCGGGCCGCCCGGCACCGGCAAGACGTCGATCGGCGAGTCGATCGCGCGGGCGATGGGACGCGAGTTCGTGCGCATGTCGCTCGGCGGCGTCCGGGACGAGGCGGAGATCCGCGGCCACCGTCGCACGTACATCGGCGCTCTGCCCGGGCGCCTGGTGCGGGCGCTGCGCGACGCCGGGACGATGAACCCGGTGATCCTCCTCGACGAGGTGGACAAGGTCGGCGCCGACTGGCGCGGCGACCCCTCCTCGGCGCTGCTCGAGGTGCTCGACCCGGCCCAGAACGCCACCTTCCGCGACCACTACCTCGACGTGGAGGTCGACCTCTCGCAGGTCGTCTTCATCGCCACCGCGAACATGGCGGAGACGATCCCGGGCCCGCTGCTCGACCGGATGGAGGTGATCCGCTTCGACGGCTACACCTCCGACGAGAAGGCCGCGATCGCGCGAGGCTACCTGTGGCCGAGGCAGCGCGAGCGCGCCGGTCTGCGCGAGGACGAGGCGGAGATCACCGACGAGGCGCTCGTGGCGGTCGTCGCCGAGTACACGCGCGAGGCGGGCGTGCGGCAGCTCGAGCGGGAGCTCGGCACCATCCTGCGGAAGACCGCCACCCGCATCGCGAGCGGCGGCGTCGAGACGCCGGTGGTGGTGGACGTCGACGTGGTGCGCGACGCGCTCGGGCGCCAGAAGTTCTTCCGCGAGGCCGCCGAGCGCACCGCCGTGCCGGGTGTCGCCACCGGGCTCGCGGTCAACGCAACCGGGGGCGACGTGCTCTTCGTCGAGGCGACCGCGTTCGGCGCCGGCGAGAAGCTCGTGCTCACCGGGCAGCTCGGCGACGTGATGAAGGAGTCGGCGCAGATCGCGCTCTCGGCGGTGCGCTCCCGCTCCGCCGGTCTCGGCATCGACGAGCAGGCGTTCGAGCGCTCCTTCCATCTGCACGTGCCCGCGGGCGCCATCCCGAAGGACGGGCCGAGCGCCGGCGTGACGATGGCGACGGCGATCGCGTCGCTGCTCTCCGACCGCCCGGTGCGGCACACGGTGGGCATGACCGGCGAGGTCACGTTGCAGGGTCGCGTGCTCCCGATCGGCGGTCTCAAGCAGAAGGTGCTCGCAGCGCACGCAGCTGGCCTCACCGACGTCGTGATCCCGGAGCGGAACCGCCAGGACCTGGAGGACGTCCCCGAGCACGTGCGCGAGGAGATGACCTTCCATCCGGTCATCTCCCTCGACGAGGTGCTGGAGATCGCGCTCGAGCCGAAGCCGGTCGCGCGTGTCGCGCTGTAGGCGCTGCGCACCGGTGCCGGCGGAGGTGCGGCGGGCGGCCGGCCTGCTCGAGCGCCGCTGGACGCTCTCCATCCTCTGGGCGTCGTACGAGGGAGCATCGCGGTTCAACGAGTTCCGGCAGGCGGTGGGCGGCATCTCCCCGGGGACGCTCGCCCAGCGCCTGGCGGAGCTCGAGCAGGCGGGGGTCTTGCGCCGCGCCGTGATCGACGAGCGGCCGCCGCGCGTCGAGTATCGCCTCACCCCTGACGGGCGACGCCTCAAGCGGGTGGTCGACGCGCTCGCATCCTGGGCCGACGCGACCCGCTGAGGCGCGTGGCCTGTCGCCTCCGGGCCACTCCACCCCCCCTATAGCTCGAACGAGGGATTGCCGATACGGAGGGCGTGAGCGAGACCGTCGTGCAGAGCCGTCTGATCGGCGCGCTCTTCGTCGAGCGCGGTGTGATCACCGCGGAGCAGCTCGAGCGGGCGCTCGAGCTGCAAGCCGCGCAGGGTGGCCGTCTGGGCGAGATCCTCGTCGCCGAGTTCGGCATCTCCCGCGTCGAGCTGGCCAGCATCCTGGCGGAGCAGTGGGCCGAGGCCGAGCGCGGGGCGCAGGCCGACGGCGGCGAGCCGGTGGACAACGGGCCGCCCGTGGCCCAGTCCCCAGCCCAGGATGTGGAGGCGACGGAGCCTGTGGCGCGTCGCCCGATCGGGGAGATCTTCGTCGAGCGCGGCCTGGTCACCGAGGAGCAACTCCAGGCGGCGCTGGAGGCACAGCGTCAGAGCGGTGGCAGGCTCGGCGAGATCCTGGTCGAGCAGGGCATGCTCTCGCGGCTGGACCTGGCGGGCGCGCTCGCCGACCAGTGGGCCAGCCTGCAGAAGCTCCGCCCGCCCGAGCCGAAGCCGGTGGAGCCGTGGCAGCAGGCGGCGCCGCGTGAGCTCACGATCCCCTCCGCGCCCGAGCCGCGTGCGATCGAGACGGACTCGATCGCGAGCGCCGTCCGGGCGCTCGAGGAGCGCGTGAGCGCTGCGGAGGCGTCGTCGGCGCTCGACAGCTGGAGAGAGGAGCTTCGATCGGCCGCCGACGGGCTGACTGCCCGCATCGCCGCGCTCGAGGCCCGGATCGACGGGCTCGCCGCCCACGACGACCGTGCTGCGCTCGAGTCGATCCGCGGCACGGTGGTCGAGTTGCGCGAGCGGCTCGAGCAGCCCGATCCGAGGCTCGACGCCGTCGAGGCCCGGCTCGAGGCGACCGCGACGGCGGAGAACCTCCGTCACGGGCTCGGTGCGATGGAGCAGCGTCTCGGCGGGCTCGAGCAGCGGCTGGCGGCCGATGAGGGCCGGATCGAGGGCGGTCTCGCTTCCTCGCTGGAACGGACGGCGGGGCTGACGAACGAATTGCGCGAGCGGCTCGCGTCGCTCGAGCGCCGCGTCGCCGAGCTCGCTGCCGCGGAGGAGACGGGGGCTTCCGCGGCAGTCGGGCACGTCGCCGCCCGGCTCGACGCGCTGAGCGGGCTCACTGCCCGGCGCGCGGAGCTGGAGGACCTGCGCAGCGAGCTCGCAGCGCTGCAGGAGCGGCATCCCGGGAGCGACGCGGCGCCGGTCGCCGACGGGCTCGCCGAGCGTCTCGACCGGCTGGAGGCACGCCTCGCCGACGTCGCTTCCCGGGCCGAGCTGGAATCGCTCGCCGCCGAGCTGCGGGCGGAGGCCGGCGACCGGTCGCCCGGCGACGGGCTGGCGGCGGCCGTCGAGTCTCTGTGGGAGCGCGTGGACGGCCTGGCCGCGGGTGCGGTGCGCGGCGGGGACCTGGAGGCGGTGCGCGCGGAGTTGCAGGAGCTGCGGGTGCTGGCGTCGTCGACGGTCGGCCACGAGCGGCTGGACGAGCTCGGGAGCCGGCTCGACGAGCTCGGCGCGCGACTCGGCGGCGCCGTCTCGCGGGACGAGCTGGCGTCGCTGACGCATGAGCTGCGGGAGCGCGTGGACGGCCTGGCCGCGGATGCGGTGCGCGGCGGGGAGCTGGAGGCGGTGCGTGCGGAGCTGCAGGAGCTGCGGGTGCTGGCGTCGTCGGCCCTGGGTGATGATCAGCTGGCTGGGCTGTCGGGCAGGCTGGACGAGCTGGGCGCACGACTCCACGGCGCCGTCTCCCGAGACGAGCTTGCTTCGCTGGCTCACGAGCTCCGGGAGCAGCTCGCCGAGGCATGGTCCCGGCTGGATGCGGTTGCAGGGCTCCAGGGCGATGAGTTGCTGGCGACGGTGGAGAGCCTGCGGCAGCGCGTGGACGGCCTGGCGGCGGATGCGGCGCGCGGCTGGGACCTGGAGGCGGTGCGTGCGGAGTTGCAGGAGCTGCGGGTGCTGGCGTCGTCGGCGGTCGGCCACGAGCGGCTGGACGAGCTCGGGAGACGGCTGGACGAGCTCGGCGCGCGGCTCGGTAGCGCCGTCTCGCAGGACGAGTTGACGTCGCTGACGGGCGAGCTGCGGGAGCGGCTCGCCGAGGCGTGGTCGCGGCTCGAGGGCACCGCGGAGCACACGTCGGGCGTCGAGGGACGAGTGGCCGAGATCGAGTCGCGGCTGGAGACCTCGGGCGTCCTCCAGCGTGACGTGCTCGCCTCGACGGTGGACGGCCTGCTGGAGCGTGTGGACGCCGTCGCCGCCGCCGCCGCGCGGCGCGACGAGGTCGAGGCCCTGCGCGCGGAGCTGAGTGCCCTGCGTGACCGTGCTGATCGCGGCGGGGAGGGCGGCGGCAACCTCTCACCCGGCGTCGAGGAGCTCGTGCGAGCCGTCGAGGAGGCCACGCGTGTCTCCGGTGACGCACGGCAGCTCGCCGCGGGCGCCGCGGCGGCCAAGGCCGAGCTCGAGCATCGTGTCGAGGGGCTTGCGACCGACATGGCGCGCGAGTGGGACCTCGAGTCGCTGCGCTCCCAGCTGCAGGCGCTCGAGGGCGTCACGGCGAGCGAGCGCGTGTCGGTACATCATCGGATCGACGAGCTCGAGGCCGCTCTGGCGCAGGCGGCGAAGCGAGCCGAGTCGATCGAGCCGCAGCAGTTGGCCGGCATCGCCGGCGAGCTCGAGGCCCTCCGCGAGGCGATCGACGGCCGTGCTCCCAGCCCCTGGCTGGACGAGCTCGCTCGCCGCGTCGGCGAGCTGGCCGCCGGGCAGGAGGACGGAGCGACCCGGGTCGAGCTGACGGCCCTCGCCGGCGACCTCCGGGCGCAGCTGACCACGTTGTCCGCACGGATCGAGGGCTCGGCGCCGTCGCTCGAATCGCTGCGAGAGGCGTCGGCGGCCGGACTGCACGACGCGATCGCCGACCTGGAGGCGCGCCTCGACGACCGCGACGCGGCGCTCCGCGCCGAGCAGGCGGAGACCGTCGGCACCCTGCAGTCGCGGTTGAGCGTGGGCGAGGGCTCCTTCGAGGAGCTTCGCTCGCGCGTGGAGGAGCTGCACACTGCGCTCGCCGACCGCGACGAGTGGCGCGGGCGCGTCGAGGCCGGGATCGCCCGGCGTGTCGACGAGCTCTCGGAGAACGCGGCGTCGACCGCGGAGACGGCGGCGAGCATGCGCGACGGGCTCCAGGCGGAGCTCGCAGAGCGCCTCGATGTGCTCGGCCGCGAGCTCCGGGGCGAGCTGGCCAACCTGGAGCGGCGCGTCGACGAGTCCGATCGGGCGAACGCCGGCAGCGCGCGCGTCGCGCTGGAGGAGCTGCGACGCGTCTCCGACCGCGTGGTCGGTGTCGAGGCCGGACTCGCTCACCGCCTGGACGAGCTGGCGCGGAGCGTCGAGTCCGGCGCGCAGGACGTCGCCGGGCTGCGCGGGGACACGGACGCGCAGGCGACGCGCATGGAGGAATTGCAGGCCGAGCTGGCGGTCGGCCTCGACGAGCTCGCTCGCTCGCTGCGCGAGGAGCTCTCGCAGCTGGGCCAGCGGGCCGACGACGCCGACGCGCAGCTCGAGCGCGCGGCCGGGTCGATCACGTGGCG
>Ga0224510_10002644_pt1 | contig 10599 bp, 12 predicted proteins | sample SF_May12_sed_USG_FD_170161 | JGI IMG/M metagenome (GOLD analysis project Ga0224510, IMG submission 170161) | Sediment microbial communities from San Francisco Bay, California, United States - SF_May12_sed_USGS_4_1 | ecosystem: Environmental > Aquatic > Marine > Sediment | place: USA: California... | reverse complement strand
AGAAACCGGACACGTGAATGGAATGAACGACGGAGCAGGGGTCGTGAGCATGGAGCACGGTCGCCTCAGAAGCTGAGGCACACGCGACATCTATCCTGAAATTTACCGGTATTGCTGCGCGCACTCTGTTTGCCCACCTTCGCCCGTGAGTATGCGGTCGTGGCGGCCCACGCCACCCGCGAAGGGTTATCGCATGAGGCCTATTTGCAGACATTGGCGACCCAGGAGGCCAGTGACCGCGCGGCCCGTCGGGTGGAACGCCTGATCGGGGAGGCCAAGTTGCCACGCGGGAAAAGTCTGGCGACGTTCGACCTCGCGCGACTGCCGCCCAAAGTCCGCACCGCGCTGGCCACGCTTCGAGAGGGCACGTTCCTGGATCAGGCCACCAATGTGCTCGTGTTTGGCAATCCCGGCACGGGCAAGACCCATCTCGTCTGTGGACTCGGACTGGAGCTTGTCCGGCAACGGCGCCCCGTGCTCTTTGCCCCCACCTTCCAACTCGTCCAGCGCTTGCTCGCGGCCAAACGCGATCTCCGCCTCGCGGCTGAACTGAAACGGCTCGACCGCTTTGACGCGCTCATTCTCGATGACCTCGGGTATGTGCAACAGGACCGCGAAGAGATGGACGTGCTGTTCACCCTGCTGGCCGAACGCTATGAGCGCCGGTCGGTGCTGATCACCAGCAATCTCGTCTTCAGCAAGTGGGACCAGATCTTCAAGGATCCCATGACCACGGCGGCGGCCGTGGATCGGGTGGTCCATCATGCCGTGATTCTGGAACTCCCGATTCCCAGCTACCGGGCCTAAGCCGCGAATGCAAGACGGCAGGCTCCATCCGGCGCTGCCACGCCAGACATGAAGAGCGTGGGAGACATGAACGTGAACGACGATCGTACCGACGGAGCCCGGACGGCTCCATAAACCGGAGGACGGCCCCTGCACTTCTAATTGTCGCCAGCCCTCAAATCTAGTTGACGCCAGACAGACGGCCATCATCGCACCAGGCGAGCAACAGACGGCCCCCAGCTCACAACCCCACCCTGCCAGGTGGGGAACTCCCGCGAAATTAGAGATCGAAGCGGCTGATAGCTTGCAGCCCTATGCCAGCGAGACAGCCGCAAGAAACTCATACTGCTGTCCCACTCTCGTTATCCTACAAAAACAGCACATGAGCTCTCCCTTGGATCAGGAGAAGCTCTTGAAACACCTCGCTTCGACGCCACGATGTATCAGATTGAGACAGAGAACTGAGGTCTCAATATTGCACTTGTCTCTCCCCGTTGACTGGAAACTCTTATATTACGCTCTTCTTCAACCAGTAGGTGTATGGTATTACCTGCGTGATTGTAGTCATAAGAATACACTATAGAAGATAGGCGATCCAAATAGAAGATAGGCGATCCAATTTCTGACCCCAAGTCTTTGACTGTGTCTTGGACTCGCATATCGCGCATGTAACACTATGAAAAAATAAACACTTAGCAATAGCTTGCTCCAAGCTTATTTCCTGGCCCAGCAACCTGGTGGATCCCCTACAAGAAACCTTAACAATCATTTGAGGACTGGAAGATGATCGGACGAGCCATGAGTGCGATAATCAGCAACCCACTAACGGCTCCAACCCGTGCGTGGGATCGATTGGTTGCTCTATGGATTTCCCAGAATCACAACATTGAGGTGGTGGGAAAGCTTATTCTCAATGGGCGACCGCTCATTGATATTCGAAAAGAAAGCAAATTATATATCGGAGATAGAGTAACGCTTAACTCACGTAATCGAGGATATCACGTTAATATGCATTCTCCGGTAAAACTCTTCGCTGACAAGCCAGGAGCGGTCATACGAATAGGAGACAACACAAGAATACATGGGACCTGTATACACGCTCATGAATCCATTGAAATTGGGAATAACTGCCTGATAGCCGCAAACTGCCAAATCTTTGACGGTAATGGGCATGACACCTCGTTTCCGGATATCGAAAACAGAATTCATACGAGTGGTGAGAGCATGCCCATCAGAATCGAAGATAATGTCTGGATTGGAGTCAACTCAATCATCCTTCCTGGCGTTACAATCGGCAAAGGTTCGATCATCTCTGCCAATAGCGTAGTCAATAAGTACATACCACCGATGGTTATAGCTGGCGGCAATCCTGCAAAAGTCCTTTCAGAACATCACATGGGTCACCGTCTTAAGTCGGGCTGATAATGCTGACAGGCCCGCTCTTGCCAGCCAACCAATCGCGGATGAGGCATGAGGAGACCGGTGGATTGAGTTCACTGCCGTTCGTAACAGCGTGTTCATCGCTCCGGGTTTCGTGCCGCCGTCACCGACGAAGCGAATTTCAGGAGACTAGCGCGTTCTTCGTCGTCCAATGCCAACAACAGATGGGTTTCATCTCCGTGCATGAGGCGGAGACTTAGAAACGGTTCCTCGCGACGCTTTTCTTTGTTATCCCACATCGCATCAATCAACTGCACCTTATCCAGCTGCCCGACCGACACGACGTCATACCGAAAATAGGAATCGCCGATCACAACGTCGAACACGACATTGCCGGCTGTGAGCAGCACCAGATTAAACCGGCCCTGATCCTCATAGCCCTCCGGCAAGAATTTATTGACATGGCAAAGCGCTATTTTCCGATCGCCCAAGGCCTTGCAGACTTTCTCCCTCAATACGTCATAGTCGATCTGTAAGGCTTTTTCGTCCGGCCCAGTCGCTGCGACGGCTGCTGCTTCCGCCTTTGAAAAAATGTCATCAGCGGACATCAATCCTGACATAGCTGTTTCCTCTCATTATCGTTGAAATCAACATGGTGAATGCACATAGGAGATGTACGGTAACCGGCTCTCTATCGAGATTGCAAGAGGACTGAGCCCAAGACCTTTTACTGGTGAGCCGCAATATGATGGAAAAATCGAGTGTCGCCGACCTCATCAATCACGGTCACATCGAATGAGTGCTTCGTGGCGCGAACCAGCCCAAAGTTTTGGTATCCTGACTCGTTGACCATTCGGGTCGGATGGAGTCCTTCACTGGCCGCGGTCAGCTTTCCAGTTCTGGCCGAGAGCGGACCGACCATGTACTCGTGAAAATCAATGCTCCCATCTTGATCTGGATCATAGGCGTTGGCCTGCACCCAATGCACATCCCCTCCAAGGAACACCACGTTCTTGAGCTTCTGTCCGAGGATGGCACCGACAACTACCTGCCGTTCACGTTCAAAGCCAATACCGTTCGTATCGCTCCCCCACCCGTCGTTACCTACACCACCCTTTACAATGGACAATGGCACCGAAGTCGCGATGACTTTCCACGTCGCCGTGGAGGTGCGAAGCCCATCAAGCAACCACTGCAATTGCGTTGATCCCAGCATCGTCTTTTCAGGGCCGTCCTGGTCCTCATTTCGACTTCGATACTGCCTGGTATCCAGGATAAAGAGTTCGAGATCAGCGCCGTAGCGAACACTCCGATACAGTCGATTGGGCTCCTCTTCTGGAGAGGCGATCGGCCAATACTCACGGAATGCCTGCCGCCCAGCCGGCATCTGAGGATCAAATGGTCCTGAGAAATTGTCACGGACTTCATGATCATCCCAGATCGCATACACCGGCACCGTCCCCAAAAACTGCTGAAGCGCTTCCGCGCCTCGTTGATATCGATGGCGCAAGCGGTAGGTCTGCAGTGTTGTGGCCTTGAAATCCGCTCCCGGCTCGTTCGGCGGCGAGGGGCAGAGGTTGTCCGCATAGATCGTATCGCCGAGAAACAGAAAAAAGTCGACCTTCTGCCGATGAATCACATCGAAAATGGGGTAGCCACCCGCCCCCTGGCGACATCGCCCTTGGCCACCAAGATCCCCGCTCCAGGCAAACGTCACTGCGGCGGAGCTGTTGTTCTCAGGTAGCGTGACGAAATTCCCCTTGGCTGCGAGTTTTCCAGAGAACTCCTTCTTAGACGGCTCTCCGTAGCCAATCGTGACATGATACCGGTACTGCGTTGCGGGGCCCAGACCTTCAAGAGGAACGGTGAGGGTATAGTCAGTTTCCGCCGTGGTCGCCAAAAACGCCGTTCGCGACACCGGAGCAACCGCGGTCGCTAGTTTCGACGCCGTTTCCCACAGCGAGAGCGGCGCCCATTCAATCTGTACTGATGCCGGTCCGTCGGTCCGCAACCAGAGCAGTGCTCGGTTGGAACTGACATCCCCGACTGCAACACCTTGCGGTAAGAGATCTGACACTAGGAAGGACGTCTCTTGAACCAAACTGTTTGACCGAACACTTTCACTGGGGAAGAGGGCGCAACTGACAAACAACGAGGCAAGGATAAGGGAACAGACCGCCAGAAACAACGTGCGCATTCGGGTACCCCTACCCTATGCCGTTGAAGAGGTCAAGCCAAGGGACTGAACAGCAGACTTGAAAATAGGCGAGGCCGACCATTATACTGGGCGGAGTCGAAGGAGAAATACGGTGCATGATATAAACTGCTCTGTCCCAAACTGCTTAGCGAAACCCTATGCTCCAGCCGGCACGCGATCTGTCTGCAAAGACCATTTCCTCAGTTTTCTCACATGGCGCCGCCGCCGTGGGCCACAAATGTTCCTCGCCTATGCAGGCATGGCAATGGCGGAGCGTGATGCCATCGCCGCCGAATGGATGAAAACCATCCGCATAGATGAAGTGCCCACCGCTGCGCCTAAACTCTAATCCGCATTTCCCCTCACCCCATCACCGGCGACCCATGGTGATGGAGCATCAACCACTCGTCACCGATAAGCTCGAAAAGGTTCGTGGCAAGGACCCTAGCGTGTTGCGGCTCGTCGGACTGTTGCGTTGTGAGATTTTCCACGCAGATGACCCAGGCCATATCGCCTGCCACCTGAACCATCACGTCGGTGAGGTCAAACTTCATCGAGAAGGTGTTGTTAAAGATCAGCACCCACGAGTCTCGCACCGCAGGCCAGCCGGAACGAATCGTCCAGCCTGGGTGAATGCAGGTAACATAGTCTTGATGCATCCACACTTGGTCCATCTTGGCAATGTCGAGGCCCTCAAACGCTTCGTAGAATGTTCGATTGGCCTTTGTGACGGCTTCGATGCGCTGTTGTAACACGTCGTCCTCCCTCGCTCAGCGACACCATATCATACTGCAACCGAGCTGAGCACAGCGAGGACATTTCTACCAAGTCATTACGAACACAAGAGTCGCGAGCGTAACCGAGATCGGCCAAGCCGCTTCCTGGATATTCAGTCGATCCGAGATGTAAGCCGGAGAGGCACCGTCTTCCTCAATCGAGCAATCTCCCCGGTGGCACCTGAGACCGACGCCTGCTCCTCTCGCTCCCTTCATGCTTTATTGCAACCGATGTAGATGGCCTTGAACAAGCGGTCAATCAGAAACGTTCACAACCGCCTGTAATTTCGCAGACAGTATCGACGCCAACCTGTCCGCAAAAGTAGCGGTCAAATGGTCATGATCACGGTACATCACGATATCTCCAAGAATTGGCTTGCAGGTGTCCATCTCACAAAAGGAATCAGTGAGGTCGATAACATTCACCTGTGACATACCATGCGCTCCGGTATCTACAGCGTTGAGGACGGCGGGATTGATGACGTCCGACATCGGCGCTTCACAAGCGTGATCCAGCTGCAGGATGGAATGGAGCGACCTGGCGAGGCAAGCCGGTACATCATAGGGGAAGTGGGGGACATCACGTATGATAATCACGTGCAGATTCGTCAACGCTTCGAGAGTCCGCCTGGTCCCGTCTTGCAATTCCTCCAGCGATGGAGTTTCAAGATAATCGTGATTATTGAGCCCAAGGTGACTGATCGCATTCCCGAGGAATACATGAGTCGGATGCATGGTGACAATTCGCCGAAGTGCTTCAGGACGCCACCGAGCGCAGGCATCTGTAATTTCTCCGATCTCACCAAGCTGTCTGGGTCCGGTCGTGGTGGGTCCGATGTCGAACGCGGGACACCCGAGCTTTACCACTGTTGTCAAGGTCCATCCGGTCGCCTCAGCCATTCGCTGCAGTGGAGTGAACCAATCGACGGCGTGCGAATCTCCGAACAGGACGATATGGATGTCAGTGGTCTCCTTGCCAAAGTGGCACACTTTCACCTCCGCTGACTCTGCAGGTGAAACACATTCGTGGTACGACCATAGCTTCGTGATATCACGCTTAGCCGCAGTGATCGCCCGATCTTTCGGGCCCTTGGCCATTTCCGCGGCAATTCCAATGGAAAGCCACGAGATGCCGAGCGAACACAATGTAACCGCTCCGGCAAGCCCTACCGACCAGACCGGACGCGTCAGCAGAGCCGGATGGAATCTAATCGGCCGCTCAACAACATGGTAACTGAGTCCCGCGACCAGCAAAGCCAGCGCTGCAGCCACCACTTTTCCGGCAACGGAGATGGTAGGGATCAGGACGGCGGCAAAGACGAGAACTGGCCAGTGCCAAAGATACCAGGAATATGATAGCCTTCCGAGCAGCTGCAGCACCGGCGTAGCCAGCACGATGCCGGCACCACGATTGGGATATTCCGTTCCTGCTAGCAAGACTACGGTCGTGCCCACAGTAGGGAGTAAGGCGAGCCATCCAGGAAAGCTGACACCCTCCATCCTTGAATACAGAAACCCTGTGCCAAGAATCGCGAAGAGGCCGATCCAGGAGAGCGCGCTCCACCAGCCGACCTGAATCTTCAATCTCCCACGTGAAAGCAACACAGCGAGTCCCCCAACACCGAACTCCCATGCACGTGCCGGTAATTCATAGAACGCAAAGGTGCCGTGGTGTGTGGTGAACCACAAGCCCACTCCCAATGAGATGATGGTTACAACACAGAGGACTGCGATCAGGGCCCTCATAGAACGCCCCCATCGCAGAGTCACCAAAATTAACACTGGCCAGAATACGTAGAACTGCTCTTCGACAGCCAGCGACCACGTGTGCAGCAAGGGGTTGAATTCGACATCCTGGTCAAAGTACCCCCTCGCATTCTTGTCGAAAAACATGTTGCTCATATACAGTGCAGCTGCACGACCGGCGTAACCAGCTAAGTTCAACTCACCGGGTGATAGGAGAATTGCCCCGACCAGAAGTGTCGCCACCAGGACGAGCGCGAATGCGGGAAGTAAGCGACGAACACGCCGGGCGTAAAACTCCAACAAATCAAGCTTCGATGTCCGCTGAATCTCGTTGACCAACATGCCGGTGATGAGAAAGCCGGAGAGAACGAAGAACACGTCCACGCCGACGAACCCCCCAGAGAATCCCGGTAGGCCACAATGAAACAACACGACAAGCAGAATGGCAATGGCCCGCAACCCTTCGATATCTGAACGAAAAGTCATGATCGGTCGTGTGTCCGCCCTCAAGATAAGTGTGTTCTCCTCTTCTGCCTCCATCTCAGATCGTCCCAAATACCTCACAGGCCATGAGCCTGTCTTCAGAAAGAAGGTTGTCTTCATTAGGCATCAAAGCTACTACCGGTGGATATGCATCGTGTTCCACATTAAAGATTCTGGGTCATAAAATCAAAGCAGTTGATACGCAAACGATTACACCGAAATAGGCACCTCGGTGCCGTACATTTCGACAAAGCCCAACGAAACCGTTTGCGTTTAAAAATCCACGGTTCCTAGAAGTTGCCTTCCCTTGGGTAGGCTATTGGGGATATGGTCCAACGCGGGTGGGATGACGCTGTAAGGCACGTGATCTCGTGGACTCATAGAAGCCCTCTCCGCCAGTTCGGCAGATAGTGTATGAAGCGCCTGTGCCGCTCTGACCACGGTTACCGCTGCGAACAGAGGCTATTCGGCCACCACTTGCTCACCAGAGCATCCCTCTCATCTACTTTGCTCACCTTCCGCAAGTGAGATATCTTCGGCTTTCTCACTAACTGCTTTGCAGGGCTTGTCTGATCGGAGGAGGCAACCTCTATGTTTTCAGAAAGTTTCGGGAGGCTCTTAAACAGATCATTCAGTGTGAGTAACGCTCCCGCAGCGATTTGGCGAAGCTCGCGTTCCGTATGGTGCACTGGAACCATCCGCCGCGGGACTGACCAATGGCTTGCGGGCCGTTTTTTTTTAACGCTCCCGTGCCATCCGAATGGACCTTGACGATGGCACTGTCTAAGGCGATGGCTTCGATTTTCATGCGGATGATCTGTGCGTGCTGTAACTGGGCAAAGACGCGATCCAGCACTCCGCTCTTCGACCACCGATTCATGCGGGTGTAGATAGATGGTGTGCCAGTTGCCGAATCGCTTGGGTGGACCGCGCCATTTGCACCCCTGCTCGGCAACATACAGGACGGCGTTGAGCACATGCAGATTGTCGAGCGTCACATTGCCGCGTGGCGTCGGCAACCACGGCGCGATGTGGCGATACTGGGCGTCGGTGATTTCAATGTGCGCAGTATCGCATGAAAAATGGCCAGTAGTGTTAACAGGACCTAGTTATCCAACTTTGCCGTTTGCCGATTGACGACATACACGCCGGCCAGGATGAGACCAATCCCAATAATTTCAATCAGTCCAACAGGTTCGCTCAAGATTAAGGCAGACAGGCCAATGGCCGCCACGGGGGTCAGGTTGCCCAAGACTGAGGCGCGTGAGGGACCGATACCCTTGACGCCGAATAACCACGCCTGTTGAGCAACCGCCGTGGCAAAGACAACCAGATAGCCCAGCGCGAGCCAATCGGATGTCGTCACCGAGCTCATCCCGGCACTCATCATTTTTTGATCGGTCCACAACAGCGGAATTTGAAGGACGGTCGCAACGGCCAGCGTCGTCCAATTCACCGTCAGCGCCGAAACCCTTTCCATGATATTGCGACTACCGATACTATAGAGTGCCCAACTTACGACACCGAGAAAGACCAATGTGCATCCCAGCAGCGGCTGTTCGCCAGCCGCTTGAAAGCCTGCCACGGAGACCAGTCCGACACCCGCGAAGGACAACAATGCTCCTGCCCACACTGCGCGTAGAGGTACGTCTCGAATCAGCAGGGCTGAGAGAAGAGACGTGACCACAGGGCTCGACCCGATGATCACGCCGCCGACCGCCCCACTGACATAGTTGAGGCCCATCAGAATGAGCAGGTGGTTCCCCAACACGCCAAGTCCAAGAAGGCCGAGCAACCCCATGTCGGCACGATGTATCTTGAGAACTCCGCCCTCCTTCCACCACCAGGTGGCCAGGAGAATTGCCAATCCACCGATATCGCGAAGGACCGACGCCTCGACAGCGGAGAATGATCCAAGCGCCATCTTCTGCGCCACAATCGAACCACCCCACAGAACAGCTGCGAGCACAACAGACCCATAGGCCACTGTGGTAGATGGCTGACTCATGGCCATTGGGATACCGTCGTTCCGGTTCTCCGTCAAGCAGTATTCATCGAGAGAGACATTTTCTTGACGTCGTTTACGCTTCTGCGTAGCCTGCGTCTAAGAGACAAGGTCATTTAAGGGGGAGGTGTTTCATGGTCCAGAACCAGCGTCTTCGTGGATACTTAGCGATAGTGGCGAGTGCATCTCTTTTTCTAACCGGCTGCACGACAGCTCTTGTCCATGATGATGTCAAGTACCCACCAACCGGCGCCCATTGTTCAGGCTCTCAGGGCGTCGACGACTCTTCCATCGCGGTGCTACCCGTTCCCGTGGTGGCTTTCGTCGTCCCACACGCCAATCTCCATGACATCAAGGCTGACGATTATTTGAAGCGCTGCGGGGATCCGACCAAGCTGATCAATAGAAAAGTGGTGGTCAACCGCACCGCCTGTATCCCAGCAGGATTAACTCGCATTATTACCCTGGGCGTCTGGCAGTGGTGTCCGGCAAGCGTGTCGTGGGAAGCGGATGTAAAAGCGTCGCAGTAAAATGGAGCGGTGCTTGAGATGGAAGTCAGCGATATGCCCTACGGCGACCGACAGGGCGGCGTGAAGGATCAGCAGGGAAACATCTGGTGGATCTCACACCGTACCGTGCACGAACCCTACATACCCAAAGGAAATGTCAAAATCCTATGACCCATACCGCAAGGCGTTGCAGTCCAACACGCTTACCCTGAGCCTGGCCGAAGGATTCCCTCGCAGTCATCACGACTCACGTGTCAGTCCTTGATGAGATGGGTCGCATGCGTGACAGCAGCGCCGGCTCTCAAGGCCGCCGCGACGAAACTGGCTTCAGCGAGCTCCTCATCCGTCGCCCCTGCCTTGCGAGCCGCATCGGCATGGATATCGATGCAATAGGGACATTGAGTGGTCAATGCAACTGCGATTGCCATGAGCTCCTTGTACTTTTTGGGGATGGCCCCGTCGGCAAGCGCCGCCTTGTCGAAGGCGAGAAATCCCTGCCAAGCTTCACTGGCCTTGGAACCGAGCTTGGGCAGTTTCTTGACGTTCGTTCTATCGTACATGTGGGGTCTCCTTGATTTGAGAGATAAGGACATAGGTGTCCGGGTAAGGGTTGAACAAAATCAATTGGTTGTCGTCTGCTGGCGGTTCGGTTCGAGGGTCATCGAGCTGCAGGGCGCATGAAAGCTGGGTTTTCTCGAACACTGAGACCGACAAGAT
>Ga0224510_10002643_pt1 | contig 10599 bp, 9 predicted proteins | sample SF_May12_sed_USG_FD_170161 | JGI IMG/M metagenome (GOLD analysis project Ga0224510, IMG submission 170161) | Sediment microbial communities from San Francisco Bay, California, United States - SF_May12_sed_USGS_4_1 | ecosystem: Environmental > Aquatic > Marine > Sediment | place: USA: California... | reverse complement strand
TACGGCTTATCCACCAGACCCAGAATATCGATCACCAGGCCGACCAGCATCAGCGTGATACTGACGGTGGTGATGACAACCCCCATCAGGCCGAGCGGCGTCCGCCACATCCCGCGGATGATATGACCCCAGGCGGTCCGTTGTGATTGTCCCGTGGCACCACCGGGATTATTGTTGTTCTCAGTGTTACTCATTTTTCTTTCCTCCTCCTAAATCATTTACATTTCCCCCTCGCTTCGGGGGATCCAATTTGTGAGTAAAACCGGCCGCCAACCACGACAGCCGTTCTCCGTGTTTCTCTCTTATTGCTTCCGCAACAAATGTATGATATCGCCGGCGGGTACCCCTTCCGCCAGGACGATATGACAGGCATCGCAATCGTTGGTGATGGTCACCCCGTCGACGGTCCGATGATGACCGTCATGGCACCGGAAACAGCCGGCATCGCCGTCGTGACCGAGGAAACTGTCATAGGTCGCCCAACCCACCTTCATATCCGGGAACACATTTTCGCGATAGGCGTCAAAAATACCCTGCGAGGCCTTCTCAAGCAGTTGCTTGTCTTTTTGCAGCAATTCCGGATAGTGTTCGCCGTACCATGTCCGCAGGTAGCGATCGATACCCACCCGCGCTTCATCGTACGACGTATAAGGCTGCTTGACGGCCTCAAGCCCTAACTTCTTGATAAATGGCAGTGAAACCGGAATTATCCCCGCCAGCATCTTCCGATCGAGCGCTTCGTCGGGGCTCAAAAATACGTGCGTCGGCCGATTATGACAGTCGACACAATCCATGACCCGCAACTCGCCGACACCTGCAAATTTACCATCGCCGGAGGCATACACAACCTCCGAACCATCAGGTTTCTGCAGACGGACCTCGCTTATCTCCTTGCGTGATTTATCGACCGAGCGATAGAGCAATTGGTTTTCAGAGGCAACGTGCCAGTGAATGCCATGGGCCTGTCCGCCACGGTACACACCGCCGGAGCCGACCTTCATCAGCAATACTGTCTGAACATGAGAATTCTGCTCATCGGCTAGATATCTGTCCTTCACATACAGCTTTTCACCATGGAATTTTTCCGGCAGATGGCACTGCTCACAGCTTTCCCGGGTCGGGCGCAGATGCGTCGCCGGCGCTTCGATGGGGCGAGGATAGGTGTTGAAGACAACGGCAAAAATCTGCCGGATGCCCGAAAGCTTCGTGCCGGCCGACCAACCGCCTTGTTGCTCAAAATGACAGGCAACACAGGCTACCCGAGAATGCGGTGAATTCTGATAGGTCGTAAATTGTGGCTCCATCACCGCATGACAGAACTGACCGCAAAAACTCGTTGAATCGGTGTAATGGAAACTGGTGTAGGAGATAAGGCCGACCACAAAGATGGTGACCAAGGTCAAGGTGGTAACCATGATCAGCAGGTGCCGAACCCGGGAAATCCGCCCCGGCTTGGCAAGCTGCTCCTTGATATACTCATAGGCGAAAAGACCGATATCCTCATCAGCCTTGCCGGTAAAAAGGCCGATACAGATCATCACCAGCCCGACAATGAAGAGCGGCCCAAGGACGGCGTAATTGATAAAGCTGAAATAGGGATTGCTGACAACCCCCTGCATGTCAAGGATGGTAAACACCACCAGCACCGGCAAGGTGACCACGGACAATATGGCCCCCAGTACGGCCAACCGGCTCCGGAAAACACCCTTGGCAAGATCTTTGAAAATCCGTCGCATCACAACGTACCCTCAAAAAAAGTTATGGCGGTATCTGCCCGCCATACATTAATAAATTCCGCGCTACAGTAATCGGAATCAGCCCTCATCTCAACAAAAAAACTACCGAAAAGAGATAGAATATAGGCAAGCACCAAAGTATAGATTCCCGCCAGATATAATTGTCAAATCAACAACAAACTCTCTCACCCAAGGCCATCGCCACAACCCGAAGAGATTCATCCAGCTCTTCAGGGTTTCCAAGGGAAATATGGCCGCAGCGACCACCAAACCGGCCGGAGCCGAACGGGTGCCCGCACGGATGGAATCTAACTAAGCGATAAGCCACCGGTCCGGAGCGCCGCCCGCTTCTTTTCCGAACAGTTCCAGATAATCTCCATTTCCTCGCTGTCCAGCATCTCCGACTGGAGCAGTATCTCGGCGAGATCGCGCAGCATGTCCTCTTCCTGTTTGATGATCGCAGACGCCTCGGCGTAACAGGATTCGATCAGCCGCCGCACCTCTTGGTCGATCATTCTGGCCGTATCGGCGCTGTAGGAAGACTTCACGCCGTATTCGCCAAGAAATCCCGATTCCGCCTTGGCATAGGCCAGGGGTCCCGCGGTCTCGCTCATCCCCCATCTGCACACCATCTTCTCGGCGATATCGGTGGCCAAGGCAATATCCTCCTCGGCACCGGTGGTCTGCTGCCCGAGGATCAATTCTTCGGCGGCACGCCCTCCGAAAAGGATTGTTATCCGGGCACGAAGATATTGGATGGAATAGGCATGCTGGTCGGAGAGAGGAACCTGCTGCGTATGCCCCATCGCCCGCCCTTGCGGAATGATCGTAATCTTGTGCAAGGGATCGGCGGCGGGCAGGTTTTTAGCGATAATGGCGTGCCCCGCCTCATGATAGGCCATGGTCCGCCGATCCGCCTCGCTGATGACCTGCCCCTTGCGCTGCACGCCCATCAGCATGCGATCCTTGGCGGCGTCGAAATCTCGCTCATCGACGGTTTCCTTGCCGTTCCGAGCGGCAATCAAGGCGGCCTCGTTGACAAGATTCGCCAACTGTGCGCCGGTGAACCCAGGGGTCGCCTTGGCAATGCCGTGCAAATCGGTACCGGCAGCCAAGACAAGTTTCCTGGCATGTACCTCCAAGATGCGCTGACGACCTTTAACGTCGGGGGGAAGAATATGCACCTGCCGGTCAAAACGGCCGGGACGGAGCAGGGCCGGATCCAAAATATCCGGGCGATTGGTCGCGGCGAGAATGATTATGGTGTCATCGCCACCGAAGCCATCCATCTCAACCAGCAGGGCGTTGAGGGTCTGTGCGCGCTCTTCGGCTCCGCCGACATTCCCGCCGCCAGCGCGATGACCGCCCACCGCATCGATCTCATCGATAAAAACAATACAGGGCGTACTCTTCTTCGCCTCGGCAAAAAGCTCACGAACCCTGGAGGCGCCGACACCAACAAACATCTCAACGAAATCAGACCCGCTGATACTGAAAAAAGGCACCCCGGCCTCACCGGCGATAGCCCGGGCCAGAAGTGTTTTTCCGGTGCCGGGAGAACCGACCAGGAGTATCCCCTTCGGAACTGTCGCCCCCAGTTTGCTGTATTTTTTGGGCCGCTGAAGGAAATCGACTATCTCCAGCAACTCCTCCTTCACCTCCGGTACGCCGGCAACATCACGGAAGGTCACCCGCTTGCTGCCGGTAATTACCGCGGCGGTAGCCTTTTTCTTGGCAAATTCGGACTCCTTGTTATCGGAGGCTGCCATCTTCCGCTGCACATAAAAACCAAAGATCAGAATCAGAACGACCGGCAGGGTCACACTGATGAAATTGATGAACAAGGGGGAAGTTTCATTTTCAGAGGTGACCGGAATGCCTTTGGCTACCAACTGCGGCAGTATATCGCCGACATTCGGCATAAAGAGGGAAAACTGCCGCCCGAAGGTGTCGGTGACGACAACCTCCTTCTCGCCCCGCAGGCACATCGCAGAGACTTCCCCTTGCTCGACTAACCTGTTAAATTCATTAATATTAAGCCCAGGGAGACGATGCTCAAGTTGCCAGAAAAAGAATGAAACACCACCTAAGCCGGCAACCAAGATCAACATGAACAGGCTACGAAAAAAAACGCGCATGTAACGCACTCCCCCACAAACCCAGCAAAACAGAAAGGAAACAACGAGATATACCGCAAACCGGATCGCGTACTGTAACCCCACCACCCCGGCCATACAACAAAAAAGGGGCCACACTGAACAATGTAAATTCTTCAGCGTAGACCCATCAAAAAAACCCGGATGTGCTCGAGCACATCCGGGTTTTACATTTTACCCCGCCCCAATGCGCGTTGTGATCAACGCTTCGCAATCGGCTTTTCAGCCTTCATGGAGCAGTTCACCGGCAAGCACCGCCGGTGTCGTTGCTTACATTACAGAGGAAAACCACCCGGTGATGATCGCAAGCGGCCCGCCGGAAACAAGGGCGCTGACCATGCATGACACGGCCCAGATCCCGATCAGGCCTGAGACGATGCCAACCGTACCGACCGCCTGGCCGGCGATAACGGAACTTGCGGCACCGGCTGAATCCTTAACCTGGGTGCGACTTTTGGCCATCAAGTTTGCATTGTCCATTGGTTTGTCCCCCTATAGTTGAATCGATGTTGTCCCACAGTAACCATCTGCAGGTTTCGTTGTTCTATATAAGGTTATATCAACCAAAAATACCCACCACTGTCAAGAAAAAATTCCACAAAGACAGCACGTTACGCTACACATCGTCAGTGTAAACATTTGAGTTTTCGTAATTAATCTCGATCTTAAATACTTTCATTTCACACAATCATCACAACTGCAATTGCAAAGATTGCGGGTAGTCAACACTCACCTAGACTACAGCCGACCAACCGCCTTCGACTCCTTCACGACGCACCCGCCGCCCCAAGACGCACTGATCAAGACCAGGCGGTCATCGGTCTGTTGGCCCGTAGATGCCGCGCAGCTCCTCGCTATACTCCCCCCCCTGCTCCACTTGGATACAACAGGGGGGCAAAATCTCCATGCCCTCGCCGCCAAATTTGACCGCCTCGGCAAGAACCAACTTCGCGCGGCCACCAGGATACCCGTACACAACCCGCAGCCGCTTTGGCTCCAACCGGTGTTCCCGCAACACGCTCAACAAGGTGGCGGTCCGCTCGGCCGGGTAGACAAAGGCGGCCCGCCCGCGTTCCCGCAGGGCCCAACAAGCGGCCCGAGCGGCATCAACGAGACCGCCCTGCAACTCCTGCCGGGCGATTGTCCGCTCGTTGACGGCAATGCGACGCCCGGCGCCGGTCGCACGAAAGGGCGGGTTGGCAACCACGACGTCAAAACCGTTCCGTTCGATGGCCCCTTGCACCAGACGATAATCGGCGGCACGCACCTCAATGCGCTCCGCAAGACCGTTCCGCATGACGTTATCACAGCAGAGATCGACCAACTGCGGCTGAATCTCGACGGCGGCAAGCGTCACGGTAGGGTGCCGGTAGGCGATGGCGAGGGAGACAATGCCGCAACCGCCACCCAGGTCGACGATACGGTCCTGTTCGCGGATCGTGACAAAATGGGCCAGAAGGACGGCGTCAACAGAAAAACGATAGCCGTTGCGGTGTTGCCGGCAGACGAGGCGCCCGTCGAAGAGATACTCCTCACTGATGCCGGCGTCGCCACCTGACCCGGTATCAGTGAGCCCCATCCGGCACACAGGGAATCACCCCACACGCTCATCGGCAAGCATCTTGTTCATCAGCAGGCCGGTGAGGATTTTTGGATAGAAAAACGTGGATTTATGCGGCATCACAAGATCACTGTCCGCCACCGCCTTCACCTGGGAAACCAGGGTCGGGTTCATCAGAAAGAGGGCCGGGGTCATCGTCGGGCGCTCGGCGACCATCTTGACCGCCACATCAAGCCCCTCATCGGGATCACTGAAATAATCGATCAGCCCCTCCTCTTCGCAGCGATGGTGATCAAGGCCGAGAATACGCTCGAGCAGCAAATCGGAAAGAACGACGACATCCAGATCGCGCAAGGCGTCGGGATAGGCCGCGACAAACCCCTGCGGCAGCTCCGATTTTTTCAGGGTCAACATGAAGCAGCGATCCTCGCCGGGATGATAAAAACCGAACAGGGTCCCCTTGCCGCCCTCCTCGTTCATGCGGGCAAGCACCTCGCCGACCAAAACCTCACGGGTTCCGCCGGAGATCTCATCGAGCTGAAAATTGCCCCGCAGCTTCTCGGCCAGCTGGTCGGCGGACAACACCGCAGGCACCAAGGCCAGCCGATGGGTGGGCAACACCGACAGACCAGGGTCTTCCATGCCGCAGAGATACATCATTACGTGATTGTAGGGGCTCTCCGGCGCAACCGCCCCGTGCCGCTCCCGCATCAGCTTGCGAAGCTGCAGAGCGGTGGTATATCGATGATGGCCGTCGGCGATATAGAGCGATTTATCGGTAAAGATCTTCTGCACCCGCCGCAGGGTCGCGGGATCGGTCACCGCCCAAACCACGTGCCGCCCCCCATCGCCGTCGATGGCGCTGCAGAGCGGTTCCGCCGGGCAAGCCGCCTCCAAGGCTGCCATCACCTCGTTGTGCGGATCGGGGTAGAGCGAAAAGATCTGGCTGAACTGGGTCTGGCAGGTATCGAGCAGTCGCACCCGGTCGGTCACCACCCCGGCAAAGGTCTTTTCGTGGGGCTTGACGATCCCCTCGGAGAACTCCGCCAACCCGACCAGCGCCACCAACCCCTTACGGGTAAACCGACGCCCGGAAGGGTGCTGATATTCAGTATGATAGATATAGATCGCCGGGGTATCGTCACGCAGCAGAACCCCTTCGGCCTGCCATTTTTCCAGAAGACGCTTGGATTGCAGATAGCGCTCCTCGGAGACATCCTCGGGCTTGACGTTCTTGCTCAGATCAAGCTGGATCATGTTGTAGGGATTCTTGGCGAGCAGTGCGGCCTGCGCCTTTGCATCGATGACATCGTACGGCGGAGTCACCACATCTTCCATCCGGCCGATCTTCTCCGGGTTGTAACGCAAGCCGCGAAACGGCGCGATCAGAGCCATATCTGTCATCTCTCCCAATATGATCCGGCCGCTGGCATTGCCAATGGCGGCCGATTAAAAAAAAATCCGGGCCGATGCGCCCGCAATCGATTTATATTTTACCCTGTTCAACCACCCCGACATGGGGTAAAAACACATTCATATTCAAAAAACCGTCGTTTTTCAAGTTTCCTTTGCAAAGAACCAGAAACTGACAGAAAAAACGAACAACCGCCAGAGAGGAAGCAGCAATGTTTGACGTCTCCACCCGCACCCATTTTTCATCCGGCCATCACCTGCGGAACTATCCCGGCAACTGCGAAAAACCCCACGGCCACAACTGGAAGATCGAAGTGACCGTCCGCGCCACCAAGCTCGACGAACTCGGCATGGCCATCGATTTTCGCACCGTCAAAAACGCCCTCAAGGAGATCGTGGACGACCTCGATCATCGGGACCTCAACGAGCACCCCGCCTTCCTGAATAAAAACCCATCCTCGGAAAACATCGCCGTTCATATCTTCGAATCGCTGCAGAAACTGCTCACCACCGATCGTTACCGCCCGTACAGTGTCACCGTCCACGAGACGGACAACTGCGGGGTTACTTACCGTGCGGACTGAGGCAACGCTCAACGTCTCCGAAATCTTTTATTCCATCCAGGGGGAATCCCGCCATGCCGGATACCCCTGCCTTTTTATCCGCCTCCACGGCTGCAATCTGCGCTGCTCTTACTGCGACGCCCGGTACACCTATGATGAACCCGGCCGCGAGATGACTGTGGCGGCGGTGATGCAGGAAGTGCAAAAAACACCCGGGGCGATGGTGGAGGTTACCGGCGGCGAACCGCTCCTGCAGGAAGGCGTCTACCCCCTCTTCGACGCCTTGCTCGCCGACCACCGAACGGTTCTGCTCGAAACCAACGGCAGCGTGGACATCAGCCGGGTGCCGGCGGCCGTGATCCGGATCATGGACCTCAAGTGCCCCGGCAGCAACATGCACCAGCAGATGTTGCCGGCCAACCTCGCCCTTCTCCGCCCCGAAGACGAGATCAAATTTGTCCTTTCCTCCCGACAAGACTATGACTGGGCCCGGGAAATGATCCATGCCCACGGTCTTGCCGAAATCGCCCATCTTTCCTGCTCGCCGGTGATCGGCTCCCTGGCCCCCGCCGAACTCGCCCAATGGCTGATGCAGGACCGGTTGCCCTGCCGCCTGCAACTCCAGCTCCACACCATCCTCTGGCCCGGACAGAAACGCGGCGTGTAACCGTAAAAAACGGAACACATCGATATTTGCCACGGGCAAAAACTTTTGCTAAATTCTTTGCAGGCAACACCTTCTCCACCCATGGATCACCGCACTGGCCGCGCGCTTCACTATCGGGATAACCGCGCCGCCGCCATGCAACAGACAGGAACCAGACATGCCGCAAACCAATCCCCGCCCCAAAATCCTGGTCGTCGACGACATCGCCGAGAACATCCATGTGCTGATGGAGATCCTGAAGGATGACTATGCGATCATCGCCGCCACCTCCGGCGAAAAGGCTTTACAGATGGCACAGCGGCCCCCGGCGCCGGAACTGATCCTTCTCGACATCATGATGCCGGGGATGAGCGGCTACGAGGTATGCCAGAAACTCAAGGAGGACGAAGCGAGCCGCGACATTCCGGTCATCTTCGTCAGCGCCATGGGCGAAGAGATGGATGAGACGCACGGGCTGGAACTCGGCGCGGTCGATTTCATCCGCAAACCGGTCAGCCCGCCCATCGTCAGAGCACGGTTAAAAAACCACCTGGCCCTCTTTCGCGCCAGGAGGCAGCTGCAAGAACAGAATCAAGAGCTGACCGAGGCGGCGAGATTACGCGAGGACATCGAACGCATCACCCGCCATGACCTCAAGTCACCCCTCAACGGCATCATCGGCATCCCCTCCCTGCTGCTCCGCCAGGAAAACATCACCGAAAAACAGAAGGAACTGCTCCGGATGATCGAGATATCCGGCTACCGGATGCTCGACATGATCAATCTCTCCCTGGATCTCTACAAGATGGAGGTCGGAAGCTATCAACTGCAGCCCATGCCCCTTGCAATCGACGATATCCTGGGTACGATCATCGACGAAACAGCCGACCCGGAGCGATCCGGCACCTCCCGGGCCAGCATCGTCTACCGCCACGAACACCACACCCCGCCGCGGATCATGGGCGAGAAGCTGTTGTGCTACTCCATGTTTGCCAATTTACTCAAAAACGCCATGGAGGCCTCCCCGCCGGAGCAACCGATAACCGTCACGACCACCCTCGGCAGCAGCGGCGAGGTCGCTATCAGCATCCACAACCACGGCGAGGTCCCGGCAGAGATCCGCGACAGCTTCTTTGACAAATACACCACCGCCGGCAAAAAAAGCGGCACCGGTCTGGGCACATATTCGGCCGCCCTGATCGCCAAGACCCTTCACGGCTCGATCGCACTGGATTCCACGGTTACCGGCCAGACAACGGTCATCGTCCGCTTGCCGTCGGCAGCCTGACCGACCGATGGAAAAAGATGCCGCGCGCCCTCTCCGCGCGTTGACATCGAAGATGGAGTTTACTACCATGTTTTAACAATAGGTACGTTTGCGTGTACAACTTTGCAACCACCCAAACGAACAGACCCTCACCGTTACCAAGGAGCCACCATGACCTCCCAAGAGAGAAGACGCACACTGCGCATCCCGGCTCAGGTTGAGGTCAACATTGTCCACGACGACGACTATATCATCTCACTCAGCAGGGACATCTCCGTGGACGGCATGTTCATCGCCACCCCAAATCCGCCGCCGGTCGGAACGACCCAGACCCTCATCTTTAGCATCGGCGACCTGCATGATATTGCCGTAAAAGCCATGGTCATGTGGATCAACCGAAAAGACAACGGCAGGGACCAGGGCATGGGGGTCCAGTTTCTTGACGCCACAGACGACCTGAAAGAGGCCATCCTGCACACCGTCAACCGGGTCGCGGTATTCGACACCGGCGATGACGGCCCCACCAACTGATCCCGCCACATCTCGACAACGCTGCACTACTATCTCTCCGGCGTCCTTAAAAACATCGGCCATAACAGAACATTGGAGCATTCAGTTCTTGTCATGGCCGCAGGTATTCTATAAAATACGTCAACACGCTTCTTCGTCACCAGCGCACACAACACCCAGGGCCCATATAACCCCATGGACGTCAAACACGACGAGAAGATTCCCAGAATCGACATATCGCGGGTACAACGCATCTGCCGAGCGGATATCTCCATCCCCGTCGGCGCCGAGGTTGTAATCCACGCCATCGAACAGGGGGCACGATTTCAGACCACCTTCATCGGTTTGATAAAGAATGAATACCTCCTTGTCCACCGCCCGGAACAGCAGCGGAAATTAAGCCTAACGGTCAACGATCGGATCACCGTTCGCTATATTTCGGGAAGTCTGGTCTTCGGTTTCAGCTCAACCGTCGCCGCGATCATAACCAAGCCTTGGCCCATCATCTTTATCGATCACCCCGAATGTTTTGAAACGCTCAACCTGCGCCAGGACGACCGTATTCCGTGTTTCCAACCCGTCACCATTTTCAAGGACAGTCAAGAAATGCCCGGCAAACTGAACGACATCAGCAAGAGTGGTTGCCGGATCGTCATCGACGCGCCGGCAAAGGATTCCACCTTTGCCGGGCTTGCCGCCGAAAGCGAGATATTCTGCTCCCTGCAACTGCCTGGCAACAAAGAAAAT
>Ga0224510_10002642_pt1 | contig 10602 bp, 10 predicted proteins | sample SF_May12_sed_USG_FD_170161 | JGI IMG/M metagenome (GOLD analysis project Ga0224510, IMG submission 170161) | Sediment microbial communities from San Francisco Bay, California, United States - SF_May12_sed_USGS_4_1 | ecosystem: Environmental > Aquatic > Marine > Sediment | place: USA: California... | reverse complement strand
TGACTGTTCGCCCGGTAGCCGATCGTGCCGTCGGGCAGCGTAAGGGTCGCGGGCTGGGCATTGAAATCGGCGACCACGAGCTGCTCTTTGGGCCACGGTGCATTCGCGCAGGTCAGGTCGCGGAATATCCCTTTCATCGCCGCCGTGGTCAGCACGGCGGCGTCCGTCATCCGGGCCTGGATGAGGCAGGCGAGGATGAGCATGGCGATCAGGATGGCATGTCTGCGGGCTTGCATGGGGCTATTCCTTACCGGACGAGGCCGTTTGCGATCTCAAGCAGCCGGTCCGAGGTCTGGATTGCCTTGGAGTTCACCTCGTAGGCGCGCTGGGTGATGATCATGTTGACCAGTTCCTCGGTGACGTTGACGTTGGAGGTTTCGACGTAGCGTTGGGAAAGGGTGCCGAAACCGTCACTGCCCGGCGTACCCTCGGTGGGGGCGCCGGATGCCTCGGTTTCCATGAAAAGGTTTTCGCCCACCGATTTCAGACCCGCCGGGTTGATGAAATCATGGAGGGTGATCTGGGTGGAGGCGAGGATGTTCTGCTGGCTGTCGATGGCCGTCAGGTTGCCGCTGCCGTCGAGGGCCAGGGTGGTTGTTCCCTGCGGGATGGCGAATTCGGGCTGGAGCCGGTCGCCGTTGCCGGTGACGATGTAGCCCTCGCTGTCGCGGCTGAAGGCGCCGGCCCGGGTGTAGTATTCCTGGCCGTTTTTGATGATCTGGAAAAAGCCTTGGCCTTCGATGGCCCAGTCGAGATCGTTGCCGGTTTCGGAATAGTCGCCCTGGGTGAAGATCTTCGCCACCGAGGTGGGGCGGACGCCCATGCCGACCTGGATACCGGTGGGAACCTGGCCGCCGTCGGCGGTCTGGGTGCCGGCTGCGCGAATGTTCTGGTACAGTAAGTCCTCGAACTGCACCCGGCTTTTCTTGAAGCCTGCGGTGTTGACGTTGGCAAGGTTGTTGGAGATGACGTCCAGCTGCATCTGCTGGCCGTTCATGCCGGTGCGGGCTGAGTAAAGTGAACGGATCATGGTGTTCTCCTAGGTCGTGGGGGTGTCAAAGTTTTGTTTAGGGTGTCAAGGAGCCGACCTTGCGGATGGCCTCGACATCGATATCGTCGATGGTGCGGATCAGCTTCTGTTGGGCTTCGTAATCACGTTGCAGGGAGATCATCTCCGTCATCTCCAACACGGTGTTGACGTTGGATTTTTCAACCACCCCCTGCTTGACGGTGGCCTGTTCGGCGGCTATCTCCTGGCCGTTGCCGATGAGGCGGTACAGGTTGCGGCCCTCTTTTTCGAGAAGGGCCTTGTTGTCGACGGTGACTACATCCAGGCGGTTTGCCAATTGGCCGTCAACGAAGACCTCGCCGTTGGGCTGTATCTGAAAGTTTTGGCCGTTGATCATCACCGGCCCGCCCAGGCCGAGGACCGGGTCGCCGTTCGGGGTGGTGAGCTGGCCCTGGCTGTCGCGGGTAAATTCCCCGGCCCTGGTGTAGCGGATGCCGCCTGCGGTCTGGATCTTGAAATAGCCGTCGCCGGCAATCGCCAGATCCAGAGGGTTGCCGGTGGTTTCGGTGGAGCCCTGGGCGTGGTCGGTGATGATCTTGATCGCCTTGCCCACCCGTTGGCCGCCGCTGGCGGCGGTAAAGAGCATTTCACTGAAGGCGGTGTTTTCCTTCTTGTAGCCGGCGGTGTTGACGTTGGCGAGGTTGTTGGTGCTCTGTTCCATGCGTCGTTCCTGGTTGAGCATTGATTCCACGCTTTCGATGAGTCCGATTCGATTTTGGATGAACACGGTTGCACCTCATAAGATGTTTGCTGATTTGTTAAGCAACATTCGTGCCAAACATTTTGCGAAGGGTCTCGGGCGGGCGGTGGGGCGGACGCGGCGATCATCCCCGCCAACGGGGCGGTTGCGGCTGGGTGCGGGGCGGCTGGGTGGGAGGGTAATTTTTTCCGGTTACGATTTGAACGATTCGTTGGCGCGGTAGATGAAGGCGAGGAGTTCGGCCACCACCACATAGGTTTCGGGCGGGATCTCCGACTGGAGATCAAGTCGGGAGAGGATTTCCACCAGATCGCTGTCCTCGTGGATGGGGATGTTGTGTTCCCGGGCCAGCTCGAGGATCTTTTCGGCCCGCAGTCCCTGGCCCTTGGCGATGACGGTGGGGGCGGCCTCTTTCTCCTGATCGTAGCGCAGGGCCACCGTTTTTTTTATCCGCGGCTTGTTGCCGGAATCCTTTTTTTCAGTCATTATGCGCGGGAAGCTCCGGGGGGTGTCGGCGAAGCGGGGTGCCGCGCCTCGGGTCCATGATGGTTTCTCTATAACATTATAATAAAGTGGAACGGCATGAAATTCGAGCAAACATTGTTGCCGGCCACCTTGCTCAGGCGTTATAAGCGGTTCTTGGCCGATGTGCGGCTTGCCGACGGCACGCTGTGCACCGTGCATTGCCCCAATTCCGGCAGCATGGCCGGCTGCGGCGTGGAGGGCAGCCCGGTGCTGCTGTCGCGGGCCGCCAATCCCAGCCGCAAGTATCCATATACCTGGGAAATGGTTTACGTGAACGGCGGCTGGGTCGGCATCAACACCTCCCGCACCAACCATCTGGTGCGGGAGGCCTTCGCGACCGGGGTGGTTGGCGAGATCGGCCCCGTCGACGATATCCGCGCCGAGGTCAAGGTGTCCGACCACAGCCGTTTGGATTTGCTGCTCCGGCAGGGTGAGCGGCAAATCTATGTGGAGGTGAAAAACTGCACCCTGGTGGAAAACGGCGTGGCCATGTTCCCCGACGCGGTAACCGTGAGGGGCGCCAGGCACCTTGAGGAGTTGGCGGCATTGCGACGGCAAGGCTTCGGGGCGGTGATCTTCTTCTGTGTGCAGCGAGGCGACGGCGAGTATTTCAGCCCGGCCGCGCACATCGATCCTGTCTACGCGGCGACGCTCCGACGGGTGGCGGCCGAGGGGGTAACGGTGTTGGCCTATCGGGCCGAGGTGGGGCCGGAGGCGATCCGGGTCGCCAAGGGTTTGCCGGTGCGGTTGTGATGGCCGATGCCGAAGGCTTGCAAGCAAGGGAATGGTGCGGATGAGCGAAGAGAAAGAGAAAAAACCCAAGGCGGTGGTGCTGCTGAGCGGCGGTCTTGATTCGACCACGGTACTGGCCATTGCCCAAGCGGCGGGCTATCAATGCTGTTGCCTGAGTTTCGCTTACGGCCAGCGGCAGGAGATCGAGCTTGCGCGGGCGGCGAAGGTGGCCGCGCAGGCGGGCTGTGAACATCTGGTCCTGCGGGGCGATCTCGACCGGATCGGCGGCTCGGCGCTGACCACCGCCACCGCGGTTCCGAAGGGGCGGGCGTTTGCCGAGATCGAGACCGGCATCCCGGTGACCTACGTGCCGGGGCGCAACACCATCTTCTTGGCCTATGCCATGGCCTGGGCGGAGGTGGTCGGCGCCGCCGATATCTTCATCGGCGTCAATGCCATGGATTACAGCGGCTACCCCGATTGCCGACCCGAGTATCTCGAAGCCTTCGCCCGCATGGCCAACCTCGCCACCAAGGCCGGGGTCGAGGGGCGGAGGCTCTCCATCCACGCGCCGCTGATGCAGATGACCAAGAAGGAGATCATCCAGCGGGGGGTTGCCCTGGGGGTCGATTACTCCCAGACCCACAGCTGCTATGATCCAGATCCGGACGGCAGGGCCTGCGGCGGGTGTGATGCCTGCCGCCTGCGGTTGAAGGGGTTTGCCGAGGCGGGCCTTGTTGATCCTGTACCCTATCGGGAAGGGAGGGGTGTTGATGCAGCACGTTGATGCACAGGCGGCAGCGGTGGGCGATCTGTTTATGGTCGGGTTGCCCGGCCTTGCGCTGGATGATTCCACCGTCGCCCTGGTCCGGGATTGTCGGATCCATAATTTTATCCTTTTCAAGCGCAATGTCGCCGATCCGGACCAGTTGCGGCAGCTCTGCGAGGCATTGAACGACCTCTGCCGGGGGCAGGGGTTGCCGTTGCCGCTGATCTCCATCGATCAGGAGGGGGGTACGGTGGCCAGACTCGGGCCGCCGTTCACCCAGTTTCCCGACGCGCGGGTGTTGGCGAACAGCCCCGAGCCTGAGGCGGCGGTGCGGGATTATGCCACCGTTTGCGGGCGGGAACTGCGCGAGGTCGGCATCAACATGAACCTGGCGCCGGTGCTCGACGTTTGTCCGGCCGGCGAGGGGCGGTTCATGGAGCGCCGCTCCCTGGGGGCCGATCCCGAGCGGGTTGGTGTCCTTGGTTGCCTGATTATCGATGACCTGCAGGCGGCCGGGGTGGCGGCCTGTGTGAAGCATTTTCCCGGCCTCGGGGCGGCGGTGATCGATCCGCATCTGCATCTGCCGACGGTTTCGCAATCGCGCCGGCAGCTCGACGAGATCGATCTGGCGCCGTTTCGGGCCGCGGCGCAGGCGGGGGTGGCGGCGTTCATGACCTCGCATACCATCTACAGCGCGGTCGACGCCGAGCATCCGGCAACCCTTTCCGCCCTGATTCTCGAGGGCATCCTGCGGCGGGAGATCGGCTATGACGGGATGGTCATCACCGACGATCTCGAGATGGGGGCCATCGAAAACAACGGCACGGTGGCCGGGGCGGCGCATGCCAGCTTCCTGGCCGGGGCCGATCTGCTGCTGATCTGTCACGATCATGCCAAGATCCGGCAGGCCCACGCCAGGGTGCTGGCGGCTGTCGCGGCGGGCGAGATTTCCGCCGTGCGGCTGGACGCATCCCGTCGGCGGATTGGCGCGGTGCAGCAACGGTACTGCGCCGCCTCTTGAGTGACGGGCAATTTTTTAAGGGTGGTCGGTGATTTGTGAGGTTGTGTTGGACGGGCAGGCTCGCTATATTATAGGCATGAGCGAACTGTGAGAGAAGTCTCCAATCGGTGGTCGACCGCAGGACGGTCGCCCGCTGCGTATCTAATATCTAACGGAGGAGTGTATGGAACTTCAAGTTGAAGGCCGCAAGCTGGAGATCAGAAAATCATGGCAGGACAAAATCGAAGAGGAGAAGGAGCGACTTATCCGGCATCATCCCGGTCTGGTTCATCATCTGCGGGTCACAGTCGAAAGTACTTCGCAACACCAGAAAGGCGGCTACGAGCTGGTGGTTGTCGCCTCTGTTCCCAATGACACGGTGGTCGTAAAGCGGAAGGGCGAGTCTGTCCGGCCGTTGCTGGGCGACGCCTTTGATACCCTTGGCAATCAGTTGAAGGAGTTGCAGCGCAAGCGGCGGCAGACGGTCAAGGAGGCGGAGCCGGCAGGAGCGACCATCAGCAGCGGCTCGATCAAGAGCCTGTTCCCGTTTGAATCATACGGCTTTATCGTCACCCCGCAGGGGAAGGAAGTGTATTTCCACGAGAATTCCCTGAAGGATATCTCCATGCAGCAACTGGCCGAGGGCGACGCGGTTCGTTTCGGCGAGGGCGAGGGCGACAAGGGGCCGACGGCAACCTGGGTGAAATCGGCCAAATAAGACCATTGCCACCATTGGCCGCGGCAGCGGTTCGTTGCTGCACGGCGATGATGGCTGGATCGGTTACGTGAGCATGCGGGAGGGGCGTTTTGCCCCTCCCGCTTTTTAGGATGAAGCGAATGTCAGTATTGCAACAGGCGGATATCGGCGATGCGTATCTGGATGCGCCGGAGGCAGAGCTTGCCGAGCGGATCAGCGCCCGCAGAAAGGAGTTCGGCAACGATCTGCTGATCCTCTGCCACCACTACCAGCAGGAGGCGGTCTTCCGTTTTGCCGACCGCACCGGCGATTCCCTGAAGCTTGCCCGCAACGCGGCGGACACCAACGCCCGCCACATCGTCTTCTGCGGGGTTCATTTCATGGCCGAGTCGGCCGATATCCTCACCTCCGCCGCGCAGCAGGTGTTTCTGCCCGATCTGCGGGCCGGCTGCCCCATGGCCGACATGGCCACGGTGGAAGAGGTGGAGGGGGCCTGGGGTGAGCTGGCCGAGGCCACCGGCAACGCCCATGTGGTGCCGGTCACCTATGTCAACTCGTCGGCCCGGATCAAGGCCTTTGTCGGCGCCAAGGGCGGCTCGGTCTGCACCTCCTCCAACGCCGAGCGGGTTCTGACCTGGGCGCTGGCGGCGGGCGAGAAGGTTTTTTTCTTCCCCGACGAGCACCTGGGCCGCAATTCCGCCCATGCCCTCGGCATCCCGCCCGAACAGGTGGTGCTCTGGCGCCGGAGCGAGCCGCTGGGCGGCAACAGTGTCGAGCAGCTGCGCCGGGCGAAGGTGATCCTCTGGGACGGTTATTGCACGGTCCATATGCAGTTTCAGGCCGAGCATGTACGCCAGTGGCGGGACAAGGATCCGACGATCAAGGTCATCGTCCACCCGGAATGTCGTCGGGAGGTGGTGGCCCTGGCCGATGGCTATGGCTCCACCGAGGCGATCATCAAGGCGGTGGCCGAATCCCCATCCGGCTCCCGCTGGGCGGTCGGCACCGAGATCAACCTGGTCAACCGGCTGCGGTTGCTGCATCCGGACAAGGAGGTCCACTCGCTGTCGCCGTTTCAGTGCCTCTGTTCCACCATGTACCGGATCAAGCCCGCCTACCTGCTCTGGGTGCTGGATAACCTCGCCGCCGGCCGCTTGGTCAACCGGATCACCGTTGATGCCCGCACCGCCGAGCTGGCCAAGCTCTCCCTCGACCGGATGCTTGAGATCTAGCCATGCGAAAGATCTATTTCGACAACAACGCCACCACCCCCCTCGAGCCGGCGGTGCGCGCGGCGATGCTGCCCTACCTCGACGATCGGTTCGGCAACCCTTCCAGCGGCCACCGTTTCGGCGAGGCGGCCCACGGCGGCATCGAAACGGCGCGGCAGCAGGCGGCGGCGTTTCTCGGCGGCGCGCCCAACCGGGTGATCTTCACCAGCGGCGGCTCCGAGGCCAATAACCTGGCGATCTGGAGCGCGGTGCTCGCCCATCCCGAGCGCAAGCATCTCGTCACCTCGGCGGTGGAGCACGCCTCGGTACTGGCGCCGCTCGCCTTCCTGCGGCAGCGGTTCGGCTACGAGCTGACGATCCTGCCGGTGGACCACCGGGGCGCCTTGGACATTGCCGATCTTGCGGCGGCGATCCGGCCCGACACCGCGCTGGTTTCCCTGATGGGGGCGAACAACGAGACCGGCGTCCTCTGGCCCGTTGACAAGATCGGCGCGCTCTGCCGTGAGCGGGGGGTGTTCTTCCACTGCGACGCGGTGCAGATGGCCGGGAAATTTTCCCTCGATCTTGCCGCCCTGCCGGTTGACTACCTGACCGTTTCTGCGCACAAGCTGCACGGCCCCAAGGGCGCGGGCCTTCTTTACGCCCGCCGGACCGTGCCGGTGACGCCGATGATCATGGGTAGCGGTCAGGAACACGGCCAGCGCACCGGCACCGAAAACGTGGCCGGGATCGTCGGCTTCGGCAAGGCCTGCGAGCTTGCCGGCGGCGGCGTCGCCGAGCACGCCGAACAGCTGCGGGCGATGCGGGACCGCCTCGAGGCCGGCATCCTCGCCCAGATCCCCGAGGCGACGATCAACGGCGGCGGGATGGCGCGGCTCGCCAACACCTGCAACGTCAGCTTCAAGCATGCCTCCGGGGCGGCGATGATCCAGGAGCTCGACGAGCGGGGGATAGCCGTTTCGGCCCATGCCGCCTGTCACAGCGGTGACCTTGATCCGTCCCACGTGCTGCGGGCGATGGGGGTGGCGGAGGCGTATCTGCACGGCACCCTGCGGATCAGTCTGAGCCGGTTCAACACCATGGCGGAGGTGGACGAGCTCCTGGCCCTGCTGCCGGGGATTGTCGCCAAATCCCGGCAGGGGTTTGCCCTCTAGGAAACAAATTGTGTCACCGGCATCGTTGGTGCGTCGAGACAATGCATCTTCCTCATCGATAACAACTAGCAACGAGAAAAGCATATGTGTGGGATTGTCGGATACGTAGGGGAGCGGCGGGTGGTGCCGATCATTCTGGAAGGGCTCAAGCGTCTGGAGTACCGGGGCTATGATTCCGCCGGGCTCGTTTATCTGCAGGAGGGCAGGCTGCACAAGTATCGCAGCGAGGGCAAGCTTGCCAACCTCGAGGAGAAGATGGAGAAGGTCGCCGATCTCGACAGCACCATCGGTCTCGGCCATACCCGATGGGCCACCCACGGCGCGCCGTCGGAGAAGAACGCCCATCCCCACACCGACTGCACCGGCGAGTTGGTGGTGGTGCATAACGGCATCATCGAGAACTACCACACCTTGCGGGAAGGGTTGCAGGCGCGCGGCCATGTTTTCCAGTCGGAGACCGATACCGAGGTGCTGGCGCACCTGATCGAGGAGCAGCTTGACGGGGATCTGGTGGCGGCGGTACGCAAGGCCCTCGCGCAGGTGGTGGGCTCCTATGCATTGGGCGTGATGTGGACCGGCGAGCCGGACATCCTGGTCGCGGTGCGCAATCAGAGCCCGCTGGTCCTGGGGGTCAAGGAGGGGGGCGGCTGTCTGATGGCCTCCGATATCCCGGCGTTGCTGCCCTATACCAAACAGGTGATATTTTTAGACGACCAGGAACTGGCGGTGCTCGGCCGCAACCACTGGCGGGTGGAATCGCTCGTTGGCGGTGCGGCGGTCACCAAGAAGATCCACACCATCGACTGGAATGCCTCCATGGCCGAGAAGGGCGGCTACAAGCATTTCATGCTGAAGGAGATCTACGAGCAGCCGCAGGCGATTCTGAATACCTACCGGGGGCGCGTCGATCCCGAGACCGGCGTGGTGGATCTGCCCGAAATCGGCCTTGCGGCGGAGAAGCTCTGCGGCATCGAGCGGATCGCCCTGGTGGCCTGCGGCACCTCCTGGCACGCCGCCCTGGTCGCCAAGTACTGGCTGGAGAAGTGGGTCGGCATCCCGGTGGAGGTGGACATCGCCTCGGAGTTCCGCTACCGGCGGCTGCTGGTGAACGACAAGGTGTTGGTGATCCCCATCTCCCAGTCCGGCGAGACCGCCGATACCTTGGCGGGATTGCGGCGGGCCAAGGCCATGGGCGCGACGGTGGTCACCATCTGCAACGTGGTCGGCAGCACCATGACCCGGGAGGCGGACGGGGTGATCTATACCCACGCCGGCCCGGAGATCGGGGTGGCCTCCACCAAGGCCTTTACCTGCCAGTTGACCGCCCTGTTTCTGCTCACCCTTTACCTCGGCCGGGTGCGGCAGACCATTACCGCCGCCGACGGCCTGGCGCTGGCGCAGGGTTTGCTGAGCCTGCCCGCCATGCTCGAGGGCGAACTGCCGCGCCTGCAGGAGGAGACGGCGGTGATTGCCGAGGAGTTCGCCAAGAGCCGGGATTTCCTTTATTTGGGGCGCGGGGTCAACTTCCCCATCGCCCTCGAAGGCGCCCTGAAGCTCAAGGAGATCTCCTACATCCATGCCGAGGGGTATGCGGCCGGCGAACTCAAGCATGGCCCCATTGCCCTCATCGACGATGAGATGCCCGTCCTCGCTCTGGTCCCGCAGGACGGGGTGTACGAGAAGGTTATCTCCAACGTGGAGGAGGTCAAGGCACGGCGCGGCCGCCTGATTCTGATCGGCAGCGCGGGTGATGCCAGCCTTGCCAGGATCGGCGACCGTTGTGTTGCCCTGCCCGCACTCCATGAGGATCTGGCGCCGATTCTGTATACGGTGCCGCTGCAGCTGCTCTCCTACGAGATTGCCTCCCTGCGCGGTTGTGATGTCGATCAGCCCCGCAACCTTGCCAAGAGCGTGACGGTGGAATAGGGATGACTGTTGCCCTGTCCGTTTCCCCGTTGCGCGGTTTATGATTGTGAGCCTGTTCGCGTGTCCGTAGACTTTATTCCCTCTCATCCTTGCGCTCATGGCGCGGACGGTGCGCCGGCCGGATTGCCGCTCGTTTTTCTCCCCGGCTGGGGCTTTGACGGCCGGATTCTCGGCTTGGCGGCGCGGCCGGTCGCCTGTTGCGCACCGGCGGCCTTTCTTGACCCCGCCGATCTGGTCGACGGCCTGGCCGCCTTTCTTGATGAGAACGGGCTGCAAAAGATCCGGTTGGCCGGCTGGTCCATGGGGGCAAACCTCGCCCTTGACTTTGCCCGGGAGCATCCCAAGCGGGTGGATTCCCTGTTCCTTTTTTCCATGCGACAATCATGGCCAGAAGCGGAGATCGCGGCGATCCGTCACGATCTGGACGCCGACCCCGCCGCCTTCATGCGCTCCTTTTACCGGAAATGTTTCATGGGCGATCGCGCCGTTTATGCCCGTTTTGTCGAGGCGTTGCAGGATCGCTATCTGGCGGCGATGGACCTTTCGCTGCTGCATCGTGGCCTTGATTACCTTATGACCGCGCCGGTTGCCGGAGGCGGGATTGGTGTCAACGACGTACACCTGCTGCATGGCCGCCGGGACATTATCGCGCCGGTGGCGGAGATGGCGGAGCTGCCGGGGGCGACGGTTGCGATTTACGAGAAGGACGGTCATACCTTGTTTTTGAATCCGGAGTTCGGCTGGCCGGAATGCGGGACGGTGGCGCGGAAAGCGACGATCCGGCATCGTTTTTCGCGC
>Ga0224510_10002640_pt1 | contig 10609 bp, 9 predicted proteins | sample SF_May12_sed_USG_FD_170161 | JGI IMG/M metagenome (GOLD analysis project Ga0224510, IMG submission 170161) | Sediment microbial communities from San Francisco Bay, California, United States - SF_May12_sed_USGS_4_1 | ecosystem: Environmental > Aquatic > Marine > Sediment | place: USA: California... | reverse complement strand
CCGACCTCCGAGGGCGGTCCGGACACGGCCTCATCCGTTTGCCGCTCTACTCCAGGCGGATTCAGGCCGGCGGATACAACCTCGACCCGCAGATCGAGGCGAGGAAGGAGACGTCGGTGAGCGCGCTCGTCGACGGCGACAATGGCCTGGGACAAGTGGTGATGACGACCGCCGCCGAGCTGGCAATGGACAAGGCAGCCGAACACGGCATCGGATGGGTGGCGACGGTGCGCTCCAACCATGCCGGAGCAGCGGGGATCTACCCGGCCATGGCGCTCGAACGCGGACTCGGCGCCATGTACTTCGCCGTTGCCAACGGCAACGGGATGCCACCCTGGGGTGGGCGGGAAAAGCTGCTGGGCACCAATCCCATGGCGATCGCGATTCCCGCCCGCACCCAGCCCGACTTCCAGCTCGACATCGCCACCACGGTCGCCTCACACGGGACGATCAAGGTGGCAGCTCAGCGGGGAGAGGAGATGCCGCCGGGCTGGGTGATCGACTTCGACGGCAATCCCATCACCGATCCCAACCGGGCCGAGGAAGGTTTCCTCGTGCCGATCGGTGGGTACAAGGGATCAGGGCTCAACATCATGATCGGGATCCTTGCCGGGATCATGACCGGTGCCGCCTTCGGCCGGGACGTGGTCGAGTTCCGGCACGACCACGTGACCCCCACCAACACCGGCCAATCGATGATCTGTTTCCGACCAGATCTGTTCATCGACCTCGACGCGTTCGAGACCCGAATGGATGGTGTTCTGGAGGACTTTCACATGTCCGAATCGATGTCGGACGAGCCGGTCCGGCTCCCCGGTGATCGGGCGGCGGAACTGATCGCCCACAACCGCCGCCATGGCGTACCTGTCCCCGGCGCTCTCGTGGGTCAGCTCGATGCCTTGGCGACCGAGGTGGGTGTCGACCCGTTGAACCGTGGCTGACCCGCTCGTCCTCGCCGAGGAGGGGATCGACGTCGTCGGGGGCCGGATGATCCTGACGGACCATCCGGGGGCCTCGCCGCTCACCGGGTCTCCCGGACCGGGCCACATCTGGGCCGGCCACATCTATGTGCACCGGCGCATCCCGGTGGAGCCCACCCGCCCACCGATTGTGATGATCCATGGGTCCAACGGAACCGGGATGACCTTCGAATCGACGCCGGACGGCCGAGAGGGTTGGGCGACGTGGTTCGTGCGTCAGGGTTTCTCGACGTACGTGGTCGATCATGCCGGGCGGGGGCGTTCTGGATTCGATCCGACCTCGGTGAACGCAGCTCGGGCGTCGGGTTCGACCGGCGGCCTCCCCAACCTGTTCTTGGGGACGGCCGAGCGCTTGTGGGTGAACACACGCATCGGGCCTGTCTACCCGGAGCCGTTCCCGGGGGTGCGGTTCCCGGTGGAGGCGTTCGAAACCTTCCTTGCCCTGCATGTCCCCAACGCGGAGACGACGCTCGCCGGGGGGAGTGAGAACACGATCGACGGCGTGTGCCGTCTCCTGGACCGGATCGGGCCGGCGATCCTGATGGTCCATTCCCAGGGCGGGTTGTACGGAATCGAGATCGCTCGGCGGCGGCCTCTGCTCGTGACCGCGTTGGTGAGCGTCGAGGGCGGTGCCGAGGGGGTCACCCCGGCCGACGTGGACCGGGGATTGCGTCGGGTCCGGTTCCTGTCGGTGTGGGGTGATAACAGCTTCGGCGCCGCTTTGGTCAACGGTGACGAGCGGCGGGAGGGATGTGCCCGGGCCGTGGATGTGATCAATTCAGGCGGGGGGGATGCCGCGCTCATCATGCTGCCGGACATGGGGATCTCCGGCAACACCCACGCCATGATGGCCGACATCAACAACCTCGACATCGCCTCCCTCATCACCACCTGGCTCGAAGCCGAGAACCCTGGGTAACAGACACCGCTGAGCGAAGTCCCCGGCCCGCGGATTGGCCGGAACGGACCACCGTCCAGGTGACCGCGTGATGAGTGGCGGCCCCTGTCGGGCCCCCACCCGTGTCAAGAACCCATCAGCTTTCGCACCATCGTCTCGTCGACGTCCACTCCCAGGCCGGGGCCCGTGGGTACGACGAAAGTCCCGTTGACGGGCAGGACCGGGACGTCGGTCACATCGGCGGATATGGACTGGCTGGCGGGCGAGCACCCGTACCGTGTGCCGACCATGGCCGCGGCGCAGTGCAGGTTTGCGGCGGCGGCGATGCTCGACTCTGCGATCTTGCCGGCGAGGTTGACCGCCAGGCCGATGGCATCGCAGATGGCGGCCGCCCGCATGACTCCGGTGATACCGACGTGTTTGATGAGCTTGAGGCTCACGCCCGCGATCCCCGTCCCGCGGAGCGCCAGAATGTCGTCGAACGTCTTGGCGCTCTCGTCGGCGCACAGTGCGACCGGGCTCCATGCGGCGAGTCGGACCATGGCGTCCGTCGGGCCGGTGAGTTGTTCGAGGAAACGGATCCCGAGCCCATCGACTTCTCGTATGAATCGGGCGGCGGTCTGCTCGGACCATCCGGCGTTCGTGTCCCCCGACAGGACCGCGTCTCCCGACACCTCGGAGATCTTCCGGAAGGTCTCGGCTTCCACTGCCGGATCGGCGATCCCGAGTTTCAGCTTGAACCATCGGAATCCCGCCGCCATCTTCTCTTCGAACGTTTCGAGGTCGGCGTCGGGCCGCCCGCTACCCAACAGCGTCAGGGCGGGGATCTCGGTTCGGTTGGCTCCGCCGATCATTTCGTGAACCGGGACCCCCGCGGCCTTTCCGGCGATGTCGTGGAGTGCGATGTCGATGGCGCCGATGGCGGTCGTGTTTCCGTGGACCGCAGATCGGAGGTCGGCCCAGATCGCCGTCCGGGCGAGGGCGTCACGTCCGACGATGCGGGCGCCGAGATCGTCGATCGAGGCTTTGATCCTCATCTGGTTGTCGCCGGTGACGTCCATCGCCTCGACCCCCTCGCCCCACCCGACGACTCCCTCGTCTGTCGTGATCTTCACGAGCACGTTGTTGGACACGTGAATCGTCACGTGTGACATCTGCACAGGCTTCGAGAGCGGAAGGGATATGGGAAAGGTCTCGACAGATGTGATCTTCATCACCGTGCACGATATCGAATGCACGACCCCCGTCGCTCGAAATCATCTTGTGTCGGTGAGTCGGCAGCGCCATCCTCCCGGTGAGATGGCGCAGCACCCAACCCGGAGTCGATGATGGGCCACGTCGATGTGAGTGGTGTCGACTTCTACCTGCCGGACGGCCGCATGTTGCTGTCCGACATCTCGTTCCGAGTGGGGGACGGGGCCAAGGTGGCGCTCGTCGGCGCCAACGGGGCCGGCAAGACGACCCTGATGGGGCTCATCGCAGGCGACGTCGACCCCGACGAGGGCACCATCGCCCGGTCTGGGGGGATTGGCGTCATGCGCCAGTTCGTGGGCGGACTCCGTGACGAAACCACCGTCGCCGATCTGCTCCTGTCCGTCGCACCCGAAGCGGTGCGGGCCGCCGCCCGCCAGCTCGAACAGGCAACGGCGGTATTGGGTCAGGACGGTTCTGAACGTGCACAGATGCGGTATGCCGAGGCGCTGGCGGCGTTCGGAGACGTGGGTGGATATGACGCGGAAGTCCTGTGGGACACGTGCACGGTGGCCGCGCTCGGTCTGGCCTTCGACGAGGCCAGGGCGCGGCCGGTGTCGACGCTCTCGGGTGGAGAACAGAAGCGGCTGGTGCTGGAGGCGTTGTTGCGAGGGCCGGATGCGGTGTTGCTCCTCGACGAGCCGGACAACTACCTCGATGTGCCGGCCAAACGATGGCTCGAGGAGAGTCTCGTCCGCTGCCCGAAAACGGTGTTGTTCATCTCACACGACCGCGAGTTGCTGGCACGCACCGCAACCCGAATCGTGACCGTCGAACTGGGCGGTGCGGCGAACACCGTGTGGACTCACCCGGGCGGCTTCTCGACCTACCACGAAGCGCGATCGGCTCGATTCGACCGGTTCGAGGAATTGAAGAGACGCTGGGACGAGGAGCACGCCAAGTTGAAGAAGCTCGTTGCCTTCTACAAACAGAAGGCTGCGTACAACGACGGTATGGCCAGCCGCTATCACGCTGCCCAGACCCGGTTGGAGAAATTCGTGGAGGCCGGTCCGCCCGAGGCCATTCCGAGGGAACAAGACGTGAGGATGAACCTGCGAGGAGCCCGCACCGGCAAGAAGGCTTTGGTCTGCCAACGACTGGAGCTGACCGGGCTGATGCGACCCTTCGACGTAGAGGTCTGGTACGGCGAACGGGTGGCAGTGCTCGGTTCGAACGGTTCGGGCAAGTCACACTTCTTGCGGCTGCTGGCCGCCGGAGGGTCGGATCCCGAACCAGACCATCGCCCGGTCGACGGGGCCCACATCGGCGAGGTGTCCCACACAGGCGTCGCCCGTCTCGGTGCGAGGGTGAGGCCCGGATGGTTCGCGCAGACACATCACCACCCCGAGCTGTTGGGGCGGACACTGCTCGACATCCTGTGGCGAGGTGACCCCCACCGCCGTGGGATGCCGAGGGGAGAAGCGACCCGAGCGCTCGGCCGATACGAACTTTCAGGGGCCGCGGAGCAGACGTTCGAGTCTCTTTCCGGTGGACAGCAAGCCCGGCTTCAGATCTTGTTGTTGGAGTTGTCGGGAGCAACGATGTTGTTGCTCGACGAGCCGACGGACAACCTCGATCTCGTTTCCGCCGAGGCGCTCGAATCGGCGTTGGAGCGGTTCGATGGAACGGTGGTGGCGGTGACTCACGACCGGTGGTTCGCCCAGGGGTTCGATCGCTTTCTCGTGTTCGGCGCCGACGGCGATGTCTACGAGTCGGACGAACCCGTCTGGGACGAAGGCCGCGTGGCCCGCTGAGTGGCGGAGGGCCGCCCTCCGGCGACCGCCGGAGACGGTTTCTTGGCGGGAAGGCGCCACCGAAGTCGCTTGGCCGGGGTCCTCCACCTGCAGTGGCGGACACCGATCGGAAGGCGGCGCCGAACGGTGGAAGCGGTCTTCAGGCTCCGTCCACCTGACAGCCGCCCTAGTCGGGGCGGCTGCTGTCCTCGGTTGGTTCGGCTTCCACAGGTGGTCGACCAGAATGCTGGGAGGATGGCGAGATCGGGCCGGAGTCGCCCGGTCGTACCGTGTCGCCTTGATCTTGCGGTCCGTGGTCAGCGAATGCCGGTGTCGTAGGAGAGCGTGATCTCGACCGGTGTCTCGCCCACGGTGAACTCCTGTGGTTGGGCGACGCCCATCAATCCCTCGACGGGTTGGCTGATGAGCGAGTAGGTGCCGGGGGCGACATGTAGCTCGAAGGCTCCATCGGCGCCGGTGACCGCACTCGCCACTTCAGCGCCGTTGAGGTCGATCACGATCAACCGGGCGCCGGCGACCGGTTCGGCGGCACATGCGGGATCGGGCGGAGTGGTCTCGACCGGACAGACCGGCCCGGCCACCGCCACACCAGACACGACCACCGTCGCCTCCGGTTTCGAGCACGCCGAGACCACCATGAGAAGAGTGAGCAAGAGTCGAACGTTGTTCGTCATCGCTGTGTTCGACGTCCCGCTTGGGCGCGTGGTTCCGGCGTTCAGAGGGCGAACCGTTCGAGAGCCTCCGCCGTCAACTCGACCCCATGGCCGGGCACCTGAGGGACGTCGATGTGTCCATCCACCACCTCGAAAGGCCGCGTCCACAGCTCGGGTGACAGAACCGTGGTGTACTCGGCGGCCCATCCGGATGGCGATGCCCCAACCAGACTGATCGACAGTTCGTGCCAGAGATGGCTCGACAGCGCCACCCGGTAGGACTCGGCCAGTCCTGCGATCTTGCGAAACTCGCCGATGCCGCCGCAACGGGCGACGTCGGGCTGGAGATAGGCGACGCCGCGTTGGCACAGGTGCCGGAACCCCCACGAGAAGTAGTTGTTCTCGCCCGTAGCGATCGGCACCGAAGAACCCGCCGTCACCTCGGCAAGGTCATCGACGGCCTCCGCCAGCACCGGCTCCTCGAGCCACGCCACCCCATACTCGGAGAGCCGATCCGACATCTCGATCGCCTCGGCGACCGTGAGCCCCTGGTTGGCGTCGGCCAGGAGGATGAAGTCGTCGCCCATGGCGCGGCGCAGTAAAGCCGCCCGGCCCACGTGATCGAGCGTCTTGATCTTGAACTTGTACGACCCGATGCCGATCGCAGCCATCGCCTCGCATTCGGCGACGAGCTCGGTATCGGACAGCGACAACCAGCCCCCGCTCCCGTACACCGGGACGCGCTGCCGGTGGCCACCGAGCAGCGTGTTGACCGGTAGTCCGGCCGCCTTGCCCACGATGTCCCACACCGCGATGTCGACAGCCGACAGTCCCCACACACCGATCCCGCCGTGCATGCGAGCCTTGTTTGGGGCCCACATTCGGTTCCAGACTGCCTCCGGGGCGAGTGCGTCCTGGCCCACGGCGAGCGGTGCGAGTTCGTCGTTGATGTAGGCGGCCACTGCCCGGCTCACGGCTCCGCCGAGTCCGAGGTTGAATCCGAAGCCGTCCATCCCCTCCGAGGTGCGCACCCACACCGCCGCTCCTGGAACGCTCGTGTACGTTCCCAGCGCGCTGGCGATCGGCTTGGTCAGCGGCAGCGCAATGGGAGTTGCCTCTACGGAGGTGATGGTGAGTGGCATCACAGGATCGTATAGGGGAGCGACGTCGCGAGTATTGCCTCTGGTGGACGCACGCGTGAAGCCTCGTCTCGAGGTGGATCAGGGAGGTGGCAGGGAGATACCCCATTTCCTTCCACTCGGCGTCCCATCAACCTGTGGTCCCATGGCAGCGAAGATCCGGTTCCCATTGCAGATGGTCACGTTCTTCGCGCTCGTCGGGTTCATCGTGGAACTCAACTCCGAGCGGGCCTACTGGTTCCACTCACCCGACTGGTTCTGGGGTCGCATCGGCGAGACGCTCGGCGTGTCCTTGTTCTACGGCTTCGCAGCAGGCCTGGCGCTCTGGGTGCTCGCCCGAACGTCGTACCGCGGTGTGCATCAGGTCGTACTGGCCGGTGCTGTGTTCGCGTGGACGGTCGAAGGCGTCATCACGCCGGTCATCCACGAAGCGGGTCCCTTCGATCCCTTCATCCCGGCCATGTTTGCCGGGTGGCACGGCCTGGGGTCATTCGTCGGCTTGTTCTATCTCGTTCGCAGACTGCTCATCGACAAACGTCCGTGGATCCTGGCGATGGCATCCGCTGTATATGGCGTGGTGGTCGGCTTGTGGGCTGTGACCACCTGGCTGCCCGATTCCGATGACCTCGCCGCCGGCCTCGAACAGGGCGGCGCGGATCCGGCCACTCCCGGGCAGTACGCGCTCACCATGGTCCTCGTGGTCCTGGCGCTCGCACTCGGACACCTGTTGCTGGACCGAGTGTGGCCGGCGGAGTGGAAACCGGGTCGGGCGGCTGCGTGGATACTCGTGGGCGGGACCGCCGCCTACTCGGCCACCTGGTTCCCCACCATCCCCTACGCACCGCTGCGATATGGAGCACTCATCGCCATTCCACTTCTCGGCCTCTTCGCCCGGGCCCACCGCAGATCGGGACCGACCTTCTTCCAGGCCTTGCGCGGAGACGTTGTCCCGCTACACCTGACTGCGCTGGCGCCGGCAGCGTTGGTGTCGTCGGCGGTGTACGCCACTGTCTGGGCGTTCGATCCGGACGAGGCCGCCGTCGTCTCGATCCGGGACCTTCACGTGATGGGTCAGATGCTTGGAGGCGGCGTCGCTCTCGCGTGGGCGTCGTGGCGAGCCGTGCGGCTCGGCCGGGCGGAGCCGATCGTCGAACCGGCCACCGTGGCCAGCCGCTCGGACAACATCTGAAGCACCGCCATTGGTTTCTGCGACCGATGGCGCACCGCCTTGCTACGTTCGGGGCGTGGAAGTCGAGATCCTCGCCGGAACACCGCCGGGCGGCGGCCAGGACAGGGCCGCTCGAGCCTTTGCGTCCGCCCTCGGCGTCGCCGCGTTCGTGGTCAACATTCCTGGACGAGGTGGATCGAATACCTGGGACGAACTCTCCCGGCGGGGGGCCGACCCACACGTCGCGGCGATCAGTTCCCCCACCATGATCACCAACCGGATCCACGGGATCGGCGCCCATGACGACGTCACGCCGCTCGCACACCTGTGCACCGAGGGTCTCGCGTTCGTCATCCCGGCTTCAAGCGGGATTCGAAACGCTGGTGACCTCGTCGGCGCGGTCACCGGCGGGGCCGGCATCGCGATCGCCACTGCGTTGGGAAACGTCAACCATGTGGCAGCGGGCCTGATCGCTCGCGCAGGTGGAGGAGATCCCGGAGCGCTCGATGTGAGGGCCTTCGATTCGGCGCGTGAGGCGGTGGCCGAAGTGCTGGGAGGCGGGGCGGCATGTGCCATCGTCTCGGCGGCCAGCGTCGTGCCGGAGCTCGCGGCCGGATCGATCCGCGTTGTCGCGGTGTCGACATCTGAGCGACTCGCCGGCCCGTTCCGCGACGTGTCGACCTGGAGCGAAGTCGGTGTCGACTGTCTCGTCGGGACGTGGCGAGGAATCGTGGGACCTCCTGGGCTCACGGCCGATGACGTGGCCATGTGGGACGAGTTGACGGGAAAGGCGGTGGCTTCCCCGGAATGGGCTTCCGCCGTAGCGGACCACCACTGGCAGTCAACCTATCTCGACGCCGCCTCCACGAGGGCATTCCTGGAGTCGGAACGCGCGACGTTGGCCGAAGCGCTGGAGATGATCGGTCATGGCTGAGCTCGCCGGCGCGTTCGGTGTTCCCCACACGCCGCTCTTGTGGCGGCTGATGGCCGAAGAGCCGCCACCGGACCTGCGGGTTGTGGCGGACGAGTTCGCGCGGTTCCGGGCGTTGATCGAGGAGGCCGGTCCCGACGTCATCGTCTTCGTGGCCTCCGACCACTTCCACCAGTATTCGCACCGCAACATGGCGACGTTTGCCGTTGGGAAGGCAGATGTCATCGCCGGGACCTACCCGAACGAGGAGGCGTCGTTCGGGCTGCCGAGGATCCAGGTGCCGGGGCATCCGGGTATCGCCCGGGCGATTCTCGGTCGGGAAACCCTCGGGGGCAGGTTCGACTTTGCGTTCTCCGACGAGCCTCGACTCGACCACGCCTACGTGGTGCCGCTTCTCTATCTGGTGCCCGACCTGTCGATCCCCGTTGTACCCATCCACACCAACACAAATGCTCCACCGCTCCCCACGGCCCGCCGGTTCACGGAGTTGGGGGTGTACCTGCGCGAGGCGATCGAGGCGTGGCCGTCGTCGGAGAGGGTGCTGGTACTGGGGACCGGCCATTTGGCGTACGAACTCGGCGGTCCCCGCCAGTTCTCGGGCGAATCCACCGACCCCGACTTCGACAGGAGCGCGGTGGGCTGGATCCGGGACGGTGCCCTCACCGAAGCGGTTGAAGGCTGCACCTTCGATCGTCTGCTGGCCGCGGGGAACCTGTCCTTCCAGTTCCTCAACTTCCTGACCCTGGCCGCTCTCTCCGGGACCCGCGCCACCACCGCCGAAGGGGTCGGTTGCCGTTTCGGCAACGAACCGTTCTTCTCCTGGGACACGCCGTGAGCAGGGGAGTCGTCAACGTCGTGCTGTATGACATCGAGGTCGATGCGGCATCGGTCGCCGCGTTCATCGACGACCCGGAGCCTTTCGTGGACGGCCGGTCGCTGTCGGATGAGGAGAGGGCGGCGCTGATGGAGTGGGACGTTGGGAAGCTCTATGCGTTGGGAGCCCACCCGTTTCTCCTACTCCAGGCGGCGCGGTCGATCGCCGTTCACCGGGGACTGACGATGCCGGAGTTCCTGGCCGAGTATCGAACCGCCGTCGAACGCCACGGATACCCCGACTTCATCACGTGAGGACCCGGATCGGTTCCCCCTCCATCCAGGCTGCGATGTCCTCGACCACGCCCTGGTAGAAGACCTCGTAGGTCTGAGCCGTGACGTAACCGATGTGGGGCGTGCACAGGATCCTCGGATGCGATCGGAGTCGGTGATCGAGTGGCAGGGGTTCGGGTTCGAACACGTCGAGCCCGGCCCCGGCGATCGACCCCGAGTCGATCGCATGGATGAGGGCGTCGGTGTCGACCAGCGGCCCGCGAGACGTGTTGATCAGATAGGCGGCCGGTTTCATCAGGTCGAGGTCCGGTTTCGAGATCACGCCGACCGACCTCTCGCCCAGCTTGAGATGGAGGGTCACGAAGTCGCTCGTTCGCAGGAGCTCCTCCTTGTCGACGTGGGTGACCCCGAGTTCATGGCACCGGTCATCGGTGAGGTTCGGTGACCACCCAACCACATCCATCCCGAAGGCCTGCCCGAAGCGGGCGACGTCTGCGCCGACCCGCCCCAGCCCGACCACCCCCAGTCGAGACCCACGGAGGTCTCGCCCGATCCCGACCTGCCACCGCCCCGACCGCACCCCTTCGATCTCGGTGAGCATTCCCCGGGCGAGCACCTGGATGAAGGCGAAGCTCAGTTCGGCCGTCGCGAACCCCGACGATGGGGTCCCGCATACCAAGATCCCCGCCTCCGCCGCGGCCTCGAGGTCGATAGAGGCGTTGCGCATG
>Ga0224510_10002639_pt1 | contig 10614 bp, 9 predicted proteins | sample SF_May12_sed_USG_FD_170161 | JGI IMG/M metagenome (GOLD analysis project Ga0224510, IMG submission 170161) | Sediment microbial communities from San Francisco Bay, California, United States - SF_May12_sed_USGS_4_1 | ecosystem: Environmental > Aquatic > Marine > Sediment | place: USA: California... | reverse complement strand
ATAAACAGTGCATATCGAGCTCTAGGGTAAATGGAAACCTACGCGAGTCTAGAGAAGGATCAAAAGTTCGTCAAGGAATCGCAGGTTGCTCACCGGTTGGTGTGAAGGGCGTGTAGACCATCTTGGAGAACATGGGGGTTCCCCCTAGTAGGAATGAGAACGATGACGCCTAGCATTGGATGGTGGATTGCCTTCAAACGATTTGACCGTCCTGCATATGGATAATGCGATCGGACTGGGCAGAGAGTTTGTCATTATGTGTGACAATCACAAAGGTTGTACCGCGGGTCTTGCTCAACGTGCGCATCAATCCAAACAACCCGTCTCCGCTGTGGGTATCGAGGTTGCCGGTTGGTTCATCAGCCAGCACGACATCCGGCTTCTGTATGAGGGCGCGGGCCATGGCCACTCGCTGCTGCTCTCCTCCCGACAGTTCTCCAGGCTTGTGATGCAGCCGATGTCCCAATCCAACTTCCGTGAGGAGGTTGGTGGCCTCGGTTGTCACAGTGCCGGGATCGCGGCGTTGCACGAGCGCCGGCATGCAGGCATTTTCCAGCGCGGTGAATTCGGCGAGTAAGTGATGGAATTGGAAGACAAACCCGATCCGTCTATTGCGGAACTCCGCTTGCTGTGCCTCGGTCATGCGAAAGAGGTCCTGCCCATCGAACGTGACGGTTCCGCTGCTCGGTTTATCCAGGGTGCCGATAATGTGGAGCAAGGTGCTCTTGCCGGCTCCGGAAGCCCCCACAATGGCGACCAGCTCGCCGCGCTGAATCTCAAGATTGATTCCCTTGAGCACGGGTACTTCGTACGTTCCCATCGAGAAGGATTTATGGAGATTGGTGACTTTAATCATAATTCAGTGAGGAGCTATGAGGAGTGAGGTTCGGAATATGGGGGTAGAAAGTGCAACGCAGTCCTCGGCCCTCAATTCTCAGTCCTGTGACTCTATTCATAGCGCAACGCAGCAACCGGCTCGAGTTTGGCGGCCTGATTCGCCGGGTGGACTGTTGCGACAAAACTGATCAGGATGGCTGATCCCGCCACGAGCAACACGTCCTCGGCCAACACGTGCACCGGAATCGTGGAGATGTAATACACACTCGGATCGAAGGTCCAAAATGTTTGAATCAGCCAGAGAAACGCGTAGCCCAATGGGATCCCGATACCGGTTCCGGCAAAGCCGATGATCAACCCGTTGAGCATGAAGATGCGTCGGATACTGCGCTTTGTCGCGCCCATGGCCTTGAGAATTGCAATCTCCTTCTGCTTCTCCGTGACGATCATAGTGAGGGTGCTGACGATATTGAATGAGGCCACGATCGTGATCAGGACCAGCAGGAGAAACATCATCGTTTTCTCCAGTTTGAGCGCTGAAAACAGGTTGCGATTCATCTGCATCCAATCTCTCGCCCCATGACTGAATCCTAATTCCTGTTCGATGGTGCGAGCGATATCCGCGGCGCGGAATACGTCGGTCACCTTGACCTCCACGCCGGTTACGCTGGCCGCCATGTTGAAGAATTTCTGGGCTTCGCCGAGTTCGATATAGGCCAGAGAGGAATCGTATTCATACATGCCGGAATGGAAGAGGGCGACGACAGCAAACGTTCGAATCTTGGGAACCATGCCCATCGCGCTGATTGGTCCAACAGGTGAGACGACATTGACGGTATCGCCAACAAAGACTCCCAGCCGGAGAGCCAGCTCTTTGCCAAGGATAATACCCGGCTTTTCAACGGGGCGCGGTTCTCCTTGCGGGTCGTCGGCCGGAGCCTGCATCACCTTGACCGGTATGAGGAGATCACTCAACTGTCCTGCCGTAATGTTTTTACCGAGCTCCGTCACATTCGCTTCCCGTTTTGGGTCGATTCCGCGGAGGACGATCCCCTGTACGCCAGATTGGGTCGTCAGGAGCACCTGTCGGAGGACAAACGGGGTTGCGGCCACTACGTCGGGTACCTTCTGAACCTTATCGGCCAGTCGGTCATAGTCGGTCATATGCTCTTTCATGCGTTCTTGCACGATGATATGAGCGGTGGTACCGAGGATCTTGCTCTGAATGTCTTCTCGGAATCCCGTCATGATGCCGACGGTTCCGATGAGTGCCGCGACGCCCAAGGTAATGCCGGCGATCGACACGAAGGTATTCAGCGAAATGGTCCGATTCCGGCGCTTGGCGCGTAGATAGCGGAGTCCGACGAAGATTTCGAAGGGAAGGGTCACTCTTAAGATTTCTCCGGTCGGAGCTGAGGAAAGAGGACGACATCCCGAATGGATGCCTGGTCGGTCAACAGCATGATCAGGCGATCGATCCCGATCCCTTCTCCGGCGGTCGGGGGCATGCCAAATTCGAGGGCGCGCAAGAAGTCTTCATCGACGAGATGGGCCTCTTCATCCCCTGCTTCACGCTGAGCCGCCTGGCCTTCAAACCGCTCACGTTGGTCCAATGGATCGTTCAACTCGGAGAAGGCGTTGGCAATCTCCCTGCCAGCGATGTACAGCTCGAATCGATCGGTTAGGGTCGGGTCAGCATCCTTCCGTCTCGCGAGTGGGGAAATTTCAATCGGGTAGTCGGTGATAAAGGTAGGCTGTTGAAGATTCGGCTCAACGGTTTCCTCGAAGATCTCGTTGAGGATCGTGAACAAGGTAGATTTGGAGTCTACATGGACATTCAGCTGTTTGGCAGCTGTCAAGGCCTTGTCGCGATCACGGAGGACTGAAGGGTCAAGACGGTTCACCTCCATGATGGCCTGGTGGTAGGACCATCGCCGCCACGGGGGGGTGAGGACGATCTCCTTGCCCTGGTAGTGAATCACCGTCTTGCCTAAGACCTGTTGAGCCAAGCTGGAGATCAGTTCTTCGGTGAGGGTGATCAGATCCTGATAGTCCGCATAGGACATGTAAAATTCCAGCATCGTAAATTCAGGATTGTGAATCGTTGAGATGCCTTCATTCCTGAAATTGCGGTTGATCTCGAAGACCCTTGGAAATCCGCCGACGATCAGGCGCTTCAAATAGAGTTCCGGTGCGATGCGCAAATAGAGATCTACGCCGAGCGCATTATGATGCGTCACGAAAGGCTTTGCAGCTGCGCCCCCAGGAATGGGATGCATCATCGGGGTCTCCACCTCAAGGAACCCCCGTTCGATGAGGAATGATCTGATCCCGGCGATGATGCGGCTTCGCGTGGCGAAGATCTGGTGGACTTGAGGGTTGGCGATCAGATCAACGTAGCGCTGTCGATATCTCGTTTCGACATCGGTCAGCCCGTGCCATTTTTCGGGCAGCGGGCGAAGGGCTTTACTGAGAAACGTCAGATGGTGAACCTCGACCGTGAACTCATTCGTCTTGGTGCGAAACAATGTTCCGGTGACTCCAATCCAGTCGCCGAGATCGAGCTGCTCGACGACGGTGTAGGCCTGTTCGGACAGGAGGTCTTTCTTGAGGTAGACCTGGAGGCGATCGGATCCGTCCTGCAAGACCGCGAAGCCGGCCTTGCCGAAACGACGCAGGGCCACCACACGCCCGGCAAGCGTACAAGGGATCTTTTCCTGTTCGAGGGTTTCTTTGCTTTTCTCTCCATGCAGTGTGAGCAGGCGTCCGGCGCGATCCTTCACCTCGAAGCGGGTCCCGTACGGTGCGACGCCCGCCTGTCGAAGGAGGTCAAGTTTCTTCAGTCGTTGCTGCCGCTGTTCGTTCAGTTCATCCATAATGAGTCTGTCTTGTCCATCAGCGCCTAGAGATCGTCATCCTGATCACTGATCGCTGACGGCTGACTGCTCCCTTTTGTGATCTTTTTGGTCAGATAGGCTTCAATGAAGCCGTCGAGATTGCCGTCCATGACGGAGGACACCACACTGGTTTGGTGACCGGTCCGGTGATCTTTCACCAATTGGTAGGGCTGGAAGACGTACGATCGAATTTGGCTGCCCCACGCGATCTCTTTCTTTTCTCCGACGATGGCGTTGAATTCGGCCTCTTTCTTCTTCTGCTCCAGTTCAAAGAGGCGCGCTTTCAAGATCTTCATCGCCCCGTTTCGATTCTGAAGTTGCGAGCGTTCGTTCTGGCACTGCACGACGATCCCGGTTGGAAGATGGGTGATGCGGATCGCGGTCTCCACCTTATTGACGTTCTGACCGCCGGCACCTCCCGCGCGGAAGGTGTCGATCCGCAGATCTTTGTCTTCAATCGCAACGTCGATATCCTCGCTCAACTCCGGATACACGAAGACAGATGCGAACGAAGTATGCCGCCGCTTGTTGGAGTCGAAGGGGGAAATGCGCACCAAGCGATGGACGCCGGCTTCTGCTTTGAGGTATCCGTAGGCATAGGGCCCGGTGATTGAGACCGTGACGCTTTTGATGCCCGCCTCGTCGCCGGGCAGTAAGTCCAACGTGTCCACCTTGAATTTCTTCTGCTCTGCCCACCGCACATACATGCGAAGGAGCATCTGCGCCCAGTCCTGGGATTCAGTTCCGCCGGCACCAGGGTGAATCGCCAGAAGGGCGTTGTTGGGGTCCAGTTCACCAGACAGGAGCAGCTCGACTCGCAGCCTGGCCAAGCGCGGCTCGAGCTGGGTTAATTCTGACGTGAGCTCCCGCTCCAGGCCAGCGTCACCGCTCTCGCGCGCGAGTTCGAGTAGTGCGCCTACATCGCCCATTTTTGTTTCGAGCTCTCGCCACTGTTGGAGTTCTCGTTCGATCGTCGTTTTTTTTCGGCTTACGGCAGCCGCGGCACGGGCATCGTTCCAGAAATGCGGCTGGCCCATTTGCGCTTCAAGCTCTTGCAACTCGGAAGTCATATGAGCGAAGTCAAAGATGCCCCCGTAGTTCCGAGACTTGGTCTGCCAGGACGCGCACGCGACCTTCGACTTCCTCTAACATGCCACGATCCTCCTTACTTCAGTCAGGCCGGTGTAATGGCCGTCAGGACTGGTTCTTTGCTGCGGAAGTACCCGAACAGGCACAAAAGCGCGCAGATTATAACACAGGCGTAGGCAAACACATCGCCGTAATAACTGTAGAAGGTCGGCATTTGCCTGGTCGGAATCACGGCGTGGGAGGCCTGTTCCGTGAATAGGGGTGTGGCGTGGATGATTTGTCCGTAGGGGTCGATGAACCCGGAGATACCGGTGTTGGCGGAACGGGCGAAGGCGACGTGATTCTCTACGGAGCGAAACACGACCATGGCAAAGTGTTGGGAAGGGGCTGAGGAGGGTCCGAACCATCCGTCGTTTGTGATCGTCACCAAAAACTCCGCTCCGTTTGCGGTAAACCGACGGACCAAATCCGGGAAAATCACTTCGTAACAGATCACCACACCGAACTTGACGGGTCTTGAGCCATGGGAGCCTTCGGTTCCCCATGACTTAGGGGTGAAGGAGAGCGTGGTCGCTCCCGGGCCTGCCTCGAAATCGCCGATCCCCTCTACCAGCTTATCGAGGAAAAATAGTAACGAGGATTTGAGCGGGATATATTCCCCAAACGGGACGAGATGGTATTTATCGTATCGGCCCAGCAGTGTGCCGTCTTTCCCGAGCAGGTAGGCGCTGTTCAACAGATAGGGGCGGCGGTCCGGATAGAACCGCAAGGCAGGACTCCCGATGAGAATCGGCGCTTGGGCCCGTTCCGCCCATGCAATCAGCTGTACCTGATAGTCCTTTTCTCGCTCTAAGATGAATGGTGTCGCAGCTTCCGGCCACACGACCAAATCGGTACCGGTCCCCAGTTGGGCAGTCAGTCGATCGAAGCGCTGCATCGTTTCATCACGGAAGGCCCTGTCCCACTTCATGGCTTGATCGATATTCGGTTGGACCACCCCGACGGTAATAGAAGTCCTAGGGTCTTTTGTATGTCGATCGCTCAAGACCGCCGAGCTATACACCCACGAGAGCACCATGCAGGCGGCGGCGGTTGTGAGGAGCTCCCAGGGAAGCTTGACCGGGTGAAATCCCCGGAAGAAGGGCATGATCCACAAGACCAGCTCCGCCAGCGCCAGATTCACCAGCACAATGAGAAATGAAATGCCGTACACGCCCGTATGGTCTGCAACCTGAATCAATTCCAATTCGCGATATTGAGAGTAGCCCAACAGGCACCAGGGAAAGCCTGAGAGCAGGTAGGTGCGGAACAGCTCAAGAGCGACCCAGAAGCATGGCGCAAAGAAAATCCCATAGCGCGGGATGAGGTCCCGCAGCCAGACGACCGCAACGCTGTAGAGGCCGATGTAGAGTCCCAGGTATGACGTCAGCAACAAGAGGATGGCATAACTGATCGGCTCTGGAACCTTGCCGTACGTGGTCATGGCGGTGACGACCCAGGACATGATGCCGGTGAATCCGATCAGTCCGCTCAACCAGCCGATCCAAAATGCCCGCAGTTTGGAACATTGGTCGAGCGCGAGGTGAAGCGGGATGAGGACGACCCAGGCCAATAAACCCAGGTCGAACTTGGGGAAGCAGAGGGGTAGGAATAACCCACTCGCGCAGGCAAAGATGAGTTGGCGCGAACGAGCCCCGTCCATCGTGTCGTACCTTAACGAAAAGATCCAATGACTTGCAAGAGAATGCCCGAACAATCAGCGACTTGGGATAATGCCTGGTGCTTTTCCCTCTGTGAATAGGGTACTCTCAATGACATGGAACGTCGTCAACATCGTCGGGTTCAGGCTCACGTGAAAAGCTTGGTCCGGGTGAACTCGCACGAGGTGGAGGGAGAGACCTGCGATGTGTCGCTGGGCGGCGCCCAGATCACAAGTTCCTTTGCTGTCGAGCCAGGGAGGCAGATCGCCGTGAAATTGATTGTCCCTGGAGACGACACGCCGATCCTGATTGAACAAGCCCGGGTGCAATGGAATGTCGATCGAACGTTTGGCGTACGATTTATAGATCTACAACCTCGGGAGTTAGATGAATTGGAACAGCTCATCGACGACTATATCGCGTTGGATGAAGAAAGGAAGTCATGAAGTCCCTGAACCATCTGAACGAAACCCAGCATGACGATCCTCGTAGCTGGATCGGCGGAGAAGCAACCGTCGGTTCTCAAGCAGGTCGCTATATCCGTCGCCAAGCGGGACCACCAACCTCACTCCTCGGGGTAATTCTCGGCTTGACCTTCTTCGGTGGCCTGGCCCTTGGGAGTTCCTTAGGGCTTCTGTGTCGAAACAAGAACAGGTAGTGCTTGCTCTAACCAGCCTGAGCGTTGTCTCTCGGTCCATCGAAGTACCTGCCTGAACGGAATTCCTCGTGCAGGGCTGTCTGTCGCGCTGTTGCTGCAACAGTTGGCATACCAAGAGTACCTGATGGGTAGGGTGTTACGTATCGCGTAGTCGGCTCCTTCTGCGGGCGGAACGAGGACATCCACTAGCCAGGAATCACATGAATGCGAATTGACTCCAATTTTTTGATGTAACTCGTTCCCTGTGCAGTAGTATCTCCCATCTGATTCGACAGAACGTTGCAACATCCTCCCGGATACACGTCTGGTCCGACTCCTCCCGAGCATCCAAGCGTGCGACATCTTAACGCGAGTTAAGAAGGGAGGTTCCTCCGATCAGCAGAAAATACCCGGCATTATAGAAGGCATGGAGAACAATGGCGGGGTACACGGATCCAAAGCGATCGCGTGCAAAGCCGAAACAGAGAGAAGGAGCAAACACGAGCAAAGCCCATGAGATAGAATGCCCGACCAGGTGGGCCAATGCGAAAAACAGAGACACGATGAGGTTGGCCATGGATAGGCCAAGCCAGGTCTTCTGGCCCCACCGGGTTTGCAGGACCTGCCCCTGCATGGCGCCACGGAACAGCAATTCTTCGAGCAGAGGTTGCCAGATGGCAATAGAGAGAAAAACTGGTGACCATATGGCATGCCACGGCAGTGGTTGAAATGCTGAGAATCCCATCATGGCAAGCCACACCACCGGGCCGAGAGCTAACAACAAGAGAAATACAGCATCTCGATGAAAGGGACGATGATAGTGAAGTCCGAGTGATACCAAGACTTGTTCCGCATGGCTTGATGGAGAGGGTACATGAGAGGAAGCATTCTGCTCTGCAATTGGGCAATCGGAGGGCCGCTTTTGCTGTAACGATGTTCCCCTACTGCCCAAACTCAATTTCATGGGCGGCTTGTCCTCCACAACAAGACAATGAGAGACATGAGAAACATGGTCGGCAGCATCATGTCTCCAGCTGCGCTAGGGGCGACTGTGCACCCTCCACCGCCGCTCTCGGCGGGTGGGGAGGCGATGTTGAACGTGGCGGTGACCGTTGCATTCGGGGAAATTAAACAGGGTCCAGTCCCTGAGCAATCTCCACTCCACCCTGCAAAGATAGACCCTGGATCGGGTACTGCCGTGAGATGGATCGTACTCCCCAGGGGGAACTTCCCGTTGCATGTTGCTCGGCAGTCAATTCCATCCGGATTAGACCTAACCGCACCGGTACCGGCACCAGCCTTGTTGATGGTGACGGTGGAGTTTGTCACCACGCTGGCCAATGCGGCACGGGCATTGATACGCCCGCCGCTCGATACCTTTCCAGTCAGAGACACGTTTCGATCCACGGTACTTAAGATAGCGCTCCTGAGCTCGGTGACCGAGAGATGAGGATTGACCGAGAGCAATAATCCAGCAAGTCCTGCCACATGCGGAGTGGCCATCGAAGTGCCCTGAAGAAACTGATAGTCTGTCGTTCCTGATGGCGTTCCTGCCACGCAGGCGATGCGGACGTCGTCTAAATACGCGCCATCGAAGGTCAGACTCTCATCTGAGACCAATCGGAACCGGAATCGTGAACCAGCCGAGCCATCTGCGATGTCTCCCCAGGTAATGGGATGAAATTGGTCGCTGCTGTCTCCAGAAATCCCCCAGCTGGCTTGCCAGCTGGTTCCACTGTTCTTTGATACATCTGCAAACACTTCGTCGATGTCAAGCTCGGTTTGGTAGCGAACGCGACTGTTTAATTGGCAACCCCGCTGCCCCTCGGTAGAGAACACCGGTCCAATTGCGAAGGAATTGGTGTTGTTCTGGTAGCTTGCAGTCGGACTATCGGTCAGACTGTTCGGTTGACTGAATGATGACGAACTGGTGAACGCCCAGGTACTGTTGGCACCCCCGAAGACGTATTCCAGCCCGGCCGGGCTGGAATCAAAATCATGAAACAGGACAGTTGTCACGTTCGATGTGGGCTTTGTGCTATTGATTCTGACTCCCGGCGCGGCCACTTGGACGGTCGCCGATCCGAAATTTGAGAAGGCCGCCAATTGATCATGTTGGTCTGTTGCGGCGACCGCAATCACGTTGGCCAGCGCGGCCTTTTGTTGTCCGTTACAGACTGAAGGCGCGCTGAAGTTTGAAGGAAAGCTTGGGGTGCTATTGTTATCGTCGCCGATCCCATCCTCCCCACCGTTGCCGGCTGCTGCAATAAACAGGATTCCCGCATCATTCGCGGCGCTCACGGCATCATAGACAGCCAAGCTACACCCAGATCCGCCAAAGCTGGCGTTAATGACGCGTGCACCTTTACTGATGGCATAGTGAATCGCGCTGACAAGGGCAGTGGTGGAGAGGGATCGATTTACACCGCCAGCCTTCAGCGCCATCAGTTTGGCGGTCCACATGACCCCCGTGATTCCGGTTCCGTTGTTTCCTGCTCCCGCGATGGTTCCGGCGACATGGGTGCCATGCCCCGGGTTACCTCCAGGGTTGAGATCGACAGGGTCCATCGGGTCGTGATCGTTCATGAGGAAATCCCACCCATGCACATCGTCGACCAATCCATTCCCGTCATTATCAACGCCATCCCCCGCCATCTCTCCCGGGTTCGTCCAGATATTGGGTGCGAGATCAGGGTGGTCGTAAGCGATGCCCGAGTCGATAACTGCGATGATCACGTTTGGGCTTCCTGTGCTGATCTCCCAGGCTTCAGGGGCATCGATGTCGGCATCCGCCTTCCCCGCCGTTCCATTCACAGCTTGCCCGGTGTTATGGAGGCCCCACAATGTGCTGAACTGGGCATCGTTCGGAATCGTGTGCAGTTGGTAGAGATAGTTGGGCTCGGCGTACTCAACGGCGGGATTGTTTTGGTACTTCAAGACGGTTTCGTCCACCGATAACGTACCGTCCAGCTTGTACTGATGAATAACTCCGGTCTGTACCGAGACCGCCCTGAGTTCTTTGACACCCATGTTGACGTTTAGCGACGCGATTCCCGATACAGACGCCTCATCCCTGAACTTGACGAGCACCTCCCCTGGCACATAGTGTGCTGGGCGATGCGTGACTCCTGACAACGCCGTGATGCCATCGGATGTTTGTTTCTGCTTCGCGTAGACCAAATGACCTTCGGACATGATCCCCGACAATGTGGCCATGGCTGTTACAGTGCTGACAATGGCTCCGACCCAGCAGAGTACAATTCTCATCACGCTACTTCTGCGTTTCGTAACGGTAATTGGGTTCTGCGTACTCGACCTCTCGATATGACCTGAGCCGAGCGATTGCGGACTCAACCGATCGATCATCTAAAATGCGGACGTGATAAAGATGTCCTCGCAGGAGTTCAGCGATCACGTCGGTTTGACTGTCTTTCAGGATCGACGCGATTCGCTC
>Ga0224510_10002638_pt1 | contig 10616 bp, 10 predicted proteins | sample SF_May12_sed_USG_FD_170161 | JGI IMG/M metagenome (GOLD analysis project Ga0224510, IMG submission 170161) | Sediment microbial communities from San Francisco Bay, California, United States - SF_May12_sed_USGS_4_1 | ecosystem: Environmental > Aquatic > Marine > Sediment | place: USA: California... | reverse complement strand
GGAGCCGACGACCACGCTCAGCCCCAGCTCGAACTCGCCGTGGAGGAGGGTGGCCAGCACGGTGCTCGAGAGCTCGGGAAAGCTGGAACCGATGGCCACCACCATGGCTCCGTGCACGACCGGGGGGAGCCCGTAGAACAGCGACAGTTGCTCGGCGCTGCCCTCCAGTAGATCGGATCCCCGCCAGACGACAACGCTGGCCACCACCGCTATCAACAGCCAGACCGCGATCGACACAGTTGGCAAACCTAGCAGCGGTTCGTTGCGGCGAGCGGACTCGCCCGGATCGATGAGTTTCCGGATTTCTTGTCACGATTTCCGAAGCCTGGGAGATTTATCGGGTGGTGGATACTTCCACGGAGGACGAGTTCGCGGCGTTTTTCGCCGACGTCGAGCAGCGTTTGCGGCTGTCGCTCGTTGCCGCGTTCGGGTATCACATCGGGCGTGACGCCGCAGCCGACGCTCTCGCCTGGGGCTGGCGGAACTGGGATCGACTGCGGGCGATGGACAATCCGGCCGGCTACCTCTACCGGGTCGGCCAGTCGAGAGCGTTGAAGGCGATCGCCCGGGAGGGACCAGCCGGCGGAGCCTCGAACGGGGCCTCCGCCGGCTGCGAGGTTCCCGAGTTCGAACCCCAACTCAGGAGTTTGTTGTCGGGCCTGCCGGAACAGCAGCGGGTGTCGGTGTGGCTGGTCCACGGACTGGGCTACCGGCATCGGGAGGTCGCCGAACTGCTGGGCTGCTCGATCTCGACGATCGCCACGCACGTACGTCGGGGCCTTGCGGCGCTGCGGGTCGGTCTGGAGGTGAACGTCGATGGCTGAACGTCGTCGCGAGCTCGACGTCCTGATCCGCAGGGTTTCGGCGGACATGCAACCGATCACGCTCGACGAGGTGATGGGCCGGGTCGAACGGCAGGACTTCGAGTTCGAGCCGGTGATCGTCGAATTGGCCGCCACCGAGGAGGAAAAACCCCTCGACGCCGGCGAGGTCATCGAGCTGGCCCGCCATCGGATTCGATCCGGCGATCACGGCGTTCGACGATCGTCCTGGGTTGCGTGGGCTGCGGCGGCCGTCGCCCTTGTTGCCGGGTTCCTCGCCGTGCTCGGATTTGTGCGGGATCTCGGTGATGCGGATCGGATCGATTCGAGCGGACCTGGGTTCGTCGGGGTCGAGGGGGAGCCGGCGGGCACCTCGACGTCCGCCGGGCCGATCGGTTCGACCACGGTCCTGACCCCTGCCGAGCAAGCGCCATCGGTCGTCACCCTTGATGCGGACTTCGGCGTTCTTGCCCTCCTGGCGCTCGACGACGGAACCCTGGCCGTGGCCGGCGAAGGCAACACGATCCAGTTCTGGGATCCCGATGCGCCCGACGACGGACCGTCCGAGGTTCGCCTGCAGGAATCGTTCGACGTCGGCGGACAACCGTGGTCGGTGACGAGTCTCGGGCGGCTTCCGTCCGGTGGTCTGGTGGTGGCAAGCTCCTTCGTCGACTCGATGGTTATCGAGGAGATCGACCCCGGATCCGGTGTGGGTCTGCGGGGGAGCCACCTCACGCGCGATGTTGCGCCGATGTCGAAGGTCACGATGCTTCCCGGCGGTGACCTGGCGGTCGGCGGAACCAACGGGCTCGTCACGATCGAGCCGGTCGGCGACGACGGCATCCGGATCAAGACCGCCCACACCGGAACCGTTCTGACCGTTGCCGGGCTGCCCGACGGAAGGTTCGTGAGTGGCGGGAGCGACGGAACCATCCGGATCTGGGACCCCACGACGGGCGTCGAAGATGAGCAGTCTCCGATATCGGTCGGCCACGCCGGTGCGATAACGGTCCTTGCCGTCCTCGCCGATGGCCGCGTGGCGTCGGCTGACTCGAACGGCGGTATCCGGATCTGGGATCCCGTCCAACCGGTTTCGTCGCCGGAGCTCATCGATGCGCACGCCGGCGCCGTCCATACGCTGGTCGAGCTCCCAGACCGGCGGCTGGCGTCCGGCGGCGCCGACGGCATCGTCCGGATCTGGGACCTCGGCGGGCCGACCCGGGACCCCGTCATGCTCGATCAACACACCGCTGCCGTCAACGCCGTGGCCGTCCTCCCGGACGGCCGGCTGGCCTCGGGCAGCTCCGACACGACCGTTCGCATCTGGAACGTCGGCGGCTCCGGATCGGTGCCCTCGGGCACCGTGGCCGACCCTGGATCGGCCGCTGAATCCGCCGATACCGTCGACGGCTCCGGAACCGACGGCGAGTCGTCCGGCGCGGTCGACATTCCCGTCCTGACCGCTGACCGTGCCCCCATCGTGGTCGATTGCGAGACCGGGCCACCGGACTACCCGCCCAACGATGGCGAGTCCGACCTCGAGCCCACCGCCTTCCCCACCCCCGACGCCGCGCTCGACCATGTTCTGGCCTCGATTCCGGACAACGGAATGGGATGGAAGGAGCTCCTCGTCCGTATCGATACGCCGGATGGTTCGATCAACTATGCGGCGCCGCTCGATCCGGTGCTGCCGGTGGGCAGCCAACCGGTGGAGGAGGCACTGTTCCTGGTGGTGGTTCGGCCGTCGAGTTCCGGGCAGGGCTTCGTGGCGATCAGTTGGGAGATGGTCGGCTGCTGAGATGCGAGCCCTCAGCTCGCGCCGTTGGAACGATGCTCGTCGATCAGCTCCTGCCGGCGGCCACTCACGAGGAACTCGGGTGAACCGAGAATGATGTGGCTGAACTCGTCGAACTCGCCGCCAAGGACTCCGGTGAAGGTGCGGGCCCGCTCCTTGGGGCCGACCTTCGTGCCACAGGCTTCCTTGATGTCGCGCTGAACGATCCAGTACGGGTCCCGGTTGGCGGCTGCCGTCATCCACACGATGCTGGCCACGGCCGAATCGGGTTTGCCTCGGGCGAGAACGGAACCATCGGCCTCGCCGATGGCGACCGCCAGCCGGGAGGCCGCCGTGCCGTACTCGGGTCCGTACAGGTCGGCCGCGACGGCCGCCGCCCTTCCGGACACGTAGTCGACCAGCGACCGGTACGGCTCGTCGACAGAGGAGAGATCGGTGTCCTCGGGGGGTGCCGGAAGCGGGTCGGCCGTCAGCGTTTCGAGGACATCATGGCCGCCCACCGCGGCGGCACGCCGAGAGGCATCCCAACGTTCGTAGTCCTCGTCACTCAGACCGGTGGATGCGCCGTACTCGAAGCCGAAGTAGGGGGCGGCGGCGTCGAGAAGCGCATCGATGCCCCGGCTGCGATCGGCCACGAGACCGGCGACAAAAGTCGGCTCGTAGTAGTCCACGGCAGACAGGACCTCATCGGTGTGATACGAAGCGAGGTCGTCGAGATGACGGTGGGCCCACGGGATGAGGCCCCGGAGGATGAGGGGCAGACGGCGCAGTTCGTCCTCGGGGACGATCAGCTTGCGCAGCGCCCAGTCCGACAGCAGGATCCCGACCTGGTTGGGACCCCAGCGATACAGATCACCGTTGGTGTAGCCGTCCTTGTACCAGATGAGCGACGACACGATCGATGCGACCTCGTCGTCGGTGGCGCGGATGCGCCGTCGCTCCTCCGAGTCCAGAAACTGGTTGACGAAGCGGTTCGACGCCTTGTCGCTGATCGGCTCCCAGGCGGGCTCGGGGCTTGGCTGCGGCAGGAGTCCCAGTATCCACTGCACCAGCAGGGCATGGTTTGGCCAGGTGTCGGTCACCGGAGGCGGCACCGTGTGAAAGGCGGAGTAGAGAGCCCCGTCGAGATCGCGGCGGATGTCGGCGGGCGGGGCATCCGTGACGCGTAGCTCGGGCTCGTCGAATGCGAGTCGGAGAACGTTGTCGGCGGTGACGGGAGCGGCGAACGCATCGGCCAGGCAGAGGGACCCGTACACCTCGGCGCGGATGATCGCCGAAACCTCTTCGCCGTTGGCCAGTCGAGCGGCCACCACATACTGGCGCTGCTCGTCGTAGGGCTCACGGATCTCGAGCGCCTTGTCGATCCGGGCGCCGCGCAGGGCGTCGATGATGGCCTGGATCGCTTCACCCGGCGGGCGCCGCCGCCTCACCTGCGCCGCCAAGTCGTCGTTGTGCAGCAGTTGAGCGATGAGGGTGAGCGCCTCGGTGTCGTCGTCGCCTTTGCCGAGCTCGCTGATCACCGCCGCCGGAAGTTGGGTCAGGTCGGGAGCGCCGGTGAAGCGATCGACCGGCGTGATCGCCTCGGCCGTACTGGAGACGGCAAGAAGGATGTCGAACACCGCCGGTGCTCGGCGCAGCCGCCGAGGCATGCCGACGCCGGCTGGACCCGTTCCGTCGGGCGACGCACCAGCGGTTCCGGTCCAGTTCCTCGGCCGCGTTCCTCGGGGAGTGATCCGCCCCCCACCAGAGTTCCGTCGCTTGGCCATGTCGCTCTCCTATCCCTTCCCGCAAATGTTACCCAGGATCGTCCACCAGGATGGCCGTCGGCGAGGTACGGGCTTGGGAACATGGGGATCCTTCCATCAGCGCCTTCGGCGTTTCAATAAACCCACACCGGAGCGCCGATCGGGGCGGCACCGCTGGCCCAGAGGTCGTCCATCGCCGGGTAGGTCAGGCGAACACAGCCGTGCGAGGCCGGCTCGGCCGGCACCGATGTGTAGCCGTGGAGGGCGATGCCTCCGTTGAAGTACTTGGGTCGATAGAGGGTGCCGAGCGGGGCGTGGCGGAAACCGTCGATCTGGTTGTAGATCTCGAACCGACCCGCTGGCGTCGGCGTGGCCGCTGCGCCGGTTGCGATGTCGTAGATCCGGGTGACGACCCCGTCGACGGCAATAAGCAGAATCTGGTGGCTCAGATCGATCTCGAGCACCGTGCCGCCGCCGCTGCGCGCTACCGGCGTGGTCGCGACGGCCAGCCGGTCGTTGGTCGCGGCGTCGAGTTCACCGGTTCGGGGTAGCCCCTCGGCCTTCTGGAACGCCGTGACGGCGTGAGCGGTCAGCGACCCGAACCGACCGTCGACCGGCCCGAGCCAGTAGCCGAGTTCAGCCAGCCGCTGCTGCTGGGCGGCCAACACCGGATCCGTGGGTGGCGTCGCTGACGTTTCCGTCGTGGTTGAGGCGGCGGTCGTGGTCGGTTCGCTCGAAGACGAGCTGATGGCCGTCGTTTCGGTCGACGTGGTTGGCGCAGAAGTCGATGTCGAGTTCGGAGCCGGGGTGCAGGCCGACACAGAGGCGTCCGACGTCGTCGGCTGTCCATCTGTGGCCGTCTCGACGGATGTGACGGTGACACTGTCGCCGGCAGCGGTGTCGGACTCCACCTGCTGGGTGGCACAGCCGGACACCAGCGTCACGATCACCGCGAGGACAGAGAACCAAGGTCTCACAATCCAATCGTGGCCACCTGCCGACCCGTCGGCCAGAGGCTTAGGGCCCCACTGACAACCCGATTGACGCCCAGGTGTTCGACCGTGACGGTTCCGACCGGCCTGGCCGAGGCGGCTGGACGAGCCGGGGCTCGGTTACTTGATCAGCCGGAGGTTGAACGGGTAGCGGTAGTCGACACCCTCGTTGGCCTTGATTCCCGCGTAGATGGGAAGGATCAGCCAGATCAGTGCCACCAGAGGCAGAAGAAGGAAGCCGATCAGCACGAACACGAGCACGAAGGCCACGATGCTGGCCAGGAATCCGGTGATCCAGAAGTTCAACGACTCCACTGCGGCCCGGCGCACGAACGGCGACTCGTTGCCTTTGGTCACCAAGATGATCAGCGGCACGACGAACCCGCCGACGCCCGAGATCAGCCCGGCAAGCTGCCCGAGATGGGCGAACATGGCCATCTGATTCTCGTTGGTCGACGAGACCGCCGCCGTCACCTGCCCGCCGATCGAGTCGAGCGTGCCCGTGCCGGCGGATCCGTCGCCTGGCGGGGCGGGGGTGATCTGATCGGTCCACGCCTCGCCGTCCCAGTACCGGGTCTGACCGCCGTCGACCGGATACCAGCCCGGCGGGGGATTGGCTCCACCGGTCGGCTGTTCGTTGAAGGGCTGCTCCATTGGCCACACCTGTTTCTGTTCGCCTTGCGGGCCGCCGGCCGGTGCGGCGACTCGTCCTCCATCGTAGTGGGCATCGGCCCTACAGCCGGATCACGATGCCACCGACCCGGGGTCGACGCGGTCCTCGACTAGTCGATGCGCTGGAACTCGTCGCCACCGGTCAGGATCGCGCGCCAGGTGTCGATCTCACTGTGCGGGTCCTCGACCGGTTGGGCCAGATGCCAGACCGTGACCAGTCGTTCGCCGTGGTCCTCGCCGGTGACGTGATGACCTGTCCAGGAGGCCACCGAACCCCAGCGGCCGAAGTCGACGCAGAACGCGAAGTCATCGCCTTCCGCGAATCCGACGATCTCGTAGCCGGCCCGAGGATCCCCGATCTCGGCGCCGGTGTGAAACGTGCCGTGGATCCGATGGTGATCGTCGACTTCCAACACCATTGTCGAGCCGAGTCGATTCCGCCACCGGCCGGCCAGCGCCGAAGCCGGCACGCGTTGTCGCTCGTTGGTCTGTGCGGCGGCTTGCAGTTTGGGGGTTGGGAACATATGGCTTCCTCTCAGCTCGATTCAGCTCGATCAAGTATGCGACCCGTCGGATCTCGCGGACCAGGGACTTTGGCCCTTCGATTGGTCACAGCCGGAACGTCGGCTCTGACAATGTGCATGGCACGGGCGTGGCTGCGGCACGGTACAGTTCGGCTAGAACAGCAACACCGGTTGATCACCGACATCTACTGAACCGAGGAGATCCGCTCATGAGTGTTCTCCCGGTCAGTCGCTCCCTCGACGTGCGGTTGATGCCCGACCCCGGTCGAGTGATCACGAAAGCCTTCCTGCCCGGCGAGCAGGTGCCGTCCGACGGACGAACACGCCTCGAGGCCATCGTCGGTCGAATCCTGGGAATGGACGAAGCGTTGGTCGGTGAAACGCTTCGAGAGGTCTCGGAGGAGTTCGTTGGCCGCCATCGAGACTTCGATGCGGTGCTCCGCCGGCACCTCGAGATTGTGGCTGATCGCGTGACGCTCCCGGATCACCTCTCTCCGGAGCGGCAGCTCCTGATCGGGGCCTACTGCACGCATGAATATTCGATCGAGGCGGCGGCGCTCGGCAATCCATCGATGGTCGTGGCTCCTGATCAATCGAACCTGGGAGCCGGTGAGACCCGGTTCATCATGAGTCTGCGCGCCGTCGGAGAGGGTCATATCTCCTCGATCGAGTTCCGATGCGGTGTGATCGATCAAGATCTCGGCATCAGCCTCGACGCCACAACCCGTTACGCCGAAACAGGTCGGAGGGAGGGAGCCGACTACGACAAGGGCTTCTTCGTCACGAAAATGAGCGAGCTGGGAGCGTTGAACGACATTGCGCACTGCGTGCTTGCGTCGCTTGGCTCCCGATTCACGATGAGCGAGCTCGAGACGGCTCTTGGCGGGCTCGATGCAGGGGGTGCCGACTGCATCGTGTCAACGGAAACCAGTCACATTCTGCATTGGCTTGCCTCGTCGAACTATTACATCGACTTTCGTCAAGGCAGCGACATCTCGGAACGGGTGATCTTTCCGGCTGGGCCAACCGAGAGCCACGGCATGGAGGACGTGAGGCTGGTCAGGTTCGTTCATGACAATGGAAGTGTCGTCTACTACGGGACCTACACCGCGTTCGACGGGCACCAGATTCTGCCTCAGCTCCTCGAGACGACCGACTTCCTGCGATTCAGGATCGCCACGCTGAGCGGGCCGCGTGCCAGGAACAAGGGCATCGCCCTGTTCCCGAGGATGCTGGACGGCCAGTTCGTGGCCTTGGGACGTCACGACAACGTCAATAACTTCGTGATGCGATCGGCCGACGTCCGTGTCTGGCCTGAAGCACAGATGATCCAGGAGCCGAAACGGCCATGGGAGTTCGTTCAACTGGGAAACTGCGGATCACCGATCGAGACCGATGAAGGTTGGCTGGTCATCACCCACGGGGTCGGTCCGCTGCGTCGATACAGCCTCGGCGCGATGCTGTTGGATCTGGACGATCCGTGTCGGGTGATTGGACACCTGAAAGAACCGCTCCTGTCGCCGCAGGCCGATGAACGAGAGGGCTATGTACCGAACGTCGTCTATTCCTGCGGCAGCATGGTGGTCGGCGACCACCTCGTTCTACCCTACGGTTTTGCCGACGTCGGCGCCGCCATTGCCACCGTGCCGCTCGATCAGCTCCTCAGTCGCCTGACTGGCACCTAGCAACAACGCCTTTGCCTCGGCCCCCGCCGCTGCGCGCTGCGCCATACTGCGGGCGTTCACAAGCCGGCCATGGTGAGCTTGTGGGCGTGCTGAAGCGTGGAGACGAGCGCAAGTGTTGATTCGGCCCCCTGGTTGAGATTGGGGCCTGACGCATGCAAGCCGTCGTAGCCGCCGCCGGTTGCCGGGTCCCACATCTGTGCCCCCGCGTCGTTGTCGCCTGCGAACCATCGGATCGCCACGTCGAGGCCGTTCATCCATTCGCCATCGCCCGTCACGGCGTAGGCGTGGTGGCAGGCATCGGCCATTGCCGCCGCCTCGATCGGCTGCTGATCGAATGCGGGCGCCGAGTCACCCCGATCGGACCCACCGACGGGCGTCGGTGAGTAGTGGGCATCAATCGTCTCTCGACGAAGAAGCCACCGCAGCATCGCGAGACCGTCGCCGACGGTATCGGAGCGCCCCAGCACGTTTCCCGCAACGATGAGGGCGTCGGCGAGCGCGGCGTTGGCATAGGTGAGCCGTGGTTCCGGCCAGAGCCAGTCAGGCTCCTGTGACGGTGATCCGATGGTGGCCGCCGCGTCCAGCAACATCAATCGGGCGCGGTGATGGGAGGGGTCGGCGGCCAGCATCTCAGCGGCGCCGAGCGCTGCGAAGGCCATCGATCGAGGCCAGGGGGATCGCTGTTGGGCGCCGTGGTCGAAGTGGGCCGCTGCGCTCTGGCGCATCCACGCTTCGGGTGCGTGCGAGGCTGCGGTACCGAAGGCCCAGATACTGCGTCCCCAGCAGTCTTCGACCGTGCGGGGTCCGTGCCAGCGACCGTCGGCGGTGCGACGGTTCCGGATCTTGCCGTCGACCCCCTGGGCATCGGCGAGGAAGGCCAAGGCCATTCGGCCCAGGTCACGGACCGCCCGGGTCGGTGTCGGTTCGCGGGCGACCACGACGAGGAGCCGCGCCACGTCGTCGGTGCAGTACCCGTGCTCACGACGCGGGGCGACGAACTCGGCATGTTCGAAGAGCCCGACGTTGCTGCTCAGGGCGACGAGGTGGTCGAACGACGGCCCGCTCATCGCTGGACCGGCTGACGTCGGGCGAGAAGGCGCCGTGCCAGATCGCCGTATCGAGCCGCAACCGCCGTCCAGGCCAGGTCGGGCGCCAGCCGTCGAGCCTCGGCCGCCATCGACTGGGCCAGACCATGGTCGCTGAGGACCGAACGGATCGCTGCGGCCAGCGCGGCGGTGTCGCGCTGCGGGACCACCAAACCGGCTCCGCTCCCCAGGAGCTCGACGGCGTGTGGGAACGCGGTGGAGACGACAGGTCGACCAGCGGCCACCGCATCAACCAGGACGCCGGAGGTGACCTGGTCGGTCGAGTCGTAAGGGAGCACGACCAGATCGGCGGCACGAATCAGTTCGGTGAGCGATGCGAGGTCTCGGTAGGTGTCGTCAAACGACACCTGCGCCGCCGCAGCCGATGATGCAGCCCGTTGGACCAACATGTTGCGGTAGGCCTGACCAGAGCGTGCGAGGACCTTGGGATGGGTCGCTCCGGCGACCGTGTACTGGGGCCGCGGTCGAAGGTCGGAGAGATCGGCCATGGCGTCGATGGCCCACTCGATGCCCTTGCCCGGGCCGAGAAGGCCCCACGTCAACAGTCGTGGGACGCGGTCCTTCAAATCCGCTTCAGGAGTTGGCGCTGCTCCCGGGGGTGTTGCCGCTCCGTGGGGAATGACGATCACCTTCGAGGCGTCGACGTCGAAGTACGCGGTGAGTCTGATCCTGGCCGTCTCGGTCATCACCACGACGGCGTCTGCTCGTTTGCAGAGTTCTTCGAGTATCCACCGCTGATTGGTCGTGGGCGCGCTGAGCACCGTGTGGGCGACGACGATCACCGGGACCTCGATGCCGATGATCGTGTTGAGGATCTCGTCGCCGTCGAGCCCGCCGTAGAGACCGTACTCGTGTTGAACGATGGCCACGTCGGTGCCGTTCAGCACGTCGAGCGGTGCCTGGAAATCGCTGGACTCCGGTGCGGCGAGGGCGCCGAGCACCGATACATCCTCAACCGGATACTCAACCGGATACGGGGCGCCGCAGCGAACGACGTCGACGGTGGCTCCGTTGGCGATCAGCCCGGCCGCCAGCGCGGCGGAAAAGGTGGCGATCCCGCACTCGGTCGGGGGAAAGGTCGAGAGGATCCCGAAGCTGCGGGCGTCACCATCACGAGGGATGGCAGCGTTGCTGACCGGGGCAAGAGTGTACATGACAGAGCTCCAACGTCGGCTCGGTCAAGGCGTCGGGCCTGCGTCGGGCGACAAACCTCTACGGCCGTCCAGCCCAAGCATGGCGCACTCTTCCAAGAGTTGACTCCACCCTAGCGGTGCAC
>Ga0224510_10002637_pt1 | contig 10623 bp, 5 predicted proteins | sample SF_May12_sed_USG_FD_170161 | JGI IMG/M metagenome (GOLD analysis project Ga0224510, IMG submission 170161) | Sediment microbial communities from San Francisco Bay, California, United States - SF_May12_sed_USGS_4_1 | ecosystem: Environmental > Aquatic > Marine > Sediment | place: USA: California... | reverse complement strand
AAATAATTCGATTTTTATGGCATCCAGAATGGCCTGAGAAATTTCATCCTGGATGGCAAATATATCTTCTAGTTTTCGATCAAACTTTTCTGAGTAGATATGGTAGCCGTCGGCGACATTAATAAGCTGCGCGGTGATGCGCAATATGTCACCAGACCTTCTTACACTGCCTTCCAGTAAGTAGGCGACGCCAAGCTTTTTCCCGATCTCGCGCATATCTTCATTTTTGCCTTTGAAAGCAAAAGATGATGTGCGTCCGATTACTTTTAGTTTAGGGGTTTTAGCCAATAGGTTGAGGAGCTCCTCACTTAGCCCGTCGGAAAAGTATTCCTGTTCGGCATCGTCCGACATATTGACAAAGGGTAGGACGGCAATGGATTTTTCCGGCTCGGGTGGTTTGGTTGGTGCACCTAATTTTGTGTAAAGAAAGAAGGCAACAATGGCAAGTAGCAATATGGATGAAGCAATTGCGATTAATGGCTTGTGATTTCTTAGGTTGGAACTTGTGCGTCCCGACGCCATGCGCGTGGGTGGTGTCTGAACGATGGGGCTGCTTCCAATAAACATTACCTGGTACATTCTCACAGGTTGACTTACGTTCTTCAGGATCTCTTCCTTTACAAACTGGGTCTTAATGTCTTTTTTGTTGGAAATGCTATGATTGACGGCTTCTGAAATAAAAATAGAACCGGGACTGGCGGCCGACTGGATGCGTGCGGCAATATTGACGCCATCGCCAAAGACGTCATCATTTTCAAAAAGGACGTCGCCAAGGTGAATGCCAATTCTAAGTTGAAATTCTTTCGTGGCGTTGCTTTCCTGAATTTTTATGGCGGCGTACACGGCATCGGCCACTGTATCAAAGCTTGCCATCACCCCATCACCCAGTTCCTTTATCCAACGACCATTGAATTGTTCAATGATTGGTTTTTGTAGTTCTCTATTTTCCTTCAGAATGCCAAATGCCTTTTGATCATCATCTCCCATTAAGGCGGTGTAACCGACAATGTCGGTAAACATGATAGCAGCTAATTGCCTATTTGACATGAGTACAATTTAAGACATAATTAATAATGTCGGTGAATCCGCCTTCGTTGTACTTCGGACGGACAGGCATGATGGCAGCGAGCTGGCGGGATTGGGGCATTACGAATGGAATTTACTCAAATTATTTACAAACGGCAGTTTTGCAGATCAATTCAGGTGAAAGATTAGGAAAGACTGCGCCCTTATCTCTGCGGTCTGACCCTACGTTGCTCTGAGCGAATAAGAAAACGGTCGATTGATATGCTTGGCATTTTTTTCCAGGCTACCTGAAAAACGCACACTACTTACGGGTAGGGGATACCAATTTTTTTATAGAGTGCGACGGCGCGAGGATCATCCGAAAGTTTTGTGAAAACCGATAAGTTATTTTTTAGCCACAGGATAGTTCCTTGCTTATCCTCGATCGCTTTATTTAAATGGTAAAAGGCAGAATCACTTTCTCCGATAGATCCATAAACCAGTCCCAGATTGTAGTTGTCATAGATTTCTGCGCCCGCATCCTTCATCTCTTCGATGATTTGTCTGGCCTGCTCTTTTTCTCCTTGTAATGCATATGCTTTTCCCAAACTACTTAGCGAGGAAACCGTGGGGTCTAGCTTTGCCGCAAGTTTAAATTCAATAAGGGCTTCATCTGACCTCCCCAACATTTGGTAAGCCGCTCCGGCCCACAAATGCCCCGTAAAAAAATTAGGTGCAAGTTGAATTATTTCTTTCCCCTTCTCCAACAATAGCGCATAGTCACCCACTGTCCAAACTATGCTCGATATGTACGTCATGTTCAAAATGGAAATGGGATCCAGGTTTTGTGCCATATTCGCATGGTTCATACCTTCTTTATAATGACCCAATAAGACCTCGCAAAAACCCAATTGCACATGCGCGTCAGCACTATTGGGATTGATATCCAGCGCGTTTTCAAAGTTTTTCATGGCTTCTTGGATGTTCCATTCCCAGTGCAACTTTATCCTGCCCACAGCAAGCTGACTTTCGGCTATTTGATCGTCCAGTTGCATCGCTCGTTGCGCTGCTTCTATGGCCTGCGGCATGCTTTTTTCCGAGGGCATCCACCCAAAATCTCTCAAATTCATATAACAAAATGCTTTGTCGGCATAAGCGATGGCATAGGCCGGGTCGATAGCAATGGCTTTATCAAAATATTCAATGGCTTTGATAAAATCATTGGGATTGAATTTGTTGAGGTGAAAACGACCCTGGAGATACAGTTGGTAAGCTTCCACATTATCGGTGTACTTCTTTAATACGGCATCTTTTTCCCCACCTACTAATTCAACTTTGACCGCCTTTAATATGGCCAACGATATCTCGTCCTGAATAGCAAAGATATCTTTTAATTCCCGGTCAAATTTTCCACTCCATAGATGTATGCCGTCAGCTGCTCTTATGAGCTGGGCAGTAATACGAACCGTATTGCCATCCGTCTGTACACTGCCTTCTAATATATTCGCTGCGCCCAACTTTTCACCAATTACTCTTAAGTCTTCGTTCTTGCCCTTAAAAGAAAAGGAAGAAGTTCGCCCGATAACTTTTAGCCCCGGTACCTTGGCTAAAAGATCAAGTGTGTTTTCACTTAATCCATCGCTGAAATATTCCTGGTCTTTCCCCTGACTCATATCTACGAAAGCCAACACGGCAATGGACTGATCACCGGTCTCACCTGAGTCTTTCATTTGTCCCTTAAGAAACCAAACGGCAAAAGAAACAACTATAATAAATGCCGCCAGGATTATCCATTTCAGCGTGTTCGATTTCTTATGAGGAAGTTTGAGTTTGCCTTGCATCTCTTCGCGCCTGGGCACCGCAAAGCCGGGGTTTGCCAGGGCAAAGACTTCCATGGGTTCGGATACATTTTTGAAATCAAAATGCCCCAATGAATCAAGTTGGAAATCAGAATTGTTTTTTACCTGATCACGAATGGCTTTGGACATGAGCACAGCGCCAGCAATTGCCAACGATTCAATTCGCGAGGCGATGTTGACACCATCACCAAAAACATCATCATTTTCAAAAAGCACATCGCCAAGGTGAATACCTATTTTCAATTTAAATTCATCTGACAAACTACAGGCCTCCTGAATTTTAATGGCAGCATATACGGCATCTGCTGCTGTGTTAAAGCTGGCCATCGCCCCGTCACCGAGTTCTTTGATCCATCGCCCATTAAATTCTTTGATGATTGGCTTTTGCAATTCCCTATTCTTTTGCAGAATAGTCAATGCCTTTTTATTGTCACTGCCCATCAAGGCCGTATACCCGACAATGTCGGTAAACATGATGGCTGCGAGTTGGCGGGATTGGGGCATTAATTATTATTTGAATTTTATATATACTGATTGTGAGATTCATTCATAAGGCTGTCCCATTTTTTCAAACATTCGCAGAACTCTTGGGTCTTTCATATCCATTTGCATAAAATCCTTCAAATCAAATTTTATCCATAGTATCCTGATTTCGTGGTTTTCGATGGCCTTGTCAAAATACTGAAAAGCAGAATCCCATTCCCTTATTGCTCCATACACTCTTCCTATCCCAGTATTCCCCGCTATATCAGCTCCTTCGATTTTTTTCATTTTTTCAATAATTTCGAGGGCCTTCATTTTTTCCCCCTTCATACCATAACATATACCGAGACTAGTTAAATGTTGTAAATCAGGATATAACTTAACTGCCATTTCAATTTCAGGAATCGCTTCTTCATATCTTCTTAAACACATATAACCATTTCCATTCCAAAAATGGCCGCCAAAGTAATTGGGCTCCAGATCAATTAATCTTTTCCCCAGCGCCAACACTTTTTCAAAATCACCGACCGCCCAGTATATAGCTGATATATACCAAAGATTCAGCAACGAGAATGGATCCAGGCTTTCCGCTTTGATTGCGTGTTCTATTGCTTCTTTATTTCGACCCAAAAGAGCCGCACAAAAACCCAGTTGTACATCAACCTCCGCACTGTTAGGATTGATGGCGATGGCTTTTTTATATTCAATTTCTGCTTCACGTATCTTATATTCATGGTGCATTTTTATGCGACCAACCATTAGGTGGCTTTCTGCAATCTGATCATCCAGTTCAAGAGCTTTGTTTGCTGCCTGTTCCGCTTGCCGCTTGCATTTGTCAGGTGGTGCCCAATTCCAGGCAAATAAATTGGCATAACAAAATGCCATACCGGCATACGCTATGGCATAGTTTGGGTCTATTGCAATAGCAGCTTCGAAATATTCAATGGCTTTAAAAAATCCATCCGGAGTATTTTTATTGTAATAGAAACGTCCGTTCAGATACAACTGATAGGCTTCTACATTGTCGGTGTATCGCTTAAGTACGGCGTCTTTTTCTGCACCAAATAGTTTTACTTTTATGGCGTTCAGAATGGCCAGGGAAATCTCATCCTGGATGGCAAATACGTCCTCCAGTTCCCGGTCAAACTTTTCAGAATAGAGATGAAATCCATCTGAAACTTTAATGAGCTGTGCTGTAATGCGCAATTTGTTTCCTGATTTCCGAACGCTGCCTTCCAGGATATGACTCACTTTCAGTTGTTCGCCAATGATTTTCAAATCCAGGTTTTTCCCTTTGAAAGCAAACGAAGAAGTTCTTCCAATCACTTTCAATTCCGGCACCTGCGCCAGCATGTTGATAATTTCTTCACTGATCCCATCGCTGAAAAATTCCTGATCCCTGTCATCACTCATGTTGACAAATGGCAATACCGCGATACTCTTTTCAATGACAGCCGCCGCCGGTTTTTCCGGCACAATGATCTCGCTGCCTGCAAACAGCACCTGGTACATTCTCACCGGCTGGCTGACATTCTTCAGGATTTCTTCTTTGACAAACTGGGTCTTAATATCCTTCTTGTTGGCAATATTATGGTTAACAGCTTCTGAAATGAAAATGCAACCGGGTTTGGCTGCGGCCTGGATGCGTGCTGCAATATTGACCCCGTCACCAAACACATCATCATTTTCAAATACCACTTCACCCAGATGAATGCCAATGCGTAGCTGGAAATCTTTAGAGGTATTACAGGCTTCCTGAATTTTGATGGCAGCATTAACGGCATCGGAAACCGTATTGAAGCTGGCCATCACTCCATCGCCAATTTCTTTTATCCACCGTCCATCGAATTCTCCAATGATTGGTTTTTGTAGTTGCCTGTTTTTATTCAGGAGAGTAAATGCATTTTGCTCATCATTACCCATCAACGTGGTATACCCGACAATGTCGGTGAACATGATAGCAGCTAGTTGACGGGATTGGGACATTATTTACAATATAGTAAAATCGACAGTGTCGGTGAATCCACCTTTGTTGCACTTCGGACGGACAGGCATGATGGCGGCAAGCTGGCGGGATTGGGACATGGGAAGTTAAGTTACTGACTGTTTTTCGTTTTTACATCGTACCCTATAAGAGAAGATTCTTTTCCAGATACTTTACGTCAATCCGGTAACCCAATTCGTTTATATAAAGCTATAGCCCTCGGGTCATTTACCATTTCCGGATACCATAATTGATTAAGCCTTTTTACCCACAACATGAAAGCCCCTTCACGGATATCCACAGACCTTTTGTAATAGTGAAAGGCGTTATCCCATTCTCCAAAAGAAGCATAGACATCGCCAATGGAGTGATTCCCGGCTAATCCAACCCCATCAAATCCTTTCATTTTTTCTATCACATCCCTGGCTTTGGATTTTTCTCCGTTCATACCGTATGCGGTCCCCAAAATACCATAAGTGTATGTTCCAGGAGCCAGTTTTAACATGGTCTCAAATGCTTCTATTGCTTCATCATACCTTTTCAATCCCATGTAACCTAATCCGGCAATCATATACCCGGAAAAAAAGTTTGGAGCCATCGAGATCATCCGCTTACTATTAGCTAAAACTTTTTCGAAATCACCAGCATAAAAAGAAACAGGAGATGCAAACCAGATATTCATTATGGAAAAAGGATCAATATTCAGGGCTTTATCGGAATGATCCATGGCTTCCTTATCGTGACCCAGCAAGGCCAAACATAATCCAATTTGAACATGACACTCGGCACTGTTTGGATTGATTTTGATTGCTTTCCGGAATAGTTCAAGTGCCTCCTTTATCTTCCATTCCCAGTGCAACTTTATACGCCCCACGGCTATATGACTCTCAGCAATCTGATCATCCAATTCAAGGGATTTAAATGCGGATTCAAGTACTTGAGGCTTTGATTTTTCAGAAGGTAACCATTTGAAATCATGTATAACCATATAAGAGAAGGCTCTTGAGGCATGTGCTATCGCATAGTTGGGATCAATGGCAATGGCTGCATCGAAATATCCGATGGCTTTCAATAATTCATCAAGTGAAAAATTATTAACATGAAAACGACCTTTCAGATAGGCATCATAAGCTTCCAGGTTGTCAGTGTACTTCTTTAATACTGCCTCCTTTTCCGTGGGTAATATTTTTGATTTAATGGCATCCAGAATGGCCAAAGAAATCTCGTCCTGAACATCAAAGATATCTTCCAGCATCCTGTCAAATTTTTCTGAGTAGAGATGGAATCCATCTGAAACTTTAATGAGCTGAGCGGTGATGCGTAATTTGTTTCCTGATTTCCGGACACTGCCTTCCAGGACATGGCTTACTTTCAATTGCTCGCCAATGAATTTTACATCCAAGTTTTTTCCTTTGAAAGCAAAACAGGAAGTTCTGGCTATAACTTTTAAATCCGACACCTGCGCCAGCATGTTGATGATCTCTTCGCTGATCCCATCGCTGAAAAATTCTTGTTCAGGATCACTGCTCATATTTACAAAAGGCAATACCGCAATCCTGTTTTCAATGACAGCGGGTGCAGCCTTTTCCGGCACCAGGATTTCGCTGTCGGCAAACAGCACCTGATACATCCGCACCGGCTGACTTACATTCTTTAGTTTTTCTTCTTTTACAAACTGCGACTTGATTTCGCTTTTGTTGGCAATATTATGATGAACTGTTTCTGAAATAAAAATGCATCCGGGACCTGCAGCAGACTGAATACGAGCTGCAATGTTGACCCCATCACCAAAAACATCATCATTTTCAAAGACGACTTCTGCCAGGTGTATTCCTATACAAAGCTGGTATTCATTGGCAGCATTGCAGGCCACCATGATTTTAATGGCTGCATGGACTGCATCCGACACAAGACTAAAACTGGCCATGACACCATCTCCCATTTCTTTGATCCAACGACCATTACATTCTTCAATTACAGGTTTCTGGATTTCCCGGTTCTTTTTCAGAATTGAAAATGCCTTTTTATCATCACTGCCCATCAATGCCGTATACCCGACAATATCGGTAAACATAATGGCGGCAAGTTGGCGGGATTGGGGCATGCAAGGTCAAGATACTCTAAATCTGCCTTAGTTCAGTAAATCTGAAAACACTAAAGAAAGGAAATAAATCTATCTTTAAAGATATAGCCATTGAAGGCAGGCCATCTAGTTATTTGGGAGACCTATTTTTTGCAGAAGCAATCCGGCCCTGGGATCTTTCCAAAATTCCGGTACATCCCTTACCAACATTTTGATAAGTAACATAAACGATTCCCTGCCTTCTACCGCTTTATCATAATAGGCAAATGCAGAATCTAAATCTTTGATTGAGGCATAAACATTGCCAAAAAGATGGAATCCACCCTGTCCTGTTTCACCAATACTTTTCATTTGTTCAATCACTTCCATAGCTTTCGCCTTTTCTCCCATTATGCCATAAATACATCCAAGATGCGAGAGGCTATAGGTACTATTTTGTAGTTTTACTGCCTTTTCATATTCTAGAATTGCTTCTTTGACTAATCCTTTATTAGCCAGTGCGGCCCCATAAATCAAATAGCCACCGGGGAAGTTGGGTTCCAAATCAATCATTTTGTTCCCGTTTTTTAACATCTCATCAAAGTGCTGAGTATATGTCTGAATCCCTCCTATATAAAAACGATTAAGCAACGAGAACGGATCTAGGCGTTCGCCAATTCGGGCATGCTCAATTGCAGTTTCATCGTTGCCCAAATACATATTGCAAAATCCGAGTTGTATATGTGCCTGTGCATTATTGGGATTGATGGCTAATGCGTTTTCGAAATTTTTCTTGGCTTCACTTATTTTCCAATCCCAATGGAGTTTGATGCGTCCTATTGCCAACTGGCTTTCAGCAATTTTATCATCCAATTGAATTGCCTGCCGGGCACCTTCTACTGCCTGTGAAGTTATCCTTTCCCCGGTTTGCCAACCGAATGCCTGCAGGTTCATGTAACAAAATGCTTTATCGGCAAAAGCCAATGCATAGGTGGAGTCAATAGCGATGGCGGCATCAAAGTATTCAATGGCCTTGAAAAATCCATCCGGAGTGAATTTATTCATGTGAAAACGACCCTGGAGATACAGTTCGTATGCCTCCACATTCTCCGTGTATTTCTTTAAAACAGCTTCTTTATTTATTCCAAATAATTTGATTTTGATGGCATTCAGAATGGCAAGGGAGAGTTCATCCTGGATGGCAAAAACATCCTCCAGTTCCCTGTCAAATTTTTCAGAATATAGGTGAAACCCATCCGCTACACTAATAAGTTGGGCAGTCACACGCAATTTGCTTCCTGATTTTCTTACGCTTCCCTCCAGTAAGTGAGTCACTTTCAGTTGTTCGCCAATGATTTTCAAATCCAGGTTTTTCCCTTTGAAAGCAAACGAAGAAGTCCGTCCAATCACTTTCAATTCCGGCACCTGCGCCAACATATTGATAATTTCTTCGCTGATACCATCGCTGAAATACTCTTGCTCCGGATCACTGCTCATATTGGCGAAGGGCAGCACGGCAATACTGTTTTCTATAACAACTGTAGCAGGCGTTTCAGGAGCTATTATTTCGCTACCCGCAAATAGCACCTGGTACATTCTCACCGGTTGGCTTACATTCTTTAGCTTCTCCTCTTTTACAAACTGCGACTTGATTTCGCTTTTGTTGGAAATATTATGATGAACAGTTTCTGAAATAAAAATGCAACCGGGAGCTGCAGCTGCCTGAATCCGCGCAGCAATGTTAACCCCATCACCAAACACATCATCATTTTCAAAAAGCACATCGCCAAGGTGAATGCCTATTTTCAATTGAAATTCTTTTGAGGCATTGCATGTTTCCTGGATTTTTACAGCAGCATATACAGCATCTGCTGCGGTGCCAAAACTGGCCATCACCCCGTCACCGAGTTCTTTTATCCATCGCCCATTAAATTCTTCGATAATAGGCTTTTGCAATGTTCTGTTCTTTTTAAGAATAGCCAGCGCCTTTTTGTCATCACTTCCCATCAAGGCGGTGTAACCCACGATGTCTGTAAACATGATTGCTGCTAGTTGCCTATTTGTCATGGGTGTAATTTATGGCAAATTTACCAATGTAGGTAAACCTGCCGGCAGGCGGGTCCGCCCTCGTTGCACTTCGGGCGGACAGGCATGATGGCAGCGAGCTGGCGGGATTGTGACATTAGCTACAATATTACAGGATTGAGAACAAAAGTGTTTTCATCTTTTTTGCGGTTACAGCGGTGGCACCCCTATTTTTTCCAAGAGTTTATTGGTTCTCGGGTCTTTCTTAAGTTCTGGGATATATACAATAACCGCGGTCTTAATCCACAGCATGAAGCTTTCATGGCTTTCGATGGCTTTGTCATAATATTGAAATGCAGTATCCAATTCTCCCATTCCTGCATATACATTACCAAAATTCGTATTGTCTCCCTCGAATTCGGCCTCCGGTGTTTTTTTCATTTTTTCAATTATTTCCCTGGCCTTCAATTTTTCCCCCATCAATCCATAGGTGATTCCGAGCGCTGATAAATTGTACGTGCTATAATTCAACGCCAACGCCAATTCATATTCATGAATTGCTTCTTTGTAATTCTTCAACAAGAAAAAATAGTCTCCCATTGCCTCATAACCGAAGAAGAAATTTGGCTCCAGGTCAATTAATCTTTTCGCTAACGCTAATACTTTGTCGGAATCACGAGCAGAAAACGCTGTAACTTCTAAATAAGCGAGGTTGAGGGGTGAGAAAGGATCCAGGTTTTCCGCGATTTTGACCTGCTTCATGGCTTCCTCATTATTGCCCATGAGGACCGCACAGAAACTTAATTGCACATGACACTCCGCGCTATTGGGGTTAATGGCGATTGCTTTTTTGTATTCGACTAATGCTTCGCCTATGTTCAATTCATAGTGCAACTTTACCCGGCCGACGGCGAGGTGACTTTCTGCGATCTCACCGTCCAGCTGAAGAGCTTGCTGCGCTGCCTTTAACGCCTGTGGCAAGCTCTTTTCAGGAGGCAACCAATTCCAGGACCATAAATTCATATAACAAAAGGACTTGCCAGCGTATGCGATGGCATAGGTTGAATCAACAGCAATTGCCGCCTCAAAATATTCAATGGCTTTTATAAAGTCATCGGGCGAAAATTTGTTGTAATAAAAACGCCCCTGGAGATACAACTGATAAGCCTCCACGTTATCGGTGTACCTCTTAAAGACTGCTTCTT
>Ga0224510_10002636_pt1 | contig 10625 bp, 10 predicted proteins | sample SF_May12_sed_USG_FD_170161 | JGI IMG/M metagenome (GOLD analysis project Ga0224510, IMG submission 170161) | Sediment microbial communities from San Francisco Bay, California, United States - SF_May12_sed_USGS_4_1 | ecosystem: Environmental > Aquatic > Marine > Sediment | place: USA: California... | reverse complement strand
CCTATTCCCGTCATCATCCTCAATCACCCACCAATATGTGACTTCAGCGCCGGGGGGCAAGCTTGCGTTCGTCATATCCCACACCCAATTGGCCTCTATCCTGTTTGCGGGAGTAAAATCAGCCCAGCCTTCACTGACAACTTCAGCATAGTTCATCCTATCCACTCGGTAACAAAGACGTACATCAACGATATCAACGTAGCCTTCAGCCTCAACGGTGAACACAGCCCTGCTTGGGAAATCTACGTCTACATCGCTAGCTGTGACCGTGATACCGCTCTCGGCTACGACAAGGGAGGGGCTTAAGAGCCAGAGAACTGCCCAAGCTACTAACGCTATGCGTTTAATCATTCCCCCACTCTAGACCGAAGGTAGGCAGTTATAAACCCATCCAGTTCTCCATCCAACACAGCTTCGGCATCGTGAACCTCATAATCGGTACGATGGTCCTTCACCATTTTGTAGGGATGGAGAACATAACTCCTGATCTGATTTCCCCAGGCCGCTTCAATGCGCTCGCCTTTTAGCCTGGCTCTCTCTTCCTCTTTCTGCTTGCGGTCTAGTTCCAGGAGGCGAGAATACAGGACTTTAAGAGCGGCTTCCTTGTTTTGGTGCTGAGACCTCTGGCCCTGGCAAGTAGCTACCAGACCGGTAGGCAAGTGAGTTATCCTGACAGCGCTGCTTGTCTTCTGCATATGTTGCCCGCCGGGACCACTGGATCTGAAAGTATCTATCCTCAAGTCTTCTGGATTTATTCTAATATCCACCGCCTCTTCGGCTTCGGGGAGGACTTCCACCAGAACAAAAGATGTATGGCGGGCATGGTCGGCATCAAAAGGAGACAGCCTCACCAGTCTGTGCACTCCGTGCTCACCCTTGAGATAGCCAAAGGCATAATCCCCTCTAATCTCCGCGATAGCGCTTTTGATGCCGGCTTCTTCCCCCGGCGAGACATCTAAGGCTGCAGCCTCATAACCGTGCCGCTCTGCCCACCTCAAGTACATCCTGAGCAACATGTTGGCCCAATCCTGTGACTCCGTGCCACCAGCACCAGCATGAAGGGCGAGCATGGCATTTCGATTATCGTAATCGCCAGTAAAAAGCTGTTGACTCTCCAGCTGTTCAAACTGGGAGCTCAGCTTTCCTAATTCCAGCTGTATTTCTTCTTTAAAAGAGTAGTCTTCTTCCCCGATAGCCAGAGCAATCATTTCCTGGAGATCGGCAGCCTGCTTCTCCAGTCCGCGCCAGACACCGACCAAGTTCTTCTTGCGCCGGAGTTCACGCATCACAGCTTGAGCTTTAGTTGGGTCACGCCAGAAATCAGGTTGTGCTGACTCTGCTTCTATTCCGGCAATTTCCTTTTCATTGCCAGAGATGTCAAAGATGCACCATGATGTCTGAGATTTGTCGAAGCAAGGCTTCCAAATTGTCCTTCTCTTCTTGCATTTGCAATACTCCTAAGCGAGCAATGTCCCTTGGCAGCTTGGTTGGGAGGCTAACATTCCCCCGGCAGCGAGGTGAGCCAGACGGGTGGGTTCAGGAAGTCTATAACCACGGCAACACTTCATAACCCACTGCAAAGCCGATGCCAAGTCGATTTTGTGACCCACCGAAACATATATCGGTTTCACCCCCGACTTGGTTCTTAGCGCTGCTCCAACAAGCTCCCCTCTGTCAGTCAATTCAGCGTGAGAGCCAACCTCTTCTGTCACAGGCTGATGCTGACCACAGAGGATAGATTTCGCACAGCCGATAGTAGGCAAATCGAGAAAAAGTCCCACATGTGAGGCAAGCCCAAATCTTCTGGGATGAGCAATCCCTTGGCCATCAACTAGAATGAGGTCGGGAACATTACTTAGTCTCTCACAAGCAGCCAGTATCAAGGGACTTTCTCGGAAAGACAACAGGCCCGGAACATAGGGAAATCTAATCTTACTCCGAGCTTCCTTCACCTCGACTATGCCGAACTCAGGGTAACGGAGAACTACCACTGCTCCTCTGGCCAAACCCTGCGCATCAGGAGAAGATATGTCAATACCGGCAATGAGGCGTGGGCTAATGATTCCGTTCTCGGCTACCACCCTTCTGGCCAGGCTTACTTGTATTTCCCTCGCCTCGCCAGGGCTCACGTCCCAACTGTGCAATTCATGCACTCTCATATCTTGAATTATAAAGCATTCCACTGCAATAACAAACTCCGAAATTACTGATACAAAAAGTGAGGACTCTTACCAGGGGTATCAGTATTGGCGAAAGTGAACTAGTCTGCTATAATCACAGGTATATTCAATCATCATTTGGTGAGATGATTATCCACTGGGGTGAGGTTTTATGGCCAAAGAAATCACAAGTGACGTAGAAGCCCTTGAGGTCGAAGCCGAAAAGATGCTGGAAGGGGCAAAGACCAGAGCCAACGAAATTATCCTCGAAGCCAAGGAAGAAGCCAAGAGAATGCTTGCCTCTCAGTTGCCCTTGGATGAGGTAAAAACTGAGTGTGAGAAGATTGTAGGCACAGCCAAGGCAGAAGCGGATAAGAAAATTCAGGATTCCGAGAGCAAGGCCGCCGAAATCAGCATCACCGCCGATAAGAAAATAAGAGAGATCACGGAGCTCGTGGTGAATATCGTCAGGGGGAAAAGCTGACGTGATACCCTTGATCGTCAATACACCTGCCCCCATGGTTAAAGTCAGGGTAATGACTACCAAGGATCGCTCAACCGAGGCTCTCAAAACTCTACATAGTGCCGGAGTGCTTCACGTTGAGGAAAGTGAAGAACTGAAGCCCATAGACAAGGAAGCAATCGAACAGGAAAGAAGAAAAGTCGGTGAACTTCTGGCTAGCATTAACGACGTTTTAGCCTATCTGCCAAAGGGAGAGAAAGTATCGTTGGGAGAGGACGTGGAGGTTGTATATAACAGGCCCCTTGAAGAAATCGACAGCGAAGTCAGGGCCCTATGTAGCAAGCTCATCAAAATGCACCAAATAGCAGCCAAGCTCAAAGAGAACATTAGGGAACTCACGGAACTCGCCAAGTACCTTGGCTCTCTTGGGCAGCAGGCTGATGTCAAATTAAGAGATTTAAGTTTTTCCGGCAGTTACCTCTTCTCCCGGGTGTTCGTCTTTCCCAAAGAGCTATTTGAAACCCTATACACTAGACTTAGAGAGCACCTGTTCGAGACTATTGTAGGCACAGCAGAAAATGATGCCGTTTTGTACGCCGTTGCCAAAACTGACGATCGAGAGACTATAGAGACTATTATCAGGGATAGTGGGGCAAAGACTCTGCTGATACCGGAAAGAGATTTGAGCTTGAGAGAATTCCTTGAAGCAGCTAACACCAATATCCACACTTTTGAAGAAGAACTGGCCAAGCTTCAGACCGAGATTGAGAATAAGACCGTAGAGAATTTAAGGACGCTCGTCCTTTTCCGGGAGGCATTATCAGCCGAAACCGAAAGGTTAGCAGTTTTGGCCAAAGCCAGTGAGGCAAAGTATATTACCCTAATCGAGGGGTGGATTCCGGAGACTGGCGCAGAGGATGCGATTTCTGAGATTAAAGACAAAGTAGACTATGTGTTTGTCGATGCCAGAAAGCCGCAAGAGGTCGAGGAGCCCCCTACCAAGTTCAGGAATTCTCGTCCTTTTCGGCCCTTCCAAGTCATAGTAAAGCTATTCGGCGTTCCTAAGTACAAGGAATGGGACCCCACGCCTGTGATGTCTTACTCTTTTCCATTTTTCTTCGGTCTGATGATGAACGATGTGGCCTATTCGGCCATACTCTTATTATTCGCTAATCGCGGTTTGAGGATGTTCGTTGACGACCCCGAAAGCGAAGGATTTAAGCTGTTTCAGCGGATGCTCTACATAAGTGGCGGGGCAGGTCTTGTCTTCGGGTTGCTCACGGGCAGCTATTTCGGGAATTTTACCCAGCTTTTCGGGATCGAGAGCCCAGCTCTCGCCACGTGGATTCAATCGCTGCTGGGAGATCCCCTGCGGTTCATAATTCTCTCAATAATGATAGGCTTGGTTCATGTGAACATAGCGCATGTGCTGACGCTCATCAAAGCGGCAAAAGAAGGTAGTAAAGGAACAGTAGTAACCAAACTTGGACTGTTTTTACTGGAAATTGGAGCAATCCCCTGGATTGTGCATAACTTGCTTAAGGCGGATATACCCATATTGCCAGAACAATCATACCCTATCTTATTATATGTCGCGGCTGCGGGCTTAGTCCTAATCATTGTCTCCTATCTTAGGATGAACGGTGTCCTTCTGGGGGGAATCTTCTCGTTGTCCGAAGTAACCGGAATACTGGGTGACGTCATGTCATACTGTCGGCTGGCTGGTGTGGGGTTAGCTACGTACTACCTCGGTTCCTCCTTCAACCTGATGTCTCAGATACTACCCGATTTGGTGCCGGCGACAATTGCAGTAGTTGCTGGTCCAGTGCTGGCAGCCATAATTTTGATTGCCGGCCATATAGTCAACGCCGCCCTCAGCGGCATCTCCTGTTTTGTTCACTCCCTCAGATTGTGTTTTGTGGAATTTCTCCTCAAGTTCTACGAGGGTGGCGGCAGGGAATATAGTCCGTTCCAATTGAAGACCCGACCTGCGTTTGTCAAAGCAAAATCTTAGAAAGGAGTGTGAAATTGCATTGGATCCAACAGCATTAGCAATTCTGGGCGGGGCCATAGGACTGGCTGGAGCCATGGCCGGTTCTTCCATAGGCGTCGGTATTGCGGCATCGGCAGGTGCCGGAACGCTGGCTGAAGAGCCCGGGCAGTTCAGAAACGTTATCTTGCTATCATCTCTTCCCATGACACAGACCTTTTACGGGCTCATAATTCTTATCATCATAATAAGCACAGTGCTGGGAAACATAACTACCACGGGCAATGGTCTGGCTGTGCTGGGCTGTGGCATTTTCGTGGCCGCCGCCGAGGGTTTTTCAGCAGCATATCAAGGTATTGTATGTGCCTCGGGCATATCGCTCCTGCCCAAGACAAAAGGGAAACTATTAACTACCACCATGATATTGGCAGTACTTGTTGAGCTGTGGGGTATACTTGGAATAGTGTTTACCGTACTGACTTTGAGCCTATTGGGGCTTTTCTAAAGGTGCGTAAAGAATGGAGAAATTAAGCCAGGCTGTCTTAAGCAAGGTAAGTGCAGAAGCCCAGAACATAACAGAAGACGCTGAGAAGAAGGCACGGGAGGAGATAGAGAAAGCCAAAAGGCAGATGGAGGCCAGATTCGAGGAAGAAAGGGCTAGAATGCTAAGAGAGGCAGAAGAGGAGGCTGCCAGAATTTCAGCTCGAGCTTCTATCAAGGCGCGACAGCAGCTATCAAGTGCGAAAGCTGACGCAATCGCCAAGATAATCGACGCGGCACGGAAGGGGCTGTCCCAAGTTTCAAGCGATGAAAGTCATCTTCTAAACTTGATTAGAGAGGCTATAAACGGACTTGGCGCGGATAAAGGCAGGATTTACGTTTCTCCAAGAGATGCAGGCGCCGTAAGAAAGCTGATTGAGGCGGATGCAGAGTTGTCCGGCAAGATATTGGAGGTCAGGGAATCCAATTTCATGGGGGGAGCTATAGCCGAGGACGTTGAGGGAAAGCTCAGGATAGATAACACTTACGAGACCAGACTCGAGACCTTGCTACCCAAGTTGCTGCCCAAGATAGGTAAGGAATTGTTTGAAGCTCCGTAAGGGAGTATCGTGTTCAATCCAAGATACGCATTTATATCTGCTTGCCTGAAAGGCGAGGAACCCAAGACTGTCACCTCCGAACATATAGACAAAATGATGACAGCATCCAACCTGCCGGATGCGCTGGCCGTCATCAGAGGGACCGACATAGGAAGCTACTTGGAGGAATCGCCTGCCGGGACTTTTGATGACCTAGATGAATGCTTGTGGCGCTATCTAGCGCAACGCATTAGCTACGTAGAATCGTTCAAGTTCCTGCCCAAAGATGTACTCAAGGTGTCCAGAGCATATATAGTGAAGTATGATGTCTCAAATATTAAAGCTGCTTTACAGGGCATCTCGACTGGCAAAGAAGCCCGCATGCTACCAGTCGGGATTATCCACAACGATGGATTGCTGGACGAACTCTCCAAAGCCGAGGATGTAGAGGACATCACCAAGCTACTCACCAGGTGCAAACTGGGAGACTACGTACCTGCTCTGGAACAATATAAAATGGACAAAGGCTCAAAGTCGAAGTTTGCTGCCGAAGCCAAACTAGACGGTGAATATTATAAGAATATGTTAAATATGGCAAGAAGAACAAAAGACGGCTTTGTGCTTGCCAAAGCCTTTGGCCTAGTGATAGACCTGACAAACCTGCAAATCATGCTGAGAGCCATAATTGAGGGCATAGGGCCTGACGCTGCTGACCTCACTATTGCTGGCGGCTATAGGATTACAGACAAAGCACTTAAAGAATTGCTGTCCTCTAAGATAGCCGACATACCCGCTAGGCTGGAGGATGCCCAATACCAAGACATAGCAAACGAAGTATGCACCAATTATGATAAAGCCAAAAGCATCACGGTTGTAGATGAGGTTATTGATAAGCACAAGTTCAGGATTCTCAAGGAAATATTGTCACCGCGGGTGTTATCCCCGCTGGTGATGGCCTGGTATTTAATCCTCAAAGAGGTTGAGATACGAAACCTGCGGTTAGTTCTAAAAACAATAGTTGACGGTTTCCCTGTCCAAGAAATAAAGAACTATTTAGTGCTGTGACACAATATCCATGAAACACCTAGATATAACTGTCATAGGAGATGAAGAGCTGGTCAACGCACTGAGATTGACGGGCATTAGCAGGCATTACACGATAAAGGGCAATCACGATGCGGCTGAAAATGTGAGGAAGGCTCTAACTGAGCTGCTAGCAGAGCCTGACATTGGCATAGTAATCATATTGGAGGACTATGCACAATATGTTGAAGACCTAACAACCCGGATTAGAAAACAGAAGAGTACGCTTCCCGTAATTGTCGAAGTCCCATCGAAATTTGGCACAAAGCACCCGGATGTTAAGGTACATTACAGAGCGCTTATCAGAGAAGCCATAGGATTCGAAGTAGAAGTCTAAGATTATGGCAAGAGTAGGAGGATAAAGACATGGGCAGAATATGGAGAGTTTCGGGGCCTCTAGTGATCGCCGATGATATGAAAGGCACCCAGGTTTACGAGGTTGTCGAAATAGGTGAGGAAGGGCTCATCGGGGAGGTAGTGGGACTGGAAGGGAACAGAGCGATAATTCAAGCGCACGAAGATACTCTGGGGTTGAAAGTCGGCGAAGTAGTAGAAGGAACGGGAAAAGTGCTAAGTGCCGAGCTAGGCCCTGGGCTCGTAGGGTCCATTTACGATGGGCTGCAGAAGTCATTGCTCGCCTTGGGGGAGAATATTGGCGCATTTATAAAGCGGGGTGCCAAAGCTTCGGCTCTTCCCCGGGATAAGAAATGGCAGTTCACACCTAGAGTGAAGGCCGGGGATGCTGTTGACCAAGGGGACATAATAGGCGTGGTGCCCGAGACTGATCTGATAGAACACAGGATAATGGTGCCACTGGGAATCAAAGGCACGATAAAGGAGATACGCCAGGGCGACTACACGGTGGAAGAGCCTGTGGCTTGGATAACGCATGATGGTGAGGTGAAGGAACTCACGCTGATGCAAGAGTGGCCAGTAAGAAAGCCCAGGCCCTATAAACAGAGGTCAGACCCTTCGGGCCTGCTCACTACCGGCATGCGAATTCTGGATTACATGTTCCCCTTAGCTCTAGGTGGCAAGGCTTCGATACCCGGCGGATTTGGCACCGGAAAGACCGTGGCCCTGCAGCAGCTGGCTAGATGGGCTCAGACACATCTGAACATCTACGTCGGCTGCGGCGAAAGGGGTAACGAGATGGCAGACGTGCTTTATAGCTTTAGACAACTCAAGGACCCTAAAACAGGAAGATTGTTACAGGAGAAAGAGATCTTTATAGCTAACACATCTAATATGCCCGTTGTGGCTAGGGAAGCAAGTATTTTTGTCGGCATCACTATGGCCGAGTACTTCCGGGACATGGGTTACGATATTCTGGTAGTGGCTGATTCGACTTCGAGATGGGCTGAAGCCATGAGAGAGATGAGCGGAAGGCTGGAGGAAATGCCAGGAGAGGAAGGTTTCCCCTCATACATGGGCTCTCGACTTTCTTCTTTTTATGAAAGAGCAGGAATGGTTGAGTGCTTAGGTAACCCTGAAAGAAAGGGGTCAGTAACAGTAGCAGGTTCTGTCAGTCCCCCGGGAGCCGACTTCAGTGAACCTGTTACACAAAATACACTTAGAATAATAGATGCCTTGTATGCCTTAGAGGTTTCGCTAGCAAACAAGAGACATTTCCCTGCCATAAGCTGGCTCACCAGTTATAGCCTTTATGTAGATGCAGTCAAAGATTGGTGGAACGAGCATGACCCGGGGTGGGAGAATACCAGAGCTAGTGGCTTGAGAGTACTGCAACAGGAGGCTGAACTGGAGGAAATTGTGAGACTTGTGGGTCCCGAAGCTTTGCCCGAAGGAGACAAATTATTGCTTCTTGTCGCCAGGATGATACGGGAAGACTTTCTCCAGCAAAGCGCCTATAACGAAGTCGATACCTATTGTACCCCAGCCAAAGCCGGCCTCATGCTTAAGACTATAATGAAGTTTTATGAACTAACCCGGGATATGTTAAATTCGGGGGCAGGCATTGAGAGCATCCGGTCATCGCCCATGGTGTACAGAATATCCAGAATGAAGGACATACCCAATGAGGGCTTTGAACAGAAAGTCAAGGAATTGTGGTCAGAGATGGAACAAAGCTTGGTAACTGGCAAACGCGTTCCCTGAGAAAAGGAGGGCTTTTATGGATTTCTCCCCACTTTACATTAAAGAAGGAAGAGCGATTAGTAAAGCTAAAGGAGCTTTGCTCATAGCTGAAAGCATACCTGGCATAAAATTTAGTGAGATGGTTGATGTTCAACTTGGCAATGGTGAGGTGAAAAGTGGTCAAGCAATAGACATCAGTGAAGAAGCAACTATAGTCGAGGTATTTGGCGGCGTTAGCGAAGTGGACCTCATTGGCAGCAAGATAAGGTGTAAAGGCGAGACTTTAAAGTTGCCAGTATCTATTGACATTCTAGGGAGAATCTTTAATGGGATGGGAGAGCCAATAGATGGAGGCCCCCGGCTGATTCCTGAAGAATACCTAGATATTAACGGTGAGCCCATAAACCCCGCACTTCGCCAGCCTCCAGCAGAGTTTATTGAAACTGGAATCTCGGCGATAGATGGCCTAAATGCATTAGTGAGAGGGCAGAAATTGCCTATATTTAGTGGCTCAGGCCTGCCTCATAACCGAATCGTGGCGCAAATAATCAGGCAGGCAGCTGTGAAGGGCAAGGAGGAAAGATTCGCTCTAGTATTTGCTGCTATTGGTATAAGTTACGATGATGCCTCCTTTTTCATGAAGAATCTGGAGAGGACAGGAGCACAGGAGAGAACGGTAGCCTTCATCAATACTGCGTCAGACCCTGTTATCGAGCGAATATCAACACCAAGGCTAGCTTTAACCGCAGCCGAATATCTGGCATGGAGAGAGAATATGCATGTGCTGGTCGTACTCACCGACATGACCAATTATTGCGAAGCTCTCCGCGAACTTTCTTCCATGCGGGAAGAGATACCATCAAGAAGAGGATATCCCGGGTATATGTACACTGACCTGGCTACGATGTATGAGAGAGCAGGCAGGATTTCCGGCAAAGAAGGCTCAGTAACTATAATGCCCATTTTGACCATGCCTGACGATGATATAACACATCCCATACCCGATCTTACCGGCTATATAACCGAGGGGCAGATTGTCCTTTCCCGAAATCTAGAAAGGAAAGGGGTATACCCGCCAATAGATGTATTCTTATCCCTTTCGCGAATGATGAAAGAGGGGATTGGGCCGGGTAAGACCAGGGAGGACCACAACAATGTTTTCATGCAATCCTACTCTGCTTATGCTGAGGGATGTTATCTGAGGGAGATTTCCACCATCATAGGTGCCGAGGCACTGGGCGAAAGGGACAAGATATATTTGACTGGGGCAGATGAGTTCGAAAAAAGATTCATATCTCAAGGTGAGAGTGAGAAAAGAACAGTAGAAAACACGCTGGATATAGCTTGGGGGCTATTTTCAGCACTGCCTGAAGAAGACCTGAAATTAATCAAAGAAGAGTTCATCAAGAAGTATCTTCCCAAATATCGGGGGTAGAAGCAGGTGCAACAGAAATGCCACAATTAATCAAGGTCAGACCGACCAAAATCGAGCTGGTAAAACTCAAGCGCCGGCTTTCCTTAGCCCAAAGGGTGCAGAAGATAGTGAAGGACAGGCTTTCCATACTGACTATGGAATTTCTGCAGACAGCAAGAGATGCAGTGGAAGCTGAAATGAAGCTACTCGATGGGTCATCCAGACTCTATAAGGCACTATCAATCGCCGGAGGTTATCATGGCTATATAGCCATGGAAAAGGAGCTAATAGCCAGCGAGGCCGATTTGAAAGTCGCCGCCGGCTCAAGAAACATAGCAGG
>Ga0224510_10002635_pt1 | contig 10630 bp, 6 predicted proteins | sample SF_May12_sed_USG_FD_170161 | JGI IMG/M metagenome (GOLD analysis project Ga0224510, IMG submission 170161) | Sediment microbial communities from San Francisco Bay, California, United States - SF_May12_sed_USGS_4_1 | ecosystem: Environmental > Aquatic > Marine > Sediment | place: USA: California... | reverse complement strand
CAACACGACAGCATCTGTGTAGACACCCGGCTCAAGCCCAAAAGGACGCATCACCACCTTCACGGTGGCAGGCCAAGTCCCCACTGGCGGATCCACCGAAAGCCAAGGATCTGAGTGGGTAGCGCGATACCGAATGCCGTCGTAATTCCCGCCCCGCAACTTGACCGTGGCTGCAGTGTTCGATCTCGATCCCACCGCCGTCGACAGTGAAATCTCCCTGGGTTCAATCGTCACCGGACGCAGTTCCGGGGCTGGCTCAACTGTTAGTCTCACCGGTATTCGGTCGGCAAAGCCGTCGCTGCTGATGACCAAAACACCCCAGTAGGTACCCGCAGTCGCCGGAGTCTTTACGATAACTTCAAAACTGCACGGAGCCGGGACGTCAGCGCACTGTCCGGCCCGGGGCCGCATGTCGGTGGCCAGCCAGTTGCCGCCATCACTGGTCTCTGGCGTCACACTGACCAGGGCGGGCATTTGGCTCTCGGGGCGGCTCACGGCGATGAAGTAGCGCGATGGCGCCGCTATGGCTCTGACGTTGAGCGACGGGATCGAATCAGGCTCAGCCCGGAGTGCGTCGTTCGGGCCAGTCACGGTCAATTCCACTGGAAGTTTCAAGAGCGTCAAGCCGCCGGCTGTTGACATCGTCAGGATCGCCACGAACCGACCGACTTTGCTGTCGGCCAATTCCGTTTCATCGGCAAAGACCTCGATGTCCACTGGGAGCACTTCGGTCAGCGAATTACCGCCTTCGAGTTGGCCCTTCCTACGAACCTTCAACCATTGGCGTCCCACCTGGGAAATCACTATCGCACTGACCGTAACGGCCTGTTGGTTGAGGCCGGACAGACGAAGGGCCGCGAGGCCGGGTTCAAATACGCCAAAGCTTTCGCCTTCAGAAGGCGAAACGTACCTGAGGCAAATCGTCTTTTCGGCGATGGCGCTACATAAGGCGTTCTCGGTAGCGATATCCACGGTGGCCCCTCGCGTTTCAACAGGTTGTTGTGCCCGGAGTGAGAGAGCAAGCAGAAGCGTGGCGATTGAGTTCCTGATCATGCTTCCTCATGTCGGACGTAGCGAACGATGGCCTATGGGTAGTTCAACCCGGATCAGACCCCGAAGTTACCCGACTCCGCCACGGCTTGTGAAGGCTGGCGTAGGTCAGGGCTACTCATCGGCTACCGGTAGTAGTGGAGGAAGCGGGAAAAGCTTGAGTTTAGCGCGACGAAGGACCTTTGGAATCTTATCTGACATTCTATTTATGGCCTCGTCGGAGAAATCTGTGGGCATTCGGGCTAACTCCTTTGGCTGAGGAAACGCCGTAGCTTACGGCAGGTGGCATCGAAGGATCGCTGCTCCTATTCGTCCATTCCACCATTGATGAGTGGCCCGCCTTCGTCGTCATCGATGGCGGGCCGGAGGACCTGACGGACCGGCTGTTTGCAGAGTCGCGGTGTCTCGTTGAGGTCGGTGATGATGCGGCCGCCCAGTCGCCAGAAGTTGTCCACATGGCGACGAATCGAACGGCCGGAAGCATGCCACGAGTTCTTCCCCGGGTGGAAGATCTTTTTCCCACCACGACCGCGGCCAATCGTCGAGATCGTGAACGTAAGCCCTGGCGCGGGACTCCAAGCCAAGGCAGCCGCGCAAGGGCTCACGCTGGAAGGTCGGCTTCGGAACCTTGCCGGGGTCGAAGACTCTCGAAGCCGGAAGGGACGATATAGTCTGGCTGATCTCGTCGCCCAATGCGATCCCAGCACGCCGCTGTCAGGGGAAGACAAGGCTTGGCTCGATCAGCCGGGTACGGGACAAGAGGCCGTGTAGGTGAATCGCGGCGACATCTACCATGTCGATTTGAACCCCATCAAAGGCCGCGAGCAATCCGGATTGCGCTTCGTACTGATCGTATCACCGGCGGCTTTCAACGTACTGGACACTCCGTTGGTTTGCCCGATCACGCAAGGCGGCAATTTCGCCAGGCATGCTGGTTTTGCGGTTTCGTTGAGCGGCGCCGACACCCGAATAGCCGGGATGAGTCTTATGTAATCAGGCCCGCGTGCTCGATTTGCAAAGCACGTCAAGCTCGATTCATCGAAAGGGCTCCCGCCTTTATGGTCGACGAAGTGCTCGCGCGACTTGGCACACTAATCGATTGATTGTCGGAAATAACCTCACCTTACACGGTCCCGGGGAATCGGCACGGGCCAAGCGTGACCGATCCACCCGGATACGCCGCGACAAAAACTCGTCAGCGACCAAATCCCGCCGATATGCTTTCTGACGGCGCTCCCCCTCGCCCTGGCGAGCGCCCCATCTAACCCGTACGGGCATAGGCGAAGCACCTCGGTTCGAGGCACCAAAATCGCCTAGATGCCTCACATTCGCACGGCCGCGTGCAAAGAGCCCGGTTCCCGGCACGATAAGGGAACCGAGGTTGTTTGCGCCGCCATGGCTTTTACGATTAACACCAATATCCCTTCGCTCCAGTCCCAGGAGTATCTCCGCCTCACCGCGGACTTCCAGCAAAAGACCATCAACCGCGTCACCAGCGGTTTGCGCATCATCAGCTCGGGCGACGACGCCGCCGGTCTCGCCATCGCCAACAGCTTCCGCTCAGACCGTGTCGTCATCACGCAAGGCGTGCGCAACGCCAACGACGGTCTCTCCACGCTACAGACCATTGACGGCGGTATCAATAACGTCTCCCAACTCCTCGACCGCGCCCGCACGCTCGCCGCGCAGTCGGCCTCGGGCACCTTCACCGGTGATCGCGGCGTGCTCAACACCGAGTTCCAAAGTGTGGTGACCGAGATCGACCGCCAGGCGCAAGCTATCGGCCTCAACGTCGGCGGGCTGTTCGCCACCAATCTGTCGGTCTTCATCGGCGGCGGCCGCGGCGACACTTCGGCCTCACAGATCACCAACGGGTCGGTTGCGGTCGACCTCAGCAAGTCTACCGTCGATGCCCGCTCGCTCGGCCTCAAAGGCTTGCAAGTGCCGGGCGCCGCCGCCGCCGACGTCGACGAGATCGTTGCCGACACGACGAACACCCAATCGCTCGTCATCCCCGGCTTCACCGACTTCTACTTCCGTGGCGCCGGCTTTTCCGACGGCAACCGCATTCGCATTTCGGTGAACCTCAACGGCGTCGACGATGCCAACAAACTCGTCACCGCCGTCAACAGCGCCATCGATCAGGCGGCGGCGGGTGGCAGCGTCTCGGCCACCGCGTTCAAGCGCGCGGCCGTGCGCGCCGTCATCGTCACCGACGCGGCAGGCAGTCAAAAGCTGGCGCTTCAATCGTCGACGGCGGCTTTCCAGGTGGCGGCCGGAGACCGGTTGTCGAACGCGCTGCTCGGCAAAGACACGCAGAACATCGGCACCTCGCTTGACTACCTGGTACACGGCGCGGCGGCGGCGGCTTCCACCGGCACCGCTTTCCTCGCCCAGCACGACGTCATCGTGCGGCTTCAGGGCGGCTCGATGAGCGAGCCCGTCGATGTGCGTATCCCAGTGGACACGGCGACCACGGTCGATCAGGCGCTCGCCAGCCTCTCGAGTCTGGTGGCCAGCAATTCCGCCTTGATCGCGGCCGGCATCACGGTCACTTCTTCGGCCGCCGGCACGCCCCTGCAATTCTCGTCGCGGCGCGGGGAAAACTTCGAGGTCCTCGCCGTCAACGATATCGGCAACACGCTCGGGCTCGGCAACGCCGTCAATACGCTGGCCACCTCAGGCGGCGGCTTCGACGTCACCTCGATCACGACAGGCGCAATGGGCACCGACGCCGGCGCGGCCACGCTCGCCATTTCGGTGGGTGGCGGCACCTACGTCACGCTCTCGCACACGTTCACCACTACCGGCGCGGCGGCTGAAGTGGCCTCGGCTCTGAATTCGCAATTCGCCGCCAACCCCTCGCTCCAGCAGGCTGGCCTGGTGGCCTCGACCGGCGCCGGCGAAGTGATCACCATCTCGTCGAACAACGGGAGCTTTGTGCGGCTGTCCGGCGGGGCAGCCTTCGGTCTCACCTCCGACACGGCGGTGACGGCCAGTACCGCCTCCACCACGGTTTCCACCTCCAGCGCCACGTCTGCTGCCACGCTCAACGCCGGCGGCGCTTCGGCCTCGGCGCTGCTGGCGTTTGCGTCCATCCGCTCGGGCGCTGACGATCAGACCATCACCATTTCGGCCAAGGATGCCGCCGGCTCGCCGCAATCGGTGGCGCTGACGCTCTCCTCGGACAGCAACGCCGCGCATGCCCGTACGATAGACGAGGCCGTCGCCTTCATCAACCAGCAGATCCAGGCTTCGCCGAACGAGGATATCCGCAAGATTGTCGCCGTCAAGGAGCGCGACCCGGACGCCGGCGGAGTCGAGAAGATCCGTTTCCTGAGCCCGCTCGCCGAATTCCGCGTGTCGACGGCCACCAACGCCGGGTCAACCGGCATCACCAGCGGTCAGGGTACGGTGCAGATCTCCAGCGTCCTTTCGGGCGGATCGACGGTCGACATCGGCACGCAGACGACGGCCGAGGCCGCCGTCATTGCACTCGCCAAATCGGTAGTGAACATCGGCCAGGTGCAGGCGGTGGTCGGCCGTGGCCAGAACCAGTTCAACTTCGCCATCAGCCTCGCGCAAACGCAGATCAGCAATCTGGCGGCGTCGGAGTCGCGCATCCGCGACGCCGACCTTGCGGCCGAGGCTGCCAATCTATCCAAGGCGCAGATCCTGCTCCAGGCGGGCATTGCCGCGCTGGCGCAAGCCAACTCGGCGCCGCAGCAAGTGTTGTCCCTGCTGCAACGCTAATGTAGTGTCCAACAAATCGCAGGACTATTCGGAACGCTTCGAGTATGCAGAATTAGTGCCGCGAAGCGACGCTTTTTTCCACTCAAGCTGGAAGAGTCTGATAAGCAGCAACTGCGCCAATGGCCTCCGTCTTCGGAACGGGCTGGAACCGCCGGTCGCGGTCGACATAGCTGGACCCCTCCAGCGTCTTGCGATTGGCTTGCAGGCTATAGCCCAATTCGTGCAATTAACTCGGCGACCATCCGATGGCTTGTCCGATGCCCCATGCGCTTGAGTTCTCCGGCCAGCTTGCGCACGCTCTTGCAGGTCCACCGCAGCGCCGATTCAGGATCGCCCCGCATGACGGGTTCCAAGAAACGCTCCAGATCGGCCTTTAAGGTTCCGTCCGTGTCGACGGTCTTCTCGACGCACCCTGCCTACCTGCGCCACCGGCGCTTCCTCCAGCTCATTGATTCCCTGAATAATCGCGTGCCGCGATACCCAGTCTGTCGGGATACCTCCGAGGTCCCACCAAAGCCGAGTGCCAAACTCTGCGTCGCAGCCACTAGACTAGCTTATTAGGTTCACTCTGCCAGCGGCTCTTCCCAAACATCCAGATCGAGGACCTTGTCAACCACATTCGAGACCACCAGCAGATAATCGATATTGAAGCTGCTCAGTGGTGTGATACTGGCCTTGATCATCCTTGTAGTGCTTCAGTATTGAGATGTTCGGCGGCATGTTGTCCTGTTTCGACGGCCAGATCGCCGCTCCAAGTCCCAGATAGGACACAGCATGGGGCCGCCAAGCGCTGATGACTCAGCGGCCTGAGCGTCTGGGATCGTCTGATTATTTGAACTCCTCAGACTGTCTGGCGGCGGGCCGCACGAGACTACCGGCAATCCCTTGTTCCACTCGGCTCGAGGTTGGCCAGACCACATCCTCGGCGAGAATATGCCAGCCGCGTCTCCTGCCTCCTTCGCACAACCAAGGGGGAAACCGTGCCAGGCGCTCTAATAAACTAACAGCGCTTCTTCGAACGAGTTGGCTCAGCGGCCAAACGACGGCGGATTCAACTGCCCCCCGGCGCCCCACGGCGACGGCGCGTGGTTGCGCAGGCGGCCCTGCTCGATCGAGTATTCGATGAGTGCGATCGGGTGATGCTTGGACTGCCGGTAGAGCCGGCCGAGATACTCGCCAATCACGCCGAGAAACAGGCTGTTCAATCCGAGGCTGAAGGTGAGCAGCAGCACCAGCGTGGCAAAGCCGGAGGGCCAGTCGCGCCCCACCATCATATACTTGCCCAGATAGAAGAACGTCGCGCCCACGGCCAGCACCGAAACCATCAGGCCCATGTAGACGGCCAGCCGTAACGGCACGATGGAGGTGGCCAACACGCCGTCGAGCGCCAGCGCCATCAGACTCCGCACGTTGAATTTGCTTTCGCCGGCCTTGCGTTCGTCGCGTCCGTAGGCAATGCCGATCTGGTTGTACCCGAGCCCGGCAATCATGCCGCGCAAATAGGGAAACGCATCGTCGACGTGGCGCACCGCTTCGATCACCGGCCGGGCCACCAGCCTGAAATCGCCCGCTTGGCGGGGCAGCGGATGCTCGCTCAGCTTGTCCACCAGATAGTAGAAAGCCTCGCGCGCGGCCCGGATGAAGAAGCCCTCCGGGCGTGAAGCGCGCACGCCGTAAACCACGTGGTAGCCGGCCTCCCATTGTTTGACAAACTCGACAATCAGCGCCGGCGGATCCTGCAGATCGCAGTCAATCTGCACCACCGCATCGCCGCGCGCCTGGAGATAACCGGTGAGGATCGATTTCTGAAAGCCCACGTTGCGGGCGAAGCGGAACACCCGCACGCGTTCGTCGCGGCGAGCCAGATCGTGCAGGATCGCAAACGTCCGGTCCGACGAATGATTATCGGTGAAGACGAACTCGAGTTCATAGCGGCCGGCGAGCGGCGCCAGATCGCGGCAGGCTGTTTCGTAGAGGTTCAGCACGTTCGCCTCTTCGTTCAACACCGGCACGCAAAGGGAGATCAGCGGCAAAGGCGTTGCGGCGGCGGGGGCCGCGACCGGTTCAGACATGGGACGATTCCCGGCTGCGGCGCAGCATGTCGGCGATGCCTTCCTCCAGGCTGAACCGCGGCTGCCATCCGGTGGCCTGGCGGAACCGCGCGGAATCGCCGGCAATCCACATCACTTCGCCCGGGCGATAGTCGAGCGCGCCGAATTCGAGCAGACTCTCCGGTTGACCGAGCGCGCGCGCGGTGGCGCGAGCCACGTCGGCAATCCGTACCGGCCGCGCCGACGCGACATTGAGGGTCTCCCAGGCGGGCGCGCGCGCGGCGGCCGCCTCGAGCGCATCGAGCACATCCTCGACATACAGCATGTCGCGGTACTGCTCGCCGGGCGACAGGCGCACGGGCTGGCCCGCTCCCAACTGCCGGAAGAGCGAGGAAATCAAGCGGTGCGGCGCTTCGCTGGGACCGTAAAAATGAAACAGCCGGAGATGAACGAGCGGGATGCCGAGCTGCCGCGCGAGCTTCAACGCCCACACCGCGCCGGCCGCTTTCGAGGCGCCGTAGGTGTCGGCGCCGGCCGCCGCATCGGTCTCCTCGCTCAACCGCCCGTCCACCACCGGAAAGTACTCAGAGCACGTCCCGGTCAGGATCACGCGCGGCGCCAGGGCGTGCAAGGCGAGTGCCTCGAGCAGGAGTTGTGGCAGTGCGATGTTGACCTGCAGCAGATCCCGCGGCCGGCGCTGAGACGGATCGACGCCGGCGGCCGCCAGCAGATACACGGTACCGAGCGCGACGCCCGCCGGCAGAGCTTCGGCGATCGCCTCAGCAGTCCACGCCGCCGCTTCGATGCGCACCGCGCCAGCCGGCAGGGGTGCCGCCGCCGGCCGGCCCGGCGTACCCAGAGTGAGCACCCGCGCTCCTTGCGCGGCCAGCCGGGCGCTCAGATGGCGGCCCAGGAATCCACCGGCTCCGGCAATCAGAACGGGTGCCATAGCCGCCTACGCCTGCGCGCCCGCGGCGGTGAGCACACGGGCCGGCGCGTAACCGATCGTCTGATAGTCGGCTCCCGGGAACGCTTCGGCCTCATAGAGACGCCGCGCGTCCACCAGCACCTTGCCGCTCATACGCCCGGCCTCCTCGCGCAGCGACCGGTACTCGGGCCAAGCCGTGGCCACGACGATGGCGTCGGCGCCGGTGATGGCCGCGCGCCAATCGGCGCAGGGTTCCACCGAGCCGGCCTGCGCCGCACGCAGAAAATTATCGAGCGCCACCGGGTCGTGCGCCTCCACGCGCGCGCCGCGCTTGGCCAAGTCGCTGACAATGCGCAGCGACACCGATTCACGGACGTCGTCCGTATCTTCCTTGAATGCGCAGCCGAGCAGCAACACGCGCTTGCCCGCCAGGCCGGCCGGGAAGCTCCGCTCGAGCAGTTGCGTCACTTGGCCCGGCTGATCCTGGTTCACATCGAGCGTTGCCTGTAACAGACGCGGCTCGATGCCCACCTGGCGCGCCAGCGTCCGCATAGCCTGCACATCCTTGGGGAAGCAACTGCCGCCAAAGCCGCAGCCGGCCTTGAGGTAGTCGAGAATGCCCGGACGCACGCGCGTCCCGCCGGGCTGAACCGGGCTCCAGCGCCGGTCGGCGTGCACGCCGCGCATCACGTCGGCCACGTCGACGCCACCGAGCGCGGCGGCCACGTTGGCCAATTCGTTCACCGCCGAAATCTGCAGCGCAAGCAGGCAATTGTTGGCGTACTTGATCATTTCCGCCGTGCGGGTGTTGACCTCGATGATGTCGCAATCCCACGGCGCATAGGCCTCGCGCAGCGCATCGCGCGTGCGCGTGTCCTCGGAGCCGATCACCACGCGGTCCGGCACCATGAAATCTTCGACGGCGCGCCCTTCGCGCAGAAACTCCGGGTTCATGCCGAGACCGAACTGCCCGGCCGCGTGACTGAGGCCCGACGCCTCCTCGATCTCCGCGCGCACGACCGTATCGGTGGTTCCCGGCACCACCGTGCTCTTGATCGCCACCGGCACGAACGCAGGGATTCGCGCCAGCGCCCGGCCGATCGCCTGCGAAGCGCCGCGGATCTGCGTCAGGTCGATCTTGCCGTCCGTGGAGGGCGTGCCCACGGCAATCAAAATCAGGTCCGGCGCCGAGGCGGCAAGCGCGGTCTCGCTCATTTCGGCGGCGCTGAAACGGCCCGCCTGCCGGACTTCGGCCAGCATCTCGGCGAGGCCGGGTTCGTGGAAATGCAGTTCGCCCCGATTGAGGCGCTCGGCCACCGTGGGCCGCACGTCGTAGCAGGTCACCCGGTGACCCTTGGCCGCCAGGCACACGCCACTGACGAGCCCCACATATCCGGTTCCAATAACGTCGATCTTCACTTGGTTGCCGCCTTCTCAATATTGGTGTGTTAGGAGTCGCTGCCGCCTGGGTAATCGCGATAGTAGGCATACATGCGCCGCAACCCTTCGTCGAGCCCGATCCTGGGTTCGTAACCCAGCATCCGGCGCGCTTTGCCGATGTCCGGACAGCGGCGCTGCGGGTTGTCGGTGAGGTACTTGGGGTCGTCGCTCACCCGATACTCCACCGATACTTTGCCGCCGGTGACCGCCACCACCCGCTCGGCCAGCTCCCGCATCGAAATCTCGGGCTCCTCGGTGCCGATGTTGAACGGCTCGCCGTCGTGCGCGCTCAGCAGCGCGCGCAGATAGCCGGAAATGGCGTCCGAGATGTAGCAGAAGGTGCGCGTGGCGCGGCCATCGGAAAGCAGCGTGATGTTGCGCCCGGACATGACGTCGCGGAAGAAGTCCGGCAGGACCCGCCGGTCGGTGATTTTCAGGCCCGGGCCGTAGTTGTTGAACGGCCGTGCGATCTTGACCGGCGTCTTATGCACGGCCTGAAACACCGTGCACAACGTCTCGCCATAGCGCTTGGATTCGTCGTAGCAGGCGCGCGGCCCGGTGCAGGAGACAAAACCGCGATACGTCTCCGGCGTCGGGATGGCGCCGGGGTCCGGATCGCCGTAGATTTCGCTGGTGGAGAAATAGAGAAAACTCTCCACCGGATGGCGGCGCGCGTGCTCGAGCAGATTGCGCAGACCATCCACGTTGGCGTCCATGGTTTCAAGCGGATGGAGGCGGTAGTAGATCGGCGAGGCGATCGAGGCCGCGTGAATGATGAAGTCGGCCGCCGGCAATTCACCGGGAGAGACCACGTCGCGCTGTTCGACCTCGACGCCTGGCGTGCTCCGCAACTGTGCGATCCACTCCGGCACCCCGCGTGAGAAATTGTCCTGCGCAATCAGCCGGCAGCGCGAGCCCGCTTCGGCGTTGAGCAGAGCGAAATAGTGCATGAAATGCGAACCGAGAAAACCGGCACACCCGGTCAGCAGAACCGTCTTGCCCGCAAATCGGGAGTTAGCCTCCCCGAGGCCGGCCATGACTTCGGCGGCGTCCCGCTTTAAATGCTGATCCATTTTTTGTCCCAAGTAGGTCTGTCCGCTTTGCGGTTCCGCCCATTACACGGCATCTCCGGCCTGGTGGCCGCGCGGGCCGTCATGACTGGAGAGGTAGAGGGCGAGCCAAGGTGCAATCTTGTCAACATCTACACCGGAATGATCCGAAAGTCCAGTGTCTCAGAAATCTGTGTCTCAGAAATCTGCATCCAGCGCTACGGTTTGGGAGGTTTCGTACCGGTCATACAGTACTGGGCTCCGGCCGGCAACCAACCCAGTTTCGGCTCGAGTCCGCGCAGAACGGCGAGAAACTTGGGGAAAAAAACGATGTAACGGCAATCCGGGGTGAGACCGCA
>Ga0224510_10002634_pt1 | contig 10632 bp, 4 predicted proteins | sample SF_May12_sed_USG_FD_170161 | JGI IMG/M metagenome (GOLD analysis project Ga0224510, IMG submission 170161) | Sediment microbial communities from San Francisco Bay, California, United States - SF_May12_sed_USGS_4_1 | ecosystem: Environmental > Aquatic > Marine > Sediment | place: USA: California... | reverse complement strand
GCGACTACATCGTGCCGAGTCGCACGCATCCCGGAAAGTTCTTCGCGTTGCCGCAGTCGCCGCAGATATTCAAGCAGCTGTTGATGATGTCGGGCCTGGATCGTTACTACCAGATCGTTCGTTGTTTCCGCGACGAGGATCTTCGAGCCGATCGCCAGCCTGAATTTACACAGCTCGATATCGAGATGAGCTTTGTCGACGAGAAGTCGGTCACGGAAACGATGGAAGGCATGGTTCGTTCCCTGTTCCGCGATGTCATGCACGCCGAGCTGCCGGATCCTTTCCCCCGCATGACCTATGCCGAAGCGATGCAGCGCTATGGTTCCGACAAGCCGGACCTGCGCATCCCGCTCGAGCTCGTCGAGGTCGCGGACCTGATGGAAGGCGTCGAATTCAAGGTCTTCGCCGGGCCTGCCAAGGATCCGGAGGGTCGCGTTGCGGCGCTTCGCCTGCCCGGCGGTGGCGAACTGAGCCGCAAGGAGATCGACGACTACACGGCGTTCGTCGGCCGTTACGGAGCGAAGGGACTGGCCTACATCAAGGTCAACGACGCAGCGACAGGTCGCGATGGCTTGCAGTCGCCGATTCTCAAGTTCCTGCCCGATGCGGCGGTCAGCGGCATCATGCAGAGAACGGCCGCCGAAAATGGTGACCTGATCTTCTTCGGTGCAGACAAGGCGCGAGTGGTCAATGATGCACTCGGTGCGTTGCGCGTGAAGCTGGGAATCGATCGCGGCATGGTCGGCAAGCAATGGGCGCCTTTGTGGGTGGTAGATTTCCCGATGTTCGAAAAGGACCAGCACAGTGGTCGCTGGACCTCATTGCACCATCCGTTCACATCGCCGAACACGGACGATGCGGATGTGGTCCGGGCAAATCCCGGCACCGTCTTGTCGCGCGCCTACGACATGGTGCTGAACGGATCGGAAATCGGCGGTGGCTCGATTCGAATCCATGACCGGGCAATGCAGTCGGCTGTGTTCGATCTGCTCTCGATCAGCAAGGAAGAAGCCGAGGAAAAATTCGGCTTTCTGTTGCGTGCACTGACTTTCGGTTGTCCGCCGCACGGCGGTATCGCTTTCGGCCTGGATCGCATGGTCATGCTGATGGCCGGCGCCGAGAGCATTCGCGACGTCATTGCATTCCCGAAAACCCAATCGGCGCACTGCCCTTTGACCAATGCACCGGGCGAAGTGTCAGCGGACCAGCTCAAGGAAGCGGGCATCCGCGTTCGTACACCGCGCGCTGAATAATTCCGGATTCACGATGAACCGGCCGACATTTCGCAGACCGGTTTCAGTCCTGATCGTCGTTTACACCGATGCCGGCGAAGTACTGTTGCTGCGCCGTTCAAAGCCCTTCGACTTCTGGCAGTCCGTGACCGGCAGTCTTGACGCCGGTGAGAAGCATGCGCAAGCTGCGGCGCGCGAGCTTCGGGAGGAAACCGGTTTGTCGAATGAAGGCGAGTTGCGTTACAGCGGCGTCAGCCGTCAATTCGTCATCGATCCCCGATGGCGGCACAAATATCAGCCCGGCATTGTCGAAAACGTCGAGTTCGAGTGGCGTTACCGCTTGCCGGGATCCGTGCCGATTCGCGTTCAAGGCAACGAGCATTCCAAATTCGGCTGGTTTTCCATCGACGACGCTATCGACAAAGTCTGGTCGTGGACCAACCGCGAAGCCTTGCGGCAGCTTCGACTGGAGCTCGCATCGTGAGTGCCGTCATTTACGTACACGGCATGTGGATGCCCGGGGTCGAGATGGTGTTCCTGAAACATCATCTGCTGAAACACCACGGCTTCGACGGTCGCCTGTTCAGCTATCCGTCGGTGCGTGGCACGCTCGATGAGAATGCGGCTCTCCTCGATGAGTACGTCCGCGAGCACGCTGACGGTGAGCTGCTGCATCTGGTTGGCCACAGCCTGGGCGGCGTGCTGCTGCTGCGCATGCTGGCCCTGAATCCGGAAGCGCCAGTGCATCGTGCCGTATGCATCGGTTCGCCGTTGAGCGGTTCGCGTGCCGCCATCGACCTGAGCCGGCATGGCTGGGGCAAAACCATTCTCGGCAAGACCGTTGCGGGCGGAGTCGTCGGCGAGCCTGCCAGCGAATGGTCCGCAAACGTCACGGCGCGGTACGAGGTCGGCATAATCGCCGGTACCGTGGCCGCCGGCATGGGCAGGCTGGTGACATCCTTCGACGGGCCGAGCGATGGCACGGTCGCCGTGGCCGAGACCGAGTTGCCAGGCGCAAAGGATCATCTTTGTGTCGCCCTCAGTCACAGCGCGTTGGTGCTGTCCAAAGCGGTCGGCGACCAGGTCGCGGCTTTCCTCGAGCACGGTGAGTTCCTGCGGGACTGAAGGAAAAAGGGGCCGGATACAGTTTTCTTTAAGGAAAATCGTATCCGGCCCCTTTTCGAAGGAAAATCGTATCCGGCCCCTTTTCGGGCCCCTTTTCGCTGTCCCGGAATTCGGTTTTCCAAGCGGGCGTTCAATTATTCGTGTTAATCCTTATTGCTGGATACCGGGCCCTGGTACTAAATAAGATGTGCTTTGCGTTTCAGCCGCCCGAAGGCATTCTGCAAACCCGTAGGAAAGTGATTCGGACCAAGCAATGGACTGTCATGAGGTCAATGCCGGAAAGCTGTCCGATGCGCAGTAAACTGGGCGCATTCTTACTGGCTTTGTCCATGGCAGCCGCGGCCAGCGGCGAAACCGCCACACCTGTTCAAACCGCTCGCTTCAGCAATTACTCGGTGGACCATGGATTGTCGCAGAGCAGTGTCACGGCACTCATGCAGGATCAACAGGGTTACCTGTGGATCGGCACCGAAGATGGCCTGAATCGCTTTGACGGATACGAGTTCCTGCGGTTCGGCCTCGCCTCGATGGGCCGTTCCGGACTTGCCGATGGCGGTATCGTGGGGCTGCGCCAGGGTGACGATGCACGCATCTGGATCGGCACGTTTACCAGCGGCATGTATTCGCTGGATCCGGTGTCGGGATTCGTTACCCAATGCGGCAGCGAGACGCCCGTTCCACAGGATCTGGCCGGCCGAATCCGTAGTCTGTCCATTGATGATGCCGGCACCGTCTGGGTCGTCGGAGCGACCGCTATGTTCCGCCAGACCGTCGATTGCACCTCCGAGGAAATCGTCGTTGCCGATTCGTCGCAGGGCTTTCGCCCGTTGGCAACCTCGCGTTCCGCTGATGGCACGATGTGGGTGTGGACTCAGGACGGCGCGCTGTGGAAGGGCGATGCAACGGGTGCGAGCTTGCATTTCATTCGGACGTTTGCCGACATGGAATTGCGCAGCCCGCTGATCCGCGCTGTCGCCGGCTCGGCCTCCGATATTTGGGTGGCCCTAGACAGTTCGGATCTCTTTCGACTGGATGGGCAAGGCAGAATATTAGAACGATTCGATATACCGGCTGCGGCGCCGTTCGATGCGCGAATCCGTGCGATTCACCAGACACCCGATGGCGATACCTGGGTTGCCGGACTCGGGATCGGTTTGGTGCGAGTCCGTTCCGGCACCGGGGTCATCGCGACCTGGCATCACGACAGTGCCGATCCGGCCAGCCTCGCGCACAACGACACGACCTCGTTACTGGCAGATCGCAGTGGCGGTTTGTGGGTCGGTACCCGCAGCCATGGGCTCAGTCGCCTGCAGATCAATCCGGAAGGCATCGCGCATTACCGGCACAGCGCCAATAACTCCAGCAGTATCGCGAATAACATGGTGACGGTATTTGCCGAACGCCGCCAAGATGAACGCATCTGGGTGGGTACTGACGGCGGCGGCGTGGATTTGCTCGACTTCGGGGTCGGCGTGGTCACCCATTATTCCCACGACCAGGCGGACTCCGACTCGTTGAGCAGCGACCGGGTGTGGGCGTTGCACGAAGACCGGACCGGCAGGTTGTGGATCGGCACCTGGTTCGGTGAATTGAACGTCCGTCAGCCAGGCGCCACGTCGTTCGATCGCTTTCCATCGGATGAAGATTCCGGGAACTCTGCCACGAGCGTCGTGCTTTCCATTGCCGAATCCGCCGACGGCACGCTCTGGTTTGGCACAATGTCATACGGCCTGTTCAGTCTGCCGCCCGGCTCGGATCGTTTCAGTCAAACAATAGCCGGCAAGAATTCCAAAAGCCTCACTAGTAACAAAATAAGTGCACTGTTCGTCGACAGCCACGACACGCTGTGGGTCGGTACGTGGGACGCCGGTATCAACCGCGTCGACCCGGACACGGCGGAGGTGAAGAATTTTCGGCGCCTCGCAGATGGCGGCTTACCGCACGAAACTGTACGTGCTATCACGGAAACCGCCGACGGCGCGATCTGGGTGGGTACACCGAGCGGACTCGCGCGCATCGATCCCGCATCGTCGGCCATCACGTCATTCAGCGTAGAAAGCGGCCTGCCCCCGGGCACGATTTACGGCATCGTGGCCGACGACGACGTGCTGTGGGTCAGCAGTAATCGGGGGCTTGCGCGCTTCGATCCCGCCACGCGAACTGCGCAGCAATTCGGACCGGCGGACGGTTTGCAGGGATTCGAGTTCAATGGCGGTGCCGCGCTCAAAACGCGAGACGGCCGGGTGCTCTTCGGCGGCACGCAGGGCTTCAACGCCTTCTACCCGAGGCAGGTTCGCAATAACCCGTATGCACCACAGGTTGCGATCACGCACGTCACCGTACAGGACCGTGAATTCGAACCGCCGGGTCAAGCCGGGAGATTAACGGAGTCATCGGTCGAGTTTGCATACGATCAGAATCGCATCAGTTTCGAATTTGCCGGCCTGCACTACACGAGTCCGCAACGAATCCGTTATTCGTATCGATTGCAGGGTTTGCAGGACGAGTGGCTGGATACCAGCGCATCGCGGCGCATTGCCACCTATGCCAATCTGGCCCCAGGCACCTATCGTTTTCAGGTGCGTGCGGCAAATAACGACGGCCTCTGGAGCGAACAGGACGCGGCGTTTTCATTCGTCGTCGCTGCGCCCTGGTGGTTCACGGGCCCGGCCTACATCGCCTACATCCTGCTGTCACTGCTGGCAGTCTTCGGCCTGGTGCAGTGGCGTACGATGTTCTTGCGACGGCGTGCGGCCCTGCTGGCCGAAAAAGTGCGCGAAGGCACGCGGCAGATTGCCGAGCAGAAGCTGACGATCGAGAAACAGGCCGGCAACCTGCAGGCAATGTTGGCAACAAAGGAACGGCTGTTCGCACGCGTTTCCCACGAGTTCCGTACCCCGCTGACGCTGATTCTTGGGCCGCTCGACAGCCTGCTATCCCGTGCGCAGGGCAAGGACGCGGAAACGTTGTCGCTGATGCAAAGGAACGCGCGCCGCCTGTTGCGGCTTGTCGAACAATTGCTCGACCTGTCACGCCTGTCCGGCGAACGGCCGTTGCAGATCGAAACCATTTCCCTGCGTCCACTGGTTACGGCCCTCGTCGGCGCTTTCGACAGTCTCGCCGAACAGAAACAGATCGATCTGTCGCTGACCGCGCCAGCGAACCCGGTGGTGGATGCCAACGGCGAGGTGCTGGAAGCGGCCTGTTCGAACCTGATATCCAATGCCCTCAAGTTCACGCCCGCCGGCGGGAAGGTCAGAGTGTCCCTGGAGGTATCGTCTGACACGGCCGTTTTGAAAGTCTGCGACAGCGGCCCGGGTATCGCGCCCGGCATGGAGGAGAAAATCTTCGTGCCATTCGAGCGCGGGGACAGCGACATGCCGGGCTCCGGTATCGGCCTTGCCGTGGTGCGCGAATCGGTGCAGGCGCTGGGTGGTGAGGTGCATGTGGCGCGTGCCGCGATCGGCGGCGCTGAATTCACCGTGACATTGCCGCTGAGCAAGACCCCGGCGGGCAGCTCCGCCGAACCGGTCGTCACAACGCCGCACGTCGACCAGCATCTGCCGCACAGCAGCGACGACGACGTCGTCGTCACAAGCCGCGGCAAGGACGACGATCGCGCGCGCGTGCTCGTCATCGAAGATCATGGTGATCTGCGGCGCTTCATCGGCGAATGCCTGCAGAATGATTTTCACTGCACGCTGATCGCCAATGGTGAGACGGGTGTCCAGTGTGCCATTGAGGACGTCCCGGACCTGGTTCTGTCCGATGTCATGCTGCCGGGCATGGACGGATTCGAAGTCACGCGCGCGCTGCGCAACGACGAACGCACCTCGCACATTCCAATCGTGTTGCTGACGGCAAGGGAAGACCGCGAGAGCCTGTTTCGCGGTTTAAGTGAAAAGGCCGACGAGTACCTGACCAAGCCTTTCGATGCCGAGGAGCTGAAGCTCAGGCTGCACAACCTCATCGAAGTGCGGCAGATCATGCGTCGCCAGGCGGCTGCGGAATGGCGCGAGGCACAGGCAAATACCGAAATGCCGGCAGCGGCCGCGGATTTGTATGGTCCGAAGGATCAGGCATTTCTCAACAAGTTGAACGGCGTGCTCACGAATCGCTTTGCCGACAATGCTTTCGGCGTCAGGGAAATGGCAAGCGCCATGGCAATGAGCGACAGACAATTGCAGAGGAAGTTGCTGGCCTTGCTCGATGCCAGACCCGCGGATCATCTGCGCGACTTCCGATTGCAGCAAGCAGCATCGATGCTCGCCAAAGGCAAGCCGGTCGGTGTGGTCGCGCAGGATTGCGGTTTCGCAACACAGGCGCACTTCGGGCAATGCTTCAAAGCGCGCTTCGGCGTGACGCCGGGAGGATATGGCGATGGTGCACGCTCGGTGGATAGCTGTAATACGAATTAAATCAGCGACTTAGAATCTCTGTCCGATTCGCGACAACTCTTGTCCGGCCGCCGATAGCGCGTGCCCCGGCTTCCCGAAATCATCCGTTTATTGCGACGGCCGACAGCGCCTGACGCTTTCGACCGCCTGAACGGGAATTCCCCGCGACAAGAGGGAAACACGGTGCCGGAACGCTATATACGACGGATTACCTGGGCTTTACTGCCGATCATTCTCTGGACCTTTGCTGGAGGGCCTGCCTACGCGGCACTTGCGGCGACAGAGCAGGCGCGTGAGGCGCAGCGGGATGCCGCACGAAAAGCGTTGCCGCGTGATTTCGACGATGTGGTCGCTGAATTGGGGGCAGCACTCAGAGCAGTAGAAGCAGACGACAGCGGCGCACTCGAGAGGACGAAATCGCTTCGGGCGGAAATCGCGCAACGCGATATCGAACTTCGTAAGGAGTTTGCCGACGTCGAGGCAATGATTCACGACAAAGGCTTGCCAGAAGAAATACTGCAGAGACATCGCGACTTCGTCACCGAATACGACAAGCGCCTCAGCAGCGTCAAAGCCGGCCTGGATAACGTGGAGCGGGGCGCGGTTGCTCCCGAGGGCTTCTTCGAGCGGGCCTGGTTCAAAACCAAGATACTTTTCACAGGCGATCCGGTGCGCCAGGAAGCTGCCGGGGAACTCGAAGCGCAGCTCGAAAGCTACCGGCCCCGGAAAGTTCAGAAATCGTTCAAGCCCGAAGACCTGCCGTTTCGACGCATGACGCCGGAGAACACGCCGAAGCCCAAGGAAACGGCAGAAGAGTGGCAAAAAGCGCTGGCGGAACCTTCGCAGAATACGGCGTCCTTGCAGAAAGCGATTGGTGCGGTAGCCGATGTGCTCATTTCACCTGCTCAGGCACAGGCAACGGATCTGCCGGGTCCTGAAGATCTCGCCGAAACGATCGAAGTGCAATTCACGCCGGAGATCGTCGCGCTGGCGGCGCAGCTCAACAATAACCCGGTCGAGATTTACAACTGGGTGAGGAACAACATCCAATTCATTCCGATTTGGGGGAGCATCCAGGGATCGCAGGGCTGCTATGAGACCAGGGTATGCAGCGCATTTGATGTGTCGTCTTTGACAATCGCGCTTCTAAGAGTCTCGGGCGTTGCTGCTCGGTATCGCATTGGCACGATCGAGGTCGCTCCAAGCGTATTCAACAACTGGGCTGGAGGCTTCTTGTCGACTTCCTTGGCGGCACAACATGTGGCGAGTGGCGGTACGGCAATTCGCAGCAGAGTAAATACTCAAGGTGATATTGAGGCTTTGGTCTTCGAACATGTTTGGGTATCAGCATTTCTGGATTACGAGCCATCGCTTGGCTCCAAACCGGGAATTGGTGACACTTGGATCGGCCTGGATAGTACTTTTCAATTGTTCAGTAGCGAAATCGTAGAAGACCTAAGTCTAGTGACGTCCAATTTAGTGCCTGAAATCAATGCTGCGATTGACCAGGTTATACAAGATCCCGAAACCGCAGCTGTTACTTCAATTGATATCGACGTGCTGGAAACAGCGATTTCGAACAATGCTACGTCAATACTAGATCGCTGGAACGGTGTTCCCGCCAGTGCTTTCTCGCTGGCCGATCTTTTTCCAAACCGCGTGGTTGTCCCCGCGACATTTACGACATCCATACCTGGCGGGCCGTATCGTGTGCTTCACACTGCACCGCAGATGCCCGCTATTCCGGAAAACCTGAGACATCGAATACGAATTCAACTCGACAACGACGAAGGCCGGGTGTTCAGTTATGAAAGTTCTTTGCCGGAAATCAATGCCAAGACAATTACGTTAATGTACTCAGGCACTTCCGAGAGGGAAATGGCTATTGCTGCGGGCCTCTGGGATTCAGCATTTAACACAGGGGACCTGTCGAAAATTCCGAGATCATTTCCAGCGTCACTCATGAATGTAACACCGTACCTGTTCATTGGTGGCGAGGCAGTCATGAACGGACAGTCGGCCAAGATGGGTAGCGAAGCACGTCTCACAGTTGCGATACTTTCGCCCACCGTAACGACCGCGATTATCGAGTCGCCCGTAATTGCCGGAGAGAGCATCGGCGTTGGCATTACGCCCGGCAAAATATCGCAGCAGCAGATAGATCGGGTCCGCAACAGATTGCTGTCGATGTTGGAGAGCTACGACCGGGGTGATCTTAGAATAAAAGCATCCCGATTGGTTGAAGACCAACTGTCACCTCTGGTATGGGGTTGGTTTTCCGCTGCTGACAGTGCTGCGGAAATGTTGGCGGTGACAGCCGGAATAAAGTCAACTCGATTTCCGTCCGCGGGCTTTTACTCTTTTAAGCTCAAGATTGACCGTATCTTTGGGTTACCGTTCCGTGCAAGCCCGGTAGGGACCGTATTGGATATTGCCAGAGACTTGGTGATAAACACCGAAACAGGCAGTACATCGACGTCCGCGGTTGATTTTACCTTCGTACAAGGCGTTACAAACTCAGCGTATGAGGAGGCGATTCCCGAGATTCTGACACCAACGAATATCGACTTTGAGGCTTCCGGTAGTGCCGTGGGCTTGCTTGGCCGTGCCGCCGACAATGGTATTCCAATTAGTGTATTGAATAGCACTAACGGACCGAACTTACTCGACGTGGTCGAGTACAGTGCGGAAGAGAAACGCCGTATCTCTGACGGCATCTCGTCGGGTCGCGTTGTGATAGTAGCGAACAGGCTTCCAACTCAGACGGCGCCATTCTCAAGGATTGAGGTGGATCCGTCGACTGGGGGAGGCCGCTATCTGGTTGACGCCAATTACGGTGGCTACCTTCGAGTGTGCTCGCAGTGCCAAGGCCTCGAGGGAGAGGCCCAAATACAATGTCTGACGGGCGGAGATGACCTCTTTGATGTCGGATGCATAGGTGGGTTAATTGCCTTTGCGACAATGGCGGTGGTTGCAGCGGCGGCTGGTGGCGCGTACCTGCTTGAGGGTTTACTCGTGTCCTACCCAGGTCTAGCTGTGCAAGGCAGCTTGATCGTCGCACAAGCTCAATCATTGGCGGCGGGTCTGGAACTCAGTAGCCCGCTGCTTTTCACCGGAGTTCGTGCGGCCCAAGGCGCACTGTTCCTCGCGCAAACGTACTCGTGTGCGAATGCTCTCGGCGATTTCCTGTCGACCGGCCCGGAACTCGAATCCATGGACGGTACTGACTGGGCCTTCGCCAAACTTGGTCAAGCGCTTGTTGGTGTCCTTGGCGCCAATGCGTGCAGAAAGGCGATAACAACCTTCCTGAAATCTCCCTAGGAGGGCCGTTCGTGCATAACATAAATAGGCAAGGCTCATTCTCCTCACAACTGCGACTGTGGTGCACAGCGGGCGTATTTGTCTTGTCAGTTATAGGCATGAATTCGGCATCGGCTGAGATCGGCGAAGCCATTGCTTATTTGGAGTCGCGACAAAGTCCGGACGGCTTCTGGATACCGTCGCCGGCCGGTTACGCAGGCAAATTGGATACAACATTGCAGAGCGCTCTCGCGCTATCTAGCGCGAATGGCGGTGACTCACTCGGCGTTCAAGCAGCACGGTCAGCGTTGGCGTCATTGCCAACAGACAGCCTGGCGCATTTGGCTCTGAAATCACTAATCGAAAATTCACCGACCAGCGCTAGTGAGTCGATTGACATTCTTGAGTCAAGCCAAAACGCAGATGGTGGTTGGGGCGCGGCTGCAGGATATCAAAGCCAAATAATTGAAACGGCGTACGTTGTATCGGCGCTGTACCGCTGGCCAGCTCCCGAAGGCTTCGCTTTTCAGTCTGGTTTGTTTCACCTGGCGTCACGGCAATCCAATTCGGGAGCTGGC
>Ga0224510_10002632_pt1 | contig 10634 bp, 9 predicted proteins | sample SF_May12_sed_USG_FD_170161 | JGI IMG/M metagenome (GOLD analysis project Ga0224510, IMG submission 170161) | Sediment microbial communities from San Francisco Bay, California, United States - SF_May12_sed_USGS_4_1 | ecosystem: Environmental > Aquatic > Marine > Sediment | place: USA: California... | reverse complement strand
CCGAACGCACCGCCGTCGAACGTTCTTCAGGCGTGATTTTGATCAGTTTTGCCGAACCGCCGCGGTGAATATTGGAGCGGAATTCGCCCTCCTTACCCTGGCGGATCATGGCGGCCACCACTTTCTCGCCGATGACAAAGCAGCGAATGTCCGCACCTTTCGCTTCTTTTACGAATTCCTGCACCAGGAAATTGGCATTCAGGCCTCGAAATGCCTCGACGACGCTTTCCGCGGCATTGCGCGTTTCCGCGAGCACGACGCCCTTGCCCTGCGTGCCTTCGAGCAACTTGACGACGACCGGCGCGCCACCGACCAGGTTCAGCAGGTCGTCGGTATCGTCGGGTGAGTGCGCGAATCCGGTGACCGGCAGACCGATTCCCTTTCTGGAAAGCAGTTGCAGCGAGCGCAACTTGTCGCGCGAGCGGGAAATGGCCACGGATTCATTCAGGCAAAACGTCCCCATCATCTCGAACTGGCGAACGACAGCCGTGCCGTAAAACGTCACCGATGCGCCGATTCGCGGAATGATTGCATCGAAGCCACTCAACATTTCGCCATCCAGGTGAATGCTGGGCTTGAAGCTTGCGATATTCATGTAGCAGCGCAGGTGATTAATTACTCGAACTTCGTGCCCGCGCTCTTGTGCCGCTTCGACCAGTCGTTTGGTCGAATACAGTTTTCGGTTACGTGAAAGAATGCCTATTTTCATGTTTTTTTGCCCTCTGCAGACAATCGGCTCTTTCGTGTCAGGTAAGACCTGGCTGGGTTGACGATTAGTCTGTCATTCATTGCCGTTCTGCCGAGCAACATGCGAAATCGCATGTCATCACGTGCAGTCAGCGTAATTTCTATAGGCCAGGTTCTGCCGGCCATTTCCAGTTCGGTCTCGATCACATAGCGTTCCTCTTTATGCCCGCCGGAGTCGGAGACAACGCGTTCGTCCTTGATGCGAGCTTCGCAAACCTGCTCCAAGTCGGTTCGGTGCTGCTTCGGATGGATTTTGAAGCGCACCCAGTTTTCGCCATCCTTGTCGAAGGCCTCGACATGAAAAGCATGTAACGCGGAAGTCCTTGCGCCGGTATCGATTTTTGCCTTGATTCTCGTGATTCCGAGGGCGGGCAGTCGTACCCATTCGCGCCATCCGACTGCAACCAAATCTGCATTGTCATTCTTCACTGCTAGCCCCAATTGGTGTCCTGACCATGGGCTTCGTAGAAGTCATCCACCGTCGCTTTTGCTTCCTGTGAATCGTCAAATCGTGCGAGATGCACGAGTGCATCACCTTCGTGTGTCAGGGGCGATGTACTGCGTCCAATGACAATACCGGGTACCGAGGCGGGGACATCGACTTCGATCTCACCGAACGGATCGTTGATTCTTGCCAGAGTCTGCCCGGACTTGACCCGCTGACCAAGGCGACACTTCGCCGTTACCAAACCGCTTATCGGCGCACGAACCCAGGTCGTTGAATTTGCATAAGTCGGTTCAACGACGATTTTTTCGGGAGGTGCCGCCGGCAGCATTTCCAGCACGCGGAGCACCCGCAGTATACCGCGAACGCCGGCTTTGATCGAAAGTTCGTCAAATCGAAGGGCCTCGCCACACTCATAGAGCAGAGTCGGTTTGCCTTCCCGGGAGGCGTACTGACGCAGCGTTCCGTCGCGAACGGCAGCGTCTATAGCTACGGGTGCGCCAAATGCGTCTGCCATCTTTCTCACCACCGGGTCCGACAGATTGGCTCGAATTTGCGGCAAGTTGGTGCGATTCACTGCAGCGGTGTGCAGATCTATTCCGAAGTCCGACTGTCCTATGATTTCCGTCGACACGAGATTCGCAATGCGCGCGGCAATAGAGCCGGTTTCGCGTCCCGGGAAAGAACGATTCAGATCGCGGCGGTCTGGCAGGTAGCGGGACTGGTTGAGAAAGCCGAATACGTTGACGATAGGAATGGCCAGTACACAGCCGCGCAGCTTTTTCGGCGTTACGCGCTTCAACAGGCGCTTGATGATCTCGACACCGTTCAATTCGTCACCGTGCAGGGCGGAGGTTATGAACATCGTCGGGCCGTCATGCCGCCCGTTGACCACGTGAACCGGCATGTTGAGACTTGTATGCGTATACAGGTTGGCAATAGGCAGATCGACGGTATCCGTTTTGCCGGCCCTGATTTCAACGCCACCAACAACAATATTTTTTCCTGGCATTTCCTGGCATTTCCCTGGCGTGAGAGTCGAGTCGCTACAGCCGATCGAGCCTGATCGCGTCCCGGATTCGCCGAATCGCAACGTAACGATCGCCCGCGTAGCAAATTAAGGAATGCGAATCCACTGGCGGGCCTAATAGGCGAAGCGTATCGTGATACCGGGCAGTCTGCCATATCGATCCCTAATCAAGCAGGCCGAATCAAAATTTTCCTTTCCGCCGGCTAAACTACGGAGACGGGCGAATGAATAGCGAAGAATTGACGACTTGGGAGCTACTTCGAGAGACCCTTGAGTCCGGGGACGAGCAACAACTTCGTGCCGTCGTTGCCGACCTGCCTACCGCCGAGGCGACCCAGGCGCTGTTGCATCTCGATCAGGCAGAACAAAAAGACATCCTGGTTGCCCTGAAGCCCGAGGACGCAGCCGATCTGATCGAGGAGTATCCGGAGCAGCCGGCCATTGACCTCATCGAATCGTTGTCCGCCAATGAAGCTGCCTCGATTCTTGGCGAAGTCGAAAGCGATGTGCAGGCAGATTTTCTGCAGGAAATCGACGAGGATGATGTCGACGCCATTTTGGCGAATATGGAACCGCACGTCGCCGCCGATGCGCGGGCTCTGGCCAAATACGATGCGGATACGGCCGGCGGCCTGATGCACCCGCACGTTTTCCATTTTTCAACTGAATCGCGTGTTTCCGACGTATTGGATCAATTCGTTTCCGGCGCGGAGGATTTCGAGCGCTACCGCGGACACCATCCCTACGTCGTAGATCCGAGTGGCCGGCTGGTCGGTGTCATTTCATTGCGAAACCTCCTGCTGTCGGCGAGAAATCGGCAACTGACGGAAATAATGACCGCGCCGATAAGCGTCAAGGCGTCCGCGACGATCGATCAGGTCGAAGACATTTTCGACGAAGAGGAATTTCTCGGGCTTCCGGTCGTCGATGACGATGGCCTCCTCATCGGGGCGATATCGCGGGCGACCCTGGCCGACGAACTGCGTGATCGCGCTGACATCGAGCAATTGAAACGACAAGGCATCGTCGAGGACGAACTCCGTTCAATGCCACTCGGCGTTCGGTCGAAACGGCGGCTGTCGTGGCTCAGCGTGAATATTCTGCTCAACATCATGGCGGCAAGCGTCATCGCGATGTACGAAGATACCTTGTCAGCGGTTATCGCACTGGCTGTTTTTTTGCCAATCGTCTCCGACATGAGCGGCTGTTCCGGCAATCAGGCAGTCGCCGTCAGTATGCGTGAGTTGACACTCGGCGTAATCAAACCGAACGAGTTCCTGCGTGTCTGGCGAAAGGAAGCGGGCGTTGGTGTCATTAACGGCTTGGCGCTGGGGTTGTTGCTCGGAACGGCCGCCTGGATGTGGAAGGGTAACCCCTACCTCGGCATGGTGGTCGGTGCCGCGCTTGCGATGAATACGGTTGTTGCTGTTTCGATAGGCGGATGCGTCCCTTTGCTGCTCAAGTTTTTCGGTACAGATCCGGCCGTCGCATCAGGGCCGATTCTGACAACGATTACCGATATGGTCGGCTTCTTCCTGGTGTTAAGTATGGCGGCGTTGGCGATGCCGCTGCTTATCTGATCAGAGTGCGTCGAAGAATTTTTCCTGGCGGCGGCGCAGGTCCTTGTCCGGCATACGGCCGGTTGCTGCCGTCATGTTGTCCTCTACGTGCCTGACTTTGGTCATGCCTGGAATCGCACAGGTTGCGGCCGGGTGCGACAGTGCGTATTTCAGCAGGAACTGTCCCCAGCTCGCGCAGTCGAATTCTGCCGCCCACTCCGGCAATGGTGTTTTCGCGAGCTTCGCAAAAACGTTTCCACCGCCGAAAGGCCGATTGATCAGAACCGCCATGCCCCGATCTGCCGCCAGCGGCAACAAGCGTTCTGCGGACTCGCGTTGATCGGCCAGCGAATAATTGATTTGCACGAAATCGAGTTCGTGCGACTTCATGATAGTTTCCATCAGTTCGTACTGGTTCTGTCGCGAGGTTGTTATACCGACGTAACGGATGCGCTTCGCGGTTTTCCAATCATGCATCTGGGGGATTGCCGTTTTCCAGCCGATCAGGTTGTGGCATTGCATCAAGTCGATGGACGGGAACTCCAGCAGCGAGATCGACCGTTGCAGTCTGGCCTCATTGCCGCCGCGTGTCTCCTGGTCGATTTTGGTTGCCATGAATATGTCGTCGCCAATACCGAGCTCATCGATCAGCTCGCCGAGCACGGCCTCCGAGCTTCGGTACTGCGGTGCGGTATCGATAACCGTACCGCCCAGTTCGTGAAATTTGCGTAGTGCCTCGCGAAGTGGCTGGCGCAACTCGAGGTCGTCACCGACGCCATAGCGATTGGTGCCGACGCCTATGATTGGAATGCGTTCTCCGGAGGAAGGAATAGCTCTGGCAATCAGTTTGGTCTTGGCCAGTGCAAACGATGGCACGCCGCCTGCGCTCAACGCCGCCATGGCGAGTCCTGCGCGGGTGAATTCTCGTCTTGATACGGGCATGTCTGAATCTCCGGGTATTGTCGGTATGCTGTGCAGAAAGCTTACCTTTCGGACACAGCATTTTCCAAGAAATTCAATGTGGCAACCCGGTTCACCGCGCTTGTGTTTCTAATTTTCCGTTCAAAGACTATTATTGCTCTCACGTAATTCAACTGACGGCCGAGTCGCTCTTCGTGATAGCGTGACATCGATGGCCGTGCACCAACTCACCCAGCAACAAGGTAAGAAAAATGCCCGGCCTCTACTTCGAAGAGTTCTCCGTCGGTCAGGTTTTCCAGCATACGATTCGCCGGACGATTACCGAGGCGGACAACGTATGGTTCAGCGCCCTGACACACAACCCGGCACCGCTGCATATCGACGCCGAGTATTGCAAGACCACCGAGTTCGGCAAGCCGCTGGTCAACAGCTGCCTGACGCTGGCATTCATGGTTGGCATTTCGGTTGGCGACACGACTGTCGGCACGACCGTTGCCAATCTCGGCTGGGACGAAGTGCGGTTTCCGGAGCCGTTGTTTCACGGCGATACAATTCACATCGAGACCGAAGTGCTTGAATTGCGGGACAGCCGCTCGCGACCAAAGAACGGCATCGTCGTTTTTGCACACCGGGCTTTCAATCAGCATGACGTGCTGGTCGGGGAGTGCAGGCGATCCGCGTTAATGTTACGCAAACCCGCATGAGCAGGAGTTACCTGTTTGTACCGGGCGACAGCGAACGAAAACTCGCGAAAGCGCTCGACAGCGGTGCGGACGCGCTTATTGTGGACCTGGAAGATTCGGTTGCCAGGACGGAATTGAAGAAGGCAAGACGGCTTGTGAGCGAGTTTCTGTCAGCGGATTCGGCCGTGGAACGTTGGGTACGTATCAATCCACTGGACAGTCGAGAGGCGCTGGACGACCTTCGTGACACCATGCCGGGCAAGCCCGCCGGCATAGTCCTGCCGAAGCCTTCGTCGGCTGCCGATGTCGTGCGGCTCGGCAAGTTGCTCGACGTGCTCGAGCAAGAGAACGCTGTCGAATCAGGCGCAACGGCGATCATGCCCATTGCGACCGAGCGTCCGGGGGCACTGTTTCGGCTGCAGGAATATGCCGGCTCGACACCGAGGCTCATGGCGATGGCCTGGGGTGCGGAAGACCTGGCCACGGCGCTCGGCGCATCGGCCAATCGGGATGAAAACGGAAACTGGCTTCCGACCTATCAATTGGCGCGCTCGCTATGCCTGATCGCAGCATCGGCCGCCGGTGTAGCAGCGATCGATACGGTTTACACCGACTACCGTGACGACCAAGGGCTTGAGCTTTATGCGGGCAATTCGCGAAGGGACGGTTTTCGCGGCATGCTGGCGATTCATCCGGCACAGGTCGCGACCATCAACAACGCGTTCATGCCCGATGAACACGAGATTGAACGAGCAAGAAAAATAGTGGAGCTGTTCGAAGCCAGCCCCCATGCAGGCACGCTGGGTCTCGATGGGCAGATGCTCGACAGGCCGCACCTGTTGCAAGCGAGACGAATTCTGCAGCTGGCGGCCCGGTAACGATCATTGAGGACAGGAAAGAGCAATGGAAAAAATCTACAAAGTTCCCAAAAAAATTGCAAAGGCAGCATGGATCGACAGCGAACGGTATTCCGAGCTCTATCGCCGATCGATCGAAGATAATGAGGGTTTTTGGTCCGAGCAGGCCGGTCGTGTCGACTGGATCAAGCGGTTCACGAAAGTGAAAGACGTCTCGTTCGCGAAGGACGATTTGCATATTCGCTGGTTTTACGACGGCACATTGAACGTCAGCTACAACTGCATTGACCGGCACCTGGCAGCAAAGGGTGACGATATCGCGATAATCTGGGAGGGTGACGACCCATCTCGCGACCAGAAAATCACCTATCGCGAGCTTCATGGCAAAGTCTGCCGTTTTGCCAATTCACTCAAGATGCTCGGGGCGAAGAAAGGCGATCGCATCACGATTTACATGCCGATGATTCCGGAAGCGGCCGTTGCGATGCTTGCATGTGCCCGTATTGGTGCTGTGCACTCGGTCGTTTTCGGCGGTTTTTCACCGGATGCATTGGCAGGCAGAATCGAGGATTGCCAGTCGAATATCGTAATAACCGCGGACGAGGGCGTGCGCGGCTCAAAAATCGTTCCATTGAAAGCCAACGTCGATGCCGCGGCGCAGCGTCCCGGCGTCAAGACCTTGAAGAAAGTCCTGGTGGTTCGCAATACCGGTGGCGATATCGCCTGGGAGCCGAAGCGCGATGCCTGGCTGCACGAACTGGAGTCGCAGGTCGATGACGATTGTCCCTGCGAAGAGATGTCCGCTGAAGACCCGCTGTTCATTTTGTATACGTCCGGATCCACCGGCAAGCCCAAGGGTGTCTTGCACACAACCGGTGGTTACCTCGTTTTCGTGTCACTGACTCACGAATACGTTTTCGATTACAAGCCCGGTGAAGTCTACTGGTGCACAGCGGACGTCGGTTGGGTTACAGGGCACAGCTACATCGTCTACGGACCGCTCGCGAACGGTGCCACCACGCTCATGTTTGAAGGCGTGCCGAATTACCCGACGGCGTCTCGATTCTGGGAAGTGTGCGACAAACACCAGGTGAATATCTGCTATACGGCGCCGACAGCCATTCGCGCGCTGATGCGGGAAGGCGACGAGCCGGTGAAACGAACGTCGCGAAAGAGTCTTCGCCTGCTGGGGTCGGTCGGCGAGCCGATCAATCCCGAGGCCTGGGAGTGGTATTACCATGTCGTTGGTGAAGGACGATGTCCGATTGTCGATACCTGGTGGCAGACGGAAACCGGCGGCATTCTGATCAGCCCGTTACCTGGAGCAACGGCTCTCAAACCGGGATCGGCAACGAAGCCGTTGTTCGGCATTCAGCTTGAAATCGTCGGTAGCGAAGGCGACGTGCGCGAAGGTGCGGCGGTGGGCAACCTGGTCATCACCGACAGCTGGCCGGGCCAGATGCGCACGGTCTATGGCGACCATCAGCGATTCGTGGACACTTATTTCTCGACCTTCGAAGGCAAGTATTTCACCGGCGACGGCGTGCGGCGTGACGAAGACGGCTATTACTGGATTACGGGGCGTGTAGATGACGTTCTGAATGTATCCGGCCATCGCATGGGTACTGCGGAAGTGGAAAGTGCGCTGGTCGCACACAAAGACGTCGCCGAGGCTGCCGTTGTAGGCTACCCGCACGAGATCAAGGGGCAGGGTATCTACGCCTACGTAACCTTGATGGAAGGCGTAGCCGCCAGTGACGAATTACTGAAGGAACTCAAGCAATGGGTACGCAAGGAGATCGGACCCATCGCAACGCCCGATCTGATTCAATGGGCGCCCGGCTTGCCAAAAACCCGTTCAGGAAAGATCATGCGTCGAATTCTCCGCAAGGTTGCGGAGAATGACTTCGGGAATCTAGGCGATACTTCGACCCTGGCGGATCCCGGCGTGGTGAAGAACCTGATTGATAGCCGGATGAATCGCTAGCAGGGCAGGACGCCGTGCGGCAGGACGTTGCGGTGTGGTAGGAGATTGCTTCGTCACTCCGTTCCTCGCAATGACGGTTGGCGTCATTGCGAGTGTGGCCCGTCATTGCGAGCGAAGCCCGTCATTGCGAGCGAAGCCCGTCATTGCGAGCGAAGCCCGTCATTGCGAGCGAAGCCCGTCATTGCGAGTGTGGCCCGTCATTGCGAGCGAAGCGAAGCAATCTCACTCGTCGGGGTCGATTCGATCCAGGCGTTTGTACTCGGCGATATTCCGTTCGTATGCGCGGACGAAATCCTCACCGAAATGTTGTGGAAACTTTCCGCTCCCGGGTTGCGTCATGATCGGATAAAGATCCTTGTACAGCTCCCAGTATTTGAGCTGATTCATTATCTTGAATAGCGGCTTGCCGTTCAGAGTTCTTTCGAAGTTCTGTTGCAGCTCATCCGGATCGAAGCGGTCGGAGAACTCGTGGAATGCCTCGGTCATTCCCTCCAGCATCGCATCCTGATGAAACTTGAGGTCCCGGCAGACTTCCTTGACGCTGTCCAGTGGCCCCAGGTATTCGCCTTCCCTGCCGACCAGCATTTGCTTCATCGAGTCTCTCTTGTTTGCAGAAAGCTTGAGCGGATTGTTATGCCGTGGCAATACGGTGGTCTGGTCGAGGCGGAACATGCTCTTCATGCTGGCGCGGCTGACCAGCAATTCCGTTATGCCATTCACAAACTCCTGCAGAACTCTGCCGGCATTTTGCATCACTTCGACAGGATCGGTCTGCGGATGCAGTTCCGAACGTTCGACACCGGCGCCTTCGAGAAACGCCTCAAGCAAATCGTTCGCGGTGAGCGGGCCGGGTTCCGCTGGCGGCCGAAACGGATTCACCGGCTGGCTGACCATAGGGTCGTTCCGTCGCGATCGCTTGCCGTTTTTGCCGCCCTGGCCGTTCAGTGAAGAGCCGAACAGCGCGTCCTGAAATTCCTCGTCACCGGTGATTTCTTCCTCGTCGAGCAATTGCATGCCGGTGCGCAATGTCAGCTCAGGAACCAGTTGTCCGACGTTGTCGGGAACGACTGTCATCGGCGGCGGGGGCGGCAAATCCAGGTCTTCACCCTCGTCGAGGTGCACGATGAATTCGAAATCACCCATGCGCAACCGGTCTCCGTTGAACAGGCGGCGCGGATTGCCTTTGCCCAGCGGCTCGTCTTCGTCATTGACGTACACGCCGTTGGTACTGACGTCTGCGAGGTAGTATGCACCGCTCTGGTAATCGACCGTTGCATGGCGACCTGAAATGAATTTGTCAGGATCGGGCAGAATCCAGTCATTCTCGAGAGCGCGGCCTATGGTGCCGCCATCCTCGCGGAACAGACGCATGTGATCGTCGCCAAGGATATCCTTGTGTTCGCTCGTGATTTCCAATTGTAAGGGCATGGTTTATTCCAATTCCCGGTCAGCTGCCCGGTGTCACACCATCCTGCGCCGGGGGTACCGGCAAATATGGCTTAGAAGCAATGGCTTAGGCTGCCAAGCAGTTCACATAAATCCACTTGCCGGTCCTGGCGATCGGTGTGAATCAGGGCGATCTGGCCCAGATACGGCGCTGTCTGGTCGTATCCGGCGGCCCGGCGCGTTGCGGCCGTTTTCGGTACACTAGCGCGCGGATCGGGCGAGGCAGGCAAGCGAGCGACGAGTTCTGCCTGTCTCGCTGGCCTTGCAGGTCCGGAAACTCAACGATTGGCAACCCTTTTTCTCACCGAAATCAAAAGATGAGCAGCAAGAACCTTTACAAAATCGTATTCATGAGCCAGGGGCAGGTATACGAAATCTACGCCCGCAGCGTAGCCCATGGAGCGTTGTTCGGCTTCGTCGAAGTTGAAAAACTGGTTTTTGGTGAACGCAGCTCCGTCGTCGTGGATCCGTCCGAAGAAAAAATCAAAACCGAATTCGAGCACGTCAAGCGAACCTATTTGCCCATGCATTCAATCATCCGCATCGACGAGGTGGACAAACAGGGCAAGAGCAAGGTATCGAAACTCGAGGGCGCCAATGTCGCCCAGTTTCCAGTGCCGGTCTATACACCGGGCGGTACGCCGGGAAAGAGCTGATCCTGCTTGTGGCTGGCTGCCCGCGGTGCGCTCCGGTATCATGCGGCACTCCCCGTTGACTGGCCCTAGCAAAAGGTTTCCGCAGCTTGTCCAAACCTGCGACTGATCTCACATCCGCCGTTTGTACGCTGGATTCGTCGAATGCGACCCATTTGACCATTGCGGGGCAATCCGCGCTGTCGCCGTTCCGCCTGAAAAGACTGCAGCAGTTACTGCGTCAGTCGAAACCGTCGATATCCAGTGTCACTGCGCGCTTCCGGTATTTCGCCGACCTGCGCGGCGCGATGTCGCGTGATGAACGCG
>Ga0224510_10002630_pt1 | contig 10637 bp, 11 predicted proteins | sample SF_May12_sed_USG_FD_170161 | JGI IMG/M metagenome (GOLD analysis project Ga0224510, IMG submission 170161) | Sediment microbial communities from San Francisco Bay, California, United States - SF_May12_sed_USGS_4_1 | ecosystem: Environmental > Aquatic > Marine > Sediment | place: USA: California... | reverse complement strand
GCAGGACCCGGCGGCTTGGCTGGCCTCCATCGGTGCCGAACAGGCGGCTGCGGTGACGCAGTTGCCGACGGTTCCGGCTCCGGGCGAAATCGGCTAGTCGCTCTTCATATCGAGCATGGGAGGCTCCGGCCCAGTGATTTCCTGGTCCACCACGGACTGGGAAATCAGGACCGGGGCCTCCGCCGTTTTCCGGGCGCGCTCGGGCGACGCCCATCCGCCGACCTCCACCCCACCCCGTCGAACTTTCGTCAGAGCTGGGTGGCGATTTCCTCCGGGGTTACCGGGGGAGCGAAGCGGTTGGTGACGTTGCCGCCGGCGTCGACCAGGAACTTCTCGAAGTTCCAGGCGATGTCGGACGAGTCACCGTCACCCGGTTGGGCCGACTTCAGCAGCGTGTAGAGCGGAGCCTCGTCGGCGCCGTTGACGTCGATCTTCGTAAACATCGGGAAGTTGACGTCGTAGGTCGAGGTGGCGAACTCGAGAATCTCGGCGTTGGTGCCGGGCTCCTGATTCCCGAACTGGTTGCAGGGGAAGGCCAGGACGGTGATGTCGTCATGTTCGTTGGTGTGGAGGGCACGCAGACCTGCGTACTGAGGGGTGAGGCCTCAACGACTGGCGACGTTGACGATCAGGCAGGTTCGGCCCCGAAACCGGTCGAACGACACAGGTTCGCCGGTGATCGATGGCATCGTGAGGTCATGAAAGCTCGACATCTCGATGACGATAGCTGCTGCCGTGAACGATGATCCGAACGCGGAGCTGAAGGAGTGGCGCGACGAGTTGCGGCGACGGTGTCTGCCCCTCCATGGCGGCGAACCGGAGTCGGATTCCGCTGAGCTGGAGCGGGTGGAGCGGCGTGGTGGGGGAATGATCGGTATGCATCCGACCTGCCATCTGGAGCTCCACGAGGAACGAGGTTACGACCGGCTGCACGGCCTCAGCGCACGCCTGGTCGGTGAGACTCAGCGGGCGATGACGTCATCAGACGTTGCCGCCGTATCCGAACCAATGGCGGCGTTGATCGTCGAGCTCCCGACCCGTGAGAACGGCGGCCGGCTCGCCCCGTGGGATGACCTGGTCGAGCTGTGCCGCTCGACCCGGGAGCGGGGAATCGCCGTCCACCTTGACGGTGCCCGATCTGGCAACGGCGAAGCGGTGGCAACCTCCACAACATGATGGCCAACTGGGCCTCCGCCGCCATGCGTCTCGACGACCGCTTGGAGAAGATGCCCCGCTATCGGGACCGGGCTCGGGAGGTGGCGGCCGCCCTGGCCGGGATCGACGGCATCACGATCAACCCCGACCCGCCGAAGGTCAACATGTTCCACGTCTATCTCGTCGGCGACCGGGAGGCGCTGCTGTCGGCCCGCGACACGGTCGCCCGCGACCACGGGCTGTGGCTCCACGGGGCGCTCAGGCCGACCGATGTGCCGGAGGTGCATCGATTCGAGGTCGCCATCGGCGATGCCGCGCTGGCCGCCGATCTCGACCAGGTGACGGCGGCATTCAAAACGCTGCTACGGCTCGCCGACGGTGGGGCGACGTCGGCAAGCGACCCCGACTAGGCTCGTATCATGCCCTCCCGTATCCCGAACCCGGAGGTGGATGCCACGCTCGACGTGATCGGCGACTGGGTCCGGTCCGGGGGGAAGATCAAGGCGTCGTTCGAATTCGACACGTTCAAGACGGCCTTCGACTTCATGACCGAGGTGGCGGCGGCCGCCGAGCGGCTCAACCACCATCCGGAGTGGTCGAACGTGTACAACAAGGTCGAGATCCAGTTGACGACGCACGACTTCGGCGGCATCACCGATCTCGACCTCGAGTTCGCCCGTCTGATCTCCGAGATGGCCGCCGGCCGGCTCGGCCAGACCTGACGCTCGGAGGCGCCCCCTACCACCAATGGAGCGAGGGCACCCATTTGCTCGGCGGGCTGATACTCGACCGGTGGCTGGCGCCCCGGTACGCCACGGCCGTCGGCATCGTGCTCCCGGTGTTCGTCCCGGTATTCGCTCCTCTCTTCGTCGGCCTCGCCGGCCTCTTGCGGCCTCGGCGCGCCCGGGCCCCGATCATTCGAATCGCCATTTGCCGGTCTGCTGGAAGCCGTCGCGCCCAGCCCAACCGGCCGATCTCCACGCCATCACCGTTGTCGGAGCCACGGTGGTGAACGGTCCGTACTCGTCGATCGTGTAGTCCCAGTCGTACTTTGCCTTGTATGCGTCCAACACGTGACGGTTGCGGTTCGGTCCCCTGATGAGGCCTTCGACAATGACCACGTCGGTCACGCTTCCGAGGTGGACGGTGACGGCACGGTCGACTTGTGCGTCAGCGTTCAACCGTGGACTTCCGATGCTGAGGTACAGCACGTTTCGCAGCCATACGCCCCACACCGGACGGGGTGTGGATGCGCGCTGCTCGGCGTCACGGTCCAGTAGGCGCCCGCACGGACGAGCTGCTCGGCGACCCAAGGCCACGCGAGACCCCGGGCCTCGGCTGGTGACCCGTACATGACCAATTCCTCAGCGACCGGCTCCATCGCCAAACGATACTCGGGGCAGAAAGGCTGCATGTCCGGCACGAGCGTCGCCGCCGCACGACGCGTGGCGGGGCAACGACCGCATCTCGTGGATGAGTCCGGCGGCGAGCGTCGTGAAGAGAAACGCAACCGCCGCCACTGTCGGGAAGCTGGAGTCCGGGTTGCCGGGGCGGGGTTGGCCGAACTGGAAGTAGAACTCGACGGCAGGCACGATCAGCACGATCGCTGGTCCCGCCACCAGGGCGAATCGCGCCACCGCGGCGCCATCGGGCTCCTGGACCGCCCAGTTCGCTGCGACCGCCGCGGCCAGCGCCGGCCACACGAACAGGTAGCTGAACCCGGGCGCGCTCACGGCGGTGAGCACACCGAGAACGACCCAGACAATCGAGAATCCGGCGAAGCGCTCGACCCGGATTCGCGACCGGAAACGGCCGAGCCAGGCCGTGGCCGCAGCGCCGGCACCCACGAGGCAGAGAAGGTAGACGTAGCTCTCTGTCACCGACGGCGACGACCGTATCGAGATGATGGCCAGCCACACCAGCGTTGTCGCCAGGGTCACCGCCACCGTGGTAAGAACCGCTCGGGCGGCGTCTCGGGCCATCACGACCGCCGACGGCTTGGACCCTGGGGCCGTCCGATACAGGCTCAGGCCCAGCAGCAGGGCGGCCATCCCCGCCGCTGCAGTCGAGACCCAGGATCGGTACTGGACGAAGAACGGACGAAGCGTGAAGTACACCGAGCCGTCGCCGCCGACCGGCACGGTGAGGTCGCGATCGCCGAAGCGACGGGCCAGGCCGACTGCGTTCGAACCGTGATGCTGAAGCGAGTCGAGACTCACCGAGTCCAGGTCGTCGTCCAGGGTGTGGTACACCGGCGAGCCGCGCATATACGCGAAGTGGTAGCCGGGAACTCCGGCGGCCCGAAACGGATCGAAATCGGTTCCGATTTCACCGAGGAGCGCCAGGGTCTCACCGATGAACGAGAAGGCGACCGGGTCGTCCACCGCGGCTGCGAAGTCGGCAACCATCGCCGACTCGGCCCCGCTGATCTCGACCAGCAGCGACGGACCCGACGTGCCCGCAGCCTCGAAGTTCACAACAATGGCCGGATCTGTGACCCGCCCTTCGTCAATGAAGGCCGGAGAACCGTACCGAGGCCACGGTTCCTCGCCGTCGGTGAACAACAGAAGCACATCGTTGCCGAGCGGGGCGCTGGACAACAGAACACGACCTGCTTCCAGCAGAGTGGCGACGGCCGCAGCGTTGTCGTTTGCCCCAGCCGTTGATGGCTCCGTGTCGTAGTGCGCGACCAGGATGATCGTTCCCGTGCTGGCGGTTCCCGCGATCGTGGCGTATACGTTCACCACCTCGACGGTGCCGGCGGCGCCGTAGTAGCTCGGGGCCGACACGGTCTGCAGCGAGGGCTCGAGGCCCTTGCTCCTGAGCTGGGCCACGAGGTACTCGCGTACCTCGGCGTTCGCGGTAGATCCCATCGGGTGCGGCTCACGCGCAATCGCCTCGACATGCTCGATGGCGCGCTCCGCCGAAAAGCTTGAGTCCGGCGCGTCGACCGACAGCGAGCGAGGCGTGGCGAGCGAGGAGAAGCCGATCCCGACGAACACGACGACGAGACCCCACCGGAGCAACGCCGAGGTGGTCACCGACCCCAACGTTCCGACAGTCCGCGCCGATCCACCTGTTTCCCGCTTCTGCGACCAGAACCCGATGACCCCGCCCGCCAGACAGGTCAACGCAACGAGCCAGAAGCTCCGGATTCCGGTGACGGCCATCAGCGCAGCCCCCAGAACCGCACCGGTCAACGCACCGATCCGCAGACCATTGGCAGAATCCCAGGGCAGCCGGCCCGGTGGCAACTCAGAACCCTTCGGAGCGCCCATGTGTCCACTCTGGGACCTCGAGGCGCCGAAAATGAGAGGCGAAAGTCACTCGACCAAGTCGGGCAGGCGTGAATACGCCCCGATGACCTGCATCGTGGCTGACTTGCGTGCCGCGCTCGGCGAACCAGCTCACCGCTGATTGCGCAGCGACGGGTTCGCGGTCTGGCGGGGGTGTGCCTCGCCCTCACTCTCATCGTCACGACGTGTGGCGGGGGCACCAGTCATGACAACGCCGACAGAAGCGCCTCGACGGGCGACCCGACCGCGCCTACCAAAGCCGCGGTCGCTGAGACTGCGCAAGCTCCTGCGGTGCCGACATGATCGCCACCCAATGGAGCGGTTTCTGCGCGCTCGATCCATCGCTCCGCTTTGGGGTGGACCCGCAGCGTGGGACGAACACCCCGTTTTGCCGGGAGTCGGAGGATACACTTGGGCTCCATGTCGTACTCGACGGCCAACACCATCACGTTCTTTTTCGCCTTGCTGGCCGTGGTGGCGGCCGGTATCGCCGTTTCTGTTCTCGTATCGGCGCTCATCGGCGACCGCTTCCGGGTGATTGCCAATCTGCGTCCCGTCGCGGTGGAGCTGGCGGCCGCCGTGGCGACCACGGCCATGGTCGGTTCACTCCTCCTCTCTGAGGCGATCGGCTACGTTCCGTGCCTCAACTGCTGGATCCAGCGGGCGTTCATGTACCCGTCATCGCTCCTGCTGATCGCGTCGCTGGTCACGAAGCGAACGGCACCGGCCCGCCTCGCCGGCGGCCTGTCGGTTCTCGGACTGTGCGTCTCGATCTTCCACCGCTACGAGCAGGCGGTCGGTACCGAGATCGGCGGACTGTGCGACGCCGCGGCGCCGTGCTCGACCAAATACGTCAACCACTTCGGCTTCATGACGATCCCCACCATGGCCGGCTGTGGCTTCGCCGCCATCATCGCGCTCACCGCGATCTCGGTGTGGCGCCGCCACGAAAGCGGTGACACAGGGGAGGCCGAGGAGTCGGTCGACGTCGCCGCGGCTACCCTTTGAAGTTGGGCAACAACCCTCTCCGGACGAAATCCATCTCATCCACAGTCGATTCGAGAGTAATCACATGGCTCAAACCAAAACCCCTTCCGCCAAGAAGCCGACCGTCAATCCCGATGCCGGGTCGAACAGGATGTTCATGTTCGCCATTATCGGCATCCTCGTGCTCGGTCTTGCCGGTATCGCCTTCGTCGCCACCCAGCGGGATGCCGTCGATTTCGACGGTGAGCAGACCGGCGAGGTCGAGCTCGACGGTAACATCATCCTGCCGATGTCCGAGTCGGGGGTGAGCGCCGATCCCAGCACCGACGCCGCCATCGGCCAGCCGTTGCCGACGCTGACCGGCACCGGTTTCAACGACGAACAGATTGTGATCGAAGACGACGGTCGGGCCAAGGTCATCTACTTCCTGGCCCACTGGTGCCCCCACTGCCAGGCCGAAGTGCCCCGCCTCGTCGAGCTGATCGACTCGGGCGCCAAACCCGAGAATCTCGACATCTACGGCGTGTCGACCTCGGTCGACGCCTCCCGGGGCGGCGCCTACCCGCCGGCTGCCTGGTTCGATCGTGAGGGATTCGACGTCCCCGTCATTCGGGACAGCACGTCGAACGACGCCTTCAACTTCTTCGGCGGCGGTGGTTTCCCCTACGCCCTCTATGTCGACGCCGACAACAACATCGTGGCACGCAGCTCCGGCGAGCTCGAACCGTCGACCATCCAGGCCATCTGGGAGTCGACGGCCGGGGGTTCGGCCACCGACTCCGAGTAGTCAACTCGAGCCACCGCATCCTCGGGCCGGGCAGGCCCCAGGGCGCCCCGCATCCACGAATATCACCAGGCAACCGGCACCGGCTGTCGCAGCGCCAGTACGGCGCCTACGCGAGCGATCGCCCGCCCGAGATTGTGCCCCGCCTGGGCGGCGTCAGCCTTCGACGTCGGGCGCGAGCCAATCGGACGGCGGCACCCACGTGTCGTCGAGGTGGGCGTTCCCCCACGCAGCGAGCGCGAGCACGTCGCTGTCGCTGTCGCGGCGCTGCTCTGGTTCCGGCCGTCGCCCCCATCCTGGTTGGTCGCCGTCGTGTGGACAGTCGTCGCCGCATTCGACGCACTCGCGGCCTGGCTGGTCGAGATCTCCTCACCGTGGCCCGACTTCTTCATGCTCGAGCTCGCAGGCCGGACGATGTTCCCCGTCGCGATCGCACTCCACGTGGTGATCCTCGTCCTCCTCCTGCAGCCCGAAATCGGCGCCCGACACGGTGTGAACACCGCACCGCAGGCGACCTGAATCGCTGGGCAGGCGCACGTGAGACAGGTATCGACCGCGTCGGGCGATCGCCCATTGAACACCTCGCTGTCATAGAGAATCGGATGGTGTTGCGTTCACCGGTTGAGACCGCCACCCAAAATGGGTGGCGCATTATGCATCGGTGGTGCATCGGCGGCGAAGATGTGCAAAGCTCTACACGTCCCCTCGTACGGGTGCGGCGCGGCTGCCCTCGCTGACGCTCGGGGACCGTGCCTCGCCGCCCCTCGGTGGTGACCGCATCGAGCCATGAGCTAGCTAGCAACCAGACCGCATCAAACCGAAGGGGGTCACATGCAGGTCGAAATGACCGTGAATGGTCGAGCAATGTCGGCTGACGTCGAACCACGCACCCTGCTCGTCCACTATCTCCGAGATCATCTCGGGCTCACCGGAACCAATGTCGGATGCGACACCAGTTCCTGTGGAGCGTGCACGATCCACATCGACGGCGAGTCCGTCAAGTCGTGCACCATGTTGGCCGTCCAAGCCCGGGGCGCCGAGGTGACCACCATCGAGGGCCTGGCCTCGAACGGCGAACTGCATCCGATGCAGCAGGCGTTCATGGAATGCCACGGTCTGCAGTGCGGCTACTGCACGCCGGGCATGGTGATGGCCGCCACGTCGTTGCTCAACGAGAACCCGAAGCCGAGCGAGCACGAGGTCCGAGAGGGTCTGGAAGGCAACCTCTGCCGTTGCACCGGCTACCACAACATCGTCAAGGCCGTCCTGTCGGCCTCCGGTCAGGGAGGTAGCTGATCATGACCACCACCGAACAAGCACCCAGCGGTGCAAATATCGGTACCCGCAAGCTCCGCAAGGAAGACCCCAAGCTCCTAACCGGTGAGGGCAAGTACGTCGACGACATCCACGCTCCGGGCGAGCTTTGGATGGGTATGGTCCGTTCGACCATGGCCCACGCCCGGATCACGGGGATCGACACGTCGGCCGCGGCCGAGGCCGACGGGGTCCACGCCGTCTACACCGGCGCCGACCTCGCCGACATGGGCCTGTGGGCCGCCCCGCTGCCCTGTGCCTGGCCGGTGACCGCCGACATGGTCAATCCGCCCCACTACCCCGTGGCCAACGGCGAGGTCCACCACGTCGGTGAGATCATCGCACTCGTGCTGGCCGACTCGCGCTACGGCGCGGCCGACGCTGCCGAGCAGGTCGTGGTCGACTACGAGCCGCTGCCGGTCGTCTCCTCGATCGCCGAGGCCCGCGACGGGGACGCCACCGCTCATTCGGATCTGGATTCCAATAAGGCCTACCACTGGCCGCTCGTTCCCGACCCCGATGCGCTGGAGGCGGCCTTCGCCAACGCCACTCACGTGATCAGCGCGGAATTCGAGCAGCAGCGGCTGATCCCGGCGGCGATGGAGCCTCGCGGCGTCCTCGCCGTTCCGTCACCCCACGGCGGCGACATCACTCTCTACAGCGCCACCCAGGTGCCCCACATCCTGAAGGTCATGGTGGCCGCCACCACCGGCATCCCGGAGATGAAGATCCGGGTTGTGGCCCCTGCCGTCGGCGGTGGATTCGGCGCCAAGCTCAACATCAACCCCGATGAGATCCTGGCGGTGACCCTGGCCCACAGGCTCGGTCGTCCGGTCCGCTGGACCGAAACCCGATCCGAGGCCGCGTTCTCGACCCACCAGGGTCGGGGCCAGCTGCAGAAGATCGAGGTCGCAGCCGATGAGAACGGCAAGATCGGCGGAGTTCGGGTTCACATCGACGCCGACATGGGCGCCTACATGATGCTGATCACCCCGGGCGTGCCGCTACTCGGCAGCTTCCTCTACACCGGCGTCTACGACGTTCCGGCTTTCGGTTTCACCTGCGACGGCTACTTCACCAACCTGACTCCGACCGACGCCTACCGGGGCGCCGGTCGTCCGGAGGCCAGCTTCGCCATCGAGCGGGCCATGGATCTCCTGGCGGCCAGGGTCGGTGTCGGCCCGGACGAGATCCGGCGCCGCAACTACCTGAACGGGGGAGAGGCGTTCGAGAATCTGGAGACGGCATCGACCCTCGTGTTCGACTCCGGCAACTACGCGCCGAACCTCGACGCCGCGCTGGAGATGGCCGGCTACGCCGACCTGCGGGCCGAGCAGCAACGCCGCCGCGACGCCGGCGAGTCCAAGCATCTCGGTATCGGCCTGTGCACCTACGTGGAGATCTGCGGTCTGGCCCCTAGCCGGGCTCTCGGCGGTCTCAACTACGGCGCCGGCGGCTGGGAGCACGCCACCGTGCGATTCCTGCCGACCGGCAAGGTCGAGGTGGTGTCCGGTTCGACCCCGCACGGTCAGGGTCATGAGACGGCCTGGTCCCAGATCGTCGGCGACAAGCTCGGCATCGATCCCGACGACGTCACGGTCCTCCATTCCGACACCGCCATCAGCCCCCTCGGGATGGACACCTACGGGTCGCGCTCCCTGGCCGTCGGCGGCGTGGCCATCGCCATGGCGTGCGACAAGGTGGTGGACAAGGCCAGGCTCATCGCCGCTCACCAACTGGAGGCCAACCCCGACGATCTCGAGTTCGCCGGAGGTGCGTTCACGGTGAAGGGGTCACCCGACAAGACCATGCCCATCCAGGGTGTGGCCTACGGGGCCTTCACCGCTCACGATCTGCCCGACGGTATGGAGCCGAACCTGCAGGAGCAGATGACGTTCGATCCGCCCAACTTCGCCTTCCCCTTCGGCACCCATGTGTGTGTGGTCGAGATCGACGAGGAGACCGGCAATGTGGAGCTGCTCGACTACACCGCCATCGACGACTGCGGCAACCAGGTCAACCCGCTGATCGTCGAGGGCCAGGTTCATGGCGGCATCGTCCAAGGCGTGGCCCAAGCCCTCTGGGAGGGTGCGAGCTACGACGCCGAAGGCAACTGCCGGAACCCGTCGTTCCTCGACTACCTGGTGCCCTCGGCCATGGAGGTTCCGAGCCTGAAGCTGGGGTCGACGGTGACCCCGTCGACCTCGAACCCGCTCGGGGTGAAGGGGGTCGGCGAGGCCGGCACCATCGGTTCGGCCGCGGCCGTCATCAACGCCATCTGCGACGCCCTGAGCCCCTACGGCATCGACGACATGCCGATGCCGGCGACGCCGGCCCGGGTTTGGAAAGCAATTCAGAACGCCAAGGGAGGCCAGTCATGATTCCAGCCGCATTCGACTACATGGAGGCCGATTCGGCCGACGCCGCGATCGCCGCGCTCACCGAGCACGGCGACGAGGCCAAACTCATGGCCGGCGGTCACAGCCTGATCCCGCTGATGAAGTTCCGTCTGGCCACCCCGTCGGTGATCATCGACATCGGCCGCCTCGACGATCTGAGCTACATCCGGGAGGAGGGCGGTCACGTCGCCATCGGCGCGTTGACCACCCACCGGGCATTGGAAACCAGCCAGTTGTTGAAGGCGCAGGCCCCGATGCTGGCCCATGTGGCGTCCCAGGTCGGCGACCCGTCGGTCCGGCACAAGGGAACGCTCGGCGGCTCGATCGCCCACGGCGACCCGGCGTCGGATCTGCCGGCGGCGCTGCTGGCCCTCGGCGGTTCGGTGATCGCCAAGGGTCCGAACGGGGAACGGGAGATCGCGGCAAGCGATCTGTTCACCGGTTTCCTGGAAACCGCCCTGGCCCCCGATGAGCTGATGACCGAGATCCGGATCCCCAACTCGGCCAACGCCGGCTGGTCGTATCAGAAGTTCAACCGCCGGGCCCAGGACTGGGCGATCGTCGGTGTGGCGGCCGTCGTGCCGAAGAACAACGATCCGGCCCGCGTGGCGCTGGTCAACATGGGCCCGACCCCGATGACCTCCTCGGCGGTCGAGCAGGCTCTGGCCGGCGGCGCAAGCATCGACGATGCCGCGGCAGTGG
>Ga0224510_10002629_pt1 | contig 10638 bp, 2 predicted proteins | sample SF_May12_sed_USG_FD_170161 | JGI IMG/M metagenome (GOLD analysis project Ga0224510, IMG submission 170161) | Sediment microbial communities from San Francisco Bay, California, United States - SF_May12_sed_USGS_4_1 | ecosystem: Environmental > Aquatic > Marine > Sediment | place: USA: California... | reverse complement strand
CATTGTGACGATAAAGTATGCTCCAACAATGGTCAAGCACACAACCTAAACGGCCAGCATTATTGTGTTTGCGGCAATGGCTGGACGGGGACACATTGCAACGATATCGTATGCTCCAACAATGGTCAAGCACACAACCTAAACGGCCAGCATTATTGTGTTTGCGGCAATGGCTGGACGGGGACACATTGTGACGATATCGTATGCTCCAACAATGGTCAAGCACACAATCGTGACGGCCAGCATTATTGTACTTGTGGCAATGGCTGGACGGGGACACATTGTGACGATATCGTATGCTCCAACAATGGTCAAGCACACAACAGTCAAGGCCAGCATTATTGTACATGTGGCAATGGCTGGACGGGGACACATTGCGACGATATCGTATGCTACAACAATGGTCAATCACACAACAACAACGGACATTACCTTTGCACATGCGGGCATGGTTGGACAGGAAATAATTGTGAAACCATTGTTTGCTACCATGGGGCACCACGACATGACCATTGTTCGTGTGATGCTTCTTACACCGGCACCCACTGCGATGGTACATGTATGCCTTACTTTGTATTTAAAATCATTTCTATGTAAGTGTTTTCAAGTGCATGAATAATACGCTTATGTTTTATTCATCAAAATCGTCAAGTTTTAGTACAGTGTATGTATTTGGTAATCTGTCGAACGAACTAAGCATTCCGTTATTGGCTGTGTCATATAATTAAAAACATATACTATGTTGTTATAATGTTGATGCTTAAACGTTTGCTTGTAGTTCGCTTGACAACACAAACATCGACCACGACGACTATCAAAGCAACTTCTGCACAGACATGTACGCATAGTATCTTTATACGTCACTTTATTTTGACTGTCATTGCTTTAACCTAAAAAAGGATCGCGAAAAATTAAAAGTGCACTTTACCGAAATAGCACTTCCATATAGCAAAATAAATATACTTTAGCTTATACATCTATGATTATTTCGGACATGTTAACACACCTGACATTTTCGGACATAATTGATAATTACCTCTATTTTCGACCATGGCGTCTTGTCACAAGTAATGATCTCGTCCACATCTTTTGACACTGCCCGATGACACTCTTGCAGTGACCGAAAGTGACTGGGCATCAACAACAAGCGGACCTTCTACGCATCTATGCAGTGACCTTGACCCTCACGGATGCTTCCTGAACCCGGATCTGTGTCAGGACGAGATTCTTGCAGCTGTCACGTGTCCTGTCACGTGTAACAAGTGCCGTGGTTAAATGTGCAACGTCAATAATAAGCTATTTGTTATGTTAGATTATGCAATAAAAAAAAGACCGGTATTTTTGTTTAAGACATATATTACTGCTATCATAAAGTTGTTTTTGTCAAAATAACAGCTTGTCAGTATCTTCTGTGGTTTGACATAATAAGATAAAAAAGTACCCATCTCCGATTGTTTTAATTTCTTATTGCATTTGTATTTGAACCAGTGTATGTCTTTGGACACAAGCCGCAAAAGTTTTACGTAGAAGTTTATTTTATACAGATCTAAGTGTCAACGTTTGATCTGTGAAGGTACAGGAAGTTTGTTTCGTTATTTTACAAAAACATACATTTTACAATAATATTTTTTTCTACTGACTTTCCATGCATAATGTGTTTTTTTTTGCTATCGGGCCCATCTTACAGATGATGTTATGCACACACGTTAAACCATCTAGTATTAATAATCGGAACAAAACTCTATACAACTATAAGAGGTCTTTTAAAACGCCCGAACTAACTTTTTAATTGGATTTCCTCCAGTATGCTTAGAATACTTTAAAGTGATACAAAGTGATACGGCAGGACGTTCCTGTAATCCCCGGAGCTATGCGAAATCTCAATCAGTTTTTATGTACATGTAGTGTATTATGTCAAGTAAATGTTAATCGTAGAAAGGGAAAATTTCTACAGAAGCATTATTTGCAGGGAAAATAGCATCCTGAGTTTTAAGAAAACTGATTTTAAAAGGAAATGGAAAATGCCACTCCAATGATGGCTCCTAGCACAGGAGCGGAACTCTATTTTAAATGTATAAAACTATGACTACTATGTTAAAACATTCCTTTGAAACTACATTTCTAACAAAAAAGAACACAATATTGTCGTCATTTTGGGGTCGTTTGTTCCCATCTTTATTAATGTTGCGTTGTGTTTTATTGAAATGTTCTGGGAGACAAACCAACATCAACGTCATCAAGACTACGGCTTAACAGTTAATATTTCCACTGTAGAGAAAAATATAGACGAACAGTTGAATATACGTTTTTTTACCGTAAAACATACACCAAAATAAATATATTTTTTTTGTATGAAATCCGTAAACCAATACTTTTGCAGGCAGTATTTGTAACATGGTATTTACGTAGTTTTTAATGAGTTGATATCAGTGGTCTTAAGAAGTGATAATGCAGCAATTACAGATTTAGTTGAATGCGTGCATTTTAGTGAATTTAAGCCTAACATTTTCTGTTCGTTTCACAGATAGCGCATATGCGTGTATAAGAGAAAACTTAACCTTAGGTCAGGAATGCAGATTGCATACGGTATCGATTTACATATTTTAGTTTTGCATTTATATTAATATGTAAACACAATTAGTTTGTCAAAAATGTGCTAACAAATGAAATGCAACACAATATATATTGTATCAACAAATTAATAACAAAGTTACAAAAACACTTATTTGTAACGGAACTGATCAATACTTGTATATGCTGTTCCTAGGTTTGTGCTTGCTGTTGGCAGTCCATTTGGCCAACGGACTTTTTGAAGCAATAAGTAAGTTGTGTATTTCAGTCTTTGGACATATCTGTTTTGTAACCTTTAAACAAATTGTAATTTGTCATTTTATTAGGGAATTGAAATGACAATGCACATACATTGCGATAAATGAATTAAGCTTTTGAATTAACAATGTTATCATCTTGATGTTTGTAACTGGTATTTACGCAAATGCAAAATATATACATGGATTAATTAATAAGTTTACTATAACATATTTGTAAAAGGAAATTAAAAAACAAATGCAAAGGAGTGTTTTTTTTAAACCGGCGTAAAAGACGACAAACAAAAAAGCAAACACACGGAAACAGAAACAGAAAACAAACAGGGACAGAACTGGTTTGATGCAGTAAACGTGTAAAAGTGCTTCAATTGACATTTCGACAAAAGGCGAGAAAATACGTTATATCTTAACACCCAATGTCATCTTAACCTATCAGAACACTGACTCATTTGTGTATAGCTGGTTGCGCTCAAATGCATTGTTTAATGTTACGCGCTTCTTCGCATGTGTCAGATCATTAGACGTCATTTCAAGCGCTTTATCGATACGTTAATTGAATTGTTGTTACTTTACAAAAAGCATTGTAGTATGTTTTATAGATTGCGCTGGTCATGGACATCATGCAGGTTTAAAATGCGTTTGCAACCAAGGATGGACGGGCCCTACATGCGACCGTAAGAAAATTAACACACGTCCTTATTGACATCGTGGGCCAGTGATTGATTACATTTAAACATGTTAATTTATGTACACGTTTAAGGGAATACTCAATGGTGAACTCTAGTTGAACTTTGCCATGCCAGCCACATGTTTACTGCAGTATATATGAATTGGACCTTCAGTTCTAATCTCTTCTCCAAACATGTGAAAACATTATTGGTTAATTTAATATTAGATTAAATGTAGTTGAAATGTGTCAGTGGTACTCCAAATCAATATCTGTTTACATCATTTATCCATCGCATGGCCTTAGTAACTTAACACAAGTACCATGCTATGTTCCTGTTCGTGCAACTGGTGTACTTTCCAGGCTCAGTGCATAATGGTACATGTAGTTACTATAGATATAAATCCCCCATGGGTAATCCCTTTTAACTTGACTTATGTGTATTTCTCCTTCACTGGCACGTTGCTTGTTACAACAAATGGCTGTAAACGTTTGTAGACAATGGATTTTAATTGACATGTTAAATGAACTTTAGCGTTATAAATGTTTATTGGAGGTTTCTAGTCCTCGTAGATCATGGAATGTATGAAATTTTATTTTGAAAACAGAGATCGGCCCAAACGGGAGCGTCAATTTTGTGGCAATTGTCATTACTATTTATAAACAAGTTCAACTAACATGCATTTGGGCTGCTACTTTCCCCATGTATTCGGACTTTGCTTTATACATTTCCTTTCATAAAGATTACTTGTTATATACTTTTAAGTCTTAACACCTTAGACCCTACGATAACATTTATTGTGAAAATGAATCACAGTATGTCAATCTGTTTGTTTACATGACGTCTAGGCATGGATTGTGGGTCAAATGGTCATTATAACAGCTTACACCACTTGTGTGTTTGCAATGCCGGTTGGACTGGGACTCGCTGTGAAATGGCTTTACTACAAAAGCAAGGTATGCGTCTGTCACTTGAGTATATTTCTCTGATGATTTAAGAAGTGTTAGGAGATCGGTAGTTTGTTTGCTTGCTTCGTTGATTGATGCAATTTATTTTATCTTTGATTAGGTCATGTTACATAGTCAAACGTCCTGGGTGACCAAAACTGATATCTAAATCTGCAATAGCCTGTTATAGTTCACCTTAACATACTTATTATAGCGCAAACTTTATAAGTGTTCACAATATGTTTTTAACGCTCGAACACTCACATGTACACATGTACGATATGTTAAAATTGTATTTACCGGTATACAAAAGGAATTTGTAATTATTATATGCACTTATTTAAGATCTAGATTGTGGGCCGAACGGTCATTATGTTCAACACTATCAACAACCCCAGTGTGTTTGCGATCCTGGGTGGACCGGTACATACTGTGAATCTACGGAACATCAATATCCAAGTACTTTTACTATTTTGCGGTTGCTATACGTCATATTTTAAATGCAAACAATTATATGGTCTGTTCTTGTTCATTCTATATTTGTTGCTCAAAGTTTGAAAATAACTTATAATGAACTGTTTACGTCAAAACGTATTCAAATCCCACCCAAATTATTTGGTCGAAGAGTACTATGATGGAGGATTCTTCGTTGTTTTCTTAAATGCGATTTGCTTTTGACATAACAACTCTGATATCATCGTTCGATATTCACCCTGATATATGCGCTGTTCAGTGAATATTAATAAGACGGTCATCAGTTAATGACATTGACAAGGTTATGCACACACTGTACTGGTATGCTTGTGCCAGATAGTATAGTTTGTAATGGTTTCACACTTTGTGTGTTTTCTCATCATGTTAAGACCAATCTATAGGTTGGTCTGACAATAAATCGTAACTAAACTAATATTGAATTTAAACAATAAAATTACACCGGATACGTCATGTAAGCGTCTGCATCGAAAACCACCATAGTAAATAATAGGGGTTGCATCGTAAAAAATCCCTATTCTGTTGTCTATTTAGCAATGCCTCAATATACTGCGTCACCGGAAGCCGTCGTGACGACAGAAACACCATCGGTACCTCCTACAACTACAACTGCAGAATCTGTTGTTACCACGGCATTCGAAACTAGTAAACGCTTACTTTTTCTGCTAGGCGCCAGCTTTTCATGTCTAAAAGGATAGGAAACCAGTCGCATATTTACTCATGGTCGTTTAAAAGTCAACGAAATTGGATTTGTGTAATGTACCATCCTTGGCAATTAAATATTAACTGGTTTTTTTAAAACTTTACCATCGACAACGATCTGTACAAAATATACTTAAATTCTGTTTTTCAAAAACAGTATATAGTTTAGCTACATTGGCATCTCGCAGCTTAAAATACATTTAAAAAAAGTTTGTTGTTGATCAAAGTGACAATAAATGAACTGTAATATGTGAACTGCTACTAATAACCTTTAAAAAGATGTTCTGGATGTGCAATAATGTGACACTAATATTTCACATTGGAAGTTAAGTGATGTCATTGACGTAAAAGAAATGCTCGTAAACAAAAGGACGACCCTTTAGACAATTACCATTTCCATGCAATATCAGCGACCAATATTATTTGATGTTCCGTTTAAGTGTCCACGATGGATAGGACATCTACAACTAGCGAACGATCCACTTCATCTCCATGCAGTGACCTTGACCCACACGGCTGCACCATGAACCCGGATCTGTGTCAGGACGAGGTTCTCGCAGCTGTCACGTGTCCTGTGACGTGCAACAAGTGTCGTGAGTGTCGATAATAGTATTTATGTTTTACACTTAGATATCCGTGTATTCTGATTTGGTCTTATTGCCGTTTCTTTGTGTGAGACATTTCTTTTTTTGCGCGCACTAATGATACAGTTTTATTTTTGAAACACCACAGTTAATTGAACACTTAGGTAATGACAGATTTTTCAAGCATATTACTACAGCTGGTGTTTAGTGCCTGTGTGGAGGCAGCAAAATGTCGCCCCGTACTTTATAATTGTGTAGTTATATTTTCTGGTCCTCAGGGATCATGGATTGAATGTTGTTTACATTTGTAAATGGAGGTCCGCTGTTGCGCTAGAAGGCTTCAGTGGTGTGGCCTCTTTCATTACCACTGATGAACAGCCTCAATAAAACCGAGGCTGCTGTTTTCCCATGCAGGCTGTGCTTTCAGAGGGCGTTCCCCTTCATCAGTTTTATTACTTGTGGCAAAAAAGATAACATTGTAATCAGTACAGTTCATTACATAATATTTAAGGAACATAATCGTACACTCAGTTCTCGGGTTTTTCTAGGGTATTTCGTTCCTAATGTATGAGTTTTTATGTATTGAGATCCATAGTTAACCTTTTATAACTTGATGCAAAATTACCACATCTTTGCATCAACAATGGCAAAAAGAGCATCTATCAAACGTGGGTCCCTGGAATGACAATCCAGTGTCTAAACTAGTGTTAAATACAAGAACAAGGCGAATCAATAATTATTATAATTTAATAACAATTATACTGATACGTGTTTGTCATGTTGTAGATCGAGGACCCCAACACACTGTTTCTCATTTCCATGCAATGCAAGGTAAATTCCAAACATTACATTGTGATTATTAAAAAATAATAGACAGACCTGTGTTCTATTATGCATTCATGATCATATATTTATGTTCCAGTCATGTGCCGGCCTTACGCACTAGATCCGCTAACTAGACATCAACCTGTGTCCCATCCAAGTGCCGTTCAGTGTCCCTCGGGGTCACATGACTCGCACGAAGCTTTCATCCTTAATTTCTGTCCTGAACTCGGAAATGATACAAGCACGTGGAAAACTGGCAACAAGGTCGAGTCGATAACTATTTTGGCTGTTTAGCTCTCCAGAGCGTAAATGGCTATGGATGAGCTATTGTGACCGGCCTTCGTCCGGCGTTGTGTATCGTGGGTCATCGGTCGTGAATCGAACGTCATCCGTCAACATTTTCACTGAAACATTTTCTAATCTGAAACCGCTCATTGAAGTTTAACCAAACTTTACAGGAATGAACCACTAGTGGTAAAACTACCAAAGTGGTCCCAATTGTTTCTACTGGTTGCATAAGTAGATCAAGGGTAACCAATAGGTTTTTAAAATGCAGTTTTCACAGTTCTTCTTGCCTAAAAACACAATACTTCATTTTCATTATTTCATATTGGGTAGATAACTCTATGTACAGGTCAAAACTGGCCCTGTCATAATTTTACATTGACTTATATAGGAAAACTTTAAAAAAACTTCTCCTCCTAAACCAATTGAACAAAACTGCATGTGAATTATTATTTTGGGTGACCCTCTGTCAAATTTGTTAAAATCGTTCTCATGAGTAGGTTTACACAGTTTGAAAATAGATTTCCAACGCAATTAAAAAGTAATCTTGACTGTCTGAAAAACAAAACCCGGAGCTGTTACGTTTGGTATATTACATAACTTATATGTCCCATACCAACGTTGTTCAAATTATGTTTCGTAAACAAAACAGGCCCCGCCTTTGAGATCACATGTTCACAATACATTATAAAAGACAATCTTCAAACGACTCATTCTCCTTTACCGCTTGGTCAAATTGAATGCAACCTAATTGGAATGCTTATTGGGTAATCCTCTTAATAAACTGTTTAAATGATTTCGTTTTTTTGCATAAGTAGGTAAAGAGGGTCATAAATATGTTTCAAAAAATGCATGTTTTGCAAACCCGTTTGCTTAGAACCACTAAAGCCACAGCTTTTATATTTGTTATTAAACATCCCTTATACTTCCTCTACTTAATTTTTTTCAAATGATGCCACTGGAGTGAAAATAAGAAACCACTTTAGCGCTCACAAGATCATTTTAAACTACAATATAAATTGAAGAGATGTTCAAACAAAGAATGTTGCAAACAATGTAGATATGTCATGTTTAAGGGCACCATGACAAAATGGCCCGTACAAAAACTAGCACAAGGGACAAACCTAAAAAGACACGTTCTCCTTAAATACTATCATGTTTGATGAAACACCACGGGACTGAAACCTTTTCTAACATATCGAATATAGTCCTGCTTGTCTGATTACAAATATGTCCAGGGTACTCACGTGAGCGACCTAGGACTTTGAGAGGAATCTTCTTGTTCAATAGCGCAATGTATATTTGACTGTATTAGCTTTAGTGATGTATTAATTGCAATTCTGTGTAAATGAAAGAAAATGTGTTTTGTATCTTTGCAGGGCATTTTTGAGCTACTACAAGTGTTTAAGAATGATAACAGATGTGACACTATTGCAGGTACTTCCATGTGACAACATACCGCAGCTGACTGCAGTCGCCGCCTTCGACAACGGACAATACGTGTCTGCGGGTGGTCTATCTGGCCTGTTCATGGGCTGTGATGCTAATGGCTTCAAGGCAAGTATTGCTTAGGGCTGTTTTAGTAAAACCCGCGAATGTCTGTTTTACTCCGCTAGTTTTGCTGGTATGCCATTTTGAAGAAAAGATGTTTACGCCATATATACAACTCTTTTAGTAAAACCATGAATGTCTGCTAATTGGTATTGGCAGTTTGATAAAAAATGTTAACGCCATATATACCACTTAATGGGTTATATAGATCTCGACTGTAAGGTACGCTTTTGTCGGATCCCAAACCTTATCAGTACTCGAACGGCATTTTTGGAACATGTACCCACCCAATACGTTGTTAACACAGACACTATATAAGTGTGCGTTGGCACATACAAGTTTAATACTCTTCTGCGTTTAACGGCCCTAAGATCAAGGACATTGGTCGATTATTACATATGACATACTAGTTCCTTCTTTTACGTTTATGTATGCAACACTGATACATGAAACTATTTGTACAATCGCAGAACTATATCACTCATTTAATACCAGTTTTTCGAATATAATTTGTAAATTAAAGAGATCAAAGAAAGAATGTTGCATACAGTGTTGATAGAGTCAATGTTAAGGGCTCGCTGACAATATGGCGCGTAAAAAATGAACACTTAAAAAAAAGCACAAAACACGCAAAATAATAAGACGCATCATACATTTGAAATAAAACGTTTATTGAATGTTTCCAACCATGTTTTATTTCATTTTTTTTCAGATCGCGGTACAGAAATGCGGTCTTGCTCCCAGAATAATCAAAATACCGGCTTTCGGTGGTCGTCACCTGATGGACGCTTACAACTACTTCACCATCAGCGTTTAAATATAGACGCTTAGCGCTAGCTTAGTTTTTGTGTTCATAGTGTTTTAAAAGGTTTTTTTTCGAATATATTTACTGTATCTGTTTCATTTTCGTTTGTATACTTACTTTATATGCAAGGTACATGTAGATGATACTTAACGGATCGGAGATGTAACATTTTAAGCTTTATTTTGTCGTTCCTAATAATTATGATAAAAAGTTCGCAATAACCCTGCGTGGTGTCCTTTCTAACATTTAATATATGTTAATAGGAAACATAGATAGATGTGTATGCTGCAAATGTACAATCAATTCTATTTTAACACATTGTAATATTAAGCGCGTTTTATATTTTTGTGCATGTACTTAAGGAGCGTCACAAAGCACAGGCGCTTTTTTAAATTTCTAAAGAGGTTTATATTATTTCACCTGTAAAACAGAATACCTATTCAAGTTTTTATTTGCAAACATGTAACAAAATACACACCAGTATACCAAGTATAATAGGATGATAGTGGGACAATTGGTAAAGGTTGCATCAAAATCGGCTTAGTATTAAATAAAGTGTGAGAGTTTAACGGACCGTTTGATAAGAAATCAAATAATTGAACATGACTTAAAACAGTCATGCAACAAATATTCGAAGGCAAACACGACAACGGCTGGGGTGGCATTGTAGGGAACTAACTGATTTAAACAATGCATATTTAAAGGACAACATCAAACATTAAAAATGCTGTGTAATAGTCATGAAGGTGATGTAAATCAAAAGTTGTTTTCAAACTAACAATCAAACGCACAGAAAAACTCATGAATAGAAATCTGGATATTTGTTATCATACTCTGCAGCGTTTGTATGGCAGTCCTCATGTTTAACGTACTTTGTTTGTGACACACAATTGATAATGGAACATGACAGGTTAAACAACAAAAACTACACAAATGCATACTAGTACTCAT
>Ga0224510_10002628_pt1 | contig 10640 bp, 8 predicted proteins | sample SF_May12_sed_USG_FD_170161 | JGI IMG/M metagenome (GOLD analysis project Ga0224510, IMG submission 170161) | Sediment microbial communities from San Francisco Bay, California, United States - SF_May12_sed_USGS_4_1 | ecosystem: Environmental > Aquatic > Marine > Sediment | place: USA: California... | reverse complement strand
GAAGTGGCGAACCGACCGCTTGTGACGGAGTCGACGAAGCATCCCGGCGACGGCCTCGATCCCTCGCTCGTCGATGAACGCGGCGGCCCGATCGATCAGCGATTCGGACCAGTTCCGCACGAGACCGCTCGGGTCGGGATCGCCATCGGCGAGGCGCCGAAGCTGCTGCTCCCAGGCATCGAATTGGGAGGCGCTGACGCTGTCGGGCAGCGTTGACATCGTGATGCTGCTCTTCAGGGCGTACCGCTCCCCTTCCAGCAGTTCGCTGGCCGTCAACTGCCGATCGAACCACAGCAGATCGTCGGTCGGCACCCGGTAACCGAACGGCAACTCCCGACGATCGAGATGGGCGTCCTCCACGTCGGAGTGGTCGGCGAACACCGTCCGGGCCTCGGCCCGCAGCTCGGCCACGATCGGGGTTGCCGCAGGACCATCACGACCCCGGCCGGTGATGCAACGGATGGCCATGGCCGGGCTCGGTGGACCCGCAGGCCGGACCGACGCCGATCCGTAGCCGATGCTTGGGAACACCACGGCACCGACCCCGTCGGCCAGCGCCATGTCGGTCGAGTCGGCCGGTGAGGATTGCACGGGCACGTAGACGCCATCGGTTTGCAGGTGGGCCAGGAGATGGGTGGCGAAGTCGGCCTGCACCCTCGCTCTGGCCGACGGCGACGAGTCGCCACTGCGGTTGAGGACATGAATGATCCGCCAGCCCGCGGCCAGACAGTCGATGATCTTCTGGTCGAGTTCGGCTCGCACCCAGCCGGTCGACTGGTCGAAGATCGTGGTCGACAGGTAGATGGTTCGGGGCGGCGTTTGTCGCAGTGCCCGATGGAGAAGGTCGACGACGAAGGCCCGGCAGACGTCGTTGAAGGTGGCCTGGTCGTTGCGGAAATGGCCCTTGCTGAAGGTCGTGACCCCGATTGCGGTGTCGTCGCCCCAGCTCTCGGGCAGACGATCGTAGGCCCGGTTGAGGATGGTGTGGGCCTGCACCGGCCTCTGGCCGGCTTGCGGATTGTCGAGGATGTTGAGGCGGGCGACGGTCAGCAGCACGACCTCGTCGCGGGCAGCCTGGTCGTCGGGCCGCTGCAGGAGAAAGGCCTCGGCCCAGTCGATCATCGCCCGATAGCTGTCGAGCAGCTTGACCACCGACTGTGAGCGGGGCCCACCGTCCGGGTCGAGGTCGGCCGTCAGATCGGCGACGGTCCGTTCGATGATCGACAGCAGCGGTGATGCCTCGAAGGGCGGATCGAGCCAGGACCCGTCGCCGAGCCAGACCTCCAGATCCTCGATGTGATGAGCGATCCCCTGTTCCGACAGTTCGTCGAGATCAAGGATGTCGCCCGGCCGCGACTTCCGATCGGATCCGACGCCCGCCGGTACGGTCGACGATCGCACCGCCCTGATCGCCTCGTCGCCAAACATCTGGTGGAGCAGTTTCGCCGCCGCCAACGAGGTTTTCGGCGGTTGACCCCGTTTTTTTTCGAGGTTTTCCGCCAGTGTCCGAAGCTGGCTGTGAAAGACACTGACCAGATGGGTACCCAGAATCGGGGCCAGCACCTCGGTCGGCCGGAAATTCAAGTGGGCGTCCTCCGGCATATGGTCAATGATGGCAGACACGAGGCTGGGCAGGCGACCCTGGAGCCGTCCGGCGCTGCGAATAGACCGCCGGATCGGAACCTCGAAAGTATTCAGCGGTGGCCCGACCTGCCCGTGATTTCTCCCGTCGCTCAGACACCCCGCACAATTCCGAAACCCCGCTGTTTCAGCGGAAATATGTACTTTACGGCACCAAAATCCGTCCTACTATTGCGTTTCCACACCGTGCGATCCAGACACCGTGCGGTCCGGAAACACCGGCAAACGTAATTTCGGACAGGAGGTGACCTGCAATGTTGTTCCCACTACTCATCAGCCTGCTGGTGGTGGCCACGCTGGCCTTGTTCGCAATCGGTGGAGTTCTGATCCACCAGGAGCGGCTCGAACGAGCGGAGCGCCGTGCCGTCACCGACGATCCGATGATCGTGACCCTCGGTGAGGTGATCACCGAGGTCAACGAGATCGATGAGATCGACGGCCACGCCCTGGCCAAGCTCCAGCTCGAGCTGCAGGCCCGCCGGCTGATGGCTGAGATCATCGGCTGATCAAGCCCGGTTCCCGTCCCACCGCCGTAGTCCGGTGGTGGGGCGGGACACCGCGTCGGCCACCTGTCACATCGAAGGGCCGAGGGGCGGAGGTCAGCCCGGATTCGGGCACCATGAAGAGGTGGCAGCCTACGACCTCATCGTGATCGGAGCGGGACCGGCCGGAGCGGCCGCGGCCATCGTCGCCGCCCGTAAGGGTTTGTCGGTCGCCGTGTTCGAGAAGCGGGGCTACGGCCGCGACAAGGTCTGTGGTGACGGCCTGACCCCGAGGGCGGTCGGAGCCCTCCAGGAGCTGGGCATCGGGCTCGATGGCGCCCACCGGATCGACGGTCTGCGCATGATCGCCGGTTCGAAGGTACGTGAGCTGGCCTGGCCGACGACCAGCCGGTTCCCGAGCCACGGGGCGGTCTGGCCCCGACGGCGGCTGGACGCGGCGCTGGTCGACGCCGCCACCGAGGCCGGAGCGGAACTGTTCTGGGAATCGGAGGCGACACCCTTGATGGACGGCGAGCGGGTCGTCGGGGTCAAGGCCAGCGGTCAGACGTATACATCCGACATGGTGATTGTCGCCACCGGCGCCCCCGGTCAGGTGGCCAGGATGCTGGGAGCGGAGCGCGTCGACGGGGAGCCCTTCGGTCTCGCCATCCGCACCTATGTGGAGTCGCCCCGTCACGCCGACCGCCATCTGGAGGCCTGCCTGACCCTGTTCGATGAACACGGCACCGCTGTGCCCGGCTACGGCTGGATGTTCCCTGCAGGCGACGGCACGGTCAACATCGGCGTCGGCGCCCTGTCGACCATGAAGAACTTCAAGCAACTCAACCTCAACCATCTCCTCGACTCGTATCGAGGTCTGGTCGAGAAGACCTGGGACATCGGACCCAATCTGGAACGGCCACGGGCCTGGCGGCTGCCGATGACCGCGCAGCGCCGGCACGGACCGGGATGGATGGCGGTCGGCGATGCCGCCGGCCTGATCAACCCGATGAACGGTGAGGGGATCGACTACGGCCTCGAGTCGGGCATGCTCGCCGCCGAGCTGTTCGCAACCGACCCGGCGACCGCCCCGATCAAGTACCACCTCGCGGTGGGCGAACGTTTCGACAGCTTCCTCCGGACCGGTCGACGCTTCTCGTTCCTGATCGGTCATCCGTGGATTCTGCGTAACGGGCTCAAGCTGGCCGTCGGGACCGACGCCATCGCCCAGATCACGCTCGGCGTGATGGGCAACCTGATCGACTCCGACACCCCGGGTGCCGCCGGCCGGGTCCTGACCGTGGCCGACAAGGCTCTTGCCGCCGCCGACCCGCTACTGCGCCGAACACGGGCGACCGGCTGAAACACGCCTCCCGCCGGGCCGGCTGATCCCGGATGGCAAGAGGGCCGTGCACTACGCTGGATCAACGGGGGCAGCTGGGCCCCGGGGAACAGCAGCGTGGTGCACCAACGTTGAGTCACAACATCTATGAGCTCTTCGCGACCAAGTTCGGGGACAACCGGGACGATCCGTTCCTGACGCTCCCCGGCGGCGAGTCCTATACCTACGGGCAGATCGATCGACGCAGTGCGGCCATGGCCGCCGTGCTGGCCGACGGGGGTGCCCAGCCCGGGGATCGAGTCGTCGTCCAGGTCGACAAGTCGGTCGATGCAGTGGCCCTGTACTTCGCCTGCCTGCGGGCCGGCTTCGTCTACGTCCCGCTCAACACCGCCTACACGCCCGACGAGATCGGCTTCTTCCTCGGCGATGCCGAGCCAGCGGTCTTCGTCTACCCACCCGATCTGGCCGGCAAGTTGAAGCCGATGGCCGACATCGCCAACGTCAAACGCACCTTCACCCTCAGCCACGACGGCGGGGGCACACTGGCCGACATCGCATCCCAGGTCACCGCCCTCGGTGGGGTCGTCGAACGCGATGCCAACGACGTGGCCGCCATGTTGTACACCTCCGGCACCACCGGGCGGCCGAAGGGCGCTATGTTGACCCACGCCGGGCTGGCGGCCAACGCCCTCGCGTTGCACCACATCTGGCGTTTCCGTCTGGGCGACGTGCTGCTCCACACCCTGCCGATCTTCCACGTCCACGGCCTGTTCGTCGCCTTGCACTGCGCCATCCTCAACGCATCGGAGGTGATCTTCTGCCACCGGTTCGACGTCGAGACGGTGCGTCGTCACCTCCGCGACGCCACCGTCTACATGGGGGTCCCCACCCACTACGTCCGGCTGCTCAACGACCCCGACTTCGGACCGCACGACTGCCAGACGATCCGCATGTTCACCAGCGGTTCGGCGCCGATGACCGAGGTGGTCTTCAACCAGTTCACCGAGCGGACCGGTCACGTCATCTGCGAACGCTACGGGATGACCGAGTGCGGCATCATCACCTCAAACCCGCCCGAGGGGCAACGGGTGGCCGGCACGGTGGGCTACGCACTGCCCGACATGGAACTTCGCGTCGTCGACCAAGCCGATCGGCCGGTCGACGATGGTGATGTCGGCATGGTCCAGGTCCGGGGACCGCACCTGTTCAAGGGTTACTGGCTCCTGCCCGACAAGACCGACGAGTCGTTCACCGACGACGGCTTCTTCCGCACCGGCGACATCGGCTGGCTGACCGGTGACGGCCGCCTGGCCCTCGCCGGGAGGGGCAGCGACATGATCATCTCAGGGGGCTACAACGTCTACCCCAAGGAGATCGAACTCCAGCTCGATGAAACGCCGGGCGTCGTCGAATCGGCCGTGGTTGGTCTCCCTCATGACGACTTCGGTGAGGCGGTGACCGCCTTCGTCGTGGCCGAATCCCACATCAACGACGACGTGCTCCAGGCGGCCCTCGCCGACAAGCTGGCGAAGTTCAAGCAGCCGAAGCGCTACATCTATCTCGACGCCCTCCCCCGCAACACGATGGGCAAGGTGCAAAAGGGCGAGCTCCGTCGATCCTACGACGAGCTCTACCGGCCCTCCCCCACCTGACCGACCCGAGATCTGTAGCAAAAAGCGAGCCGTCGGCTCGCTTTTTGCTACGAAACGTGCACCGGGTAGGTTGAGACCCTTATGCGTATCCTCATTGTTGTCGCCCATCCCGATGATCTCGATTTCGGATGTGCCGGTTCGACCGCCATCTGGACCGACGAGGGTCACGACGTGGTCTACTGCCTGGTCACCGACGGACAGGCCGGCGGCGTCGACGAATCGATGAGCCGCGACGAGATGGCCCGCATCCGCCGCAAGGAACAGACCGCAGCGGCCTCGGTCGTCGGCGTGACCGAGCTGCACTTCCTCGGGTTCTCCGACGGGCGGGTCGAGGCGAACCTCGACCTGCGCAAGGCGATCAGCCGAACCATCCGCCAGACCACCCCGGACCGGGTGGTCACCCAGTCTCCCCAGCGAGACCTGAACCGGATCTACCCGAGCCATCCCGACCACCTGGCCGTCGGCGAGGCCACGCTGTGTGCCGTGTATCCCGACGCCCGCAACCCCTTCGCCTTTCCCGAGCTGCTGTCAGACGAGGGGCTGAGGCCGCACGCCGTGCCCGAGGTCTGGATCATGGGCGGTCCGCAGGCCGACACCCACGTCGACATCACCGTCACGATCGACCGCAAGATCGAGGCGCTGCTGTGCCACGAGAGTCAGATGCAGGACCCCGACGGTATCGGCGACCGAATCCGGGAGTGGGCTCGGACCTCGGCCGAGGCGGCCGAGCTGCCCGAGGGACGGCTCGCCGAGCGTTTCCGGGTGGTCAACACCGCCTGATCGTGCCCTGACCGGGCTACGGGCCGGCCGCACGGACCGGAAGGCGGGCTACTCGCCGCTGATCAGATTGAACTCGATCCGTCGATTTCGCTCACGGTTCTCGGGGGTGTCGTTGGGAACCAACGGGAACTGCTCACCTTCGCCCCGAGCATTGATTCTGGCCTCGTCGAGACCGAGTTCGATGAGGCGCTCCTTCACGGCCTGCGCCCGGTTCTCCGACAGCACCTGGTTCTCGTCGTCTGGGCCCTGGTCGTCGGTGTGGCCGACGACCTCGACCTCGACGTTGGGAAGCTCGAGGAGGCGCTCCGCGATGTCGGCCAGGACGGCGTCGCTCGAGGGGTCGATATCGGAGCTCTGCGGGGCGAACAGAATCGGATTGGCGGTGACCGTCTCCTGGATCTCGGCTTCGAGCACCGACAACGCATCGGCGCTCAGGCCGATCGTCACTGCCGAGATGTCGACCGGAAGCAGCGTGCCGAACCGGCTCTCCATCTCCGTGACCAACTGCTCGTGGCTGGTATCACCCGGTGCCAACGAACCGGTCACCCGCAGCTGGGCGTCGGTCCAGGTGCGAGCGTCGATGACCACGCCGCTCACGTCGGCGGAGCCGAACGCGGCCTGCCCGGCAGCGGCCAGGTCGTCGATCGACGCCTGGTCGGGGAGGGCACCGCTGAACCGGATCGATCCGTCCTGCACGATCCCGTCGAGGGCGACCGCGATCAACGCACCCTCCTCGCTCCGCTCGACGGTGACGCCGCCGTCCTCCAGACCGAAGTCGTCGACCACGGCGTCGCGCAACTGGACGGGTCGCTCGTCGTCGACGCTAGCCACGCCGGTGATGGCGACGGATCCGCCGTCGAGCACCGTTTCCGGATCCACCGTCAACTCGTCGATGACGCTCTCCGAACTGTAGATCGACTCGACGGTGGCCAGGAGCTGAGCGCGGGCCGCCTCATCGGGGACGGCGCCCCGCAGGGTGACGATGTCGCCCTCCACCTCGATGTTGAGTCGGACCGGTGTCGCCGCCACCGAAGCCCCGGTTTCGTTGCTGACCACCTCGGGGAGCGATTCGTTGTTCTCCAACGCCTCACTCCCGAACGCGAACCCGACGAGACCGACGAACACGGCGCACAGAACACCGAGATACCCCCAGCCGGTGCGCTCGTCGGCGTCGTCCTTGCTGAGGTGCTTCAGGTCGTCGTCGACCTCACCGGGATCGTAGTAGGTGGGGTCGAAATCGTAACCGGGGTAGCGGTCCTGGAACCGCATCTGCTCCTGCGACGGCCCGGTCGGTTCGACTTTTGAATCGGTCATGATGAGGAGGATTTCGAGTTGGCGGTTGACGCTTCCGGCAGCACCCCATCGTAGTCGGAGGGCAACTCGGCGAACTCGATGAAGATACACTCCCCCGGGCAGTCGTGGGCGGCGTGGATCACGTCCTCCTCGAGATCGCGGGGCACGGCAGCCAACTCGGCGGGGCCGCCCGGGTCGTTGAAGACCAGCTCACCTTCAACGCAGTAGGCGATGCCGTCCTCCAGGATGGTGAACACGGCGGGTGCGTGATCGGTGCAAAGGCCGTCGCCGGTACATAGATCCTGGTCTATCCAAACCCGTAGTTCCGCCGTCAGTGCTGGGCCGTATCGGTCCGAAGCAGTCACCTCCTCAACGGTACCGACACCTGCAGCGGGAGCCTCCTCTACACTCGGGATCGTGAGCAGCAGCTTCGGACAGCTCTTTCGCCTGACCACATTCGGCGAATCCCACGGTGCGGCGGTCGGTGTCGTGGTCGACGGCTGTCCGCCGGGCCTGGCGCTCGACATCGCCGACATTCAACGCGATCTCGACCGACGCCGGCCCGGTCAGAGCAGGCTCGTGACCCAGCGGCAGGAGGCGGATCAGGTGCGGATCCTGTCCGGGCTTTTCGAGGGCCGAACCACCGGTACGCCGCTGGCCATGGTGGTCGAGAACGACGACCAGCGCCCCGGGGCCTACGATCATCTGCGCGACGTCTACCGTCCCAGCCACGCCGACTACACCTACGAGGCCAAGTACGGTCTCCGCGATCACCGCGGCGGTGGCCGTTCGTCGGCCCGGGAGACCGTTGGCCGGGTGGCTGCGGCCGCCGTGGCCCGTCGACTCCTCACCGAGGTGGCCGGCATCGAGGTGCTGGCCTGGGTGAGCCGGGTCCACACCGTTGAGGCCGCGGTCGATCCGTCCACGGTGACGCTCGACGAGGTCGAAGCCGATCCCACCCGGTGCCCCGACCCCGAGGCCGCCGCCGCCATGACCGACGCCATCGAGCAGGCCCGGCGCGACGGCGATTCCCTGGGCGGAGTGGTCACTGCGGTGGCGAGGCGGGTGCCGGCCGGGCTGGGCGAACCGGTCTTCGACCGGCTCGAGGCCGACTTGGCCAAGGGCATGCTGTCGCTTCCGGCCACGAAGGGTTTCGAGATCGGCAGCGGATTCGCCTCGTCGATGATGACCGGGAGGGAGCACAACGACCCGTTCGTCGCCGGTCCCGAGGGCCCGACCACCACCACCAACCACTCCGGTGGCGTGCAGGGCGGCATCAGCAACGGGGCCGACATCGTGTTCCGGGTCGCCTTCAAGCCAACCGCCACGATCTCCTCGGAGCAGAAGACGGTGACCACGTCGGGCGAGCCGGCGGTGTTGGCCGCCAAGGGCCGCCACGATCCCTGCGTGCTGCCCCGAGCGGTGCCGCTGGTCGAGGCGATGGCGCTAGTGGTACTGGCCGACCACTGGCTGCGTCAGCAGGCACTACGCTCCCTGTAGCCTCGTTCCCGGCAAGGTCGTTCCCGGCAACTTCGTTCCCGGCAAGGTCGCCCCCGATTCGAACCCGACCCACCCACCCACCAGCGCGTTCGCGGGCCAAAACGACCAATTGTGACCGCTTTCGCCCGCGAACGACCGAGGGCTAGAGGGGGCTCGAGGCGAGGGGCAGGAGGTTAGAGGGCGTCTTCGGAGCGGTTCCGCCACGCCTCCGCGAACGACACCCGGGTGCCGCTGCGAAGGATCGAATAGCGGTAGATCTGGCCGGCCAGCTGAAGCATCACGACGCTGGAGCCGGCCAGGATCATCAAGGACAGGGCGATCTGCCAGACCGGCATGTCGGTGGTGGCGGTGCGGAACGGCAGCAACACCGGAGAGGTGAACGGCACGAACGATCCGATGGTGACGGCCAGATTGCCGGGGCTGGTCAAGCTGAAGGCGGCGATGAAGTAGCCGCTGAGCAGGGGAAGCATGGCCGGGAGCTGTGCGCTCTGGGCGTCCTCCTGCCGGGAGACCATCGATCCGACCGTGGCGAACGCGACGGCGTAGAAGGCGAAACCGGCGAGGAACGTGACGACGAACAGCGGGATGGTCCCCCAGACCGCCGATGGGATCTCAACGTCGCGCACCAGGGTCAAACCGATGACCATTGCCATCACCACGATGAGCATCTGCCCGACGGCGAGGATCCCGAGGCCAAGCACCTTTCCCGACAGCAGGGTCGACGGTCGCACATGGGACAGCAGGATCTCCACCACCTTCGACGACTTCTCCTCGATCACACCCATCATCAGAAACGAACCCCAGATCTGGAGCAACATGAACGTGGCGAACGCCGAGGCGCCGGCTGCGACCAGACGAATCTCCTGCTGGTCGTCGCCACCGTCGAGACGGACCCCCTCGATATCGACCGGGGCGAACACCTGGGCCAGATCCTCGCCGGTCAATCCCCGATCAGCGGCGCGTGCGACCACCGCCTGCTGCTGGACGACATCGCGGATATGACGATCAAGCACCGAATCGGTCGCACCCTCCCAGACGACCGAACGACCGTCGAACACCACGTCGACGTCGCCGTCGGCCAACGCAGTCTCGATCGCCTCGTCTTCACCGCCGGGCCCCGTTGTGCCGGCGAGGTCGACCGGCAGGGTGGTGACGTCGAGCAGGTCGGTGCCGACCTCCAGGGCCGCGGCCAGATCGGTGCCGGAACCAGTCAGTCCGACGGTGACCTCCCGCTTGTCATCCGAGGGGTTGAAGAACGACAGCGCCACCACCAGCCCGATGACGCCGAACAGCATGATGCCGGTGATGGCCTGCAACGCCCGGGATCGAAGCCGGGTCACCAGCTCCCGTTGCGCGATGGTCCAAATCATGGGGCGCTCCCGGGGTCGGCCCGGTCCGAGGGTGACGACGATGCGGCGACCCAGTGGGAGAACATCTCGTCGAGCCCGGGAGGTTCGATGCCGATCTCACTGACGGGCCCGGCCGACATGGCGTGGGCAATGGCCGCCTCGAAGTCGGCGTCGACCGTGAGATCAAGCTCGGCACTCACGCCGTCGAACTCGACCAGCGAGCCCGCGGTCGGCCGCCAATCGCCGACGGGCTGCCGCCACTGGACCCGCAGACGCCGACGGGGTGAGGCGGCCCGCAGGTCACGAATCAGCCCGGCGGCCACCTGGCGACCCTGAGCGATCACGACGACCTCATCGCACAACCCTTCGACAAGTTCGAGTTGATGCGACGAGAACAGCACGCCTGCGCCATCGTCGGCCCGCTCGGAGATGATGGCCCGTAAGGCTTCGACAGCCACCGGATCGAGCCCGGAGAACGGCTCGTCGAGAATAAGCAGATCGGGGTCGTGGACCAGGGCGACGGCCAGTTGAACCCGCTGCTGGTTCCCGCCCGACAGCTCCTGGGTCAACGAATCAGCACGATCGGCCAGCCCGACCCGAT
>Ga0224510_10002626_pt1 | contig 10643 bp, 8 predicted proteins | sample SF_May12_sed_USG_FD_170161 | JGI IMG/M metagenome (GOLD analysis project Ga0224510, IMG submission 170161) | Sediment microbial communities from San Francisco Bay, California, United States - SF_May12_sed_USGS_4_1 | ecosystem: Environmental > Aquatic > Marine > Sediment | place: USA: California... | reverse complement strand
ACTACATGTATCTCGACATCTACGTGTCCGACGGCGGCGCGACGCCGACCTACAGCCCGCTCGTCGGGCAGGTGGTCGATGATGCCGATGAGGCACTGCCTGACATCGACATCACTGCGTACACGCTGGCAGGTGCAGCGGCGGGCCTCGTCACCAGCGACCCGAGCGGGCTGTTCACCGCCGACCTCCTGCATGGGAGCTACAAGCTGCTGTTCGAAGACCCTGCGGCGATCCACCAATCGGAGTGGTTCGAGGACGAGGTGGACTTCGTGTCGGCAGACCTCGTCACGGTTCCGCAGGTCATCGCCGTCAAGGCCGTGCTGGCAGAGCCCGCACAACCGGGTGTCGTTCAGGGGGTGGTGAGTGACGCACTCACGGGGTCGCCGCTCAATGCCGCCAAGGTGGAGATGTACCAGGCGGGAATCGGCGTGGAAAGCTACATCACATCCAGTGACGGGGCGTTCCACTTCACACTCCCCGCCGGAAGCTACACGATGCTGACCAGCGGAACCGGGTACCTGTCCGAGTGGTACGACGGCGCCGCCAGCGCCGCCGACGCCAAGGAGCTCGTTCTCGCCCCGGGGGCCAAGCTCGTGATCAGTGTGGACCTGGAGCGAACGGTCGTCGAATTCGACGCCTTCCTGGACGTACCGGCAGATCACCTGTTCCACGGCGACATCACCTGGTTGCGCGCAGCGGGCATCACCTTCGGGTGCAATCCACCTGACAACACGATGTTCTGCCCCGACGACCCCGTCACCAGGGCCCAGATGGCCTCGTTCCTCGTCCGCGCACTCGACCTACCGGCATCGAGTGCCGATTACTTCACGGACGACGAAGCCAGCGTCCACGAGGGAGACATCAACTCGATCTACGAGGCCAGCATCACCATGGGTTGCAATCCTCCAGTGAACTCGATGTTCTGCCCAGAGGACCTCGTCACCAGGGCACAGATGGCTTCGTTCCTCGTCCGCGCACTCGACCTACCGGCGTCGACTACCGACTACTTCACGGACGACGAGTCAACCGTCCACGAGGGAGACATCAACAGTCTCGCCGAGAGCGGCATCACGAAGGGATGCAACCCGCCGGACAACGACGAGTTCTGTCCCGACGAGACCATGACCCGTGGCCAGATGGCGGCCTTCCTCCATCGGGCTTCGGCATTCATGAACTGACTGATCTGGGGGCTCCCGGTTGGCTGGGAGCCCCCAGATCCGAAAGGAGTGCTCGATCATGTCCAGCAGGCTCCGTTCGACCGGACGGCAGCTGGCCGCCTTGTTCACCGTGGTTGTCCTCGTGTGCTCCGGGAGCGCCATCGCCATCGCCCAACAAGACGGGGGCCACGAAGGAGAAGGCGGCCTCGCGTGTTCTGATCTCGTTGCCGGATCGAGGACGCTGACAATCTCACCCGGGGCGTTCACCGCGCCCGTCTCTGGATCGGACGGCGTCGCCGACGTCACCGTGACGCCGGGTGAATCCGACCTCGGACCAATCTTCGGTTTCACCTCGAACATCCCGGTCGACGCCGTGATCGTGGCAGGGGGACCAAAGGTGATGGCTTGGGAGTACGAGCCGCCCACGACAATGGCTTCGGGACTTCACGCGCCTCTCAACATGGAAGGCACGCACTACCACAAGCCGAAGACGATCTCGGTTTGTTACCGAGTGGAAGCGCCCGAGATAGCTCTTTCTCTGTCGAAATCCGACTCGACCGACCCGGTGAGGGTGGGAGATCGCTTCGACTATCTGATCACAGTCTCGAACACGGGAGGCGAACCACTGTCGGCTGTCAGGATCGAAGACCCGATCCCTGCGCTGGTCGGTGTCGTCACGGTGGACGGATGCCCCACCTGGGACGGATCCGCCCTGATCGTTTGTGAGGTCGGCGTGATGGAACCGGACTCCTCGGTGTCGATCGTGATCACGGTCGAGGCGTTGAAAGCCGGAATCGCCATCAATCACGCGACCGCATCAGCGACCACTCCCCCAGGGTCGACGTTGAGCGAGGTCGCATCGGAAGCCACCGCCATCGAGAAGATGCACGGTGACGGCGGCGACGATCACGAACATGGCGCCCCGTCGTGTGACGTGTTCGCACCCGGTCTCGTCGCCATTCTCGCCGGCGAGGAAGCCCTCCACGGAACGACCGCGGTCGTGGCCGACGAAACAGCGACGGTGACCCTGTCGTTGTATCAGGGCGACATGGGGACTCTCTTCGACTGGATGTCGACGTATCCGATCGCCGGCGTCATCACCGTCGGAGGCCCCGAAACTCTCGCCTTCCCGTATCCACCGCTGACCTTCTCCGGGAGCGGACTCCACGCGCCGTTGTCGGGCGGCGGGACGCACTACCGCGGGCTGAGGCAAGCAGCGTTCTGCTATCAACCGGGTCCGTTCGTGGATGTGGGCGTCGACATCGATGTCGACGAGTCGAGGGTCCTCGTCGGTGATGCAGTGCAGTACACCGTGACGGTTGTGAACCGAGGTGTGGCCACGGCAATGGATGTTTCTCTCGCGGCGGGTTGGTCTGATTCTCTCCACATCGATTGGATTGCTGGTTGGAGCGTCGTGGGCGAAATCGATGCCGGTCAACAGGTCGTGCTGTCCGTCAACGGCGAAGCGGGGGCGGTAGATGAAGCGGCTGTGATGACCGTCACCGTGGCCGCGTCGAATGAGGACGACGACATGACCGGTGACAATACGGCCGCGACAACCATCGAGATCCTCGAGACCACGACGGGCGACACCGAACCGGAGCCAGAGTCTCCTCCGACTTCGGCGTCCCTGACGACGACAACCACCGGACCTGAGGTCCTCGGTGCGTCGACCACCACCACGATCGCCCCGGCAACACTCGACACATTGCCGTTCACCGGTGCGTCCGCCGATGCTCTCGCCGGACTGGCTGTGGCGTCGGTTCTGTCCGGTGCGATGCTGCTGTGGTGGGCGAGGCCAAGGTGGCGCGAAGTGGACCTGATTCTCTACCGACAGGGAGAGGAACCGCTCATTCCGTGGTGACGGCGACGCACAAACGCTCAACAACGCGAACCGTGCTCAGGGGATCCGGGTCCAGCGAGCACGGATTCGAAGGTCCGAACGGCCGCGGCGATTGCGTCGCAACTCTACGATCAGGCGTATGACACACCATCCCGACCTCGACGAACTTGCGTTCCTCATCGGTTCTTGGTCGGGGACCGGAGAGGGCGAGTACCCCACGATCGAATCCTTCCGCTACCACGAGGACATCACGATCCAGCCGGTGGGGGCAAAACCTGCGCTCATCTACCAGCAGAGGACGCGCGACCACGACACGGGGGAACCGCTCCACAGCGAGACCGGATACCTCCGATGGGCGGGCGCCGGCCGCGCCGAACTCGCTCTCGCCCAACCCACGGGGATCACCGAGGTCCACACCGGATCGATCCAGGGCACCCATCTCCACCTGCGCTCCCTGGTGGTCGCCCACACCCCGACGGCGGTGGAGGTCAGCGACGTGGAACGGCACATCGAGGTCGAGGGGCCGCTCCTCCGATACCGCATGTCGATGGCGGCTGTGGGACACCCGCTCCAGGTACACCTCCGCGCCACGTTGAGAAGGTCCTGACGGCAACCTTGGCCGGGTTTCCACCGTCCGGGCTGGCGCGCCCCATCGATCTCCGGTCGAGATCCAACCGGTTCGCAGTCGCCGCCACGGGTGCTGCAACGCTGGTGGGTTGGCTCTTCGAGCCACAGGGCCGATCGTGGCTGGCCCTCGGAGGCTCGGCCTTTCTGGCGTGGGCGGTTGCCCGAGAGCTCAATCCGGATCGCTCAGCGGCGGCAGCGGCGGTGCTCGGTCCGGCCATTGTCGCGACCGTGGACGCTCACGTCGTCTCACTCGGCTCGCTGTTCGTCCTCCTCCTCGCTATCCGGCAGACGGCCGGAACGACCGGAAGGCGCCTTGGACATCTCGACCTTGCGTTTCTGGCGATCCTCACCTCCTGGCTGGCCTTCTCGACACCGCTCTCGTGGATCGCCGGAGCCGGCATGGCGGTCGCGTTGGCAGTCACCGGCGGGGGTGTCCGCCAGCGGAACTGGGCGTGGCTGACCGCCATCGGTGTTGTCCTCGGGGCAGGTATTGCCCGGCATCCGATGGAATGGACGAGACCGAGCGTTCTCGTGGCGACGGTCGTGGCCGCCGGCGTCGTCGGCGGGCTCGCCTCGTGGAGGGTATCGACCGTGGAATCCGAGGCCGACAAGGCGGGCGTTGCGCTCGACCCCGTTCGCATCGGCCGGGCGCGGGTGACCTGCCTAGCAGTTGCGTTGGTGGCCGCCGCTCTCGGCGGCGGCGCAGGCATGGTGGCGGTGTTGCCCGCCTGGACGGTCCTGGTGGTCGTCGGGCTGCAAGATCTGAGGTCGCGAAGCCCTGAGGAGGGGCTTGCTGGCAACGAGCTTCTGAATAGGCCATAATGGCCGCCGAAGGGGCAGAAACGGGCAAGCCGGTGACACCGGGAAATTGAACCGTTCGGCCGCTTTGGTGCGGACGGGCGGACCAGGGAGGGTCTCCACATGAAGTTCATTGCCGTGCGCCGGAGTTTGGCGGCTCTCACCGCCATATCGGCACTGATGCTGATGTCGCTCCCGGCCGGAGCAGCGACGGTCATCTTCTCGTTCACCGGCTCGGACTTCTACATCCCCCGGCCGTCGGCAGCCTCCGATCAGGTGGGTGTGTATCGACTCCTCACCACCTACGACCTGGCGGCCAACGGACACGCCAACCTCATCGGGCTCGAGTGCTCTTTCTCTGTGTCGGCCGCCAATGGCGACAGCGTTCACCCCAACAACTTCGGCGCGATAACCACCGGCGGTGAGGAGACCGACATCTTCGACACCGAGTCGGAGCCGAATGTCACCACCACCACCCTGGAGGATGCAACGCTCGTGTTGGGTGCGACCATCGAGCTCTACAACGTGATGCTGCCCGACGACGACGACATCGTGGCCACGTCGGTCGATTACGTCGTGGACGTGACGTGCGAGACCGAGGAGACGACCACTACGTCCGAGGACACGACAACGACCACCGAGGCGACCACTACAACCACCGAGGCCACCACTACCTCGACCACGGTGCCCGCCACCTCGAGTTCCACCGTCCTCGGAACCACCACGACAACCCTCCCGACGACCACCAGCAGCGCAGCGGCAACTTCCACCAGTACCACCGTTCCCCAGGTGACCGCCTCGACCCTGCCCTTCACCGGGGCGCCGGTGGAAGCCGCTGGATGGCTCATGGCGGCCACCGCACTGCTTCTGCTCGGGGGCGGGACGCTCCTCGCAGCCCGCGAAAACTGAGGTCCGCCGTCGAAGTGAAGTGGCGAGCCGGTGGTAGGCTCGCCCCTTCACTTCCTGCCTCAATCTGACCCAACGAAGGGAACAAGATGACCACCGTCAAGAATCGAGCCATGCCACTTTCTGTGCGCCGGAGCCTCGGGTTGATGGTGGTCGTCGCAGGTCTGTTCTACGCGAGCGTGCCCGCGTTCGCAGCCCCGATTTCGCTCCTCGCGGCATCCGATTTCTACATCCCTCGACCGGCATCCGCGTCGGACCAGGTGGGGGTGAGGCGGCTGCTCGCGGTCTACGACCTGGCAGAAAACGGCTATGCCGACCTGATCGGCATCGAGTGCACGTTCACCATCACCGCCGCCAATGGCGACAGCGTCCACCCGAACAACTTCGGCGTGATCGTGACCGGGGACGACGAGAGCGACATCCTCGAAACGGAATCCGAGCCCAACGTCACCACGACGCGTCTCGAAGACGAAACCCTGGTGTTGGGTCCTACGATCGAGCTGTACAACGTCATGCTTCCCGACGAGGACGACATCGTCGCCACCTCGGTCGACTACGAGGTGTTCGTCGACTGTGAGCCGGAGACGACGACAACGACGCAGGCCACCACAACAACGACGGAAGCAACCACGACCACCACGGAGCCCACCACCACCACGACTGCTCCCACCACGTCGAGCTCAACCGTGCTCGGAACCACGACCACAACCCTGCCCACAACCTCCACCAGCGCCGAGGCGACCTCGAGCAGCACCACGGTGCCGCAGGTGACCGCCTCCACCCTGCCGTTCACCGGCCCGCCGGTGGAAACCGCGGGCTGGCTGATGGCTGCCACCGCGTTGTTCCTCCTGGGCGGGGGAGCCCTGCTGGCGGCCCGCGACAGCTGAACCGGCGCCTCCCCCCGACGCATTAGCGTCTGGGTGTGAAACATTCGAAGGGCCGCATCTCCCCCGGCGACCTGATCGCCGGACTCTCGGTGGCGCTCGTCGCCATCCCGCAAGCGCTGGCATATGCCGATCTGGCGGGAATGCCTCCGGGGCTGGGTCTCGTGGCGGCGGCGCTACCACCCATCGCCGCCGCCTTCCTGGCGTCTTCCCGCTATCTCCAAACCGGACCAGTGGCGCTCACCGGATTACTGACCTTCTCGGCGCTGGCTTCGCTGGGCCTGGAACCCAAGTCAGAGGATTGGATCCGTGCCGCCAGCCTGCTCGCCCTCATGGTCGGTGTGATCAGGCTGGCGCTGGGCCTCCTGGGTGCGGGAGCGATCGCCTACCTGCTGTCCCAACCCGTGCTCACCGGATTCACCGCCGCCGCCTCCATCATCATCATCGCCTCCCAGCTCCCCACGGCGGTCGGAGCCGAGACCACCTCGGACGGTCTCTTCGGCCGCGCCTTCGAGTCGTTCACGGTGCCGTGGCACTCCCAGGCGGTCATGGTGGCCGTCATCACCGCCGTCATCATCCTCGGAGTAAGACGGATCCATCGCCTCATCCCCGGGGTCCTCCTGGCAGGCGTGATCGCAATCATCTTGGGGGCTGCCGGGATAGGTGGACAACCGATCGGAGAGGTAACGGCCAGCCTCCCGACGCTCAACCTGGGATTCGATTGGGCGAGCCTGCCGATCCTCCTCGTCCCGGCCGCAGTCGTGGCTCTGGTCGGATTCGCCGAGCCCGCATCGATCGCCCGCACCTACGCCGCCATGGACCGCACCAGTTGGAGCGCCGACCGCGAATTCCTCGCCCAGGGAGCGGCCAACATCACCGCCGGGTTCACCGGCGCGTTTCCCGTCGGAGGTTCGTTCTCGCGAACCGGAGTTGCCCGAATGGCGGGGGCCACCAGTAGGTGGGCAGGAGGCATCGCCGGCCTGATCGTGCTCGGGTTCCTGCCCTTCGCCCGCATTCTCGAGGATCTCCCGAAAGCCTTCCTGGCGGCGGTCGTGATCATCGGTGTCGCCCCACTCGTCCGACCCGATCGAATCCTCACGGTCGGCAGGAGCTCCAGGCCTCAGGGATTGGTGGCACTCATCACGTTCGTCGGCACCCTCGCGCTCAACCCGCGGATCGACCTGGGGATCACCGTCGGTATCGCCGCCGCCGTTCTCATCCACCTGTGGCGTGAGCTCCACCTCCAGGTCGGACGCGACTTCGAAGGGGAGACGGTGATCCTCAGACCGAAGGGCGTGCTCTTCTTTGCGTCGACACCGGAGATGGAAGACCGCTTGGTGAAGCTCATCGCACAGCACCCCGAGGCGAGTCGAGTGGTCATCGACCTCTCCGGACTGGGGCGTATCGACTACACCGGGGCCGTGGCCCTTCGCGCCTTGTGTGAAGACACGACTGCGGCCGGTCTGGAAGTGTCGCTGCGGGGCGTGCCGCCCCAGTCGACCCGCCTCGTGAATGCGGTGCTCGGCGAGTTCGCTCCGGAATCACAGTGACGAGTCTCCACGCCCACCTGAGCCAGGCGTGGGGTGCCCGGCCGCATCGCACGTTCCTCAGCCAACCAGGTGGGCACCAGTGGTCATACGAGGAGGTCGATTCCCTGGCAGCCTCCTACGGGGCATCGCTCCAGGCGCGAGACGTGACACCGGGAGACCGGGTGATGGTCCAGGTGGCGAAGTCCCCATACGCCGTGGCCCTCTACCTAGCCACGCTCCGCATCGGCGCCGTCTTCGTGCCACTCAATACGGCATACACGCCCACCGAGGTCGACGCCTTCGTCGAAGACGCCGAGCCGGCGGTCGTGGTGACCGGTGCGGCGAACGCACGTCCGGGATCACTCATCCTCGAGGCGGACGGTTCGGGCACGTTGAAGCCCGGGGCTGGGGTCGAAGACGTCGGACGGTCCGGTGACGACCCGGCGGCGATGCTGTACACGTCCGGGACAACAGGTCGATCCAAGGGCGCTGTGCTCACCAACGACAACCTGATTTCCAACGCGAAGGCGCTGGTCGAGGCGTGGCGATTCCACGAGTCGGACGTGCTCGTCCACGCCCTCCCCATCTTCCACGTCCACGGTCTGTTCGTGGCGCTGCACTGCGCGATGTTCACGGCTTCAACGGTGGTATTCCTCGACCGCTTCGACGTCGGCGAAGTGAAACGCTCCCTTGGGGATGCCACCGTCATGATGGGCGTGCCCACGTTCTATTCCCGGCTCTTGGCGGCGCCCGAGCCTTTTTCCGGAGTCCGACTGTTCACCTCCGGCTCGGCCCCCCTCACGGCAGCGACCCATCGGGAGTTCGAGCACCGAACCGGCCATGCGATTCTCGAGAGGTATGGCATGACCGAGGCCGGAATGATCACCTCCAACCCCTATGAGGGGGCGCGCATCCCCGGCACGGTCGGGTTTGCGCTGCCTGGCATCGAAGTGCGGGTGACAGTCGACGACGCAGTCGCTCCCCCCGGGATTGCGGGCAATGTCGAATGCCGGGGACCCAATGTCTTCAGTGGGTATTGGCGGATGCCGGACCACACTGCCGCCGCGTTCACCCCCGATGGGTGGTTGCGCACCGGCGATATCGGCAAGCTCGACGCGAGCGGCAGGCTGACGCTCGAAGGTCGAGCGTCCGACATGATCATCAGCGGCGGCCTCAACGTGTATCCGGTGGAGGTGGAACAAGTTCTCGACGCCGTACCGGGCGTTGTCGAAGCTGCAGTGGTGGGTCTGCCCCATCCGGATCTCGGTGAGGCCGTCACGGCATTTGTGACCACCGATGCCGCCTACGACGAGCAAGGGGCGCGAGCCTCCCTCGATGCGATCGCACGGTTCAAACATCCCAAGCAGATCGTCGAGATCGACGCTCTGCCACGGAACGCGATGGGGAAGGTCTTGAAAGCGGAGCTCCGCTCCCGATACCGCTCGCTCTTCAGCTGATGCCGCCGACCACTGCGGCGATCTCCGATGCCGCCCAGTCGACCTGGTCCGCCGTGATCACCAAGGGCGGCGCAAAACGAATGGTATTGGTGTGGGTTTCTTTGCACAGGATCCCGCGGTCCTTCAAGGCTTCGGTGTAGCGGCGCGCACCTCCCGCCTCGGCGTGGAGTTCGATGGCGATCATCAACCCGCGACCCCGGACGTCGACAATGGCGTCGCCGCCGATGCCTTCGAGGAGAGCCTGGAACCGGTCCCCCATCTCCCGGGCGTTGTCGATCATGCCTTCCTCGACCAGCACCTTGAGCGCCGTGCGCGCCACCGCACATGCGAGCGGATTGCCGCCGAACGTCGATCCATGCTCGCCGGGCCGCAGGACCCCGAGGATCTCCTGGTTCGAGAGGACCGCGGACACCGGGTAGAAGCCACCGGACAGCGCCTTTCCGACGAGGGTCACATCGGCCTCCACGTCTTCGTACTCCTCGGCGAACAGCTTGCCGGTCCGACCGAGCCCGGTTTGGATCTCGTCGAGAATGAGGGTCACGCCGTGTTCGTGGCAGATGTCGCGGATCTCTCGGAGGTATCCGTCCGGGGGAATGATCACCCCCGCCTCACCCTGGATGGGCTCGACCAGGAACGCCACGGTGTTGGGGGTGATCGCCTGCCGTAGGGCCTCCGAGTCACCGAACGGGATGACCACAAAGCCGGGAGCAAACGGTCCGAAGTTGTGCCGGGCGACCGGGTCGGTGCTGAAACCGACGATCCCCAGCGTCCGACCATGGAAGTTGTTGGCGGCCACGATGATCTCCGCCTGCCCCGGCGGTACCCCCTTCACCTCATAGCCCCACTTGCGAACTGCCTTCACGGCGGATTCCACCGCCTCGGCCCCGCTGTTCATCGGAAGAATCTTGTGGGCCCCCGTGAGTTCGGCCACCTCCTCGTAGAACGGTGCCAGCTGGTCGTTGCGAAACGCTCTCGACGTCAGCGTCAGGCGCTTGGCCTGGTGCATCATGGTTTCGAGGATCTTGGGGTGACAGTGCCCCTGGTTGACGGCCGAGTACGCCGCCAGGCAATCGAGGTATCGATTCCCCTCGACGTCCCACACCCATACGCCTTCCCCGCGGGTCAGGACCACATCGAGCGGTTTGTAGTTGTGGGCGCCGAGCTCGTACTCGACGGCGATGTAGTCCTCGGGTGGTCTGGGCGACGAGTTCATCCACTCAATCTAGGCATCCTCGACCACAGCGTCGCCGCCCGGAGAAGTGGGTTCTTCGTCACAGATGGCGACACGCTACGTGCCCGAGCGTCAGTCCGTGAGGGCTCGATGGAGGAAGGCTGCCATCTGACCCCTAGTCACCGGCTCGGCGGGGCAGAACCGATCGTTCACCGGCGGATTGCACCCCCGCGTCACCCCTGCCGCTGCCAACGCCGCCACATCCGCCTCG
>Ga0224510_10002625_pt1 | contig 10643 bp, 6 predicted proteins | sample SF_May12_sed_USG_FD_170161 | JGI IMG/M metagenome (GOLD analysis project Ga0224510, IMG submission 170161) | Sediment microbial communities from San Francisco Bay, California, United States - SF_May12_sed_USGS_4_1 | ecosystem: Environmental > Aquatic > Marine > Sediment | place: USA: California... | reverse complement strand
GTGAAGCGCCGGAAGAGTCGGATGATCGCTTTGAAGTTGGCCATGCGTGTGAAGCCGAAGACGCGTTTCAAGACGGGATCATGCCGGGTGACTTCGCTATGCTCGAAGCGAGTGGCACCACACCAGATCGCCAGCATGAACTGGGTGAGGAGTTGTTCCGGGCGATAGCCGCGATTGCTGCCGGGTGGCGGCAACCCGGCCCTAGCCAGGGCCGCCTCGAATCCCAGATGGTCCAGCATCCGTTTCATGATCCCCATCCCACCCCAGGCGGTGATCTCTTTGTCGGTAAACCGAAGGTCGAAGTCCATCATGTGCCTCGTAGGCGTGTCCCAATTTCTCGCACGGAAATCGCGATGCCCAATCCTGAGAGGACCATACCCTAAACGTCAGCCAAATCAATAGCCTGCGCCAATGGCTTCCATTAGAAATCGACGGCTATTGGAAAATCTGGGTTCAATACCAACCACCCGACGACGTTGCTCGCCCCACCACGAAGTTTGACGAGGCCTGTATCAAATCGTTCGGCCAACTCAAACCGGTCATCAAAGAGGGGAAGATCACTGTGAGATTACAGGGACTCGATGCCCCCGAATTGCACTATCAACCGCAGTCGATGAAGGGGAAGAGTTATAAAAGTCAGCCGTTTGGAAGCCTGAAGGGATCCGGACTGGTCAAGAAATATCGCCAGCGTCAGGCAGAAACCGCCACGGGCCGATTGGGCCGCTACCTCAGCACGTTCGGCACGTCCCCCCTCCCCTGTCGCTTTCAGACCGCAGTGACAGATCACGAAGGTCCTGCCGATGCCGTGGACAAATACGGGCGCTTTGTCGGCAACGTGTTGATCAACGAGATCGACATCAATCTGGAGATTCTCCGGCAGGGTCTCGCGATTGTGGCCCTGTACAATTCCATGCACCCGGCTGAAATGAACGCTTGCCTGGAGGCGTGGGCGATCGGGAAAACCGCCACCGACGGCGTAGCCCAATACCTGACCAGGACGATTGGGGAGTTCGACCCTCAACTCCTGTACCAGAAGCCGGCAACAGCCACGCTCACACCGGAAAAGACCAAGAAGTTTATCCACCCCAAACTCTATCGTCGCCAATGTACCTGGTGGGCCTATCGGAAACTGGGAACCTTCAAAGCCGGCTTCGACACCTATCTCAGCCTGTTCCCGGATGACATTTTCTTTGAACGGTCCAGCATGCAAGATGAGGGAGCGTTGGCTGCAACCCCGTTCCAGATTGAGAAAATGGTAAAGGCCGGTCGACAGGTTATCTATGCTCCGGACGAAGTCGTCTTCAAAGAGGCTGGTTCACGGCTGTTTACCACTGATGGGCACGAAATCCGGGAGTGGTAGATTCGTTGGCATGAAGACTACCTCTCCCTTTCTGGCAATCAGAAAGGGAGAGGTAGGTAGGCAGCTGGTTCACCACGTCTTTCCGAACTACCATCTCCTGATTTCGGAGACTTCTGCTGAAGACCATGCCTATAGAAACGAGGGAAGCCCAAGCAACCTCACATTGAATCCAATTCGATACACCCAGAATCGAAAAAGATTCACCTCGTAGTTCCTCCTCTAAGCCACCATACGTAATTCTTCAGAATTGGCGTCACCGGCACTACCCTCCGTCTGGTCCATTCTTTGCTGTGGAAATACGTAACATTGAGTTGTCTGGTGGGCATCGTTGCAACTGCCCTGAATAGCCCCACCTAAACAGAGCCCATCGGGCTTCTGTGCGTCGGTCTATTTGGCCTTATTCTAATGCGGGATCGAGCGTGCCAAAACCAAGTGGTATTGTCCCGGCCGCGAGAATGAAGAGAGTGGCATGAGACATGAGAGTGGATATACGAAGACTCAGAGTTCGACCATCTATGGTGGCAATATGGGTATAGGGGTGTCAAGCATGGATCAAATGCTCCGCAAAGCAAAACAACGGCCATGCCTTACTCAATATTGAGATTGGAAACGCCGTCACACTTTACAAGCGCCTAACTTCATACTTAAAGAGGCACACCATGCCAAGCAACAGTGTAGGTTTTGGATTCGCCGTAACGCTCCAATCTATGATCAGCCAGCTTCCTTTGGCATCTCCATTTCACCAAGTTGGAAGGGCGCAATCCACACACACAGGAAAGCAACGGAGGTTGCACTCCCAACAGCTACAGCTAGCAATGCTGATTCTCACCATAACTTTTCTCGGCCATGAAACTGCACTGTCGCAAAACACTCCAAATACTCCAGCGGTGAACGTAAGTCCCAAGAGTTTTGTCTTTGCAGCAGAGCAGGGAAGGGAAAACCCAGATCGCCGGACTCTGACAGTTAGCACCACTGGTAGGCAAGACTTACCATGGACAGTAAGCAAGACCGCCTCCTGGTTAACACTGGATCCGATTACAGGGAATGGAGCAGCTTCGGTGACGGCGTCGGTAACTACTGGATCGCTCGCTGTGGAGACATACCAAGACGTGATCACACTTGCCATCGCAGGTACTGAAGCAGAGAAGATACCCGTCACGTTTGTCGTTACTGCCCCTAAAAGCGCTGGTCCTCCTGCACCGCCTCAAAAAGCAAACAAAGAAGACGAAGGGTTTGTGATCAAAAATTTCAGGTCCACGTCAAAGGATCCAGCAGATGGGGGCTGCCTCAAGGACCTGAGCGAAGAACCTGTGGCAACTGGCGATTTTGGAGATTACATATCATTCGGCCCCACTGTTGCCGCCAAAGCCTTTAATTACGACCTTGCTTCGAAACGGGTGGCGTTTAATGCCGGTGTAGGGGCCGGTTTTTCCATGCGCATTTACAATACAGTAGGTTTTAAAGGTAAGGAGGGCAAAAATGGCAAGACCGGTGAGCTCCCCGCTAGCTATGGGATCAGCCAAATCCGCAAGAGATGTCGGGCAGAAACATATGATTTAGCCTGGCTTAAGCCAGATAATCAGCGGGTAGCCCCATTGATCTCCATTTCCCCTATGGTCTTTGCATCAAAGTCCGACCGAGACAACGAAATTCAGGTTCAGCCGGCACTGACCGTTGGGTTCTCAGGTGAACTGATTAACGTGGGTGCCGGGTTCAACCTCAGCGGGCAGGACAAAGGACACGTGTTCATACTGCTGTCGCTTGGATATGGCTTCAAATTCTAGTGGATGAAACGCAACTGGCATATACAATTACTGCACATCACACTCAATTCGGTCGGACAACTCGATCCCGTCATCAAGGAGTTCTGAATGGGGAATTCAAAGCTGATGCCAATTGGTAACCTATTAGCTATAGGTCGAGATATTACTTACTTACAGTTCATTGCTGGTATCCTTCTCTTAATGGCTGGGTGCTCAAGCTTGCCGAATCTCAAGACAGAGCATGTAGTGATGGTTAATGGAAGAGGGGATCTTATCGATCCACGAGCAAATATTGGCACGCCTGAAAGCGGAAAGCATGTGCTGTTCGTACCCTATGACGAGCTGAACACTTCCGACACTGAGACATATTTCAACCAGCTCTTCACATCGCTAGGACAAACACCGATTCGTAATAAGGGAACAAAGAAACGGATTCTTCTCTATGTGCATGGTGGCCTCAATACTGCAAAGCATTCACTCGAACGAGTCGCCACGTACAGTTCCAAGATTCAGGAAGACGGGACCTATCCCATTTTTGTCAATTGGGATTCGTCTCTCACGTCGAGCTATCGAGACCATTTAGTGCTGTTGCGTCAGGGGCGCCGCGCCGACGACTGGTGCTGCGGAGCGTGGAAAGAAAAAGGTCGCGGATTTGAGCTCGGGGCTAACGCGTTCGGCTATGTAGCCAGCGTCGTGACGACCCCCTTTTACTTCTCGTTCGATTTAGCTCGTGGGGTGCTACGTCTTCCCGTCGATCTCTACGGTGTCTATGCAGACCTCCTCAGCTCGCATTGGCGAAGCGTCTTCACCGATGAGGAGGCTGGCAAGAATCCTTGGCCACAGGGCAATTGCACCGTCAATGCCAAGTTAGGGATGACCCCACGCGCAGATGCTCTTTTATGTGAGACTCAGCATCCCCCGGCCGGATACACATCCTATCCTTTCGTGCAGGGAACAAACCAACGCGGCGGGTGGGAATCCGCCGCCCAGATTGCCAGAACTGTGGCCACGGTACCTGTCCATATCGGATCTGGATTGGTCATCGATATGGCAGGCACAGGTTCCTGGAGTTCGATGCGACGCCGCACAACAATGATGTTCAACCAAGACCAAGATCTGTGGTCGCCTAACCCGCATGTGTCTCCCACCGGCGGCATCGCGCAATTCATGGCAAAGCTTCGCGAGTTTATACAATCACATGGCGGGAAGCGTGAATGGGAAGTCGTTCTCATTGGGCATAGCATGGGAACGATTGTCGCCAATGAAATGGTTCGGGAGTTTGGACATCCGCTCACGAAGAATTCAACCGAGCCCTTGTTCGACGAAATTGTATTTATGGCAGCAGCCTGCTCTTTAAGAGACTACATGGATACGATTCCGCACTATCTCGAAGAGTACAAGACCACCCGCATGTATCACCTCATGCTTCACGATCAGGCGGAGTCGACAGAGCAGGCCCTCTGGGGAACAGCGTTGCCTGGTTCTCTGCTGGTCTGGCTCGACGGGTTTTTCACCAGGCCGGATTCACCACTGGACCTGGTTGCAGGACGATACCAAAACCTGTTGCGGGTCATGCACCTCCATGAGCCACAGCTACGCGAGCGCATCTCACTAAAAGTCTTCAATTTTGGCGATGATGCGAAGGAGACAAATCCACAGACCCATGGAGACTTTGGAAACTTTCCATTCTGGAAAGACGCATTTTGGCAGACAACAGGCGATGCACCATTCTCTCTACGGCGGGTGAAGTCAGATTAGGGAAATGAGTCAACGGTTTCGACAAGTAGACAGTTGGTATATGAGTTCGGCCGTGTGGCAAACGACCAAGCACCTAGCTATTTATAAAAGTACGATCAGCCTACGGCTTTGCTTAGGTGGTGATCATTCAAATAAGTTTGTTGCTATGCCTGATACAACACTTTACTGAAATGGAGCCAGGATGAACATTCACAGTGGCAGAAAGTCTGCGAAACAGAATGTATTTATTAGCTATAGCCACACAGAAACATATCTCAAAGCGCTTGCAGCCAAAGCCTTAGCAGATCAGGGTTGGGAAGTCATCAGTGATGATGCATTAACAACCGAGGAAAATCCCCGCAGCAAACTGCATAAGGGCATATCGAAATTGCTGAACAAGTCACTATTTGTGATGCCAATCATCACAGATGCCTGGCTACAATCTCAGGAAACCCGTGACGAACTTATTCGGGCGCATGAGCGGAGAAAGTGCATTGTTCCGTTGGTCGATGCTGAATTGAGGCAGGAGGATGTGATGCGGCGGCTTCCATTTTTTGTCCGCGAACTGCCATGGATATCTTTTCACAAGAATAATATAGGAGATCTTGCCATTAAATCTGTATCAAACAGGAATGTGTCAATAGCTCAGAGGCGAGAGGAATTATTGGATTATCTCAGGATTCTGGGAGATACCATTACTAATCCAGAGTGTAGCCCTCGTGAGATGCAGGTCCTCCACGCCGAAAGTATACTAGGTCGTGCGAGGCGAGAAATTCAGAGAATCTGGGTGGCACCGAGTGAGTTAGATTTCACGACATCAGTGAGGCATGAGGAGGCGTTCCTGTCTGTTGCAGCTCCGTATTTTGATGGAGCTGAATCTATAGATGCAGTAAGCCTATCACGCGTATCAAAATTCTGGATCACGGCAGCAGATGATAGTGCAACAAGAAAATATCGGCAAGCACACGAGAAGAAGTCTCCTTTAAAAGGCTCTTTGACACCCACAAAGGTCCGCAGGTTGTTTGTCTTTCGCAATGCCGATGAATTATTCGCCCATAAGACAGAACTAGAAAGGCATCTCGCAGTTTACGGTCGCGCTGAACGTTGCGCTGTGTTTGTCACTTCAGAACGCTATTATCGGCAAGTTCTTAAGTCATGGAATGACACTCAAGGAAGCTATTCCAGAATTCACTCACTAGAGGAAGACTTCGGACTTCTGAGGACGGGGGATGAGGCTTATGTCGCGCGGCTGGACGGAAATATTTATAGCATAGGGGCAGTACAGCGTGGAACACCAAGTGAAGCTTTGGAACATATGATTGGCACTTTTCTTGATGAGTGTGAAGAAGGGCAGCACAGGGCTGTTGTCAGGTGGACAAAACAGCAGAGTGTTTTGATCAGTGAGGTTGGACAAGCACTTTTCCCAAGTGAGCCTGGACCGATCTTGCACATGGTGTTGATTGATATTGATGGAGGTCGGTCACATCATTCACAAGATCTATCTACCGTCTCGAACGAGCGGTTGCAACGGGTGGAGCTAATCAAGGAGGTTGTCGACAGCATAGCTGCCAACTTCAAATCGCGCCAGGATGAATTAGGCATTCAAGAGATACGCATCTTGGATAATCCACACCTTCCTACAATGACAGATGGTCTGTATCATGGTCGATTGAAGGTAGAGTCGCGTTTCGATTTTGGGATCGTGGTGGCTTTTGAGGATGCTGGTGCTCTTCAGCGGTACTATAACCATCAAATGCATTCTCAGGAACGGCGACGGTTGTACTGCACGCTGAATCCAGAGGTGGAGAGACTTTATAATGAGGCTGATCTTACGAGAGCGCAGCCGAAGGATAACAAAAGGGTGGCAGACATTTTTGAAAATATTGAAAATGCGATGCGTGCATGGATCCTCCGCATTGACTTGCACGAAGATCTTTCATCATCTCGTGTGGCGAATCGGAGAAGACAAGCAGTCATGCTAAATACCTAGGTTCACGGAAAGATGCACTGGATTGAGTGGGCAAGCACACGGGCGCACAGCGCGAAAACATAAAGAAGCCACAGGCCAAGCGGCGGGAGACTACTCAGTGTTAACCATGACTCGTGTCTCACTTCCGCAAAACAGCTAGGCGTTTTGAAAGCCAGAGTGAAATTTCTGTTACCCAGATGTTGGCCCTCATTTGTCTGACCTATGAGTATGACAGCATGAAAAACAAATCAATTGCCTGATGAAACGTGAGCCTGTAACCAAGCTCGTGACGGTATGATTCCACTGCGCTCTTTCGAACAGCTATCGGTCATCTCCGATCTTCATATTGGCGGGGAGGAAGGTTTCCAAATATTCAGTCAGGGTCAATTGCTGGCATCATTCATTGACGATCTCCGCGAGAATTCACCTAAGAACTCCGCGCTTGTCATGAACGGCGACAGTGTCGACTTTCTGGCAGAGCCCTCTGCCAAGTCGTTCGATCCCTTCAACGCCATAGCTAAGCTGGATCGTATCTTCGGCGACAAGCAGTTCAAACCTGCCTGGGATTCGCTGCGAAAGTACGTCAAGGCTCGGCACTTGATCGTCACGCTCGGCAACCACGACCTCGAGCTCGCGCTGCCGTGGGTCAAGGCGCACTTCGTTGAGCTACTAACTGATGGAGATGATGCTCTTAGATCGCGCATTACCTTGTCGTTCGACGGGTCCGGCTTCGCGTGTACGGTCGGAACGTCGAGAGTGCTTTGTATTCATGGTAACGAGGTCGATACGTGGAATGTGACAGACTACGAAGCGCTGCGTCGTATAGGATCAGACATCACACAAGGGCGACAAGTCACAGAGTGGACGCCGAATGCTGGCTCCAAGCTGGTGATCGATGTGATGAACGAGGTCAAACGCAGGCACCCTTTCATTGACCTGCTAAAGCCCGAGAAGGAAGGCGCGGTCAGATTACTGCTCGTATTGGATCCCGACCAGCGCAGCAAGCTGCGAGCGGTCTCCGAAGTTGCCGCGCGACGCGTGTGGGACGGCGTTCGGCGAGCGGTCGGCTGGCTCTCGGTTGCCGAGGACGAGGATCTCGTGATCACGACTGATCCGTTGGCACGTCTCGTCGGCCGAACGGAATCGCGGATCGATCCGGAGAAACTGCTCGATCGTGCGGAGTCGCTGTTTCGTGAACACGATGCGGTCGACCTTGTATATGGGCAGCAAAGTCAACAACTCGGGTGGTGGGATGGTCTGATGGCGGCGATCAAGCGCCGGGAACCGCACGAGATCGCGTTCGAGACCATCAAGGACATCGCGTCTGCGCCCACGTTCGATGTGGGTCAGCACGACGCGGATTTCAACCGGATCGATGAGCAAGTCGGACCTGAGTACGATGTCGTCATCGCTGGCCACACGCATCTTGCCCGAGCTCTGGACCGGTCGCGGGGGCGTGGCCGGTACTTTAACAGTGGCACGTGGGCTGGCCTGATGCGGCTAACACCGACGCAATTGCAGTCGCCTGCTGCCTTCGAACCGGTATTCGAAAGACTGCGCAAGACACGTACGATTGCGGAACTAGGAACGCTTCTTTGGAAGCGCCCCACAGTCGTGACAGTTCAGCAGCGACAGGCGATGCTTCAGGAAATCACGCTCAAGGGGAAGAAGATCGTACCCGTATCGCTTGGTCGAACGAAGTCATGAGAATGATCCGACTCGAACTACTCCGCCACGGCCCCTCGCACAACCAGCTCTTGTCGCCGCTGACTGACTATCTGGCGCTCTGCGAAAACCATCCTGCGGCGTCCATCCAGGTTCCATTCGAGCATGCTGAGTTCATGTTGCGCTTGAGGGCGCTGCAGTACAGGGTTGGCAGCACGGAGACGAGCATGGCCGTTGAGGACATGGCGCGACCGATCACGAGGATCCTGTCGAGTGTCCCTGGCCTGATTCGCGAGCTGGCTGAGCATGTCGGTGATTCATCACCGTTTTTTCATCTACGTCTCATTCTCAGCGCCAATGAGCTAGCCTTACTACCGTTTGAAATCGCGGATGCGCCGCCGGGATTTGTTGGTGCGGGACAATCGTTGCTAATGCAGTCACAAGCGCCGGTCTGTATTACACGGGAAGTGCGGCGGGTCTCGGCCGCGGAAGCAACATACGGCGACCTGACCGCCCCGCGGATTCTTTTCATTGCCTCGAGCGTAGCGGGTCCCATTCCACTTGAAGCGCATATCACCGCACTGCGCAAGGTGATCGAGCCTTGGATGCGGTTCTACCTCCAAGACGAGGGTAACCATTATGTCGATGAGCGCCGCGAGAGGGTAGCGGAGCACCTGACCGTCATTCCCCAGGCCTCGATCCGTGACATCGAGACTGCCTGTGCGACGGGCCATTACACACACATCCATATCCTCGCCCATGGCATGCCGCTCAGGAAGGGCGACGATCGCCGATACGGGTTGGCCCTCCATCATCCCTGCCAGCCTTCGGAGGTGGACATGGTCGACGGCGCACGCCTCGCCAAGGCGCTTCGTTCACCGCTTCCCGGTTACAGCATGGGATTTGCCAGACCGTCGGTGGTAACACTCGCGGCCTGCGATGCCGGAGCGGTCGGCTCAGTTGTCGGCGCCGGGGCGAGCATCGCTCACGCATTGCACGAGGACGGCGTGCCGCTTGTCGTTGCGTCTCAGTTTCCGTTGTCGTTTGCTGGATCCGTTATCATGGCGCGCGAACTTTATGAGGGTTTTTTAGTAGGTCAGGATCCACGATCGATGCTCGTGAATCTTCGGCGGCAGATGCGGACACAGGCACCGCTTGGTCACGACTGGGCGAGCGTCGTGACATACGCCTCGTTTCCAGAAAACCTCGATCGGCAGCTGCGCCAGTTTCAAATCAAGCAGGCGCATCGGCGACTCGAGGCTGGCTTCCACCACGCCGATCGCATGCTCTTGAAAGAAGGACAACGAATTTCACGACTGCCGAAGGACGAGGAACTTCAAGCGCAACGCGAACGAATCGAGAGAGATAGTATGCGTCTCGAGAACCTTCTCTCGGAAGAGGAGACCGACTCGGTACACTTGGGACTGCTCGCCAGCGCTGAAAAGCGCCGAGCGCAATTGCTATGGCGGATGACGAACGCAGCGGAGGTGTCGGGCAATCGTTATCAAGAAGAGGCAAAGAATAGTCTAAGGAAGTCGAGGATGTATTACAGGCGAGCCTTTGAGAAGGACCGCCAGCCATGGGCACTTGTACAGGCGATAGCATTGTCAGCTGTTCTCACGGAACCTGGGAAGTGTTTTAGTGTAGGAGATGAATGGCAGCTCGCCCGTATTCTTTCAGAGCAGGACCTCAAGAGCGCAGATCGTCAACGTGTGACATGGGCGAATGCAAATCTTGTGGAACTTTACCTATTGGCGCTATGCAATCGCAAACTCATGTTACCTCGGGAAGCACGATCACGGTCAGATATGTACTTGGAGGCATTTATTGCTGTTACGGGAGAAGAGAAGATTGAGATTTACTCTACAAGGCGACAGCTGCTCAGATATCCTGAATTCTTCAGGTACGTTAACCCGGTCTTGTTGTCTCAATTGGCTGATGACGCCAGTAACCTAGCGACACGCCTACCAGAGTCTCGCGCTTTTGGTTAGCGCTCGTGGGAAAACCGGATGGTGACCTATCCCATCGTCCAAGGACTCGGAGAAAATCATAAGGGGTCGGGAGTCTTTTACTGCGTTCACTAGACTCTTCGGGTTTAGAGCGCATCGGCAAGACATGGCAACGTAGTATAAATGCCGTTGATCTTGCC
>Ga0224510_10002623_pt1 | contig 10648 bp, 8 predicted proteins | sample SF_May12_sed_USG_FD_170161 | JGI IMG/M metagenome (GOLD analysis project Ga0224510, IMG submission 170161) | Sediment microbial communities from San Francisco Bay, California, United States - SF_May12_sed_USGS_4_1 | ecosystem: Environmental > Aquatic > Marine > Sediment | place: USA: California... | reverse complement strand
TTGCACCTCGAAGGGTTCTCCGTTGACGAACACCTTTTTGTCAATGACCTCGATTCTGTCTCCGGCCACCCCGATCACCCGTTTGATGAAATCCTGCGAGGGGTTCAGCGGATACTCAAAAACGATGATATCCCGGCGCTGCGGCGTGCCGACCGCAATCCATGTTGCCCCGGTCAAGGGATTCTTGACCCCATAGGTGAATTTATTGACCAGCAGGTGGTCACCGATCAACAGGGTCGGCTCCATGGAGCTGGAAGGAATCTTGAAGGCCTGCACCACAAAAGTCCGGATAAAAAACGCCAACAGAAGCGCAATGATGATCGCTTCCGCATATTCACGATAAATTGACTTCTGTCCTGGATTATCGCTTTCTGTTTTCAACGGTATCAACCTCTGTGAAGGTGCCGCCGAAACACCCGAAAGTGGGGAGGAAATTCTCCCGCTCGAAAGACAGGATACCACAAGCATGTTTCCTGGGGGTGAGTCCGGTTGGCAACCTGTCAACTGTTAATCCAAAACGTCTTAAAATACAAGCGGCTTCCCCATCCGACAGGCAAAATATTTACGGTAAATTGTGACTGCCGCGGCACGGACGCAACCCACGACGGCGGCCGACCCATGACAACATATTGTGCATAGCGGCACAAAACATACAACATGTTGCACAAAAAACACAGCCACTCCTCAAACACAAAATTCATCAATACAATCCACCAAGCGAGCCGCAAACGACAAAATCAACGCCTGCAATTTTCACCCCAAAAGGCATTCTCACTGCAACCAACTGAAGTAAACGCACCCGTCTACCCCAAAAAGTAAAATCACTCGTATTGCCGTTCTATCTATACTCGGCAATAGAAATCGCCTTTGCTCTCGGTCAAAACCACCACTAGCTGGCTGAAAAACATACGGTTTTCGCCTTGACAAGGCATTGCCTTTATGTATTTAATGCAGTAAGCTGCATCAATACCATTCGAAAAAGACAAACGGAACCATCAGCCAACCGTCTCTCAAACGCGGACCAGTCGGGCCGAACCAAGGCAAAGACCGATCTGCACGACAGGTATATTCATCAATGGGCAAGCTCAAACTCCCAGACATAAAACTCCCGCAGCTCAAGCTTTCTGCCGCCAAAAAGGAAAAACTGGCCGTCGGCCTTGATATCGGCTCCCACGCCGTCAAGATCTGCCAGATGGCCCGCGGCGTCGACGGCTACCACCTCCTGAGCCTTGGCAGCGCCCAATTGCCGGAAGGCGCGGTTGAGGACGGCATGCTACAGAATCCAGACGAAGTCGCCCGCATCATCGCCGCACTCTACAAAGACCTGCAGATCAAAGAAAAGAAGGTAGCCATCTCCATCTCCGGCTACTCAGTCATTGTGAAGAAAATCAACCTGGCGGTGATGACGGAAACGGAACTGGAGGCGCATATCCATGCCGAGGCCGAGCAGTACATCCCCTTTGACATCGATGACGTCTACCTGGATTTCCAGGATCTGAAAACCAACACCGGCAATGCTGACCGCACCGACGTCATGCTTGTGGCCGCAAAAAAAGAGGTGGTCGACGGCTATCTCAACATGTTACGCACAGCCGGCCTCAAGCCTGTTATCGTCGATGTCGACGCCTTTGCCTTGGAAAACGCCTATGAGGCAAATTTTTCTCTTGAAGAAAACGCGGCGCTCATCGACATCGGCGCCTCGAAGATGAACATCAACATCATCTCACACGGCGTATCGACCCTTGCACGGGACATCGTCCTGGGCAGCCGCCAGCTCACCGAGCAGATCCAGAATCGCTTCGACATCTCGCTTGAAGAGGCGGAGGCGATCAAACTCGGCCGCGCCGAGGCGGGTGAACGGCAAGCGGTCCTTGAGGAGGTCTTTACCAACACCTGTACGCAATGGGTTATGGAAATAAAACGGGCGCTGGATTTTTTTGCAACCAACTATCCCGATGAAACCATCACCAAGATCATCTTGAGCGGCGGCGGGGCCAGAATCAAGGGAATCGATCGCTTCTTCGCCGAGGAGTGCGGCATCCCCGTTGTCATTTTCAACCCCTTCGCCAATGCGCAGGTGGACAGCAGAAAAATCAACCCAGAATACGTTCGGCACATGGCTCCGGAAATGACCCTGGCAACCGGGCTGGCCACACGGCCAACCCCTCTGTAAGCTGGCAACGGTGCGATAAAATATGATTCAAATCAATCTATTGCCGGTTCGGCAAATCAAGAAGAGGCAGCAACTCTACGGGCAGGCCATGATGTTTCTGGCCTCGCTGCTGACCTTACTCGCCCTGCTGGGCATGGCGACGGTGGCCATGTCCAACAAGATCACGGCAACAAAAGATGAATTGACCGCCCTGAACAAAAAAAAGGAATCCTTCCAGATCATCATCAAGGAAATCGAACAGCTCAAAAAAGACAAGGCAACCCTGGATAACAAACTTGAGGTCATCAAGCAGCTCAAACGCGGATCGCAACTCCCGATCCGCGTCCTTGACGCCCTGGCGACCCTGACCCCCTCGGAGCGCCTCTGGCTCACCACCCTCCAGCAGTCGCCGGATACACTGCAGATAAGCGGCGTGGCCCTGGATAACGCCACCATCGCCCAATACATGAACCAACTGGCCGAATCCCCCTACTTTGCCGCGGCAAACCTGGGCAGCACCCAAATGACCACCGTCGCCGGCCAGAAATTGAAGTCATTCACCTTGACCATCACCATCGAAAAAGAAACACCGGCCGCCGAGCCTGCGGTCACACCCCAAGACGGACGGAAGAACTAAATGACACCGCAGGAACTGAAATCCGCACTCGACGCGTTCATGGAAAACAAGGTGGCTCGCCTTGACGTCAAACACCGGATGGCGATCTGTGGGGTAGCGATGATCTTGCCGATTATCGCTTTTGCCTTCCTCGTCTATTCGCCCAAGAGTCAGGAAATCGAAAAGCTCGAAAAACAGCAGAAACAACTGAAACAACAGATTCTAGAAGTCGAGGCGACGGCCAAGGAAATCACCAAGCACAAACAGGAAATGGCGACCACCGAGGCCAAATTCAAGGCGGCCTCGATTCTGTTGCCGCAGCAACAGGAGATCCCCTCTCTGTTGACCAACATCTCCAGCCTTGGCACCGCATCCGGCCTCGACTTCGTCACCTTCCAGCCGCAAGCCGAGAGTCCCAAGGATTTCTATGCCGAAATCCCGGTTACCATCCAGGTAAGCGGGCCATATCACAGCGTCGGCCTGTTTCTTTATCAAATCAGCAAACTGGATCGAATCGTGACGGTTTCAAACATCAGCATGGGATCAGGAAGGCCGGTGGATGGAGAGATGATGCTTTCCACCAATTTTAACCTTGTCACCTACCGATTTATCGAGCCTCAAAATGACAAGCCAAAAATGTAACCCTCATTACCGCCTCCTGAGCGCGATCAAGGCAAACCTGCGCGTTGCACCGCTGCACGTGCGCTTCGCAATGGCCGTGTTGTTCGCGACCGCCCTGCTTCTCTTCTCGGTGCCCGCCATTGCCCAGGAGAACAGCCCGGAGCAGACCATAGACCAGAAGGTCATCGAAAAACATCTGACCGAGATACTTTCATTCGCCAGGGACGACGGCTTTGAGTATCGTCGCGAAGGTCGGCCGGACCCCTTTGCCCCATTCATTTCCGAGAAGAAGCTGCAGGCGGAAAAAAGCAAGGAGCAAGAAGGGTTGAGCGGTTTGCAGCGTCTTGAACCGGGGCAGTTGACCGTGGTTGCGATTGTCTTTGCCGGCAAATCCGGGTACGCCATGGTGCAGGATTCCATCGGCTTTGGATACGTCCTCCGCAAAGGCATGCGCGTCGGGATGGCAGGGACCGTCGACGCCATCGTTCCCAACGCCGTCATCATCAAACAGAAGTACAAAACCATTTCCGGCCAGACCCAATATCGCACCGTGGAAATGGTGCTAAAGAAAGAGGGAGAAAATTAATCATGAACCTGTCAATTCGCTCACGACTGCTGCTGGTGCTCCCCACCGTCGCCATGCTGTTCATCGGAGTCGGCATGACGCAGGCCAAAACCCCAGCGAGCGGGTCGCAAGCATACCGGATCAACGCCATCAAGTGCGAGGAATCCGGGAAGACATTCGCCCTGACCATTAAGGGTGATGCCTCACCCACCTACACCAAGTACGAATTGTTCAATCCGCTGCGCATCGTTATCGATATCGCCGATGCCACCCTGGCCAAGGACCTCACGCTACCGATGGAGGTACGGACGGGCCCGGTTGACAAGATCACCGGCCAACTTCTCGACACCAAGAAGCCCTTTGTCACCCGCCTGGAGATCTTTCTCCAGGAAGACCGCGGCTACACGGTTGCACGGAACAACAATGACATCGTCGTAAATTTTTCACCAGCAGAAGACGGCAAAACGAACAGTTCTCTTATATTACAAAAGATATCCGTCACCAAGGATGGCTCGGAAACGCGGGTCCACCTTACCACCAATGGCCCGGTCCCTGATTATCAGGAGGCCAAGCTGCCTCAGGACGCCGATTATCCGGCCCGTTTCTATATCGATCTTGCCAACATCGGCATGGCCGATGTACCGCAGCAGATCGAGGTGGGATCAACCCTGGCGCGAATCCGTACCGCCAGCCGAAACAACGGCCTGCGCATCGTTTTCGACTCGGGTGTAGACCCCCTCTTCACCTACCGGATCGACTCGCGCGACGATGGCCTGCTGGTCACCATCGCCGAATCGGCCTCTGCCCCGGCAACTGAGACGGTGCAGGAAGAAATGGCACCGGCGGCGGCCGAGGAGAATCAGGTTGAGGCAACAGTTGCAGCCCCGGCCGGTGCATCTGCCGCCAAGGCTGACAACTTCCGCTTCAGCGGCTATAACGCGCAACGAATCACCGTTGATTTTTTTAAGATAGACCTGCATAACGTGTTCCGGCTCCTTGGCGAGATCAGCGGGCGCAACATGGTTATTGAAGAGTCGGTCAACGGCACCCTGACCCTGGCGCTCAGCGATGTGCCGTGGGATTTCGTTCTCGATGTAGTTCTCAATCTGAAAGATCTCCAGAAGGAAGAACGCTTCAACACCATCGTCATCTCTCCCAAGAGCAAGGGATTCATCTGGCCGGAACGGGCCTCTGACAAACTGGCAATCCGCTCGGGCGGCGGTGATGGCGCGATGGCGCAAGAATCGCTTTCCATCAAAAAACGCATCGAAACCCCGAAAGGGGTGATCGAGGCCAAGAAGTTGCTCCAGGCCGGTAACGTTAAATACACCGCTGGCAACTATGCCGGCGCCCTGGCCGATTTCGAGAGTGCATCGAACAAATGGCCCGAGAACAACCAGCTTGCTAAACGGATCGCCGCTCTCTGTCTCGTGCAACTTGGGCAGAATGCGAAAGCGGTACACTATGCGAAGCTCGCCCTAAAAACAGACCCCAAGGACTCCGAGGCGGCCCTGCAAGCGGCTATCGGCCTGGCCAACATGAAAAAAACGGCGACGGCCAAGGAGTACTTTGACCTCGCAATCAGCGGACCGCACCCGAGCAGTGAGGCCTTGGCCAGCTATGCCGCATTCAACGAGGAAAACAAAAACTACGTTGCCACATTGCTCCTGCTGAGCAAACACACCGAACTCTACGGAGACAACATGGAAACCATGCTGTCGAAAGCGCGTATCTACGACAAACAGGGAGATGTTGCCAAGGCCGCCAAGGAATACCAATCCCTGCTGCTGTCCGGCTATGACATTCCCGCCGACCTCAAGCGATACATCAAGGGCCGCCTGTCCTTGATCAACAAGTGATTGGCCCCGGCTTGCATATCTGGCTCGCGTCCTTCTCAACGTAAGGCAGGGAGGAGAAAACAGTGAAACCGACCATCCTCGACAATAGACCCCCAAAAGGGAAGCAGATTATGAAAAACACCCAGCGCTTTTTATCCATCGGCATCACCATCGCCCTCTTCTCGCTCGTCGGCTGCGCACCGCTGCCCGGCTCCGCAACGGGTCCAAAAGCCAACAACGCCGGGTTACAGAAGGCGTCCCCCGCAACCGCCGTCGACTCGACGCCGGCCGAGGAAATGCAACTGCCGGTGAGATACCAGACCCCCTCCTACATGCTCGAAAAACCAGCCCAAACCGGTGGTGTCGCCAAGACCGACGACCTTATCGTGCCGGTCGGGGCTGATATCTCTTCCACCAACGGCCCGGTAACTCTTCGCGACATCCTCAAGCGGCTGACAACCCTGAAAAACATGAACGTCAGCTGGGCCAGCGACGTCGACCCTTCCGCCCTTGTCGATGTCGACATCCGCGCCGAGGACGATTTTTTTAACGCCATCGACAACCTGCTGCGCCAAAAGGATTACTTCCACGAACTGCAGGGGAACACCATCGTCATTAAATACAAGGAAACCAGGCGGTTTCATATCGCCATGCCGAACCTTACCTCGACCTACACCACCAGCGTCGGCGGCGATGTGCTGGGCGGGTCCGGCACGGGCAGCAATGTGACCGGCAACATTCAGATATCAAGCACCGGCTCCGATTTCAACATCTGGGACAGCATTACCGAAAATATCGAGAAGGTGCTTGATATCTGGCAGGAACCGGCAGCGGCAACCACCGCAGCCCCGGCAACGGGAGCGGCAGCGGCGGCACCTGCAGCAACGGCGGCGGCCGCTCCCGTTGCTGCCACAACGACCGGCACCACCAAAACAGGGCAAGGCCATTACAGCTTCGACAAGCAGATCGGCCTGATCACCGTTACCGCCCCCCGCCCCCTGCTTGAAAAGATCGCCGACTATCTCGACAACCTGAAAAAGGAACTCTACCGGCAGGTTACCATTGAGGCAAAAATTCTCGAAGTTACCCTCGACGACACCTCGACCAAGGGTATTGACTGGTCAGGGATGTTAAGTGGCAAAGACGTCGATTTCCAACTCTTCGGCCCCAACGGGATCATTTATTCAACCAATCCTGACAACGTCGGTAGCGTGTTGACCCAGGTCAGCCTCACCAACCCCTTTTCACTGGCCCTGGACTTTCTCGACACCCAGGGCGACACCAAGGTACTGGCGAATCCGAAGATCAGTGTCATGAACGGGCAGCCGGCAATGATCAGTGTCGGCGACAATGTCAAATACATCGACAGCGTCACGACAACACTAACAGACGGCGTTGCCTCTTATGCGGTTACTACCGGCTCAGTAATGTCCGGCCTTGGCATGGCGGTGGTGGCGACGATCATGGACAACGACGAGATTGTCCTCAATCTCACGCCGGTTACCTCAAAACTTCAAGAACCGATTGAATACAAAACCTTTGGCGGGGCCAACACCGTGGGGCTTCCCAAGGTCCGGCTGAGAGAGATGAAGACCACCGTCAAGATCAAAAACGGCCAGATTCTCGTCATTGGCGGCTTGATCGATTCCCTCGACGATATCGACGGCAACAAGGTGCCTTTCCTCGGGGACGTCCCTGGTCTCGGCGGATTATTCTCACACAAGACCAAAACAACCCAGAAAACCGAACTGGTCATCCTGCTGCAACCTAAAATTCTGTAGTGAGTGGTGAAAAACACCGCTTGAAGGAGAAACGCATATGTCAGCTATCAGATTCGCCATAGCTGGATTCCTGGCACTCCTGACGGCCCTCTTGCCGGGAATCTCGCACGCCGGCAAGAGTATCATCATCCTGCCGTTGGCCGATTACTCCTCCATGGACTCGCTCACCGCGGGCCGCGAGCAAAGCCAAGCCACAGCAGACGCCTTAAGCGCGTCAATGGCAAGCAAAAAGGTCACCGTGATTCCCCCGGTCAAGGCCTTTGGCTCGCTCCTCGTTCATGGCGCCATCGCTCCGATTTCCTACAACAAAGATTTGCGTCCCACCGCCAACACCGTCCAGCTTGAAAATGAGATCAGCGATGCCTTATCCAATCGCATGCAGAACGAACTCAAGGCGATGATCAATGCCGAACAGGTGCGGATGACCCCGGGTCTGGCCGACCCGGACAACCACCTGCCGAAACCGGCCACAAACGCGCTCGACAGTACACTGCTTACCACCATCGGCAACGAATTGGGCGGGGATTACATCCTGCGCGGCAGAATGATCGTCAAATCAATCAGCGACGCCCAATCCATGCAGCGGCAACTGCCCACCGCGCCGGTACGACGCAACATCCTGCCGATGTATGCCACCGTTGAGCATGAAGAACGATATGCGGTCGCCGCCGCCGAAAGCTATGACCCCCTGGACGACCACATGCTGAGTGGCTTGCTCGGGCCCCAAAACGACCAATCCCAGGTCGTCCGCATGCAACTCTGGGCGCATGACGCAGTCACCGGCAAAACAGTCTGGAGCAGTAGCACGGAGGTGACATTTGGCGTCCTTTGGGGGACATCCGGCGCATCCAAATCCGCGATCAATACCGCTGCGCAAACGCTGATCAACGATTTCTGGGCCAAGGTCGCCATCGATACCGACGGCGACGGGATTTTCGACCCCAGTGACCTCTGCCCCGACACCCCGCGCGGGCTCGCCGTGGACGCCCAAGGCTGCCCCGTGGACAGCGACAAGGACGGGGTTGCCGACTATCTCGATAAATGCACTGCCACCCCCGCCGGTGTCGAAGTCGATGCCGAGGGTTGCCCCAAGGACAGCGACAACGACGGCATTGCCGATCATCTGGAACGCTGCCCCGACACCCCGGCCGGCATCGAGGTGGATGAATTCGGTTGCCCCAAGGACAGCGACGGCGATTCCGTGCCGGACTATCTCGATAAATGCGCCGATACGCCAGCCGGACGAGAGGTGGACAACGAGGGTTGCCCGAAGCCCCTTCTCGAGACGGTCACCATGGATCTGCGGGTGGAATTTGATTTCGACAAATCGATCATCAAGCCAATCTATCGCGACCACCTGCAAACGGTGGCGGACTTCCTGATCGCCTACCCGGAAACCACCGCCGAGATCGAAGGCCACACCGACAAGGAAGGGACGGCGGCGTATAACCTGAAACTCTCCCAGCGCCGCGCCGAGGCGGTTCGCCACTACCTGATCGATACCTTCAAGATCGCCCCGGAACGTTTGACGGCCCGCGGCTATGGAGAATCCCTCCCCCTTGACGGCACCGGCACCAAGAAAATAAACCCCAAAAACCGGCGGTCAGTGGCCGTGTTCACCACCACGGTGGAAAAATAGCGGACCCCCCGAGCACATCCGCAAAAAAAAAGCAGGGGCCGAGTGATCGGCCCCTGCTTTTTTTTCATCAAGAACTTCGCGTTTACTGCGTAGGCTGCTGCCCCTGCTGTTTCCTGGAATTCTCGAACAGTGCCATGAAGTTGACCGGCTCCATGACAAACGGCTGAAAACCGCCGTCAAGGGTAACCTGGCTGACAATCTGCCGGGTGAAGGGGAAGAGAAGCGCCGGGCATTCCACCGCCAGCACAGCCTGCAGGTGATTTTCCGGAATATTGCGCAGCAAAAAGACGCCCGCGTGCTCTATCTCGACTATGAAAACGGGCTTCTTGTCCTCGCCGTTGGTGAAATTGGCGGTGATCGCCAGCGAGACCTCCCAGTGGTCGTTTTCAAGTTTCTTATTCTTGACGCTCAGGTTCAGGTCGACCTTGGGGTTCTCCTGCTTGGCCAGATAAACATCCGGCGCATTGGGGTTCTCAAAGGAGAGATCCTTCACGTACATCTTCTGCAGCCGGAATGCCGGCATGGTATCCGCCGGGTTGGCGTTTTTTTGCTCATCTGCCATGATACGTTCCTTTCCTTGTCTTTGTGATCCACATAAAGGCTGCCGTTTTCACAGCCCGTCCTCTCGGCAATTTCATTGCACATTCATATATAATGGAATGAAGCCGAACTGCAAAGCCCCTTTCGGCCTTCCCTCGCAAATCAGTCAGCGGTCAGGCAGAAACTGCCTCAAAAACCGGCCGGTGTGCGAAGCCGGGTTGTCGGCCACTGCTTCAGGGGTGCCGACAGCGACAATCTGGCCGCCGCCGTCGCCGCCCTCCGGGCCGAGGTCGATAACATAATCAGCGGTCTTGATCACATCGAGATTATGCTCGATGATCACCACCGTGTTCCCCTGCTCGACCAGCCGCGCCAGTACCCGCAGCAGATGCCGGATATCGGCGGGATGCAGACCGGTGGTCGGCTCATCGAGGATATAGAGGGTGCTGCCGGTGCCGCGTTTGCCGAGTTCACGGGCCAGCTTGATTCGCTGTGCCTCGCCGCCGGAAAGGGTCACCGACGACTGGCCGAGGGCCACATAGGACAGCCCCACGTCATGGAGGGTCTGCAGTTTTTTCTGCAGGGCAGGGATCTTGCCGAAAAAATCCAGCGCCTCCTCGACGTTCATGGCCAGGATCTCGGCGATATTCTTGCCGCGGTAGCGGATATCCAGGGTTTCCTGATTGTACCGCAGGCCATGACAGGTATCGCAGGTGACATAGATATCGGGCAGGAAGTGCATGGCGATCTTGATCACCCCTTCGCCTTCGCACGCCTCGCACCGGCCGCCCTTGATATTGAAACTGAACCGGCCTGGAGTGTAGCCGCGGGCCCGCGCTTCCGGCAGCCGCGCCAGCAACTCACGCACCGGCGTCAGCACCCCGGTATAGGTGGCT
>Ga0224510_10002621_pt1 | contig 10654 bp, 8 predicted proteins | sample SF_May12_sed_USG_FD_170161 | JGI IMG/M metagenome (GOLD analysis project Ga0224510, IMG submission 170161) | Sediment microbial communities from San Francisco Bay, California, United States - SF_May12_sed_USGS_4_1 | ecosystem: Environmental > Aquatic > Marine > Sediment | place: USA: California... | reverse complement strand
ATCCTCGACGCGAACCACCCACGTCAACCACAGGTCCCCGTAGGACGCTCCGGACGTGTCCTCGAGGAGGTCCAGGAGCCCGCGCCAGTCCGGGGGTCCGTCGACGCCCTCGTTCCCCTCGATGGCCGGCGCCGAGGCGTCGCCGCCCTCCGGCTGATAGGCCCCCACGCGTGCCGACGCCTTGGCCCAGACCTCGCGGAGCACGCCGTCTCCGGCTCGCTCGGCGATCAGCCGGGCGAGGGCGAGCGACGCCGCGTAGCCGTAGCTCTCGACGTCCGTCGCCTCGGCCCCGACCGCGCCCCACTCGTTGAGCGGGATGCGCGCCGCCTCGAGTTCCTCGGTGAGCAGCGGGTCATCCGGTTCCACGCCGAGCCGGGCGGCGACCGCCGACGCGTACAGCGAGGCGAACGCCTCGTTCGCCCAGCGATCGGCGAGGAGCGCTCCGTTGAACCAACCATGCGCCGCCTCGTGGAGCACCACGGCGGGCTCGGCGTAGTAGGCGATGTCGATCTGTCCCCTGGCCGGATCGAAGATGCCGGCGTAGCCGCCCGTGGTTCGCGAGAGCGCTTCGCGAACGAACGTGGCGTCGCTCTCCGGCCATTCGAGCCCGATCGACGTCCCGAGTTCGGGCAGGCCCCGGGTCAGGAGGTCGGACACGCGATCCGCCCATTCCGCGTCGTCCTCCCACGATTGCACGATGAGCGCGGCCGACACGCCCGACACCGGGATCGAGAGCGCGCGATCGACGTAGGCGCTCGGTCGGTCGCCGACGAGGTAGGCGTAGAAGGTCAGCGGCGCTTCGAGCGCCTCGCTCGCGTAGATCGCCGTGCCGTCGGGACCGGCCTCGGGGCCGGGCAGCGTCCCGGTCAGGAACTCGACCTGGTAGTCCGCGGGCAGGACGACGCTGACCCGGCTGCCCGGGGTCGCGTCGGTGCCGTACGCCCAGATCGGGAAGCTGACGATGGAGGTGCCGACGCGGACGTCGCGGTTTCCCGCGCCGCCCGGATCCGCAAGATCGAACTGGAGCTGCAGCGTGGTCGACTTGCCGGCGGCCAGGCGGGCACCGAAGTCGATCCGCAGGAGGGTGTGGTCCGCCGCGGCCGTACTGACCGAGACTCTCGGCGTTCCCGTTTCCCCGCTGATCCTGAACCGGCTCGTGCCGGGCAGGACGGCGAGGAACGCGCGATCGAAGTAGAACCGCCGCGTTGCCGTGTCGACGAGATGATTCGTCGCGGTGATCCCCACGGTCACGTGGATCAGCCGATCGGCGGGGCGCACCTCGTAGCGGGCGTCGGTGACCAGCGTGAGGTCGGGCCCGGCGGCCGCGACGCGCGGCGGCGTAGCGAAGCCCACCCCGCCGGCAAGCAGGATCGTCGCCAGAAGGAACCCGGTGCGGCGGCCTGACATGGGTGGCGAGGATGTCACGGGGTGAACAGCTCGCCCAGCCGGGCGGCGTAGCGCTCGACGAGCTCGGCGTTGCGGCGCACACGGGTCGCCAGTTCCGGCGGGATCTTGCCGCCGAGCCAGAGCCACTCCGCGGATTCCTCGAGCAGGCGGTCGCTCACGCCGAGCAGGCGGACCAGCGCGGTCCCGAGCACGTCGCGGTCCAGGCCGGTCGCCCCGAGCTCCGCGGCGAGGGTCGGGCGGCCGTCCTCGGCGAGCGAGAACTTCACGAACGGGAACTCGTCGTTCCAGCGCAGCAACTTGCGGTAGGCGCGGCGCAGCATGTCACCGAGCGGCGGGGCGAAGTGGACCCAGCAGATCAGGCCGAGGTTCGGGTCGAGGATGACCGTCACCGGCAGGTCGAGGCGGCGGCGGCCGTCGAGTTCGAGGTCCCAGGCGGACAGGCCGTCACGCTCGATCCGGGGTCCGGGGCTGAGGTCGAGCTCGGCGAGCCAGCGCTCCACGTCGTCGGGGCGGGCCACCTCTCGGGGGTCGACAGGCATGGCCGGCAGTCTACCTGCGGTTCGCATCGGGGTCGCGGGATCGCCCCGAACGCGGATCGCGAGTGGACGCGAGATCGGCTCAGCCGCCCTTGGCCGCGACCGCCGCTCGCACTCCACGCCCCGCGGGCTCCGGCTCCCGATCCACGGACGCGCCCGACCTGACGATCCGCGTCTTGAAATCAACGGAGCGGACCTTCTCGCCGATTCGCACGTTCCGCCCGATCCGCGCGCCGCGCGGGATGACCGAGCGCTTCCCCACCACGGTGATCCCGGTGTTGAGCCGGGCGGGCTCCTGGCGGTTCGGGGTGTCGTCCGGACCGAAGCCCACCATCGAGCCCTGGCCCACGACGACCTCCTTGTCGAGGATCGCCCGGTCGATGACCGAGCCGGCCCGGATCACGCAGTCGAACATGATGATCGAGTCGCGCACGACCGCGCCCATCTCGACCTTGACGCCGGGCGACAGCACCGAGTTGACCACCGTCCCGGCGATCACGCAGCCGTGGCTGATCAGGCTGTTGTGGACCTGGGCCGTGTTGGCCACCCAGGCCGGCGCACGCTCCTCGGACTTCGTGTGGACGACCCAGTCCTTGTCGTACAGGTCGAGCTCGGGATGCTCGGCCAGGAGGGCGAGGTTGGCCTCCCAGTACGACTGGATCGTGCCGACGTCCTGCCAGTAGCCATCGAACCGGTAGCCGAAGACCCGGGCTTCGCCGTCGAGCATGGCCGGGATGACATGCCGGCCGAAGTCGGCGCGATCGTCCGTCAGCCACTGGCGCAGCGCCTTCTTCGAGAAGACGTAGACCCCCATCGAGGCGAGGTCGCTCTTCGGCTGCTTCGGCTTCTCCTGCCATTCGATGACGCGGTCGGACTCGTCGAGGGCGAGGATGCCCATCCGGGTCGCGTCGGCGATGGGCACCCGGCGGACCGCGATCGTCACGTCGGCGCGCTTGCGCTTGTGGGCGGCGACGAACGGGGCGTAGTCCATCTTGTAGATGTGATCGCCGGCGAGGACGAGGATCGTGTCGACGTCGCTGTGCTCGATCTCGTTGAAGTTCTGGAGGACCGCATCGGCCGTTCCCGCGTACCACTCGGCCACCTTGCCGCGCCGGATGTACGGCTGGAGCAGCTTGATGCCGCCCTTCGAACGGTCGAGGTCCCAGGGGCGGCCGAGCCCGATGTGGTCGTTGAGCGACCGCGGGTTGTACTGGGTCAGCACGAGGACGTTGCTGATGTCGGAGTTGACGCAGTTCGACAGGGTGAAGTCGATGATCCGGTACTTGCCCCCGAACGGCACCGCCGGCTTGGCGCGCAGCGACGACAGGATCGACAGGCGCTCGCCTTCGCCCCCGGCGAGGATGATCGCCATCGTTCGCTTCACGAGCTCGACCCCTCCTGCGACGTGGCCGGTGGCTCCGACACCTCGATGCTACAGGAAGAGCCGCGGGTTCAGGAACTTGTCGTCCAGTTCGACCATCCAGTGCAGATGCGGTCCGGTCGTCCGGCCGGTGAGCCCGTTGTAGGCGATGACCTGGCCCTGCTTCACCGACTGGCCGGCTTTCACCTTGATCGGATGCGACTTGTTGTCGACGTGCGCATACCACGTGAGCAGCCGGCTCGAGTGGGCGATCACGACGATCCAGGCCTTGGGTGAGGGATCGTAGGGATTGGGCCCCGCGAAGACGACCACGCCGTCGCCCGCCGCCCTGATCGGCGTGTACAGCGGCGCCGCGATGTCGATGCCCTTGTGGAAATGGCGGCAGTTGCCCTGGGGCGGTTCCCAGGCGAACCCGGTGCAGCCGTACTCCTGGGTCACGGTCCCGGACATCGGCCACTTGAGGGTCCCGTTGTAGACGGACGGGATCCGCCCCTGCTGCGACTGGCGGGCGACGATCTCCTTGATCTGCTTGGCGAGGGCGGCCTGCGCTGCGGCCGCCTTCGCGATCGCCGCCTCGAGCTCCTCCTTGGTGAGGCTCGCCTCCCGGAACTGGGCCTGCTGTGCGGCGAGCGCGGCCGCGGTCCGGTCCTCGAGCGCCTGCAGCTTCTTGCGCGCCGCGACCAGGTCGGCGTGCTGCCGGTCCAGCAGGGCCTTCTTCGCGGCGGTCTCGACGCGCGCCTCGTCGGCGGCGATGCGCGTCGCCTCCACGCTGCCACGGATCGTGGCCAGGGTCTCCTGGTCGCTGACGATCTGCTCGGCCAGCGCCCGATCCTGCTCCCCGAGGTCGAGGTAGTAGCCGACCTCGGTCAGGACGTCGGTGAAGTCTGCGCCCGACAGGACCGTCTCGAGGAGCGATGTCCGGTCGCTGTCGTAGGCGTTCCGGATCCGCTCCGCGAGCAAGTCCTTGCGCGCCGCGAGGTCGAGGCTCTTGTGGATCTCCTGGCCGGTGAGCCGGGCCAGCTCGACGTCGAGCGCCTCGATCTGGGCGACGAGGCGGGCATAGGCCGCGTCCGCGAGCTCGGTCTCGGCGACCACCTCGGCGACCTGGGCGCGGACCGCTGCGAGATCGGCGTTGAGGCCATCCAGCGCGGCGGCGGTCTCGCTGATCCGGACCGAGAGCGAGTGCTGCCGTTCCGTGAGCTGGGCGACCTCGGCCTTCTGGGCCGCGATCTGGCGTTGGAGCTTCTTCTGGGCGGCGATCGCGTCGGACAGCTCGTCGCCCGCGACGTGGGTCGCGGGGGTGGCCACGAACAACCCGCCGATGAGGATCGGCAGCAGCAGGAGGAACGCGATCCGGCGCCGTGCACGCGGCGACCGACGGGGGCCCGGGACCCGGGACCAACCGCGACGGTCGGGGGCGGTTCGCATCATCGTGGCGAGTTCACGTGCGAGCAACACTCCGTTGGCGCGTCCATCGACGCGGCGGCGACGCCCGCCGGTGAGTCGCCGTCCAAACGCGGGCACTGCCTCAGGACGACACCGGCTTCCCACAGAGGATAGCAGCCGCGTCCACGATCGCCGCTGAACGGGCCCTGGGCTGGCCCGGTGGGCGCAGGCCCGCGGGGAGGGTCGGGCGCCGCGAGGAGCGCGCCCCCGGGGAGGCGCAGGCATCGGGAGGAGCCGGCCGATGCCGCCTCCTACGCCGGCAGGAGCATCGCCCAGACGGCGGCGATCATCAGGAACGGTCCGAAGGGGACATAGGAGCGCCGGGTGATCCGCCGGCTCGCCAGCAGGATGCCGAGGACCACGACCACCACGATCGCGCCACCCATCAGTCCCGCCAATTCGCGCACGAACCCGAGCAGCAGACCCATGCTGACGAGCAACTTGACATCACCGAGCCCGAGGGCCCCCGGCCCGAACGGGATCGACGGCAGGTACGCGACCAGCGGGACGACGATCGCCGCCACGAGCGGTCCGACCATCCCCGGCCAGCCACCCTCGATGAGCGGATTGATCCCGAGCAACCCGACGGCCGCCGCGTACGGGATGAGCGGAAGCGTGATGACGTCGGGGAGCAGGCGCTGATCCAGATCCGTCGCGAAGAGCAGGATGAGCGCGACGACGTAGACGAGCAGGACCACGAGTCCCGCGGGGTCCGCGCCGTGCTCGCGGGTGACGAGCCCGACCGAGCCCGCCCCGAACGCGACGATCGCAGCGCTCCGCCAGTCCATCGGCCGGACCGACCCATCGTCATGGGCCGGCCAACGGGCAGCGAGCCGGTCGGCGACGAGGCCCCACGCGCCACCGGCGAGCGCGGCCACCGCCACCAGGAAGGTCGGTTCGGTCATCGGCGCGATGCGCTGGCGGATCGGGCGACCAGGCGCAGGACGCGCGCCGGTCAGCTCGCTCCGGCGAGCGCGAGCTCCACGAGCGTCGCGTGGGTCACGCCGGTCGCGCCGCGGGCCGCGTACGGCGTCGCCTTGCGGAAGTAGCCGGTCCCGCCGATGTCGAGGTGGGCCCAGGGCCGCGTCGCGAACTCGCGGAGGAACAGGCCGCTCTTCACGAGCGAACCTTCCGCACCGCTCGAGTTCTGCAGGTCGCCGTACCAACTCTCCATGTCGGCCCGGTATTCGTCGATCAGCGGCAGCAGCCAGTAGCGCTCGCCGGCCCGCTCGGCCGCCGCAGACACCTCCCCGAAGAATTCGCTCGGAGCGGCGAACGCCCCCGTGACGAGGTGGCCGAGCGCGCGCGACACCGCGCCCGTCAGGGTGGCAACGTCGACGAGGTGGGTCGCCCCGAGCTGCTCCGCGTAGGTCATCGCGTCGCCGAGGATCAGCCGCCCCTCGGCGTCGGTGTTGATGATGTCGACCTGCTTGCCGTTCATCGCTCGCACGATGTCTCCGGGCCGGGTGGAGTGGGGACCCGGCATGTTCTCGACAGCCGGTGCGAGCGCCAGGAGGGGCGTTCCCGGCGACAGGCGGGCGACCGTGGCGATCGCGGCGATGACCGTGCAGGCCCCGGTCTTGTCCATCTTCATCTCGTCCATCCGGTCGGCGGTCTTGATCGAGATCCCGCCGGAGTCGAAGGTGACGCCCTTCCCGATGATGGCGAGGTGGCGGTCGAGGGCATCCCGCTGGCCTTCCTTGCCGGAGCGCATGACGATCATCCGCGGCGGATTGTCGCTGCCCCGGCCCACGGCCATGAACATGCCCATCCCGAGTTCCGTGGCGCGATCGGGACCGACAACGTCGATCCACAGCCCGTGCCGTTCGGCGATCGTCCAGGCTTCCTCGGCCAGCACTTCGGGGCTCACGTCGTTGGCCGAGCGGTTCGACAGCGTGCGGGCGAGGTTCGCGCCCTCACCGATGATCACGCCGCGCTCGGCTGCGTGGGTCAGCGACGACGCGTCTCCGTTCCCGCTGACGAGGATGAGCTCGTCGAGCGCTGGCGGTGACGTGGTGACGTTGTCGCGGTAGATCGTCGACGGGTCGTAGCCGCCTTCGACGACGCCACGAGCGACGAGGGCGGCGACGGCCTCCGGACCACCGTCCAGGGCAGCCGCCAGCGGATCGAGCCAGATGGCGAGGGTCCGAACGGCCCGGCCGCCGAGACGCCGCTCGGCCGTGGCACCCACCCGCACGACGGTCTCGCGATCGAGGATCGCCGGGTCGCCGCCCCCCACGACCAGCAGGTGCGCCGCCGCGTTCTCGGACCCTCGGGCGAGTGCTGTCGCGAAGCGCTCGGCCTTGAGCTCGCCGAAGGCTTCCAGCGCAGTGAGCTCCCCGCCGGAGCGCCGGTCGATCTCCGCGAGCGCGCCGTCGAACGGCTGGCCTTCGAGAAAGGGGAGGGCAAGGACATCGGCCTTGACGTCCCAGGGCGAGTCGGTGACGACGCGAACGAGCACGGGGCAGGAACCTCCGGGTGGCCGTCGCCGGGTTGGGCGATTTCGAGCGACGGCGGGTCGAGGCGCAGTGTACCCAACCGGACGGCGGGGCCGTCGCCGTCAGCGGGACGGTCGTCGCTTCGTTCAGGGGGCCGGCGTTGCTGCCGCGTCCTCGAGGGCGAGGGCCAGGCGCCCGCGCGCCCGCTCGATCCCGATGACGGCCTCGTTCAGGCCGCCGCGACCGATCTCGGCCATGATGACCACCAGGCCCCGCGTGTCGGGCGGCAGGTTCGCGCGCGCCGCCTCCTCGGCCGCGAACGCCTCGCGGATGGCCGGCGTGACCCGACCCTGCGCGGCCCCCAGCAGCGAGTAGAGCCGGCGGAGCGCCTCGTCGTACGTCCGGTTCCGGCCGATCCACTCATCGAGGATCGTGACGTCGACCGTCGCGGCGAGGCTGTCGCGCAGCTCGGTCGCCGAGTCGAGCATCCTGAGAGAGACGTCGATCGCGGCCACGGCCTCGTCATATCGGGTGGAACGACCGAGCTCCGCCGCAGCCGCCGTCTGGGGATCGTGGCCCTCGAGGAGCAGCGTCAGCCGCGTCGCCGCCAGGCTCCCCGCCACGAGCTGCGCCCACGCCCCGCTGAGCCCCTCCGTCGCGTCGAGTGCATCGAGCAAGATCGAGCGCTGCCGGAGCAGATCGCCCGAGTAGCGGATCGCGGCGTCGGGGCCGGCACCCGGGAGGGCGCCGATCCGGTCACGGAGAGCGTCGGACGATGCCCTGATCGAGGCGGCCAGCAGCGCCCCCTCGTCGCTGACGGCAGCCAGCGTGGCCTCGTCGCGCGAGACCATGGCCGAGAGCGCCACGCGCCCCCGCCCGGCCAGCGTCTCGACGTCCGTGGCGATCGCCGCAAGATCCGCACGAGCGGCATCGAGTGCCGGGCGCAGCGCGTTGTCGCCGGCCCAGGTCAACTCGGCCCGCGACGGCGACCCTGGAGGGTGGGCCATCCCGGCGACGATCCCGGCCGACCCGAAGGCCAGGACGACCACGGCGAGGAGCCACAGGACGCCGACCATGATGCGCCGGCCGACATCACTCACCACCGCATCGTAGCATCGCCCGGTGGACCGATCCGACGAGCTCAGGGGATGGATCGAAGCGATGCCCAAGGCGGAGCTGCATCTCCATCTCGACGGCTCGCTCGGGATCGAGACCGCGATCGAGCTGGCGCGGACCCGAGATGTCGACGCTCCCCGGGACCCCGCCGGGATGCGCTCGCGCCTCGTCGCGCCGCCGCGCTGCACGGACCAGGCCGAGTTGCTCCGCGCGTTCGACCTGCCGATCGCCCTGCTCCAGGACGCGGAGGCGCTCGGCCGGGTCACTGCCGAACTCGTGGAATCCAAGGCGACCGACAATGTGCGCTACCTCGAGATCCGCTGGGGGCCGTTGCTGCACACGCAGCGCGGCCTGTCGCTCGCCGACGGGATCGCGGCGGTCTGCGACGGGGCGGTCGCCGGCGCGGCGGCGGTCGCCGCGGCCGGCGGGGCGGTCGCGGTGCGCCTGATCTGCACCGCGCTCCGGTCGCACGATCCCGCGGACAACGAGCGCCTCGCGACGATCGCCGTCCGCTTCCGCGATCGTGGGCTGGTCGGCTGGGACCTCGCCGGTCCCGAGGCCGCGTTCCCGGACCCGCTGGTGCACGGCCGATCGTTCGAGATCGCGCGTGGCGGAGGCCTGGGGATCACCCTCCACGCCGGCGAGTGGGGCGGCGCCGCGCAGGTCCGCCGTGCCCTGGACCTCGATCCCTCGCGGATCGCCCACGGACCGGGGGCGATCGACGACCCGGCGCTCATGGCGGAGCTGATCGAGCGGGACGTGACGCTGGACCTGTGCCCCACCTCGAACGTCCAGGCGGCGATCGTGGCGTCGGTCGCGGCCCATCCGCTGGCTCGGCTCCACCGGGCGGGGGTGCCGGTCACGCTGTCGACCGACGACCTCACGGTCTCGGACGTCACGCTCTCCGCCGAGTACGAGCGGGCGATCACGCAGATCGGCCTGACGCCCGACGAGCTGTGGGCCATCGATCGCCATGCCCTCGAGGTGGCCTTCGCCGACGAGGCTTCGCTGGCGCCGCTGCGCGCCGAGTTCGACGCCTGGGATGGCGGACGAAGCGGGGGCCGAGGCTAGCCATGTTCTCCCCGATCCGCACCGAGCGTCTGCTCATCCGGGCCGTGACCGCCGCCGATGCCGCAGACCTCGCGGCGCGCCGCAGCGACCCGGACGTGGCGAAGTACCAGAACTGGACGATCCCCTACCCGCTCGAGCGGGCCGAGAACATGGTCGCCGAGATCGCCGCGCTGGACGGCCCGACGAACGACGAGTGGTGGATGGGGATCGTCTGCGACCCGACCAGCGGCGAGGTCTACGGCGACGTCGTGACGAACCTGTCCCAGGAGGGTCGGACGGCCGAGATCGGCTACACGTTCTTCTCGCGCTATTGGGGCCGCGGCTACGCGGTCGAGGCGACCGAGGCCCTGCTCGCCTACCTGTTCGAGACCGTCGGGGTGACGCGCGTCTTCGGGATGCTCCACCCGGACAACCCAGCCTCGGCGATGGTCATGGAGCGTTGCGGCCTCCTGTGCGAAGGCCACACCCCCCGACCGGGAGCGATCGCCGCGAGCCCTTCGAGGGTCAGGCGGCCGGGGCGACCATCGCTGCCAGGACCGACGCCAGCTCATCCGCGTCGTGGGCGACGGCCTCGGGTCGGGCGTCCGGCGGCAGGGCCTCGAGCTGCTCGCGGGTCGAGACGCCGGTGAGCATGAGGATCGCCCGGGCGCCGGCCGCGTGCGCCGCGGCAATGTCCGTGTCGAGCCCGTCGCCGATCATCACCGCGTCCGCGGCCTGTGCGCCGACCGTCGCCGCGGCGACCTCGAGGAGGTGTGGGCCCGGCTTCCCGATCACGTAGGGACTAATCCGCGAGGCGGTCTCGACCGCGGCGACGATGCTGCCGGCCCCTGGTCGCAACCCGCGCTCGGTGGGATAGACGGGATCGCGGTTCGTGGCGATGAACAGGGCGCCGGCCCGGATGCAGTCGGCGGCCACCGCGAGGCGCAGGTAGGTGATCTGTGGATCGAGGCCCACGACCACGACGTCGGGGGCACCTGCGGCCGTCCAGCCATCGATCCCCTCCTGGGTCATGCGCGTCGCGGCATGCGCCGCCGTGACGACGTCGAGCCCGACGTCGCGCAGCTCGCGCTCGAGGCCGCCCGCGCCCACGGCGAGCACGCGTCGCGCGGCGGGGTGGTGCTCGACGATATGGAGCGCCGTGGCCCGCGGCGCCGACACCACCCGGTCCGCCGTGACCGGGGCGCCCATCGCGGCCAGGCGGGTGACGTAGTCGGCTCGGTAGTGCATCGAGTTGTTCGTGACGTAGACGACGTCGTCGC
>Ga0224510_10002620_pt1 | contig 10655 bp, 3 predicted proteins | sample SF_May12_sed_USG_FD_170161 | JGI IMG/M metagenome (GOLD analysis project Ga0224510, IMG submission 170161) | Sediment microbial communities from San Francisco Bay, California, United States - SF_May12_sed_USGS_4_1 | ecosystem: Environmental > Aquatic > Marine > Sediment | place: USA: California... | reverse complement strand
ACTACGCCTACTACTGCTGCTGCTGCTGCTGCTGCTGCTGCTACTGCTACTGCTACTACTACTACTACTACTACTACTACTACTACTACTACTACTACTACTACTACTTCTACTACTATTACTACTACTAAAATAATAATAGTAATAATAATAATAATAATAATAATAATAATAATAATAATAATAATAATAATAATGACCACGAGTGCAATGTTTAAACGTAACGCCTGGTGGTGTAATAATGGGTTTAAACAAGTCAGAGCTGTCAATGGTTGTGTGCAAAGTCTCTGTGTCCGTCAAAAATTAAGGAGAAAATGACATGCGCTCACATGACAATTAGGTAGGTACCCTTGGGCGGACATCGACCGTTGGTCACTAGCCGCCTCTGATGTGGTGCATGAGGTGTGAATCTGACACCCAGTCGCTGATGACAGGTGATTTCACGGTCACAGCTACTGGCACATATGTCAAAGACTTGCTGCATTTGGACAACATTCACATGTTATGAAAACAAACGCAGAAAGTGTAGTATGTAATTACATTGGGCCATCCATCGCAAACGTAGAAACTACCATATTTGGGCAAAAACAAGCGTGACTGTTCCTTGCCGTTTTGTCGTGGGATGAAAATGTAATTATTTAGCATCAAATGAGAACTGGTCACCGAAAACGAGGCTCCTAGTGAAATCCCAGTCTCAAGCAGTCCCCACCACCACACACAACAACAACAACTAAACTACTCGTACGAGTTTAAGGGACTCCACTGGGCTCTGGTCGTATAACACACTTAAAAAGATTTTTTTTCGAAAACCTATATTTTCTTGTTACCAACGTATTAAGTGTATCAAAACTTATTTTGTGGTGATTTAATATGTTCTCTATGGATTTGGCAACTCGGTTTAAAATTGGAATGTATAATTATGTTGAACAGGGAAACGCGTTACTAATGCTTTTTCGCGATCAACAGACATAATACAAGTTTTAAATGAATTGCCAACCGATAAAAACTATTAAATGGAATAGAGCACAGCACTAGCGGATCCAGGGGGTGGCGCACCCGGCGCCCCCCCATAACGGCCGCGGACCTATGATTTTTTTTTATGTCAAAACGCTAAATTTTCTCAATTTTTTTTTCGTTCGCTTCGCTCGCGATACATTTTACGCATAATTTTAATAGAAATATGGCCAAAACATGCTAAAATAGAACTTATACTTCAAAAGTTGACACTTTCAATGATTTTCCTATCACCACCCCACCCGTTGACAAAGTCCACGCCCCCCCCCCTAAGGTCAAATCCTGGATCCGCCACTGCACAGAATTTGGGGTTGGAACGTACTAATCTAAAAATATAATTTAGACAAGAGTCTCATTAAAAAAATTGATGTTGAATGTCTGACTCATAAACATATTAAGTCATCATATCTAAAAAGATATTAAAAATGCATGCAAACTGAGGTAAAGCCTTGTTCTGTCCCATGAACAAGAAAATGATTTTCCCTCATATTGAATGGTGTATTGGAAAATGTCATGACTTGTGCACAATTTTCTTCAAAACGTTCACATGGTTCCTCAAGTTTATACTTTCACGCAGTTATTTAGATTGTTTGGGATACGATTGCTTTTTTCTAGTATTATGCCCAAACTGTGCTCTAGGGGCTTTAATGTACCACAAGATAGACTGCTATGTCCTACACACGTCGACAACAAGGAAAGACAGGTTTTCGAAAAAAAAAAAATAAGTGTGTTAGACGACCAGACCTCAGAGGAGTCCATTTAATACCGTTTGTGCTTTGTACTTCTAAGAAACTTTCGTTTTATCAAAACACGGTCGCTCTATTAGTATAAAAAGTATCTAGTTTAGATTCCTTTATCTCTGTGTTGAAACCATACATATTTAATTGAGGGTGACACCCCCTCCCCCTTGCGTACTGCGTACCGGCCTATTTTGGCCTTGCGTACTGCGTACCGCCATTTTTTGGCCTAGCGTACTGCGTACCGTTTAACAACAAACAACAACCATTTTGGGCGTTTCCATTTACATAAAGAAAGTTAAAATTACATTATGTTGCATGTTCATGTACAATCATTCTTAAAACAATAGATTTTGTGTGTTTGCTTGTTAAATTTCCTAGCTTTTGACCTCCCAAAATCAATGTTTAAGTTTATAAATGATGATATTACCCCCAAAAAAGCGCGAGCGTTATTTGACTTTGTATGTCACGTGTGTTGTGTTTCTTGATGAAAATGGGTCCTTTTTAAAGTAAAAAATTATGTCTGCGTACGATATAACAGAATTTCTGCGTACTGCGTACCAACCCTTTGCGTACTGCGTTCCGTCTAAAAAACCTGAATACTGCGTACCAAAAGGGGGGATGTCATCCTCTTAATTAGTATGCTCGCCACCGGTAATGAGAATATATTTGCATTTTCCATTTTGGGGATTTGTAACTAAGTAGCCAATGGCTGTAAAACACGAGCATACAAATGCCATTTTAGGGTTTTTCCTATCGGTATATGATCTGAAATTTATGTCTTGGCAGTGTAGACATTTTAAGGATGAACTAAGTTGCACAATGATTTCTGAAGGTGTTTGTTCAAACGCATTTAACTTGCTAGTGGTACCGACCAATACTGATGACTGGTGATGACTCGATGGTACGATCTTATCATCTTTTTTGCCGTTTAGATGCAATGTGTCACTGTTGGTTGGATTACATACAATTTAAATCAATTTATAACGCACAAATACAGATGAGGCTAGTAGCAACTGTTGTGTCATATCCTGTGTCTTTTTTATGACTGGCATGTTATTCATTACTGAAAACCGGAAACCAAAGAGCGATGATTTTCGCTCATTTTTTTAAACATACCACGTGATAAGTTAATGATGCATAATATTATGTTAAAATGAAACTATAGTGATGTCACTTACTAACTGTGTCCACGTTATAAAAGATAACCATAAGAAACACCTGACGAGTATTATCCGAGCGGCATTTTCTTTACGAAAACTGGAAAGTTAAGCATAGCGTTTACGACTTCTTTTTATCTATAATATATGTAAATTTAAATAATGCTATATTTAACCTTAATTCACTGACATAATCAAGATTTTGTAAATAAAAAGAAGGAATACTTTTAATCGTACGGCACTGTATTCTTTTCTTTTGTATAAAGTTGAGAACAGAAAAGGACCTTCACTAATTGTAGACCTGCCGCAAAGACATATTATACTAGCTGCTGAAGTAGGCCGCTAACGTCCTCCTCGCGTGATGTGTGTATTTAATAACGTTGTCGACGTAAACTCACCGCTAGTAACGGCGAACGCTTGAACGTGACAGCATTGTGGCTAGCAACAGGGACACTGTCTTGTGTCTTGTTGATGGTGCATCTGTCTTTGGGATCTAGCCGTCACCATCCAAATGCACATTGGTTTCGTATGCAAACTGTGCACATGCAAGCCGATTCTAGGGTAGGACGAGGGTGGGACACTGCATTTGTTGGAGTTCACAGGAACTATTTAAAGGCAAAGGATTTGTTTGCGTGTTTCATTATTTGCAGAAATAAAACCACACTTGGTGCATTCAAGTGACTTAAATTTCAAATTTGTGCTCGAATGCTGAGAAACGTTTGATGCGTCCGTTGGAGAATATTTATTGTGTTCTTGCATAACTATTAATTTGATTGATACAAGAATGTTGGTTCATTAATAATAGTAGAACATAAATATAGCTTAAATGTGGTTCTTGAACTTTTACCAGCAGTAACCCCGAATCTGACGTGATATTCTTTATTACAAGGTATGTGTACATATGACGAAACGCGTAATATACAAAAAAGAAATCCACTATAAGTAAAAGGTAAATGTCCGTTTTATAGTGGACCTTGAGCAATAGGGATAAACAATTAACAACTATACATATATGTCGGTGAGAGGAATCGACTTGGGAAATAAAGATCATACGTCCATATGATGCAGTAGTTATAATCCGAATCATGATGTATACCATGTGTTGTGCGGATCAGTTAATTGATCCTGAATCATGCGACAATACAGTTGAACAACTGAAACAAACTTGTTTATGCTCGACCCTGCGCTGGAGCTCTCAAACATGGCGCACAGGAGATGTGTGTGACTGTCGGACAGGAGTGATTCAAGAGGGACTCGAACTCCAGACTCGTAGCCGCTGTCGTGGACTAACTATGGGTGTTCTCCGGGACCTTCATTGGTGTGTGTTCGCACTGTGTGCGATGATATCACTCTTTACTCGTGCACAGGCTGCCGTCATACGAAATCCTTCAGGTAAGATGTTTCTTTCACGTGGTCATACTTATACTTTTTACTATAACTCATTTAAAAGTGTTTTATTAATGTCTGTTGCGTCATGGTGTTCTACGTGTTTTTGTGTCGTTCTGTGTGTTGATTTTTGTACGGGCCATTTTGTAATGGTGCCCTTAAACTTGACATATCTACATTGTTTACAACATTCTTTCTTTGCACATCTCTTCAATTTATATAAAGATCGCACATTCGAACATAAAACGAGAAAGTTTAGTTACAGACCAAATGCATGCAGTCAAACAAATGCTAATTAAACATTAAACAAAAAGTAGGGTATGGAACGCAAAACGAATAATCGTGGTGTTTTAGTCGTATAAATGTATTCATTTAGCTCCTAACTGGTTTAGGTTTTTTTTAGTTTTCAATTTATGAAAATATAAACTGACAAAAACTTGAGTTTTCAAGCAAACCGTTCGTCATAATTTTCAGTTTAGGCATTTGTCGGTGAGTACACATACTATTATACATATATATTTATTATACCACCCTTAAAATCTTATTTAAAAAGTATTTCACTCTTTTCTGCTAGAGCAAGTAATAAAAATAGTGACATTTGCGTTTAGATGAAAAAAGTACTCTAAATCGAAATGTTTTGAATTAAGAATTTGAAAAAAATTCTGTGGGAATAATTTATATAATGTTATGTCATCGCATTTGACGTAACTGCAACTTAAATGTAGTTAAATGTATGAATTATGTTTCAATTAAGAGAAAACAGTTCATGTCTATCACAACGTTATGTCAACGTTTGTGAATTTTAACATCTGTTAACCCAAACATTTAGATGACCTTTAACAAACACATCAGAAAAACTTACCATTATTGTTGCGCTATAATCATCGTGGTTACGATTTTAAACATTTATAGAATCTTTGCGGTCATGAATACGACTAAAGCAAGACTAACTATGCGTCATTCACTATTTCAGTTCCTTCTCTCTCGACCTTTGAGTGTTTTAACAAATGGCTTGTCCTGGGGAAAGGTTGGACATCACGATCATGACTTGAATATCCGCGTTGTGGGCATCCCACGATGCAAAACGTTTGATTTACCTGTAGCATCGCGGATGTATTATGTAAATGCATGTTGTTTTAAAGCAGCTGACCTCCATAATATATTCGAAAATCATTAGTTACAAATATTTCAAAATATCTCTTCATATATATAATATTATAATAATTGTAAGAAAATCACAAAAAGCTTTGAAAACAGACAATTCGTTTTTCTGCCATTGGGGTATTCCTACTATACATTACGGCTGCTGCTTTAGTAACGCAGTAGATTGTGCAAAGAAAAACGATGTTTTACCAACGATTTTGTCAACTGATTAAGGGGTCAGTAATAATATATTTCTCCACTTGACCAGTACTTACCGTAATTTCTTTTCCATTTTTTAGCATCTGGAGGACAGTTGCTTTAAAGGACTTGTTTCACTAAGTGCCAAAAATGGCCCAATCTCAAAAACGATAAATATTGATTTTTTATAGAAAAAATATGTCAAGAATTGAAAACTAACATATTTTTTATTTCTATAATTGATATAATGCAATGTTTCCATGATTGGTTCCATTTTTACATTATATGTTTACATGTTATATGGTCTGATATGTACATGTAAATGTGTTATATAACTCATAACATAAGGTAAATATGCATGCTACATATATACTGTACATGTATATAATGTAATAATGCTTTATGAATAATTAGTAAATCTGCAATAGAATGTAATAATGATGTATAATTCATCAGTAAATCTGCATTATAATGCAATCATGGTGTATGTACCACGCGTTCATTTGCAATAAAATATAATAATGCTGTATGAATCATGAGTAAAATTGCAACATAATGTTAATTCTAATGATGCAATATGAATTCTAAGTAAATCTGCAATAGAATGTTTTCTTCGTTAAATGTAACTAAATATTTACTAGGCTGTCTAAACATTTTATGATTTTGCATAACATATTCGACAATATTGTGCAAAGTCGATTTGGAGGGTCGTTACACTATACGAATGTGGGTGACAGAAAAAAACGACGGTCTTCCTTTATAAAGCAAAGTTATGAAAAGACATGGACGTTTATGAATATTTTCCTTCTGTTGCCCTGAACATACGTGTTGTGGGATACATTGTGATGTCAATCCAGGTGTCTGTGGAATGGAACAATAAATATGAAATGAAATTTGACACAAACCATTAGTACGGCAACGACCCTGGACCATTGGTGAGAACATGATAATGAACGTAGGAGCCACACAAATAAAAGTGATGGGAGTTGACGCAATGGTTTGACTGCTGGTGACAGCCCCTAAGTGTGGAAGAGAAGGGAACCAAATGGGTTCGTACGCTCTGGTTGTCAGTTACTTATTGCATGGGCGTCATCTAAGTACGTGGCAATGATGGTTAATTGGTTAGAGATTATTGTTTTTGCGAAGCCGTCACGTAGAAATTTGTGTTTGTATTTTATGGCTACATAATGTTGTTTAGGGAAATGAACGATTTAATTGTCACTGTTGTACTTCAGCTGTCTAACTAATCAAACTCGGACAAACCTGTAAACTTTGTTATTACGTAACGATTAAATAAAAAAGTTTCAATATTAATTTTATATTATTGTCGTTGGTTCATTGTATCAGTAAATTACTAAAATGACTACATAAAGCTTATATTGTTTAACTATACTAACTAGAATGGCATGCGTACTGGTTCTTGAACTTAGACTTGAACTTGGGCATAACATTGACCTTGAACAAATACAGACTGTGTGTAGTTACAATTATTAACTTACAATTTTAGAAAAAAAGTTCAAAGACCGGACACACATAAAAATGAACGTTTACAGTGCAGGCATGATCTTCAAACGTGTAAGACTATCAGTGTATATTTGAACCCAAATACTTACATTGTTTGTATAAAGCAAACTCGTAAGAAAATAATATTATTTATATCAAAGAACGCACGACTTTAAACTTGCACTATATTGCCGAATGTGTTTAGTTGACATTTCTTTGGATTTTTCTGATTGTTTTTTTGTGTATGGCATTGTTCCGTTTTTTTTTTCGATAACTAATTTATTTAGGCTACGTACCGCTTTAGGAAAAAATCATTTAACCGCAAGAGAAAGTGTTGTCTGTATTAGCAAATCCTTTGCGGGCGAGCGTAGACAGGATATAAATTTTAGAACTTGTAGATAAACGATATCAGGATTGCGAATGGAATCGAGATGTAAACCTCCCGATTCGAAAAATAACGCTTACTAAACTAAGAGCCAGACCCAACATTCCTGTATACACTAGCATTGGGTTATATTAAATTATTAATACGGAACGTAATCTTTTAGAAATATCACACTTGAATTTGGAACATAACATGTATTATACAATACAATTATTCTTCCCTTTCTTGAACTTCTTTGTTAATGACTTTCTGTAAATCATTCCCTCCTAAGCACCAAAAAATGCTAGTGGAGAAGTTTATTTATTTACTTTTTCTTCTTTTGTTATGGGGGGGGGGCATATATTTTCTTAGATATGGAGAGTGTTGATTTTTTTTTTGTCAAAACATTCTGGAGTCAATTGGAAACAATTAAATAAAGTCTTTACTTTCTGAAGGTGACATTTAGACATATAAAGTACAATAACAAAACATGTCTTATTTTAATATTTACAAATGGTCTTCAAAACAAAATAACAAATTTAAATGAACATATTATGGAAAGTATTTTAGTAAACATGAATTTATATACAGTTCAACAAGATAAATAATGCATCATGATGTTAGTTAAGAACTCTTAGTTGTGTAAACACGAATGTGTTACACCAGCGGTCAGCAACATGCTTCGCCATATTAAAGCGTGAAGATATAGAGATTTGTGTCAGTATGCCAGAACAAGGCCAGGGGATATACCGTAAATTATCCATAACGAGCAGCAAAACACCAGCGTGGCTGTCGTGAAGAGATATCACATCAACAAGAAGTTAATGATGATGTCTTTAATACGCGCATATTTCTGTTCGGTCCGTATGTCGTATGGAAGGATTTAACGATAGAAACAAAGCGTTGCTGAGCGAAGTATAGGCCACCTTTCATTTGTAATATGTGATATGATAAATTTGCTTGTTAAAAGCTGATAACGATACTTGACTGTTTAATGTCTGTGCTGTGGGAACTTTGTGTTCGCATGCGAAACTTTCACGATCTAAAACTTCTAAATAGTTGAAAACACAGAACAGGCTAAAAATTGACGCTGGACACCAGATTAAAGGAATCGGTCACTTTTATCTGTTTTGGCTGAGTTGTTGCGAGCCATAACAACACATGCATACATATGTAAATATATTGGCAATCAGTAATAATTTAACTTTTATGCATTTAACTTGTATTTCAATTAAACACTGACCAATGTTCAATGTTTTAATATCAATGAAATATATGGCTAAAAAACTGCACTGTTCCATGCAAAGGGTTTACAAAACTCATATATATTATGGATAGTGTGATTATTAAAATGTAGATATCATAAGAACTATAAAGAAAGCTGCAAGGATTGTTCAGCATTTGCAAAGCGCAGTTTGCTTTACATGATGCATGTACAGACTCTAGATCACATTTTATGTGATTAACGCAGGCGTCCCATGACTCGACACCATTTAATGGACAGTTCCACAACTGTCAATCATGATCATTTATAACATGGTCAATTTTGATCCAATTGATTAGGGATATATACTGCCAATCTGACCTAGTATATACAATAGTTTGTGGTAAACCTTATCAATTGAACAATGAATTTCAGCAAATGTGGGCGGAGATTACAAATTTGTGGAACTATGCATTATTTTTAATACCAAATAATGAGTATAATTATGTGAATGTTAACTTTTGAATTGGTTTTCAATTACATTGGTTTTGCTTAAAAGACTTGTCATGAGAAAAATTGATCTAGAATCCTTAAATTTAAGACGACGTTTTGTCACAAATTGATACTGTTATATCAAAGGAGTCACTCATATTTATGTCAGTAATGACGCATTTGTCTGTATACTGATAGTTTGCTGGGAATTCATATCACGTACAAGGGGTCAACACCGCTTGTCACCTAGAACTCAGTCTTAGTCTCCAAGACCGATTAGAATGCATTATATGATATTAGTCTAGTGATAATTATATATTTACATGCACACATATACATATTAAAGCAGCTGACCTCCAGATGCTTAAAAATAACAAATGAAAAAAAGAATAATAATATTAAAGATGCTAGGTCTGTATCTTTATACCCTAATAATCGGTCACACATCTTGCAATATATTAAGTATACTAAATTAATTAACATTGTAAAAGGAATTGCAGATGTTTGTGACAAATAATGTGTTTTTGGACAAAGAAAAGTAAAAACACAACAACAACAAAACAAAAAATCAAACATAAAAACCATAGCCGGAGACGGGGATTGAACCCGGGACCTCTTGCACCCAAAGCTGATGAGTAACCACTGCACCACCGAGTCAACTGAGAGTACCGATTGTAGTCAAGCCATTTAACTGTTTCGACGCAATGGGTCGAAACGTAAATGAACAAAGCCAAATTTTCGGGCCAGACATTTTCAACAAATACATTTTTTTGTTATATTTTTACATGCATGAATAACTATATTTGGCAGTTTCTCATATTTACGGGAGTAGGTTTCGCTGCTTATATATGGTTAAAATGTAAGATGTAAACAATTCTAACCTAAAATATACAGGCATAGCATCTTTAACGGTAAAAACTGGCCAAGTTATTTTCAGTGGAGAAATCTATTATTACTGACCCCTTAATTCAAGTGAGAAAGTTGACAAAATCGTTGGTAAATGTATAGTAGGAAAGTGTCTGTTTTCAAAGCAAAAAAGTGAAAATATGTAGCGCTTCATGGGTAATTTGCCAGTTTGACCATTGCGTTCATGATCCAATAAATGCACCCAGAATGAAATTCAATCCTTATATTTACATTCTTTAATAAAGAAATGCGCTATATTTAAATTCAATTTTACATTAAAAGTGCTTGTTTTAAGTTGATAAAATAACCTTGTCAGCGGGAGGAAAAAGCTGTTCTTCCTTCCCTCATAACACATTATAATTATTTATTACGCGCTATAAATAGAACTTCCAGGTGAATAATAATTTCTTTAAAAATCACAGGTCGCAAATTGAAACAGTAAGTGTAATATAGTACATACACCGATAACATCAGTGCTTAAAGGGGCGCAACTAATGAACTATGCCGTTTGAGTATTGATTTTATTGTGCTGTGCTACAACAAAGTGT
>Ga0224510_10002619_pt1 | contig 10662 bp, 10 predicted proteins | sample SF_May12_sed_USG_FD_170161 | JGI IMG/M metagenome (GOLD analysis project Ga0224510, IMG submission 170161) | Sediment microbial communities from San Francisco Bay, California, United States - SF_May12_sed_USGS_4_1 | ecosystem: Environmental > Aquatic > Marine > Sediment | place: USA: California... | reverse complement strand
AAACCGTGCGCGCCAGCTTCCCCGCAGGCATGCACCTCATGGCGCACGCCCGAAGGCGCGCGCCGCCCTGTTGGCCGGTATCCGGGCTGGCGTCCATTCCGTGCCGACCTTCCCAGGGAGACCTTCCCCAGTGGCCACTGCAGACACCGATGGTGCGCTTGCGCGCCCGCACTTGCCTGCGGACTACTTGCGCACCGGACACTTACCGTTGCGGGGGCAGCTCGGGTTGGCGTCGCCGCGCAGCGGCTCAGCTCCCCGATTCCCGTTGACCCCGAGCGCTGCGAGAAACACCGCACAGGCACCAACGGTGGCAATGCTAGCAGCACCGTATCATCGCGCGAACCCCACGCAAACACGCCCATGGCCACGCTGCAAGACCTTGCCGACCGCGTCGATCGACTGCTGCTCCGGCACCAGGAACTCGAGCGCACCAACGCATTGCTGCTCGAACAGCTCGCGCAAACCACGGGTGAGCGCGACAGCCTGAAATCGCGACTGGCCGCCGCAAGGTCGCGCATCGACGCACTGCTCGAGCGCCTGCCCGCGTCGGCCGGTGACAAGGAGGGGGAGGACGCATGAAGCAGCTCGAAGTGACGATCCTCGGCCACAGCTATATCCTGGCGTGTCCCGAGGGCGGCGAGTCCTCATTGCTGGCCGCGGTGGCCAGTGTCGACACGGAGATGAGCAAGATCCGCGACACCGGCAAGATCAAGGCGCGCGAACGCATCGCGGTGCTGGCGGCGCTCAATCTCGCCTACCAGTTGGCGGAGAAGCCCGCGGCCACCGCGAAACCGGCCAAGCGCAGCGATACCGCCGCGGTCGATGTGCAGATCGACACGATGATTGCCCGTATCGATGCCGCATTAGGACACGACGGCCACCTGTTGTAGCCGTAGAATGAAATCGTCTGCCGCGTTCGCGCGGGTTTTATATTTCCTTGAACCGATGCTCGATGAGCAAGGGCTTGGAACATCGCAGGGCAGGTGTGATCGTCTCGCGTCAGATGAACCCGAAGCCCTGCTGACCTCGCCCACCTGAACTTCCACCTGGGTTCAGGAATGCGGCCCGCGGGGCGCGGCAGACACCTTTCCCGCCACTGCCTCCGACGCGACCGCCCTTGGCCTACTGGTTGATGAAATCCGAACCGGCCGAAGCCTCGGTCGATGACGTGGCACGCATGCCCAACAAGACCGTGCCCTGGTTCGGCGTGCGCAACTACCAGGCACGCAATTTCATGCGTGACCAGATGCGCGTGGGCGATGGCGTCCTCTTCTACCACTCGTCGTGCCCCGAGCCGGGGATTGCCGGCCTGGCGGAGGTGGCGTCAACGGCCTATCCGGATGCGACACAGTTCGACAGCCAGAGCAAGTACTTCGATGCGGCGGCCACACGCGAAGCCCCCCGCTGGTTCAATGTCGACGTGAAGCTCGTGAAGAAGACCCGCCTGCTGTCGCTCGACGAGATGCGCGCTGCGCCAACGCTTGCGACGATGCGCGTGCTGCAGCGCGGCAACCGGCTTTCGATCACCCCGGTCAGCGCGCTGGAATGGCGGGCGGTCAAACGGCTGCTCGGCTGACGGCGGGCTGCATCATCGACGCCCTCTTCGTCTCGGAACTGCTGCTGATGGGCACCGTGACCGGCTACCTTGCCGGCCTGCTGGGCATCGGTGGCGGCATGATCCAGGTGCCCTTCCTGACGATTCTGCTGGTGCAGCACGGCATGGGCAGCGAGTTGGCGCTGAAGACCGCGATCGCCACCGCGATGGCCACGATCGTCTTCACCTCGTTGGCCAGCGTGCGCGCACACCATGCCCGCGGCGCGGTGCGATGGGACATCGCGCGCGCCATGGCACCCGGCATCCTCGCTGGCGGTCTGGTGACGGGCGCGGGTCTGTTCGCGCGCATCAAGGGCCCGACGCTGGGCATCGTCTTCGCCGTGTTCGTCGGCTACTCGGCCACCCAGATGCTGCTCGATCGCAAGCCGCGCGGCAGTCGCCCGCTGCCTGGGGCGGCCGCGCTGGGCGGCGTTGGCGTCGGGATCGGCTCGCTGTCGAGCCTGGTCGGCGCAGGGGGTGCGTTCCTGTCGGTGCCGTTCATGACCTGGTGCAACGTGCCGATCCACCATGCGGTGGGCACGTCCGCAGCGCTCGGCTTTCCGATCGCACTGGCCAGCACCGTGGGCTACGTGATCGGCGGTTGGTCGCTGCCGACTTCGATGCCAGGCACCGTGGGCTACCTGTACCTGCCGGCGCTGGCCGTGGTGGCAACCGCCAGCGTGCTGATGGCGCCGCTGGGCGCACGCACCGCGCACGCAATGAACGTGCGGGCCTTCAGGCGCCTGTTCGCCGTGCTGCTGTACTACGTGGCTGGCTATATGGCTTGGCGCGGGTTCGCCTGAGAAACCCCAATGGCGGGCGGGGGAGCGACGGCGACCCGTAAACTGCCTGCGGTGATGACGCCACGATCCGCGAGTGCCGCCGAAGCCCTGCAGGAAGACACCGTCCCCTACGTGGCGCACGAGGAGTTCCGCGAGGGCCTGCCTGGCGGGCGGTTCCGCGTCATCGTCGACCCTGCACTGGCGCAGCGCTATGTTGTGCATCGCACACGCGTCAACGTGATCGCGATGCTGGCCATCTGCATCGGCGCGGCCCTGGCGCTGGCTGGCCAGGCCCTGTGGGGCATCGTGCTGGTCGGACTGGGCATCGCTGCCAATCGCCTCGTCAAGAAACAGGCACCCAGGATCGTGCTGCACCTTGCGTCGCGCCAGGCCGCCATCTACGCTGAGGTGACATCGCAAGGCGTGATGGAAGTCCGGCGCCGGTCGGATTGAAATCCGCATCCGTAGTACCACGATCGGCGCGCCCGCGCGCCTTGTGATCCAATAACGCTTTTGAAGGGGAGTAGCTCCTAAGTCGGCACGTGCCCATGGGCATGTGTGCGGAACGGGTCGGATCGCCGTCAATACGAAGCCATGCTTCCGGCGATCTGGGTGAGAACCAACGTTCGAGCCGAGCAAGACCTTCGTGCAGACCGCCGCTTGCGGTGAACCCTGGGACCCATGCCCATGGTCGCCGCGCTCGGCAGGCCCTCAACACGCGCGAAGGAGCCCTCATGGAATTGTTTTCTGCTGCCTGGTTCTCGGCCCTCGGGGCCATCATCCTGATCGACATCGTTCTGGCGGGTGACAACGCGATCGTGATCGCGCTGGCCGCACGCAACCTGCCCGCTCACCTGCAGAAGAAGGCCGTCCTCTTCGGTACCGTCGGCGCGATCGCGGTGCGCTCGGTCATGACGGTCGGTGTGGTGTGGTTGCTGCAGGTGCCCGGCCTGATGCTGGTCGGCGGCCTGGGCCTCGTCTGGATCGCCTACCGGCTGATCGCACCTGCCGGCGAGGGCGGGCATGACGGGCCCGTGGCCAGCACCTTCTGGGGCGCGATGAAGACGATCATCGTCGCCGACGCGCTGATGGGCGTCGACAACGTGCTCGGCGTCGCGGGTGCCGCCCATGGCGACTTCGGCCTCGTCGTTGCCGGTCTGTTGATCAGCGTGCCGATCGTGATCTGGGGCAGCAGCCTGGTGCTCAAGCTCGTCGAGCGCTTCCCGATGGTCATCCAGATCGGCGCCGCGGTACTGGCCTTTACCGCCGCCAAGATGATCGTCGGCGAGCCGCTGCTGGACACCGTCTTCGACGACAGCCTGCCGGCGCGACTGGGGGTCTATGCCGCGGTGGTCGCGGGCGTGCTTGCGGGCGGCGCCTACGCCGCACGCGCTCGCCAGGGCGCGAGCCGCGAAGCCTCGGCAGCCTGAGGCACATCGGCACGCAGGAGGCGGCGTTGCGCCAGATCGCCTTGTTCATCGACGATGCGGCCACCGCGCGGGCCGCGCTGCAAGCGCTGGTGCGGACCGGTGGGCCGGGCCGGATCATCCTGATCGCGTGTGCACCTACGCTCACTCGCTACGCCGGCCGCTTCGTCAGCCCTGCGAGCCGCGACCAATACCGTCGGCGCTGGGCGTGTGCGTTGTTTGCCGAAGTGCATCCGGTGTGGGCGGTGGCGGCGCATGTCACGGTCGAAACTCGCCTCGCCCACGTGCCGATCGAGGTGATGATCCAGCGCATGCGCGTCCACTACGGCGCCGACCTGGTCGCGATGGACGCGCGCCTTGCCCGGGTCGATCGAACGCGCGAGGTGGCGTCGCCGACACGCGAGCAGGCGCTGGCTCGGTGGCTGGTGCCTGCCTTCATCAGCTCCGGCGTGGGGATCGCCCTGGCATTGGCCGAGTGAACGATGCCGCAGCCTTCGGCGATGCCGGCGCAGCTTGATGGCGACCTTCGGCCTACTTCACGACCATCACGGGCACGCCGGCGTGCTCGATCGTGTCATGGGTGGAGGATCCCACCAGGGCCGACATCGATGCACTCAGTCCGCGCGTGCCCATCAGGATCAGCTCGCAGCCTTGGTTGCGGGCGAGTTCGGCCAATTCAGTGCCCGTGGTGCCAACCACCTCGTGCTCCTTGAAAACCACCCCGGCCTGCTGAAGACGCTCCCGCGCCGCGCGTAGGGCCGCTTCGCTTCGTTGGTGGTGGAAGTCGTGCAGCGCTTCCTTGCTGACGAAGCCCGAAACATCACCGGGCAGCGAGGGCTGCACATTGGCCAGGTGCACTTCCAGGCCGCGTGCGGACTCCTTGCTCATGGCCAAGGCCCGCTCCACGGCGCGCTGCGATTGCTCGGAACCATCCACCGCCAGCAGGATGCGCCGCGCCCCGATGTCGCCATGGGCAAGCGCCACCGGCGTCTCGGTGCGGGCCTTCGCCAGCTCTGCCTGCTCGGCGCGCGCGGCCATCCACTTGCCGACCACCACCACACCGGCCGCACCCAGGGCCGGCGCCACGTAGTGCAGGAAGGCCATCTGGGCGTCGATCCACCCCCTGACTGCCGGATCGCTGATCGCCATCTCGCCCGCAACCCACCCCAGCAGCGCGGCGCCCAGCGTGATGATGATCGGGAAGCGGGTCATCAAGGTGAGCAACAGCGTGCTGGCGAAAATCACCAGCGGGATCGAGATCGCAAGGCCGATGATCAGCAGCACGACGCTGCCCTTGGCTGCAGCGGCCACGGCGATCACGTTGTCCAGGCTCATCACGAGGTCGGCCACCAGGATGGTCTTGATCGCCGACATCAGGTTGCTGCTGGCCGTGGCCTCGCTTTCGCCGTCGTGCTCGGGCAGCAACAGTTGCAGAGCGATCCACAGCAGGAGGCCCGCACCCACGAGCTTGAGGTAGGGCAGGCGCAGCAACTCGACCGCGACGACGGTCAGCACGATTCGCATCACCACCGCCGCACCGCTGCCCCAGGCCACGGCCTTCTTCTGCTGGTGCGCGGGCAGGCTGCGCGCTGCCAGCGCGATGACGACGGCGTTGTCGCCCGAAAGGACGATATTCACGCCGATGATCTGCATCAGTGCGACCCAGAACTCGGGGCTGGTCAACGACATCGGCGGTCTCCTGCGGTCGCGGGTTCGTGCCGGGGCCGCCCGGCTGTCCGCTGGGGGTTGTTCGGCTGCGCGCTAGGCGCCGACGGATGAAAGGGCAGCCAGGATCTGTCCGCCGCCATAGCTCGATTGCCGAGGTGCATCGCCACCCTTGCTCACTCGCACGGCGCAGTACTTGAACTCCGGGATCTTCGCGAATGGATCGAGCGCAGCGTTGGTCAGCGTGTTGATCGCCGCTTCGTAGTAGCAGAACGGCACGAACACGGCGCCCCGCGGCGTGCCGTCGTCGGCGCGCGCGTACAGGCTGACCCGCCCGCGGCGCGATTCGATGGTCACGACCTCGCCCGGCCGCACGCCGAGCGAAGCCAGGTCCAGCGGGTGCACGAGCGCCGTGGGGTCGGGCTCCAGCGCATCGAGGACGCTGGCCCGCCGTGTCATGCTGCCCGTGTGCCAGTGCTCCAGCTGACGGCCGGTGATCAGCACCGTCGGATAGTCGGCATCGGGCCGTTCGTCAGCCGGGATGATGTCGGCCGGCACGAAGCGCGCCTTGCCCCCCTCGCGCGGGAACTCGTCGGTGAACACCACCGGCTGACCGGGGTCACCCTCGTGCGGACACGGATAGGTGACCGCATGCTCGCGCTCCAGACGTTCCCACGTGATGCCGGCGATGCTGGGCATCGTGTGCCGCATCTCGTCGAACACTTCGCTGACGTGCTGGTAGTCCCAGGGCAGGCCGAGACGCTTGCCGATCTCCTGAATGATCCACAGATCCTGCCGGGCGTCCCCCGGGGGCGGCACGGCCTGGCGGCCCATCTGCACCAGGCGGTCGGTGTTGGTGAAGGTGCCCGTCTTTTCGGGGAAGGCGCCGGCGGGCAGGATCACATCGGCGAGGTAGGCCGTTTCGGTGAGGAAGATGTCTTGCACCACCAGGTGCTCGAGCGCGGCCAGCGACTCGCGTGCGTGGTGGGCGTCCGGGTCCGACATCGCGGGGTTCTCCCCCTGCACGTACATGCCGCGGATCTCGCCCTTCTTGATCGCGTGCATCACCTCGACCACCGTGAGGCCGACCTGGCTGTCGAGCGTGCCGGGCGCGAGTTGCCAGGCCTGCTCGAAGCGCGCGCGCACCTCGGGCCGGGTGACGTGCTGGTAATCGGGCAGCATCATCGGGATCAGCCCCGCGTCCGACGCGCCCTGGACGTTGTTCTGGCCGCGCAGCGGATGCAGCCCGGTACCCGGACGGCCGATCTGGCCGGTCATCAGCGCCAGCGCGATCAGGCAGCGCGCGTTGTCGGTGCCGTGCACGTGCTGGGAAACACCCATGCCCCACAGGATCATCGACGCCTTCGATCGTGCATACAGGCGCGCCACGTCCCTCAGCGTGTCGGCATCGATCCCGCAGATGGGGGCCATCGCCTCGGGGCTGTAGCCCTCGACGTTGCGTCGCAGCTCGTCGTACCCGATGGTGCGGCTGGCGATGAACTTCTCGTCGACCAGGCCTTCGGTGACGATGACATGCATCAACGCGTTGAGCATCGCCACGTCGGTGTCAGCCTTGAACTGCAGGAAGCGGTGCGCGACGCGCGCCAGATCGGAGCGGCGCGGGTCCATCACGATCAGCTTGGTGCCCGCACGCGCGGCGTTCTTGATCCAGCTGGCCGCCACCGGATGGTTCACCGTCGGGTTGGCACCGATCAGGATCACCACCTCGGCGCGGGTGACGTCCATCACCGGGTTGCTGACGGCGCCGGATCCGATGCCCTCGAGCAGCGCCACCACCGACGAGGCATGACACAGACGCGTGCAGTGGTCGACGTTGTTGCTGCCGAAGCCGGTGCGCACCAGCTTCTGGAACAGGTAGGCCTCCTCGTTGCTGCCCTTGGCCGAGCCGAAGCCCGCCAGCGCCTTGCGGCCATGGGTGTCGCGAATCTTGCGCAACGTGCCGCCTGCGAAGTCGAGCGCTTCCTCCCAGGAGGCCTCGCGGAAGACATCCATCACCCGCGTCGGATCCATCACGAAGTCGCCCGTCTTGGGCGGCGCATCATGGCGGCGGATCAGCGGTCTCGTGAGGCGCTGTGGATGGTGGGCGTAGTCGAAGCCGTAGCGGCCCTTGACGCACAGACGGCCGTGGTTGGCCGGGCCGTCGCGCCCCTCCACGTACAGGATCCTGTCGTCCTTGACGTGATAGGTCAGCTGGCAGCCGACGCCGCAGTACGGGCACACCGAAGGCACCGAGCGGTCGGGAACGGTCAGCGCGGCGTCGCGCGCGGGCATCAGCGCACCGGTCGGGCACGCCTGGACGCACTCGCCGCAAGCCACGCATGTCGACGCACCCATCGGGTCGTCCATGTCGAAGACGATCTTGGCCTGGTCGCCGCGGAAGGCCAGCCCGATCACGTCGTTGACCTGCTCGTCGCGGCAGGCGCGCAGGCAGCGTGTGCACTGGATGCAGGCATCGAGGTTGACCGCAATGGCCGGGTGCGAACCGTCCCGCACGGGCTGTGCGCGTGCGGTGAAGCGCGGCTTGCCGACGCCGAGCTTGGCCGACCACTCATCGACTTCGTTGTGGAGCGTGTAGTCCGCCTCGGGCATGTCCGACTGCAGCAGCTCGAGCACCAGTTTCTGCGACCGGATAGCACGCTCGCTGTCGGTGCGCACCGTCATGCCCGGCTGAGGCGCGCGACAGCATGAAGGGGCCAGCGTGCGCTCGCCGTCGATCTCGACGACGCAGGCGCGGCAATTGCCGACTGCGTCGAGCCCGGGCTTGTAGCACAGGTGCGGGATCTCGATGCCCTCACGCTTGGCGACTTCGATGATCGGCTCGCCGGGAACGGCCGACACGTCGCGACCGTCGAGCTTGAATGTGATCGTCTCGCGTGCGGTCATTTCAGTTCCTGCGGGAAGTACTTGATCACGCAATCGATCGGGTTCGGGGCCGCCTGGCCAAGGCCGCAGATCGAGGCGTCGCGCATCACCGCGGACAGGTCGTCGAGCAAGGGAAGATCCCAGCGGTCCTTCTCGATCAGTGCCGACGCCTTGGCGGTGCCGTTGCGGCACGGTGTGCACTGGCCGCACGACTCGTGGTGGAAGAAACGCATCAGATTGCGGGCTGCGTCGACGGCACGGTCCTTGTCAGACAGCACGATGACCGCTGCCGAACCGATGAAGCAGCCATAGGGCTGCAGGGTGTCGAAGTCCAGAGGAATGTCACCCATCGTCGCGGGCAGGATGCCGCCCGATGCGCCACCGGGCAGGTAGGCGTACAGGCGGTGCCCGTCCTGCATGCCACCGCAGTACTCGTCGATCAGCTCGCGAATCGTGATACCGGCCGGGGCAAGCTTGACCCCCGGATTCTTGACGCGGCCTGACACCGAGAAGGACCGCAGGCCACTGCGGCCGTGCCGGCCTTGCGCGGCGAACCAGGCGCTGCCGCGCTCGAGGATTTCGCGCACCCAGTACAGGGTCTCGAAGTTGTGTTCGAGCGTCGGGCGGCCGAACAGCCCGACCTGCGCCACATAGGGCGGGCGCAAGCGCGGCATGCCGCGCTTGCCCTCGATCGACTCGATCATCGCGGACTCTTCGCCGCAGATGTAGGCTCCTGCACCTCGGCGCAGGCAGATCTCGGGCATGCCTGGGAATGGCGGCTGCTCGCGCAGCTTGGCCAGCTCCGACTCGAGCATCGCGCGGCAACCGTGGTACTCATCGCGCAGGTAGATGTAGATCTTGCCGATGCCCACCGCCCAGGCCGCGATCAGCATGCCCTCGAGGAAGCGGTGCGGATCGCGCTCGAGGTAGACGCGGTCCTTGAATGTGCCGGGCTCGCCTTCGTCGATGTTGACCGCCATCAGTCGTGGGGCCGGTTCGTTGCGCACGATGCGCCACTTGCGTCCCGCCGGAAAACCCGCACCCCCAAGGCCGCGCAGGCCCGAGTCCTCCAGCGCCTTGATCACCTGATCGACCTCGATCTCGCCGGCGATGCAGGTCTTCAGCAGGGCATAGCCGCCCTCCTCCTTGTAGCCCTGCAAATCGACGAACCCCTCGGGCTCGTGGCGGCTGCGCCCTGCGTCCACGGCGGACTTCACCGCCTCGGTTGTCGCGCACGCGATGGGATGCTGGGCCACCGCCACCGCCGGCGCCTGCTCGCAACGGCCGACGCACGGCGCGGCAATCACTCGCACCTCGGTCCCGAGGATCGCGGGCAGACGTTCGAGCAGGTCGCGCGCGCCGGCCAGCTCGCAAGACAGGCCATCGCACACGCGCACCGTCAGGCGCGGGGGTGCCACTTCGCCCTCTTTGACGATGTCGAAGTGATGATAGAAGGTCGCGACCTCGTAGACCTCCGTCTGCGCCATATCCATTTCGCGCGCCAGCGCGGCGAGGTGGCGCGCGCTGAGGTGACCGAACTTGTCCTGCAACTTGTGCAGGTGCTCGATCAGCATGTCGCGGGCACGCGCGGCGGATCCCAGCGCCTGCCGCACGTCGGCCAGCGCCGCGGGGTCGACGACGCGCCCCTTGGGGGTGGCGCGCTTGCGCTGGCGTTCCTCGACAAGGATCGGGATGGTTCTGGCGTTCATCGTGTTCCTCGTGCGACGACCGCCGCTCAGATGGCGCCTTCGGCGCGCAGTGCCGCCACATCACCCGCCGAGAACCCAAGCTCCGCCAGGACGGCCTCGGTGTGCTCTCCAAGCAATGGCGAGCGCGTGACCTCGGTCGGGCTGTCAGACAGCTTGATCGGATTGCCCACGGTCAGGTACTTGCCGCGCGTCGGGTGGTCGACCTCGACCACGGTACCGGTAGCGCGAAGCGAAGGCTCGTTGGCAATCTCGCGCATCGACAGGATCGGCCCGCAGGGGATGTCGAGCTTGTTCAGGATGTCCATCGCCTCGAACTTGTCCTTGGTCATCGTCCACTGTTCGATGCGACGGAAGACCGGCTTCAAGTGCAGCAGGCGCGCCTGCGGCGTGGCGAAGGCCTCGTCGTCGACCCATCCCTCCTCGCCAATCACCTTGCAGATGGCGGGCCACACGGCGGCCTGGGTGATGAAGTAGATGTAGGCGTTGGGATCGGTCTCCCAGCCCTTGCACTTCAGGATCGCGCCGGGCTGGCCGCCGCCCGATGCGTTGCCGGCTCGCGGCACCGCGCCGCCGAACTGGCTGTCCGGATACTGTGGGTATTC
>Ga0224510_10002618_pt1 | contig 10664 bp, 14 predicted proteins | sample SF_May12_sed_USG_FD_170161 | JGI IMG/M metagenome (GOLD analysis project Ga0224510, IMG submission 170161) | Sediment microbial communities from San Francisco Bay, California, United States - SF_May12_sed_USGS_4_1 | ecosystem: Environmental > Aquatic > Marine > Sediment | place: USA: California... | reverse complement strand
CGGGGCTGATCAACACCGAGATGTTCCAGGAAGTGGTGGGCCACGACCAGGGCCGCTACGACCGCTTCGCCGAGTCGACCCCGTTCCGGCGCACCGCCGAGGCCAAGGAAATCGCCTACCTGGCCCTGTATCTTGCGTCTGACGAGTCGAGCTTCTCCAGCGGCTCGGAATTCGTGGCCGACGGCGGCGTCACCGCCATCTGACCGGGGTGTACCGGCGGCTCGTTCTGGCCCGCCGACCGTCGTGCGCTTGATCGACGGTCTCGTTCGCCAAGGCCTGGTCGAGCGCGGGGAGTCGCATGGCCTCGGCCACCAGGTCGAGGTCGCCCGAGCAGCCCTCGGTGAGCACCAGGTACAGCAGCCGCATGACCGTGCCCACCTCGCCCGCTGGTCGAGCCCGGCCCGGCCCACGGCGCGCTTGGGCCCGGCTGATGCGCTGGGCCATCGTGGTCTCGGACACCAGGTAGGCCTGGGCGATCTGAGGTCGGCGGCCAACGGTCCCGGACAACGGCCCGTCAGCCGCCGGGCGGACACCGACCGATCATGGCCACGAACCGCTCGATGGCCCGGAGTGACTCCCGCCGGACGTGGGCGTCCTCATAGCCGATCACCGACAGGCCCCAGAGGAACACATCGAGCAGGCGTTGCACGTGGATCCCATCGGCCGCCTGCAGCTCGCCCCTGGCGATGGCCCGTTGCACCATCTCCCGGCGGAACGTCACCGCCGCCTCCGGCTGGTGGGCCACGTGCAGCCGAGGCCGCTGCTGGTCGATCTGGGCCCGCACCGACAGCAGGGCGATGGCCGGCCGCTGGGCGAGGATGACGTCGGCGGCGGCGAACGTCCGCCGCAGCTCGCCCACCAGGGTGGTCTCGCCGGCGACGGCCTGGCGGTAGTGGGCGTAGGCCAGGCCCACCGCGTGGTGGTAGGCCGCCCCGTACAGCTCGTCCTTTGTGGTGAAGTGGTGAAACAGCGTGGTGGGGGTGACGTGCGCCAGGCGGGCCAGGTCGCGGGTGCTCACCCCGTCGAACCCGTGCTCGGCGAAGGCGTCGAGGGCAACCTCGAGCAGCAGGCGGCGGGTCTCGTCGCTGTCGTGGTTCCGGGGGCGACCGGCCCGCCGCCGGCCGCCCCCGTCGGGCGGAGGAGAACCCGGCACGGCGAGCGGTGCCGGCCCCTCAGCCATCAGTGGTGGTTGAGCCCGGCCAGCACCCGGGCCCCCGGGGTGCCTGATGCCTCGGCGTGGCGGGTCCCGGCCGGCACCTCGCAGCACTGGCCGGCGGCGATCGTCTGCGCCCCGTGGTCGTAGTGGACGATGAACTCGCCGGTGAGCACGAACAGGCGGGCCGAGAAGTCGTGGGTGTGCATCTCGCCCGGCGCGGTGCAGGGCTCGTAGTTGGTGATGCGGATCTCGTCGTCGAAGCCGTCGCGCCGCAGACCGTCCCGGAACTCGGCTTCGGTGAGCACGGGGCTCGCCCCGTCGAGGCGAGCTAGCAGCCGCTCCAGCATCTGCTCGATCCGATCGAGCCGGTCGCCGGCCGCGGCCACGCCGGTCGGGACCGGGGCCGCCTGCTCCTCGTCGCGCAGGGACCCGTAGCAGTCGGCCAGCATGCGCACGCTGTCCCGCTCCTCGGAGATGAACCGACCCAGCAGCTCCCCGGTGGCGATGTCGATCGTGGTGTCGCCGAAGTAGCCGGCCCACCGGTCGGGCACCGAGGGATCGGTTCGCTGGCCGAGGCCGAGCTTCTCGAACTTCTCACGGTCGGTCAGATCGGTGGCCGCCCCGATGGCGGCCTTGCCCGCTGTCTCGGGGGCCTCGGTGATCGTCACCTCGAACCCGAGCTCGCAGATCCGCTTCTGGAAGGCTTTGGTGTGCTCACCTTCCCGCAGGGCGATGGTGGTGATGACCCTGCGGACGTCGGCCCGGGGCGTGGCCTGAGCCCAGGCCGCAAGGTACACCTCGGCGTTGCACTCGGCGTTGGCGATCCGGCGGAGGAGGGGCAGGTAGGTCGGCTCAGAGCTCATCCCGACAATATAGATCACTCGATACATTTTGGCCACCGGGTCGCCCGATGGCTGGGCCCGGTACCGCCCGCTCAGCCCGGGCGCGGCTCCACCCAGAGTGATGCGGCGCTGGCCACGAGCCCGCCCTCGGCGTCGACGATGTTGGCCGCCGCCATCCGCTTGCGCCCCTGCCAGCCGCTCCCCTCGCCGTCGAAGCCGACGATGGCGTACTCGGCTCCCGCCGTGACGGGCCGGTAGACCTCGGCCTCAACCCGGCCGGCCCGGTGGCACGAACAGATCTTCGTGGCCCACCTGTTCGGGCACCCCGACGACTGCCGGCCCACGGCCGAGCTGGCCCGACTCCCGTTGAGCAACTGACGGCGGGTCGGCCGAGCCCGCCGGCGCCGGCTACGAGCGGGGCACGTTGATCCAGGCCACGTCCTTGTCGACCCGGGGCTCGCCGGGAAGGCCGAGCACCTGCTCGCCCAGGATGTTGCGCATGATCTCGCTGGTGCCGCCCTCGATCGAGTTGGCCCGCACCCGCAGGAACCCGTGCCCGATCGACGTCTCGGTGCCGTTCACCGACAGGTTCTCGGGCCGGCGGAACGTGTAGTCGTACCCCACCATCCCGGCCGCCCCCTGGAACGTGACCGCCGTCTCCAGGATCTGCTGGTTGAGGATGGCCAGGGCCAGCTTGGCCACCGACCCCTCGGGCCCCGGGTTGCCGGCCCGCCGCGCCGCCCCCGCCCGGAGGTTGGTGAGCCGCAGTACCTCGGCCCGGATCCACAACCTCATCATCTCGTCCCGCCGGGATCCCGAGCGCTCCTCCTCGGGCAGCCGGTTCCACACGTTGACCAGGGCCGAGATCGTGCCCGAACCCCGCTTGGGTGCACCGCCGGAACCAATCGACACCCGCTCGTTCATCAGCGTGGTGAGCGACACCCGCCAACCCTCGCCCTCGGCCCCGATACGGTTGGCGTCGGGGATGCGGGCGTCGGTGAGGTACACCTCGTTGAACTCGGCCTCGCCCGTGATCTGTCGCAGCGGGCGCACCTCCACCCCGGGCGAGTGCATGTCCACCGCGAAGTAGGTGAGGCCTTTGTGCTTCGGCACGTCGGGGTTGGTGCGGGTGACCAGCATCCCCCAGTGACCGAGGTGGGCCAGGGTGTTCCACACCTTCTGGCCGTTGACGATCCACTCGTCGCCGTCGCGCACGGCCCGGGTGGCCAGGCCGGCGAAGTCGCTGCCGGCCCCCGGCTCGCTGAACAGCTGGCACCACCGCTCCTCGCCGGTGAACATCGGGCGCAGGAACCGCGTCTTTTGCTCCTCGTTCCCGTGGGTGTGGATGGTGGGCGCCGCCAGGTTCATGAAGAACATGGCCGGATCGGTGGGGGCGGCACCGGCCGCCCGCAGCCGCTCCTCCACCACCCGCTGGAGCTGGGGGCGCACCCCGAGCCCACCGTGGCCCTTCTCGTAGTCGACCCAGGCCAGGCCGGCGTCGAACTGGTGGCCCCGGAACTCCTCCACCGACTCCGAGCGCGGATCGTGGCTGGCCAGGAGCGAGGCCAGGGCCTCCTCCACCAGCTTGGCCTGGGGATCGGCGGAGACAGCGGTGTCGGTCATGCCATACATTGTCTCGGAGGAGACCCCGCCCCGCCAACCCCTGTGGACAGGGCTTACACCGGGCGGATCCGCACCGGACGGCCCGCCGTGAGCCGCTCCAGGTCGGCCGGGTCTGAGGTCAGGATTTCGTCGCCGGCGTGGGCCAGCAGTGCCACGTGGGCGTCGACCACGTCGGCCGTGCCCGCCCGGGCCAGCAACGGCCCGATGGCCCGGGCCGCCTCCCAGTCCAGCGGGGCCTCCGCCACTCCCTGCAACACCCGGGCCAGCGGCACCTGCCGGGCCGGGTCACGAAGCACCTGGGCCACGGCCGCGCTGCTCGTGACAATGGGAATATTCTTCACCTTGGCCCGAGCCAGCCGGCGAACGACGCGGCGGTCCGCCCGTTCGACTGCGATCAATGCTCCAGCATCGAGCACGTACCGCATCATGCACTGCGCTTGTCGGCCTCGGACCATGCCGCCCGCTCCGCCCTGTCCTCTTCCTCTGCCTCTTCCTCTGCCTCGTCGAGCAGCTCCTGCCAGGTCCATCCCTGCTCGGCGATGATCTCGTCCAGCGCCAGACCGAGCATGTGGTTCCGCAGCCGTTGGCGGACGGCTTCGGCCAGCCAGGCCGACACCGACACGTCGTCTTCCTCCGCCGCCTCCCGCAGGGCCCGGCTCAGCTCGGGATCGAGCGACACGCTGAACTTCTCGACGGCCATGGCCTGATACTACCACGGTGCTACTGCCGCCCCGGCGGGAGAACGAGGGCTATTCCAGCCAGGCCAGGATCAGCGAGCGCAGCCGGTCCATGCCGGTGCCCTTCTCCGACGACACCCACAACACGTCGCCCGGCTCCAGCTGGCAGCCGGCGGCCACCTCCTTCACCCGCCGGGGCCGGTGCGACGGCTTCACCTTGTCGTGCTTGGTGGCCACCACCGTATGGGGGATCTCGTTGGCCCGCAGCCAGTCCAACATGTCCTGGTCGAGGGGGGTGGGGCCCACCGCCCCGTCCACCAGCACGATCACCATGGCCAGGCCCTCCCGCTCCAGCAGGTAGCCCTCGATCATGGCTTTCCAGCCGGCCCGCATGGTCTTCGACGCCTGGGCGAACCCGTAGCCGGGCAGGTCCACCAGGCTGCCCCCACCCTCGATCTCGAACAGGTTCAGCAGCCGGGTGCGGCCCGGCGTGTTCGACACGTGGGCCAACCCCTTGCGCCGCCCCAGGGCGTTCACCAGCGACGATTTCCCCACGTTCGAGCGCCCGACGATGGCCACCTCGGCCTCGCTCTCGGGCAGGCGCTCCCACCGGTCGGCCGATGTGACGAAGCTCAGCCCGAGGGGGGACGCCAACGCACCAGCTCCCGGTTGATGTCGGCCACCCCGGGCGCGCCGGCCAGGGCCATGGTGCGGGCCATGCCCTGGGCCAGGAACCCGAGCACGTGGTCGACCCCCCGCTCCCCCGCCGCCCCCAGGGCATAGAGGTAGGCCCGACCGATCATGCAGGCGTTGGCCCCCAGGGCCACGGCCTTCACGATGTCGGACCCCCGCCGGACGCCGCCGTCGCAGTAGATCTCGATCTGGCCCCCCACCTCCTGCGCCACCGGCTCGATCAGCTCGACCACCGGCGGGGCATCGTCGAGCTGGCGCCCGCCGTGGTTGGACAGGGCGATGGCCTGCACCCCGGCCGCCACCGCCAGCTTGGCGTCGGCCGGCGACTGGATCCCCTTCAGCACGAGGGGTCCGCTCCACACCGACTGCAGCCACTCCACGTCTCGCCACGACAGGGCGGCGTCGAACTGGGAATTCATGTACTCGCTGAGGGTCACGGCCGACGAGCCGTCGTCGGCCGGGTTGTTCGACGCCACGCTGGCGAACGTGATCGGCGGGTTACGCAGGAAGTCGAGCGTCCACGCCGGATGGAGAATGCCGTCGACGATCGTGCCCGGCCCGATCTTAGGGGGCAGGGTGTAGCCCCGGCGCACGTCGCGCTCCCGCCGGCCCAGCACCGCTGTGTCCACCGTGAGGATGATGGCCTCGTAACCGGCGGCCGCCGCCCGGTCAACCAGGTCTTTCACCAGGCCCCGGTCCTTCCAGGTGTAGACCTGGAACCATTTGGCCCCGCTCGACACCGCCGCCACCTCCTCGATGGAGCGGGTGCCCATGGTCGACAGGCCGTAGGGCAGGCCGGCCCGGTTGGCGGCCCGGGCCACCGCCAGCTCACCCTGGGGATCGGCGATGCGCGTGAACCCCGTGGGCGACAGGGCCAACGGCATCGCCGCCGGCCGCCCCAGGATGGTGGTCGAGGTGTCGACGGCGCTCACGTCCCGCAGCACCCGGGGGTTGAGCTCGAGGCGACCGAAGGCGCTGACGTTGCGGGCCAACGACCGCTCGTCCTCCGCTCCACCATCGATGTAGTCGAACACGCCCCGGGGCAGGCGGCGCCGGGCCATCCGCCGCAGATCGCCCACGCTGGCCGCCTTGGCGATCCGCCGCTGCACCGGATCGAGCTCCAGGGGCTTGAACTGCACCACCGATCGGACCGTCTCCACCACTCCCATACCCCCAGGGTAGGCGGTGGCGGGGTGGGACTACCTACGATGAGGACACATCCCGGCGGCCAGGGGACCGCCGCCAGCACCGCTCCCGCCACCTGCCAGGTGTTCGGGCTCCAGCCCCGCACCGACCAGTACGCGGTGGCCGCCACCATCACCAACACCAACGGCGTGGCCTCGACCTACCGCCTGACCTACGAGCTGTTCGGCCCCGACGGCGCGTCGCTCGGCACCGACTTCAGCGTCGTGTCCGCCGTCGCTCCCCGCACCACCGTGCGGGACGACGCCATCGGCTACCTGAGCGACCCCGTGCCCTGGGACCAGGTCGCCTGCACGGTCATCGAGGTGCTCAGGATCGACGCCCTCTAGTTTCGGGTGTGTGCGCCCCCGCCAGCCGCTGCGCCGTCCTGCCCCGATCCCCGGTGGGGCCCAAACCCACCGGGCAACTCGCCCCCGAGCGGTGGGCCCATGTCACGCCCCCCCGACCTGGCGCACCACCTTGGAAGCGTCGACCACCGGAATCGTTCATCACAGGGCTCCCGGGCTCAGGCTTCCTCGTTCCACATCGGCAGGAGGCCGGCCCGTTCCAGGCGTTCCTCCGCTTTGGCCGTGGTCCGGTCGAGATCGATCCCGAGGGCGTCGGCCAGTCTCAGGTCCACGCCGAGGTCGGAGTCGGCCGACCCCACCCCGCCCGGCTCGTCGTCGTGCAGGATCCGGTGGGCCAGGCGGTCACTCAGAGCCACGCCGGCCGCCAGCTCGTCGCCGTCGTCGGGCCGGTGGTGGAACAGCACGGCCCGCACGATCTCGTCGGGCAGCCTCCAGTGGGCGGCCAGGGCCGCCCCCACCTCGGCGTGGTCGAGGTCGAGCAGAGACCGCTCGGCCGCCGTGATGTCGGTGTCCTCCTGCTGCAGGGCGTCGGGGATCAGCTGGGGCCGCAGCAGGCGGGCCAGCAGGAGCTTGCCGATGTCGTGCAGCAGCCCGGCCGTGACCAGGGCGGGCGGCGGTTTGAGGGGGCTCAGCATCCGCACCACGTCGGTGATGTGGGAGGTGGCCACGGCGTGGGCGTGCAGCCCGCCCTCGTAGATCCCGTAGCCGGGCAGGGCCTCGTTGATCTCTCTGGGCAGGGAGTTGGTCACGGCGATGGCCAGCACCCGGGCCCCGCCCAGGCGGACCACGGCCTGCTCCACGGTGGAGGCGGCCTCGATGGCGCCCACGAAGGCCGAGTTCGCTTCCCGCAACACCACGGCGGTCAACACCGGGTCGTTGCGCAGCGTGGCCGCCACCTTGTCGAGCCCGGCATCGGGGTCGCTCACCGTACGGGCCAGATCGAGCACCGCCTGGGGCAGCGGGCGCATGGATTCGGCCTGTTCCAGGATCCGGTGGTGCAGATCGAGGTTGGTTTCGTTCAGCATGGCAGGTCGAGGGTGGCCGACACGTCGGCCAGCATGGCTTCGATGTCGGACTCGGTCAGGGAGACCTCGGTGGTGCGGTCGGTGTGATCCATGGGAGTCAACCTCGTGTCGAAAGGGGGCGGGAAGCTAGAGGGGGCGGTAGCAGGTGGTCTTGGCCAGCTTGCAGGTCTGGTAGACCTGGGGGCCGCCCACCATGGTCTCGCCGGACCCGAGCAGCAGGTAGCCGTGGGGCTTGAGGACCTGGTCCTTCACCCGGGCCAGGATCTTGTGCTTGACCTCGGCCGGGAAGTAGACGAGCACGTTGCGGATGAGCACCAGGTCGCACCGGGGGATCGACGACCATGGCTCCAACAGGTTCAGCAGGCGGGCGTCGACCATCTCCCGCAGGTCGTTGCGGACGATCCAGTCCCGGCCCTGCTGCTGGAAGTACGTGCTCAGGTACTTGGCCGGCAGGCCCCGGTTCACCTCGAACTGGCTGTAGCGGCCCTCCTTGGTGCGCAAGACCATGGTGGGCGACAGGTCGGTGGCCACGATCTTCACCCGGCGCCGGGCTACGAGCTCGCCGAAATGCTCGCTGAGCACGATGGCCAGCGTGTAGGGCTCCTGCCCGCTCGAGCTGGCGGCGCACCAGATGGTGAGAGGATCCGACGGGCCGAGCTTCGACAGCAGCTCGGGGATGATGGTGGAGACGATGTCGTCGAACGGGTGCTGGTCCCGGAAGAACGACGTCTCGTTGGTGGTCATGGCGTCGATCACCTCAGCGGCCACGGCGTTGTTCCCGCCGCGGACCCGGGCGAGCACGGCGGTCACGTCTGGCAGGTCGTGCTGGCGGGCCACCTTGTCGAGCCTCGACTCGACGAGGTACTCCTGCCCCGGCGCGATCTGGATGGCCGTCTTCTGGGCCAGGAACGTGCGCAGGAACTCGAAGTCCGCGGCCGTAACCGACGATGTCCGGGTGTCGGTTGGGGGGGGCGTCATCGGTTGGACGCCTCCGACCGGACAGGACCCGCCAACCGGGCCAGGGCACCGGCGATCTCGGGGAGGGGGAGCGTCTCGGTGGCCAGGCCGGCCCGGTGCACCAACCCCGGCATGCCCCACACCACGCTGGTGGCCTCGTCCTGCACGATCACGTCGGCGCCCTCGTTCACGAGATCCTGGGCGCCGTTGAGACCGTCCTGGCCCATGCCGGTGAGCACCACGCCGAGCACGGCGTCGTGCCATACGGGGGCGGCCGACCGGAACAGCAGGTCGGCCGCCGGCCGGCAGGAGTTCACCGGGGCGGCGTCGTCGGTGGTGATCGTGATCTCCCGATCGGCGCGCTGCACCCGCATGTGGAGGCCGCCGGGGGCGATGTAGACCGTCCTGGGCTTCACCTTCATGCCGTTCTCGGCTTCCACCACCGTGAGCGGGCAGCTGCTGTTGAGCCACTCGGCCAGGATGGCGGAGAACATGGGAGGTATGTGCTGCACGATGAGGATGGGCAGCTCGAAGGACCGGTCGATCCCCGACAGCACCACCTCGAGGGCGCTGGGGCCGCCGGTGGACGACGCCAGCACCACGGCCTCCAGCGTCGTGCGGGCCTGGGGCCGAGCCGGGCGTCGGGGAGCGGCCGGAGCCTCCATCGCCGGGGCGGCCGGGGTGAACGGAGCCGCCGCGGCGGGAGCGGAGGAATAGGCGCGCCCCAGGGCCCGGATCTTCGGTACCAGCTCGGTGCGGAGCCGGGCAATGGCGTCGGTGTAGCCGTCGACCCCGGTCGGCTTGAGCTGGTAGTCGGTGGCCCCCCGGGCCAGGGCATCCATCACGGCCCGGCTGCCGGCCTTGGTGAAGGCGCTGAACATGATGATCGGGACGGCCCGGTCGAACTGGCGGATGTGGGACACGCAGTCCAGCCCGTCCATCACCGGCATCTCGACGTCCACCAACACCACGTCGGGCCTGACCTGGCGCACCAGCTCGTGGCCTTCCTGGCCGTTGCCGGCCTGGCCCACGATCTGGATGTCGGGATCGGTCTCCACCGCGGCGCTGATGATCTTGCGCACCGCCTTCGAGTCGTCGATGACGACCATACGGATCGGCTTCATGACAGCGAGTTTCCTCCCGGTTGTCTCTCGACTGGTTGTCATTGCTCGTCGTGCTCAGGTCTGCTCGCACCTCGGTCGCCCGGGCCACATCGAGCGCCACAAGAGAGTCGCCCTGCGGTTGGTGCACGCCGGTGGCTGGGTCCTGCAAGGCCTCGTGCACGGTGTCGGGGGGTCGCAGCGGAGGTCCTCGGTGTCGCGCATCCCACTTCCCCGTCCGGACCTGTCCAGGCCTCTTCCACGTCCATCCGTCGCATCCAGGATCACCGTCGGCCGCACGGCCCCCCCACTGAGGGAAACCGGTCACAACGAGATGCTCCCGGTGTCGCCGCAGGCGAACCCGGGGAACCCGAGGCAAGCGGCGACCCGTCGAGGTGCTGAGCGTTGCCGGGTCGCCTCAGTCCCAGCCAGAGGCTCCAGATCATCGACCGCCCCGTGCCCACGATGCGGGCGCCGGGGCCGGCCAGCCGGGCGGGGCCGCCCGGACGATCGACGCCGGCGGCGATCTCGAAGCGGGCCAGGATCTGCTTGAGCCGCCTGGCCAGGCGGTCTAGGCGCCTGGTTCGGGCTGGGCGGCGTCGCCGTTGGCCGTGATCTTGCGGATCTCGCCCGTGAGACGGTCGGTCAGGTGCCACCGATGGCGGCGGCGGGGAATCCGCCGGCGCTGGCCGTAGACGAAGTTCACCACGCCTCCGATCAGCAGCACCTGAACCGACATCCACAGCCAGGTGAGAGCGAGGAGGCTGGCGCCGATGGCAGCGGTGACGCCGTTGGCGTCGGCCGTGAGGGTCACGTACCAGCCGACACCGATCGTGAGCAGCCACCACATCACGGCCGCCGCCACCGCCCCCGGAAGATCGTCACGGAAGCGGCTGCGTTGGGCGGGGGCGAAGTGGTAGATGGTGGAGGCCCAACCGATCAGCACGGCCACCGCCACCACCGTCCGGGCCACCTCCTCGACCACGCCGTCGTCGATTTCGCTCCACACCCGCTGCTCCAACAGGATCAAGGGGGCCGAGA
>Ga0224510_10002617_pt1 | contig 10667 bp, 8 predicted proteins | sample SF_May12_sed_USG_FD_170161 | JGI IMG/M metagenome (GOLD analysis project Ga0224510, IMG submission 170161) | Sediment microbial communities from San Francisco Bay, California, United States - SF_May12_sed_USGS_4_1 | ecosystem: Environmental > Aquatic > Marine > Sediment | place: USA: California... | reverse complement strand
GTTCTGGACGTGATCCGGTGCGCCAATCGGTCGGCGACCTCCCGCTCGGGGAAGATCGTCTCGCGGACGCCGAAGGCCTCGAGCGCCCGGGCGGCTTCGGGACTCCCGACCTTCACGTAGATGTCCTTCACGCCAAGATCACGGAGCGCGAGCGTCGCCAGGATGCTCGTGGCGAGGTCCTCGCCGGTGGACACGATGGCCACGTCGGCACCTCTGGCCCCAACCTGGTCGAGGACGGCCCGATCTGTGGCGTCTCCGAGCACCGCCGCCGAGACTTCCGTCTTGAAGCGGTCCACGAGTTGCGCGTCGCGCTCGATGGCAATCACGTCATGGCCGGCCGCATACAGGGCGCGGGCGGCCCAGCCGCCGAAGTGCCCGAGTCCCACCACCACGAAGCGTTGCATGATACTCCCTGGAGCCGCCGGCTCAGCCGACGGTCACATCCTCGTACGCGTACCGGTAGGTCACGGCGGGGCCTCGCCGCGCTGCCATGGCCGCCGCGAGCGCGAGCGGACCCACGCGCCCTACGAACATAAGCGCGATCAGTACGATCCGTCCGGCTGACGTCAGTTCACCTGTCTTGTCCATCGAGAGCCCCACCGTCCCGAAGGCGCTGTGGACCTCGAAGACGATCCGCACGAAGTCCGCGCGGTCCTGCGAGGCGGCGACCGGCTCCACGAGCAGGAGCAGGAACGTCGCGAACGCCAGAATCGCGATCCCGGCCACGCCCAGCGCGGCGGCGCGTCCGACGGACTCTTCCCGGACCGTGCGCCCTCCGACGGAGACGTGCTGGTACCCGCGCAGTCGGGTCCAAAACCCGAGGAGAAGCAGGGCGGCGCTGGTGACCTTGAGTCCACCGGCGGTCGAGCCCGGTGCGCCCCCGATGATCATGAGGGCCACCGTCAGGGCCAGGCTGGGATTGGAGACCTGCCCGTAGTCGACCGTGTTGAACCCCGCGGTCCGCGGCGTCACGGCCATGAACACGGCGTTCACGAAGCGGGACCACGGCGCGAGGCCCTCCAGCGAATGCTGGCGCTCGAAAAAGAGAAACACGATCGTGGCTCCGACGAGCAGGACCGCCGTTGCGCTGAGTGCGAGACGTGACTGGGTCGAGAGTCGTCGGACCGACCGCCGGATCCAACGCTGGCGCACCTCGTCAAGTACGACGAAGCCGAGTCCCCCAAGCACGATCACGGTCCCGATCGTCAGGAGCACGGGTGTGCTCGTCCGCCAGCCGACGAGTGAGTCGCTGAACGTCGAGAACCCGGCATTGCAGAAGGCGGAGATGGCGTGGAACACCGACGGCCAAACAGCACCGGCGTCGCCCAATGGCGCCCGCCAGAGGAGCCAGAGTCCCACAGCCCCGGCCCCTTCGATGGCAAGCGTCAGGTAGAACACCGGCCGGAGCACGCTGCGGATGGCTCCCACCCGCACACCGTAGCCGGATCCGGTTGCCACCTCGACCTCGAGTGAGCCGCGGCCGCCCAACAACTGGATGATCATCGTGGCAAACGCCAGAATGCCCAGTCCGCCGGCTTGAATGAGCAGCAGGAGCCACGCCTGCCCCCACCCGGTGAAGTACGTCGCCGTATCCACCACGGTCAGGCCGGTCACGCAGACCGCTGAGGCGGCCGTGAAGAGTGCGTCGATGACGCCCAGGCGAGGGCCTGTATACAGGCCGGGCAGCAGCAGCAGACCGGCGGTGCCCGCGACCACCAGCCCGGCGAACGAGAGAACGAAGAGACGGATGCCGTGGACACGCCGTCGCAGCCCCTCGCGGCGGGCCAGGCGGGGCGCGCCAGCAGCCGGCGTACGCACGTCGGTCAGGCGAGCGTTCGGGCGATCACCGCGCCCGCGCGCGCGGCCTGCTCGACGGTGACGTCCAGGTGCGTCACGGCGCGCAGCCGCGTGGCGCCGAACGGCACCACCAGCACACCCGCCTCGGCGAGCTTGGCGATCGCCGTGTCCGCCGTGTCCCGTTGCAGATCGATCATGACGATGTTGGTCGCGGGCGGGCGGGCATCGAGGTGCGGGTGCTGCTGGAGCTCGGCGGCCAGGGCCTGGGCGGCCGCATGATCGTCGCCGAGCCGCGGCAGCACGTGGTCGAGCGCGTACAGACACGCCGCCGTCAGGACGCCGGACTGGCGCATGCCGCCCCCGAGCCGCTTCCGCAGCACCCGCGCCGCCCGCATCCGGTCACGTGATCCCGCGAGGCACGATCCCACCGGGCAGCCAAGTCCCTTGCTGAAACTCACCATGACGGTCGTGCCGATCCCCGCCACGGCGGCCGGCTCGACCCGGAGCGCCACCGCCGCGTTCCACAGCCGCGCGCCGTCGATGTGCATCGGCACGCCGCATCGGTCAGCCACCGCGCGCACACCGCGCATCGTTGCCACGGGCGTGACGGTCCCGCCGCCGGAGTTGTGGGTGTTCTCCACCGCGATCCCGCCCAGCCGGGGGACATGCGGCGACGCCGGCCGCAGGGCCCCCTCCACGAGTTCCCCCGTGAGGATCCCGTCCGGCGCACTCACCAGCCGCGGCTGGACTCCCCACAGCGCGCCGAGCGCGCCCATCTCGTAGTGCAAGAGGTGGGCCCCGGCTTCGAGCACCAACTCTTCCCCCCGCGCCACCGAAACCCCGATCCCGGTCTGGTTGGCCTGGGTGCCCGACGGGAAGAACAGCGCCGCCTCGTGCCCGAGCAGTTCGGCCACGCGCGCCTCGAGCCGGCCGGTCGTGGGGTCGCCGTCGAGCACGTCATCGCCAACCTCGGCCTCCGCCATGGCGCGCCGCATGGCATCGGAGGGTCGGGTCACGGTATCGCTGCGCAGATCGATGGGCATCGTCACCCCAGCACCGCCCGCTGCTCGCGCTGGCACCGTGCGAGATCATACGTCTCGGCGACTTCGCCCCCGGCCAGGAAGACCATCGCGGTCGCGTACACCCAGAGCACGAACAGCAGAAGGGCCAGCGCATTGGTGTTCGACAGCAGGCGGTCAAACGTCGCGAACTCGATCAGGTAGATGCCGTACAGACGCTTCGTCACCTCAAATCCCAGCGACGCGAACAGGGCCGCCACGAGGGCCGTGTCCCACCGCATCTTCCGGCTCGGGGCCACCACGTACACGACATAGAACAACACCGCAACCGCAAGGTAGGCGAGCAGTCCCGCCAGAAACCGCCCCGCCCAGGGCGCCCGCAGGACGAACACCGTGATGAGCGTATTGGCGATGATGAGGACGGCCGACATCACGCCCAAGGCGAGGTCCACGGCTTTGCCGGTGAGCCAGGACCGGGTCTCCTCCGTATCGAAGACCTCGTTGAGCGCGGCCCGGATCGAGCCGAACAACCGCCACGAGAACCACACGAAGAACGGGGCGCCGTAGGCGGTGAGCAGGGAGCGCGTGTCGACCAGACTCTCGAGGAACGTGCTCACCGCCGCGAACGGTGTCTCGGGACCGCTCGGTTCCGGGATGACCGAGGCGACGATCATGCGGCCGAGTTCCGGTAGATCGAGCCCGCCGATCATGTAGCCGAAGCCGGAGAGCGCCACGGCGAGCAGCGCCGGGACCCAGAGCAGGGCGTCGAAGGTGAGCCCGCTCGCCAGGAAGGGGATGTTGTCCTCGTATCCCCCGATGAACACCCGGCGTACGAACCCGAGCGGCGAAAACGCCCAGCCACGCAGCCGCGAGGCCGGAGCGACGGAGGGCAAGGCTAGTCGTCAGCCTCCACGTCGGCCGTTTCCCGTCGCTGGGAGCGTGCCTCGTCGAGACGGCGCTCCAACTCCTCCCGGGCCGTGCGAACGGCGGCCTTGCCGGCATCCACCGTGTCTTTGGCCTCCGTGCGACGCTCGTCAATCGAAGTCCGCGCGCGCTGCAGGCCGGCTTCCACGCTGGCCTTCGTGCGGGCATATCCCGACTCCACGGCCTCCTGGAGGTCGTCCAGACGGTCCTCCGCGGCCTCGCGCAGCCGCCGTCCCCGTCGGCGCAGCTCGTCGCGCGTCTCCTCGCCGCTCTGCGGCGCGAAGATCAACGCCAGCACCGCGCCGAATGCCGCCCCTGCCAGGAACGGGCCAACGCCGCCGCCTGACTTCTCGATCACCACGACCGGCTGCTCTTCATACCGTCGTGCCATTACAGCCTCCTCGGTCCGCCGCCCGGCAACAAGTTCCCTCAGCGGAATGTATCCGGGGACCGGAACACCGTCAAAAGGCGATCGCAAGACCGTCGTAGGCCGGCTCCACGCCGTCCGGCAGCCGCTCGGTGAGCGCCGCGTGGCCGTGCCGATGGGTAAGGTGCGTGAGCAACGTGCGTTCCGCACCGACGGCCCGCGCCACCGTCACGGCCTCATCGATCGACAGATGCGTCGGGTGGGGTCGGTCGAACAGCGCGTTCACGACCAGTACGCGCACCCCGCGCAGCCAATCGACGACCTCGTCCGGGACCGACTTCGCGTCCGTGACGTAACCGAACGGGCCAATCCGGTAGCCGAAAACCGCCAGATCCCCGTGGGGCACCGGGAGCGGAACCACCGGCAGACCCGCCACCACCGTCTCGGCAAAGGGCTCCAGCGGGGTCGCCACCAGCTGCGGCTTCGACGTCCCAGGCTGCGGTCGGATGCGATCATCGAAGATGTAGGGAAAGCGATCGCCCAACTCCCGGAGGGTGGCGGCGGATCCGTAGATGGGGAGGTTCTCGCGCCGCCGCGCCGTCAGCGCCCGGAGATCGTCGATCCCGTGGGTGTGGTCGGCATGCCCGTGCGTGTAGAGCACGGCATCAACACCCCCGATCCGTGCCGCGAGCAGTTGCAGTCGGATCTCCGGGGGCGTGTCGATGAGGATGCGGCGCCCGTCGTCGCCTTCCACGACCGAGGCCACCCGCATCCGACGATCGCGCGGATCGTTCGAGGTGCAGACGGCACAGTCACAGCCAATCACCGGCACGCCGAACGAGGTGCCGGTCCCGAGGATCACGACCCGCACGCCTAGACGACCTCGACCTTCAAGAGATTCGTGGTGCCGGGCACCTCGAACGGCACCCCGGCGGTCACCACGATCAGGTCGCCCGACCGTGCATACCCCTTGTCAATCAGCGTATCCCGCGCCACGTCCACCATCGCGCCGTAATCCGGCACGCGGCTGGCGAGCTCGGGCACGACCCCCCAGACCAGCGCGAGCTGACGGCAGGTCCCGGGCTCGGTGGAGAGCCCAAGGATGGGGCTTGCCGGTCGCAGTGCCGAGATCTTCCGCGCGGTGAACCCGCTCTTGGTGAACGACACGATCACGGGTACGCGGAGCATGTCCGCGGCCGACGCCGTCGCGGCGGCGATGGCGTCCTCCACCGTGACCGGCGCGCCGTCGCGGCGGTGACGGCGGCGGCGCTCCGGCTCCGACTCGTCGTACTTCGTCCGCTCGATTTCGTGGATGATGCGCGCCATCGCGTCGACCGCCGCCACCGGATGACGGCCCATCGCCGTCTCGGCGGAGAGCATGACGGCATCCGTCCCGTCGAGGATCGCGTTGGCGACGTCGGACGCCTCGGCACGGGTCGGCCGAGGGTTCTCGATCATGGACTCCAGCATCTGCGTCGCCGTGATCACCGGTCGGCCGGCGGCATTCGCCAGCCGGATGAGCCGCTTCTGGGCGAGCGGCACCTCCTCGTAGGGCAGCTCTACACCGAGATCGCCGCGCGCCACCATGACGGCATCCGCCGCCGCGATGATCTGGGGAGCCTGCGCCAGCGCGGTGGCCCGCTCGATCTTCGCCACGAGTGCGACGTGGTCTGGGACGAGATCGCGCACCTCAATCACGTCGGCGGGCTCGCTGACGAACGAGATGCCGATGTAGTCGGCCCCGTGGGCGACCGCGAGCGCGATGTCCTCGCGGTCCTTCGCGGTGACCACCGGGGTGCTGACCCGTATGCCAGGGAGGTTGATGCCCTTGTTGCCGCGCAGCAGTCCACCATGCACCACCCGCCCGACGACGCGGACCCCATCCGTCTCCCGCACCTCCACGGAGAGCAGTCCGTCGTCCAGGAGGATGCGGGCGCCCGGCGAGACATCACGGCCGAGCGCCTCGTAGGTCGTGGGAATCTCGTCCGCCGCCGCCACCGCTTCCGGCGCGAATACGACGTCGGACTCGGGCACCAGGTCACGCGGCGCACGCAGGGCACCGACCCGAATGCGGGGGCCCTGCAGATCGACCAACACCGCGATGTGTCGACCCTCTGCCTCGGCGACCGATCGCACACGATCCATCAACTGCGCGCGCTGCTCCGGCGTGCCGTGTGAGCTGTTGACCCGGATGACGTTTACCCCGAGCTCGAAGAACCGTCTGAGCATCTCGGGGTCCTGGGACGCCGGGCCGACCGTGGCGACGATCTTGGTGCGATGAAAGCGGGGGATCGGTGGCGTGGCCGGGGGTGAGGCCAGCCGCCCGGTGAGGATGGGCATCGTCAGAACTCCAGCTGCACGCCGAGGCGTACGAGGCGCGGCGGTCCGAAGGCAAAGAGCGGCTGCAGGAAGTCACGCGCCGCGCGGCGGTACAACGGGAGCAGCTCATCCCCCTCCAGGAGGCGATTGCCGTCGAGGTCCGCCTCCGGCCGGTACGCCGGCGATTCGTAGGGAATGGCGGCCGGCCCTGCGGCGTAGGCGTCCTGGGCGAGCGCCTCGATTTGCGGCTCCCCCGCCGCGGGCGATCCGGTATCGCGCCGTACGGCGACGATGTTGCGGTGATTGGTCACGTTCCGGACGTCCAGGTACGCGCGAGCGTGGACGCCGCCGAAGGTCACCCCCTTGGAGACCCGGATATCGAGGTTCCACTGGCTCGGCAGCCGACCGCCGTTCGGCGCGCCGAGGAGGGAGTCACCATCGGGGGTGGTGCGCGAGTACGGCAACCCACTGCCCCACTGCCCCACGGCCGAGGCCTGCACGTCGCGGAGCACCCGTGGCGCCGCCGGCATGGTCCGGGCCAGCAGCACGCCCACGAAGGCGTGCCGGCGGTCGAAATCGAGCGGGAAGGTGACGACCGCGGGGATGATCGTATCCCCCACCGGGGAAATCCGCAGCCGACGGTAGAAGTCGAGCGCGTTGGTGGCCGTCGCCTGTGCGTCCTGGAATACGTAGCTGATCCGGAACCCCAAGCCGTCGATGGCCTCCCGTTCGATGACGCCCTCGAGCCCCCGCACGGTCCCGTAATCGGCGTTGCCGAAGACGGCACTGTCGGGGTCGAGCCCCACCGGCACGGAGGCCACCAACCCGTCCAGCCGCTTGAGATACGCGCCGGCCCGTACGGCCGTCGTGCGGGAGGCGCGGATCCGCACCTGGAGTTCCGCTTGGGTGGCCGTTTCGAAGCCGAGCGCCGGATTCCCCCGACGGAACCGCCCCGTCCGGAGTGTGTCGTCGAACGCGGCGTCGGTGAGATACTGAAAGTCCGGTGGCTGCACGAACCGCCCGACACTCGCCACGACCGTGGCGCCGCCCAGCGCCATGGCCACCGAGAGACGCGGGCTCGCGGTCACTTTCGTCTCGCCGAGCGCCTCCGTCCCGCCGCCGCGCGCATCGAACGCGTCCCCCCGCAGACCGGCCGTGACGGTCACGTCCGACCACCGCTGCTGCAGCTCGGCGTAGGCGCCGGCCGAAAACGGGGAGAAGGCGGTGGTCCGGGCGGCAGGGGCACCTTCCATGACCGTTCGAAACGCCTCGAGCCGTGTGAACGTCTCCACCCGCTGCGCGACATACTCCGCCCCCACCCGCACATCCGTGGCCGCGCCGCGCCCCACGAACCCGTCCACCCGAATCCGCGCCTCCCGGTACCGGTTCCACGCAAGTTCACCACGGGTCGGCGCCGTGTAGAAGAACGCCGGGACACCCCACGGCGCGCTCGACGTCGGCATCGGATCGACGAATCCGGATACGGCGACCTCGGCCGCACTCGAGTCCCGGGCGCGAGCGAGGTCTCGGCCCGCGAAATCGAATCCCCCAAAGGAGAACGCCCCGAACCGGTAGGACGGATCGTCGAGCAGCACGCTGCGCACGGCCTCCTTCTCGAACAGCCCGACGCGAACGTCCACGATCCCCGCCCCCGAGACGTCCCCCGTCCCGCCGTACTGATAGTGGGCAAATCCGAGCCGCCCGGTGATCTCCTGCCCCGCCCGCTGGGCCGGATCGTACTTCACGACGGGATCGAACAGCTGGCGGCGCTCCGCCGACGAGACGTAGGACAGCCGCAGCACATGACGCGATCCGAAGGGGACCGTGAGCTTCGCAAACGCGTCGAACCGCTCGCCGGAGTTGTGGGGCAACATCCAGGGCCGCGCGGCGCGCGGATCCAGCGGATCCTCGGGCGGCGGCGCGTTGACCGGATCCGCATCGATCCGGGCAGCCGCGTCGAGCACCGCGAGGAACGTGGCTCCACCTAGCAGGGGCCCGCCGAGCAAGGCCACGACCCGATCGAGTCCATAGTCACCCCCGTCCCCCAGCGGGCGGTCCGTCTCGTAGGTGGCACCTCCTTCGAACCGGTCGGGGCCATCCCGCGTGACGGCACTCACCATGCCGGAAAGCGCCTGTCCGTACCGCGCGGAAAAGCCATTGGTAATCACCGTGGCTTCCTCGAGCGCCGCGGTGGGAATCCGCAGACCGAGTGCCCCGCCGGAGGCATCGAGTTGGTTCTTGATACCCAGGCCATCGAGGATGTAGAGCTCCTGCCCTACCCGTCCGCCCCGATAGGATCCGCCGACGACGCCGGGCTGGATGGCCACGGCCTCTGCGAGCGTGGACACCGGCAGGTCACGAAGCTCTTCCCTGGTAATCGTCCGTGCGGTGGCAGCCACCCGCGGATCGAGCACCGGGTCCGGTTGGGCCTCCACCACGATCCCCGGAAGCGCCACCGCCTCGGAGCGGAGCACCAGATCCACCACGGTCGTCTGTCCTCCGCGGACCTCCACCGTATCCTGGGTCGCCGGCGCGTACCCAACCGCCCGGGCCAGGATGCGGTATCGGCCGGGTCGCAGCACCCGTACCGCATAGCGTCCCCCGGAATCCGTCATGACCTGACGGTTCAGCGGGCTGATGGTCACCGTGGCCGCTGGAATACCGCGGCCGGAAGCCGCATCGCGCACGGTCCCTCGAACCGCACCATCCACCTGACCGGATGCCGCTTCGACCATCGTCGCAAGCAGCGCCACGACCACGAACAGTGAACATGTGGGTGCGCGTTTTCCACAATACACACGGCGTGTGGAGAAAGCGGTCATCCGCCCTCCGTGGAGGGTCTTGCCGGCCAGTCGACGGACGGCACCCGCGTGGAATCCGTGTGGATTCGTGTGTTCAGCCGTGCGGCACCGCCGCATGCCCGAACCGGCGTTCCACGTAGTCATCGAGGATCTCGATGAACTCCTGCACGATCGTGTCACCACGGAGCGTCCGGAGCAACTCGCCATCCATGTAGACCGGAGCCTTGGGTTCCTCGAACGTTCCGGGAAGCGAGATGCCGATATCAGCATGCTTCGACTCTCCCGGACCGTTCACGACGCAGCCCATCACCGCCACCCTCAGGGTCTCGACGCCGGGGTGGCTGGCCCGCCAGACGGGCATCTGCTGCTGCAGGTACTGCTGGATCTCCTCGGCCATCTCCTGGAAGAACGTGCTGGTCGTCCGCCCGCAGCCGGGGCACGCCGTGACCTGGGGATTGAAGCTGCGGAGATCCATGGTCTGCAGCACCTGCTGGGCCACCCGGACTTCCTCCGTGCGATCTCCGCCGGGGCGGGGGGTCAGCGAGACCCGGATCGTGTCGCCGATCCCCTCGGCGAGCAGAATCGCGAGGCCGGCGCTGCTGGCGATGATGCCCTTGGACCCCATCCCCGCCTCGGTCAACCCCAGGTGCAGGGGGTAGTCGGACCGGGCCGCGAGCAGGCGGTAGACGTCTACGAGATCCAGGACCCGCGAGATCTTGGCCGAGAGGATGATGCGGTCGTGGGACAATCCAATGGTCTCCGCCAACTCGGCCGATCGCATCGCGCTCTCGACCATGGCGTCGAGCATCACGTCGCGGGCGTTCCGCGGGTGAGCAAGTCGGCCGTTCGCATCCATCCTGTCCGTCAGCAGCTGTCGGTCGAGCGACCCCCAATTGACGCCGATGCGGATTGGCTTCTCGTGCGTTTTTGCGACCTCCACGATCGTGCGGAAGTTCTCGTCCCGGCGCTTGGCGCCCACGTTGCCCGGATTGATCCGATACTTGCCCAGGGCACGGGCGCAGTCCGGGAACTGTGGGAGCAACTGGTGACCGTTGTAATGGAAGTCGCCGATGAGCGGGGCCGTGACGCCGCGGTCCGCGAGCCGCGCGGCGATCTCCGGCACGGCGGCGGCGGCGGCCTCGTTGTTGACGGTGATGCGAACCAGTTCGCTTCCCGCCTCGGCAAGCGCCTGGACCTGCTCGACCGTGCGCGCGACATCGGCGGTATCCGTGTTGGTCATCGACTGCACGACGACGGGATGCCGCGATCCTACGGCAACGTCCCCTACGCGGGCGGTGATCGTCGGTCGGCGTTGGATGGTCATGCGCGGGAATATACCGTGCGCGAAATGCGGTGGGCGGGCGTGCGAGACGCCCGCCCACGGGGGCTCAGCAGGGGTGGACCCAGTCGATCGGGAACGTCCCGCCGCAATTGCTGCAC
>Ga0224510_10002616_pt1 | contig 10669 bp, 2 predicted proteins | sample SF_May12_sed_USG_FD_170161 | JGI IMG/M metagenome (GOLD analysis project Ga0224510, IMG submission 170161) | Sediment microbial communities from San Francisco Bay, California, United States - SF_May12_sed_USGS_4_1 | ecosystem: Environmental > Aquatic > Marine > Sediment | place: USA: California... | reverse complement strand
CGAATCGATCCCGATGGAACAGCTTGCTGTCGGTGATACGGTGGAAATCGCCGGCTTGGGCATGACAGGAACGTTACTGGAAACTCCACAAGGGAAGAAACGTGTCCGCGTCAAAGTCGGCGAAGGGGAGATCCTCGCCACCGTCTCAAATCTCGTTGGGATCGTCAGTGAATCTCACTTGGGGCAGTCCCAACCAACTGCCGTGACAGCACCCTCTCACCGTAGTATGACAAGTAATGCACTAGGGTTGGATGAACAGACGGTCGTGGATGTGCGAGGTCAAGCTGTGGACGAGGCTCTGGATCAGGTTGTGGCGGCGTTGGATCGAGCGACGCTCGATGGTGCGCCGTTCCTTCGTGTCATTCACGGTCACGGAACCGGCCGGCTCAAGTCTGCTTTGCGAGACTATTTGAAATCATCGCCCTATGTGGCCGCGTTTCGCCCTGGTGATCGAGCAGAGGGAGGCGATGGAGTGACAGTGGCGAAACTTCGATAGGCGACGGGGCTGCAGAAAAGTACAATACTGCTTGCTTTGTGAGTGCTGTCAAAACTGAAACCCCATACGTATCTCTTTAGATTCACCCCTGTATCGTTTTAGATTCACCCCCTTGTCTTCCTCAGTACTGAGTGCTCTTCCCTGTTAGGCCTTTCTGACCGCAGCGCAACTGCATAAGACTCTTGCCGGAGTCGAGACTTGCCATGGCACTAAGCTTGCTTTGTTTCACGCCGTACACGTAGGAACACTTGCAAGACATCTACTGATAGGTATACAAGGGCGGGTTCACATGATGGCAAGACATTCCATTTTGGAGATCAAGAGTAAAGAAAAGCCAAAGACATCCTTAGTGACGATCTGATGCGAAGGGGGAACCCATGAATCGACAGCCTAGTTTGAAATTCACGATCGGACTTGTGCTCCTTGGATTTATCGGGGTTGAGGTGTCTGCAAGTGCACAAACTCCTACGCCGTTTCAGATGGTGGGCCATATCCAGAGCTTCGTCTTGGACCCGACAATCGGAACTGCGTGCCCTGCGTCGAATATTGGTGCGAGAATGACGGTGAATGGAATCGAAGTAATCATCCCCTGCCACTCGGTGATCCTACTTCCGGCTGCATACAAAACACCGTTGCAATTGTTCGACGAGGCGAAGGGAATTTCTAAAGATCAGGGCCAGTCCGGATTAGCTTTGCAAGATACAATGCATCCGTCGGCAGCCTTTGAGGTTTCTATCGATGGGAATATCGTCTGTACTCCGGGCTGTGTGTATATTGCAGGTCAAGTCCACATTGCGCAGCAGTCGCTTAATGCTGGGGCCGGATTTATTAAGGCCATTGATTCAGCGACCGGGGAGATGCGCATTGGTGCGGATCCGACCGCGCCAATTACAGGAACCGATGCGCGTATTCATATCAATGATCCTGAAGTTGACTTTGGTGGGGGAAAGAAAACTGGTCGATACGGCCTATCCAATAAGCAACAGTTTCCGGCTTCTCTCCCGAACACAAACCCTCATTCACGCTATCCGGATGATCGATTTCAGGTCGATCAAGACAATCCAACGATCCATGCCCTTACGGGTTACCCGATGTGTCTCCCTCGGCCTATAGCCGGCGGCGATCCTGACTGTCCGTTAACCAATCGAACCAACGCGAAGGACGGCACGGGCAAGTTACAAAAAGTCTTTGTGATGACGGGGCCTAGTATACCTGGAACTCCTGGCCTTCCTGAGATCAAAGTGTGTAACCCTGCCTGCGATCCTACGAGGCAAGCGCCCATGATGGTCGGTGATTACATCATCTACCAGGGGACCATGGCGAGTTATCCTGACCAGACCGATCCCACAAAAAGCATTGCGTACATTTCTGCCCATACAATCGAGGTAAACCTCGGTATCTATACTGAACGTGGGAAAGATCCGGCCTATGTTTCCGTGGAGCCCATTCTTATTGGCACCAAGGGAGACGAGGCCATCTGCGAGGGGGGACCCGCAGAATGCCAAGATCGGATCAAGGTCGAAGGGTTTACTACTGATCCGACGAGGTCTGTCAATATCTATGCGGTCGATATCACGCCAAACGGGGCGGGAGGCTTTACCTCGTCGTTACGACTGATCGCCCCTGGGGCAACCAAGCCAGCACCATTTGGTCGGTTTCGATTCACCGCTGATAAGAATGCCGGAGTGCTTTTCGATAGAACTGGAGCATTGCGAGGAGCGACGCGAGAACTAATTGCCCGAATAGAATCGAACGCTGGGATTCTTCCAGGGGAATCAAAACCTCTCAATGATCTTCCGCTTTTTGCGAATGGTCTTCAGGCTGGTCAGTACCAAGCCCCAATCGGGGAGTACATCTATCCTGAGCCTCACGACATGGGTGGATCATTACCCCCACTGAATTTTCAATGTTTATCCTTTTTGGCGCGGGGGTGGGATCTCGATGGGCTCATACTCAAAAGGTTGGATCCCTGGCCGGGATTTAATGATACCCAGTCGGATGCAAGGTTTTTCTCTTGTTCCTTGTGAGAAACGTCGTGTCAAGTACCGTAACGGAAACTCAATTCTGAACATGAAATTAGTTGGGTGAAGAACTGACAAAGGGAAGGAATAGATGGCCATGAACAGGCAGAATGATTTGATGCCCATCTCGCAGCATTCTCAATTCACAGAGGCCACCATGCGATGTGGACTGATCTCCGTCTTCCTATTCCTGGTGGGTACGCTCTGGGGCTGTGCCACTCCGCAGCACCTTCCAATGAAACAGGCGTATGAACTTGAGAAACCGGTCTGTGAACGAATCGTCACCGCCGATGTCGTGGCTCTGGACCAGGTGTACTTCTACAACCGATTTGGGTCGTTTAATCCCGCCGGGATCATGTATGCCCTCAGACGAGATGTGGTCACGAGTGGTGACGGTCAAGCAGGAGAACCGGACGTTCTCAATGGAGATTTAGATAACCATTCAGATGATGAGGGGGAGCCTATCCCTCTGCAGCCGAGCGCAGCGGATCTTAATCTTGCTGGTAATGTGAAGCTCCGATCCGACAAACGACCACGACCGCTCGTGTTACGTGCCAATGAAGGTGACTGTCTGCACGTGACCTTCACCAATCTCTTAGCTCCTACTGTAGGTGGGCAGGAAATACTCAATGACCCAGAGCTCCGCCTGACTCATCCCGAAGCAGTGTTGAAGAAGGGTGGCGAAGGTAGGGGGCTGATGGACGGTGATGAGCCAGCGACCCGTCATGCTTCGATGCATGTGAATGGACTGAGCCTTGTGGATAGTATCGAGTCGCAGGGTGCGAATGTCGGGAGAAACGGCTGGAAGGGGACGGACGGAAAATGTTCTATCAATCGCTCTGATTTTGGGAAGGATCTCTGTGCCCTTGCCGCTCCAGGCGAGACCAGGACGTACACGTGGTATGCCAAGAAGGAAGGGACCTTCTTTTTCTACTCCATGGGGGCACCGGCTGGTGGTGAAGGCGATGGTGGGCAGCTTGGCTTGGGACTGTTTGGCGCCGTCAATGTCCAGCCCAAGGGTGCCAAGTGGTATCGCTCGCAGGTAACGAAGAGCGATCTCGAAAAGACGATCGCGAAGCACACCAAATACGGGCAGCCCATCATCAATTATGAGGCTGTTGATGAGCTTTCCTACAAAGATGTTGTTGCGGGTGGTGAACCGCGTAAGGTGTATCCGGTTTTGAACATGCTGAGACATGTGGGCACACTGCACGTGGTCGAAGAAGACAAAGAAGGCAACCTGATTTGTCAAACAGGTACCCTGGTGAATAGAAGAGATGAGTTGCCATGGGATGGAAAGAAGGAGAGCGACCCGGTCTGTCTCGTGCCGACTTATCAAAGGTATGCGCCCCAGCTTAAAGATAGTGGTCCTGTATGTCATGTCGGCGAATCGGTGAAGGACGAGCATGACATTGTATTCTGCGATGTGCCGGTTTATGAAATCGTGCACTCAGATTTGAATGCGGTGATCGATATCGATCGCGAAACTAATTGCGACCAACAGGGGGAAGGAAACGCCTGTGGCAAGCCTTATCGAGAATTTACGGTCATCTTTCATGATGAAGTCACCGCGGTTCAGGCCTTTAAGGACTTAGACAATGAAGATTCACCACTAGGTTCGCTCAGAGATGGTATGGGAATTAACTATGGCGCTTCCGGGGTCGGGCCGATGGTGGTAGCCAATAGAAAGCAGATTGGGCCAGCGCGGGATTGCGTTGAGTGTAAACTCGAAGAGTTCTTTCTGACGTCCTGGGTCAACGGCGATCCGGCGATGATCGTCGGCTATCGGCGTGATAAAGAAGGAAGTCTGATACCTGAGTGCCGGAAGAACGCAGCCGGAAAAGATCAGGAATGCAGGGAACATGGTCCTGAGCATCTAACCGGTGCTGTTGTGAGGCCGGATGGAACTATCTTTAAGCGTCTTATTGATGGAACCGTCGAGAAAATTCTTCCGAATGGAACTCGCATGAGGGCGTTGCCAAAGGAGATTCCAGAGACATTCCCTTATCTCTACAAGAAAGATGCTAAATATCCAGACGATCCATCAGGTGTCCACCATTCCTATTTGGGGGATCCGATCCGTTTTCGCAACATGCATGCCGGCCCGAAGGAAACACATGTCTTTCACTTACATGCGCACCAGTGGGTAGAGGACAAGCACGACGCAGCATCACACTATCTGGATTCGCAAACGATCTCGCCGGGCTCAACCTTTAGTTATGAGGTTCATTACGGCGGATCAGGAAATCGAAATTTCGCGCCCGGCGATTCCATTTTCCATTGCCATCTCTATCCCCACTTTGCGCAGGGGATGTGGGAGCTCTGGCGAACTCACGATGTCTTTGAGAATGGCGGAGAAGATCGCCGGTTGCTCGATTATGAAATTGGGGAAGGCACACCGACGCCCGCCATTGTCCCACTCCCTCGTACCGCCATGCCGCCCATGCCGACAAATGAATTTCGAGGATATCCATTTTACATGGCTGGGAAAATCGGTCATCGGCCGCCGCAACCTCCATGGGACTTAGATGGTAAACATGACCCGGACACATTGCGGCGACACGTTATTGCAGCGGGAACGACGGTTGACGGGATCAATGCTGAGGAGCCTGATCAGATTATTGCGGATGCCAAGAAAGGAGCGGCTTCGATTCCAAGCAGGGGGACTAAGGGTGGGAAACCGTTACTGTATGAAGACGGTAAGCATCTGTCTGATTACACAGCCCGTCGAGTGTATCGAGAAAATCAGGATCCTGCGTTCTTTGGGTTAGCCCGACAATTGGCAACTGCAAAGATCAAGGTCTACGAGGAGGAAGGGACTGACAAGGAAAAGACTGCGATGCAATTTCACGCAGGAAAGCTGGCTCTTAGTAGGCATGGGAAAGCCCTGGGACCACGTGACTTGGGATGGACTCATACGCCATACAGCTGGGAAGCGCCCGGCTATCCCAGTTGTGACGCGAGTGGCAACTGCGACGACTCGGCTGGAACTCGTGTGCTGTTCAGAGTCAGCGGGGCTGGGAAGCAGGAGGGACAAGCTCCACAACTGGGTGTGCCTGGTGCACCATATGCCAATCCCTGTCCAAAGCAGTATGTGGATGAAAACGGACGAGTTCATGATGTACAGACGCGGTCGTATCGCGCTGCCTATATTCAAATGGATATGGTGGTGAATAAAGCCGGGTGGCACGACCCGCAGGCTCGGTTCCCTGTCTTAGAGGAGGACGTGAAAGCGACATTGGATGGAACACGTCCCACGGAGCCGTTGTTCTTCCGGGCACAGTCTGGGGAATGCGTGGAGTTCTCTGCTACGAATTTAATCCCCAGCAACTTGAATCTGGATGATTTCCAGGTCTATTCACCGACTGATGTGATCGGGCAACATATTCATCTCGTGAAGTTTGATGTGACCTCGTCGGATGGGTCTGGCAACGGTTGGAACTATGAAGATGGCACGTTGGCGGCTGATGAGGTGCGCGAGAGGATCGTTGCCTATAACCGTCACCTCATTGAGACGACGGACACAATGAAAGCTCCAAAACTGCTGGAACCTAAGACCCATCCTCTCTTCCTAAGAGGAGGAGCGCTGTTTGATCCTGCAGGGAAAGATAAGCGGGGAATCTGTCCAACGGCCCCTGTGGTTCGCGATCCTGGTGAGTCCAATGAGGCTTGGATCAGACGTTGGGAAGTGTGGAGCCGGAACGCAACGAAGGAACATCCCTGGTGTGGAGCCCAAACAACCATCCAACGCTGGTGGGCTGATCCCGTTCTCAACGGCAAACCGGGCGATAAGGGCGTAAAGGATCGAACGCTACGCACGGTCTTTACCCATGATCACTTCGGACCCAGTTCGCATCAACACCATGGGTTCTATGCGGCCTTAGTGGTGGAACCGAGTAACTCCAAATGGACCTTCCTGGATGGACGGGATATGGGGGGCACAGACGAAGCTGGTAAACCTGCTCATGTGAATGGACGACATGATGGTGGGCCTACAGCGTATGCCGCCAATATCATTGTCCGTGAAGGGGGGAAAGCTTGTTTAAATAGCGAGAGGGTCGAATGCAGCAAGGAACTCGAGAATAAGGGCAGTATCGACCGTCTTAGGACGGGGAGAGAGTTCAATCTTGCCTTTGCCGACTTTGCCATCGTGTACACGTCCGACCTGAAGGAGAATGAGCCGGATGGTAATAGACTACGGCCGGTGAATCCTCCGAGTCATAACGAAGGGGGACTGCTGAATCCCGTGATCCCGAGTCGAATTCCTTTGCCGGAAGGGATCTCGACAAAAGATCCAGGGACCCAACTTATTAACTATCGAAACGAGCCGATTCCACTTCGTATCGGTGAGTGGAGAGAGTTTCAGTCAAAGGACAAGGTGCCAAGTCCCTGGTCTTGTCTCCCCGCGAAGAGCGATAACGGAAAGAAATCCTGCTTCATTCAGAAAGAAGTGGAGTCTCAGGTCGTTCCAGTGGATGCGAAGCTGAATGGCTCCTGGGCTTGTACGGTAATCTCGAACCCCAATCCCACTGACCAGCCTACTCAAAAGCGCTGTGTGAGGGATGCGGGTGACATGGCCCATGTCTTTAGCTCGCAGGTTCATGCCTATCAAGATCGGAAAGGCATTTGGTCATTGAAGAACGACATGTCGGCGCATGATGAGTCGAGGAGGGACACATCAATCTTTACGGAGTCGCTGTCGAATACCGCCTATAATGGGAAGTTGATCGGGCGTCAACATGGCGACCCGGCGACGCCGTTATTGCAGGCATACGACGGTGATCGGGTTCAGATCCGCCTCATTCAAGGGGCCCAAGAGGAGCAGCATGTCTTTACCATGCATGGGGCACGGTGGCTTGCTCAGCCAGATTCTAAAAATAGCGGGTGGGTGAATGCGCAACATATCGGTATCTCCGAGCACTTTGAATTTAACGATCGGATGCTCGGGTTATCCTCTCTGCCTAGCGGATCGCTGGGGCATGGCATTGAAGCAATTCCGTGTAAAAACCTCGATGGAAAGCCATGTCGAACCGATCTCCTGTTCGCATCATCGGCGATCGATAATCTCTGGGATGGCCAATGGGGATTGATGCGGATTTATCCTGCCGAAGAATTGAATCTTGGCCATATCCTGGCACGATTGCCGGGCAATACGGATAAGAATCCGTTTGCCGATGCTCTTCGAGGCCCTGAGCTAGATGAACGCCTTGACTCGGAAACTGTTGAGCCTACGTCGATAAAGGAGAAGAAGCGGTTTGTCCGTGATCCGATCGAAGCGTTGTGCAAAGACCCAGCGCGAAAGGACCCTCCTCAGCGCTTCTCGATTGAGGCTTGGATGGCGAAGGATTTGGTGGGAGAAAGGGGCGTGGTGTACAACAAGTCCTTCGGCATCACCGATCCCGACGCAATTCTATTCGTGAAGCAAAGTAACGTGTCGGCTATTCGGAATGGGACACGAAAACCTGAGCCTCTCATTCTCCGAGCTCGGGCAGGGGATTGTATCGAAGTGACCCTCACGAACAAGCTTCCTGAGAAAATGCCGGATGATCCAAGGAATAACGTGAACTGGTCGAAAGCCTGGTCCTATAACATGCTTCCGCCGATTGTCGAGGGGTTCAACTTCAACCAACTTCGCTCCTCCAATCGAGTTGGGCTGCATGCAGGTCTTGTCGATCAAAATGTAAGACGGGACGATGGGGCCCATATCGGGTTCAACCACGATTCGACTGTTGGACCGGGCGAGCCATCAAAGACATACCTGTGGTATGCGGGCGATCTGACAGGACGGAAGGGTGGGATTCGAGAGCGACCGATCGAATTTGGTGTGATCCCGCTGACGGATCAAGCCGACGTGATTAAACATCCGGCACATGGAGCGATCGGTGCGTTGGTGATTGAGCCACAGTGTTCAGAATTCACGATGGAGAAGGTTAAGGATGGAGATGTGTACACAGATTCTGATGCCGTTGCAACGGTGACATGGTGGGATCCGGTTCGAGAAACTTCTCGGGACGGAAAGCTAGGTATGACACCCTGGTGCCCAGATAGACCAAAGGAAGGTATCAGGAAATCGATCAGCAAAGGGATCGACACTGTCCTCACACCTTCTTCGTTGTTCACGACCAATGAGGAGCATTTGAGCGGTGTCCATCGATTCAAAGAGTTTGTGTTGCTCTACCAGGATGCTCTGGCTTTACAGCAATATGGGCAGCCGCTAGCAAATCTCAGGAATGGAGATGACTCTGAGGATTCCGGACAAAAGGCATTCAACTATCGCACTGAACCGATTTGGGCCCGGCTAGGGGCAAGTGCTGCTGATGAACCGGATGTCATGAGCGAGTATGACTGGTCGAATGTGTTGAGTTCGCGTGTGCCGCATGCAGGTTGTCTGTTGGCGCCATGTGATCCTGAAACACCAATTTTTGAGGTCGATGCCGGTGAACCAGTCCGATTCCGCGTCGTGCATCCTGGCGGACATCCGCGTCAACATGCGCTGGCGATCTTCGGGCATAACTGGTCAGATAGTCCATGGGCGCACCGTTCTAGCGTGATGGGCTGGAATGAGGACAGTCCGACCAGGTTCGGGACAACCAATGGAATCGGGCCTGCCCGTCACTTAAACATATTGACGAGGGGTGGTGGCGACTGTGCTGTGCCAGGTGACTATTTGTATCGTACACAGGAAGGATTTATGTTTGGCGGTGGATTGTGGGGAATTCTCCGAGTGAATAAGCCTGAGGACCCGTGGATTGGTCTGCATCCACTGAATCTCCTTAAGCAGGATGATAAGGCTTGTAAAGTCGCATTACCAAAAGATGATGGCGATTAGCGCATGTGCGGGAAAAGAGACTGACGTGCGGATATCGCAGATATCGAAGATAGAGAATTTGCAGGTAGCCTGGATCTTGGTCGGTGGAATTCTATTGGCGAACCAGGTTTGTGCTGAACAATTGTTGGCGCAGCCAAAGGTGGCGCCGTCTCGCGACGCAGTCGTTACGGGTGGGACAACGCTGGGGCAGGCCCAACAGTTTGAGCATGAGGGGATACGAGTTGAGTTTTCCCTGCAATCGGTCGAGCAACGTCAGGATCGGCAGGATGCTCAGGTGGGGCAGCCGGTCTTGGCGCAGTTCTCTCTGCGTGACAGTCGAACCGGTCAGCCGGTCTCATTGGGACGGCCGAAGGCCTGGATGAATGCCCGCTTGTCGGAGACGGTTGCTGCTGAGCGTTCATGCACCGATAAAATCCGCAGTCTGGCCAGCGGACAACTGGGAAGTCGCCCTGACGTGGATCTGAATAGTTATGCCATTGCCACGCTCAATCATGACAAGACGATCACCTTCATCAATCCCCATGTGGCATTTAGTCCCACCAAACTCGAGCACATTATCTCCTTGCCGGGACTCGGAACTGACTGGTTCTTAACCCGAGACGGGCGAACCCTCTATGTGACGCTTCCGGATGAAGGCTCCATCGCCGTCATTGACACTATGACACATCGACTCATACAGACCATTTCAACCGGTGCCGGTTCGCGGCCGACTCGGCTGGCACTTCAGCCGGATGGACGTTCCGTATGGGTCGGGCTGGATGGCACGGCGCAGGTGCTGGCGATCGACCCGGAAACTCACACGATTGCCAAAACAATTTCAGTGGAGCAAGGCCCGCACACTCTGGCTTTCAGCGATGACAGTATGTATCTTTCTGTCACGAATGGGATCTCCAATACGGTATCAGTGATCGACCTCCGCACAGCTACGGTTATCGGCACTATCCCAGTGGGGAAGACCCCTGTGGCACTGGCCTATGGTTCTGCGGCAAAACGCTTTTATGTCGGTTCGATAAATGGAACCACGGTTGAGGTCATTGATCCAGCCACTTCCAAGATGACGGCTACCATCTCAACTCAGCCGGGAGTGGTCGCGTTGCGATTTGAGCCCACCGGTCGATTTGCAGTGTCCGTGAATCAACTCAACAGCACGATCACCGTCATCGATAGCGCGACGAATGCTGCCATTGGTTCAATCTCAGTCGTGAAGGATCCCGATCAAGTGACCTTTACTCAGCGCTATGCCTATGTTCGCGGGATCGAATCTGAAAAATTCTCCCTGATCGATCTGGCGGATCTTCGCAGAGGGAAACCGGCGCCGGTCGA
>Ga0224510_10002615_pt1 | contig 10671 bp, 7 predicted proteins | sample SF_May12_sed_USG_FD_170161 | JGI IMG/M metagenome (GOLD analysis project Ga0224510, IMG submission 170161) | Sediment microbial communities from San Francisco Bay, California, United States - SF_May12_sed_USGS_4_1 | ecosystem: Environmental > Aquatic > Marine > Sediment | place: USA: California... | reverse complement strand
CGGCGGTCAGGACCTCGTCAACCCGTACCGCCAGGTTCACAGCCGTGGGGCGAGCGTTGCGAACCTCGTCGACGAGCCGGGCGAACGCCTCCGGGTCGGTCGTCGGATCGGCCTCGCCCATGGCCAGCACCACGCCGTAGCCGCCGGCGACCCCGATGGCCGGTGCGCCTCGCACCACCAGTCGTTTTATGGCGTCGACGAGCTGGGCCACGGTGGTGGCCCGAAACACGGTCAGCTCATGGGGCAGTTTGGTCTGGTCGATCAGGTCGATCGCGTCGTCGTTCCAGCTGATGGTCTGCATTGTCAATCGTCTCCCTCGCGAGCTACACGACCCGGTCGCTGCCGCCATCGATCGGAATCTGGGCGCCGGTGGTCGCGGCGAACGCCGGGCCACACAGCGAGACGACCGCCCGGGCCACGGTGATCGAGGTGACCTCCGTTCGGAGTAGATTCCGTCGCTTGTAGTCCTCCGGTGTCATCCCGTAGCTCTCGGCCCGCTGGGCCACCAGCTCGTCCGACCACAAGCCGGTGTCGAACACGGCGTCCGGGTGGACGACGTTCACCCGAATGCCGTCCTCGGCCCATTCGAGCGCCGCGACGCGAGCTAGCTGGGTCAGCGCCGCCTTCGACGCCGAGTAGGCCGCGGCACCCCGCCCGGGGGCGGCCACGTTCTTCGATCCGACGACCACCACCCGCCCGTCGACCGGCGAAAGCTGCAGGAGCGGATGGACCTTGCTGAACAGCGTGACCACGGAATCCACGTTGACGGCCTGGGTGCGGCTCCAGGTTTCGCCGTCGAGCGCGTCGATGGGGAGCGAGGCGGCGAAAACCCCGGCACAGACGACGACGATGTCCACACCTCCGAAGGAACTCACGGCGGCGTCGAGAGCGCCGTCAACAGCCGCTTCGTCGGTCACGTCGACCTGCAGCCCGAGCCATCCCGACCGATCGAAGGTTGCGGCGGTCTCGTCGGACAGATCGAGCCCAACGACGGCCGCTCCCTGAGCGATCAGTTCCGCGGCGCAGGCCCGCCCGATTCCGGACGCGGCGCCGGTGACCACGGCGACCTGCCCGGCCAGCGGCGGTGGTGCACCCTGCCGGCGGAGCTTCGCCTGTTCGAGGTCCCAGTACTCACAGTCGAAGAGGTCGGCGGCGTCGAGTGCGACATAGCCGCCCAGGTCGTCCTCGACGGTGGTGACCACGTCGATGGTGTGGTGGTAGATGTCGGCCACGATGTCGGATTCGGTCCGTGTCCGACCGATGGTGATGAGGCCGAGGACGTCGTCGAGCACGACTCGCGGCGCGGGGTCGAGCATGGTCAGGTCGCCCCGCCCGGCCTCACGGGCCCGCTCCTGGTTGTCGTCGAAGTACCGCCGATAGTCGGCCACGTATGCGGCGACGTCGCGGCCGACCTGCGGCAGCCGTTTGGTTCGCAGCACATGATCAGGGGTCAGCGGTCCCCGCTGCGAGAGGTCGGCCCAATCGTCACGGGCCAACAGAGCGGCAACATCATCGCCTCGATGGCTGGTGGCGATCATTGGACGGTCGGCGGCGGCCGAGACGTCGGTTCTGATCCGGCAGAGGTCGAGTCGATCGATTGCAGGAACGGCCGGCGGAGGGGCGCCCGTCGGCGGCGTGTGCTGCTCCCGGAGCCACGACTCGCACTGCTCGATCAGATCGACGTGGCGAGCCAGCGCCTGCTCGGTGTCGGCACCGAAGGTGAACAGCCCGTGGTTGAGCAGCACCATGCCGACGGTGTGGCCACCGGCCTGCTCCGGCCACAGCTCCCGCACCTTGCGGGCGAGATCGAACCCGGGCATCACATAAGGGATGACGACCACGTCGTCGCCGTAGATCTCCCGGCAGTTGGCCTCACCGTCGGCGGTGTTGGTCATGGCCACGATCGCATCGGCGTGGGAATGCTGGACAGCCGGGAACGGCAGGTAGGCGTGGAGGAGCGCCTCCACCGATGGCTGGGGGGCGGCCGGATCGAGTTTGGACGCCGCCAGCTCCCGGGTCATGTCGGGATCGGAGAGCTGGTCGAGGTCGAGGAGTTCGTGGAGGCGGCTGAGCCGGAGCGGGGCGAAGCCGGCGGGCTCGATCGTGGCCAGATCCCAGCCGGAGCCCTTCACGTACAGGGCGTCGACGGTCCGTCCGGTGATGTCGTCCCACCGGTGTTTGACCGATGTGTTGCCGCCGCCGTGCAACACGAACGACGGTTCCCGGCCGAGGAGCCGCGAGCCGTGGCAGCATGCGTGGACCGGATCGGTGAGGTCGAGCGGGCCCGGATCGAGATCGGTCCAGCCAGTTGAGAGGGTTCGGGGTTTCAGCACGGACAATCCTTCAGATGTTTGTTCTACCAGCCCGCCGTGGCCATCACCCCGGCGTCGACGACGAGGTCGGCACCGGTCACGGCGGCTGACTGGTCGGACAGGAAAAACCAGCAGACACGCGCCACCTCGGCGGCGGCGACGAGGCGGCCCAACGGGGCGGTCCTCCGCCACCGTTCGACGCCGTCGGGCCAGTCGGCTTCGAGACCGGCTCGGTGGCACAGGCCCGGCGAGATCGAGTTGACCCGCACACCGGCAGGACCCAGTTCGGCGGCTGCCGACTTCACGTAGGAGATCAGTGCCGCCTTCGATGCGCCGTAGTGACCGTGGGCCGGGGCCGGGCGATGGCCCTCGATCGAGGCGATGTGGACGATCGAACCGCTCACCTGGCCTGCGTTCGCCATCGAGGCCGCCACGGCCTGGGTGAGATGGTGGGCACCGGTGAGGTTCACCGCGATCATCGTGTTCCAGTCTGTGTCGCTCAGCTCATCGAGCCGGCCAAGATCCTGCACGGCGGAGGTGTTGACCAGACCGGCGATCGACCCGACCTCCTCGGCCACCCGGTCGATGGCCGCGAACACGGCGGTTCGGTCGGTGATGTCGACCACGAACTCGGGCACCGACCCCATGGGGTCCGGCGACGGGCGATGGACGAGGCCCGCGACCTTGGCCGACCGGGCCAGGCAGTCGGCCACCACGGCCCGACCGATGCCCCCGGCCGCACCGGCCACGACGATCACCCCGTCGGGGTCAGCCACCCTGGTGGACCTCCACGTGCTCGACCGCCAGCGGGGTGTTGCCGAGGATCAGATCAGCGGCCTTCTCGGCGATCATCATCGTGGGGGCGTAGATGTTCCCGTTGGTGATCTCCGGCATGACCGAGGCGTCGACCACAAACAGGTTCGAGGTGTTGTGAACCGCCATCGTGGCCGGATCGACCACCGCCAGATCGTCAGTGCCCATCCGGGCGGTGCACGACGGATGCAGCGCCGTCTCGGCGTCGCGGGCCACCCAGTCCATGATCTCCTGATCGGTCTCGACCGACGGTCCGGGCGAGATCTCCCCGCCGTTGTAGGGGTCGAACGCCGCCTGGTTGAGGATGTCGCGGGTCACCCGAACCGCTTCGATCCACTCCCGCCGGTCCTGTTCGGTCGACAGGTAGTTGAACAGGATCGCCGGCTTGTCCGTCGGGTCGGTGGATCGGATCTTCACGGTCCCTTTCGAGTCCGAGTACATCGGACCGACGTGAACCTGATAGCCGTGACCATCGGTCGGGGCGGTGCCGTCGTAGCGTATGGCGATGGGAAGGAAGTGGAACATGAGGTTCGGGTAGGTCTCGGTCGGATTGCTGCGGACGAAGGCGCCTGCCTCGAAGTGGTTGGTGGCCGCCGGGCCGCGTCGGGCCAACCACTGAAGCCCGATCCACGGCTTCCGCCAGTTGGCCAGGTGCGGCTGCATCGACACCGGTTCGGTGCAGGCGAACTGGATGTAGACCTCCAGGTGATCCTTCAGGTTCTCGCCGACGCCGGGTAGCGACGCCACGGTGTCGACCCCGACCGACCGAAGATGCTCCGGATCGCCCACCCCCGACAGTTGCAGCAGCTGGGGCGTGTTGAACGCACCGCCGCAGGAGATCACGTTGGCGGCCTTCACTGAATGTTTACGCCGCCGGTGTCGGTAGGTGACGCCGACGGCCCGGTTGCCGTCGAAGTCGATCCTGGTGGTCAGGGCGCGGGTGACGACGTCGAGGTTGGGGCGGTCCATGACCGGGTGGAGATAGGCGCGGGCCGCGCTCAACCTCCGGCCCCGGTACACGTTCTTGTCGAAGGCGGCGAACCCCTCCTGGCGGTAGCCGTTCACGTCGGTGGTGCGGCTGAACCCGGCCTGGGGCCCGGCGTCGAGCCAGGCCTGGAACAAGGGCGAGGCGGCCGGGCCCCGTTCCAGGATCAGCGGTCCGTCGCCGCCGCGCCACTCGTCGGCCCCGGCGAGGCAGGTCTCCATGCGTTTGAAGTAGGGCAGGCAGTGGGCGTAGCTCCAATTCTCGAGGCCGGGCATGGCCGCCCATTTCTGGTAGTCCATCGGGTTCCCCCGCTGGAAGATCATGCCGTTGATGCTGCTCGATCCGCCGAGCACCTTGCCCCGGGCGTGATAGACCCGTCGACCACCCATGAACGGCTCGGGCTCGGTCTCGTATTTCCAGTCGTAGAACCGGCTGCCGATCGGGTACGTGAGCGCGGCGGGCATGTGGATGAAGACGTCCCACCGGTAGTCGGGGCGACCCGCCTCCAGCACGAGGACTCGGTTGGACGGGTCGGCGCTCAGGCGGTTGGCGATCGCCGAGCCCGCAGATCCCCCGCCGACGACGACGAAGTCGTAGTGGCGGTTCTCAACCGATCCGGGATCGTCGTGTCCCTGCGCCATGTGACCTCCCTGACATGCACCGAACCGTCGACCGTGGGCGGCCGCGGATTTGGCCAGCCTACGCTAGCCGGACTCGGCCACCACGACCCGGAGGCGGCGCGGGCCGTGTACGCCCTCGACCCGGTTGAGTTCGATGTCGCTGGTCGCCGACGGCCCGCTGATCCACGTCAGTGGACGGCGGGGATCCAGCCTGCCGAGCGCATCGGGCACCCGGGCCACCACTTGATCGGCTGTCACCACCACGACATGCAGATCCGGAAGCAGGGTGAGGGCCCGTCGGCCCTGGCCCGCCCCGGCATCGAGCACGATGGTGCCGGTCTCGGCCACTGCGACGGCACAGGTGGTGACCACCCCGTCGGCCGCATCGAGCTCGTCGACCGTGAGCGGTCCCGTGTCGTCGAGCCGGACCAGGCCCGATTCGGAATCGGTCGAGCCCGCCAACCACTCGTCGGGAAAGCCATCGGGTACCACGACCCGCACCGCTTCTTCAGCCGAGAGGAAGGCGGTGACGGCGGTGTGCACATCGGTGATCGCACACTGGGTGACCTCGGCTTTGTAGTCGACCAGTCGGTCGATGAGCACCTCGAGCAGTGTCTCGGGATCGGGCTGGGGGTGCGCGCCGGCCTGCCGGTAGTCCCGGCGGACGGGCGCCGGTTCGAAGCCGGCGGTGGCGGCCCGTACCCGATCGAGAATGGCCTGCCGGGATGTCCGGGTGGCGGGAACAAATGGTGTGTCAACAAGTTGCCGGTCAGGCATCGCCACCTCCGTCCCGTTGCGCCGTCCACCAGTCGCGGAACGATTGATCGGGCGGCGCCGGTAGATCACGGGTGGCGGTCCAGCCGTTGAACGGGGGTGGGAGGTTCCGAAAAGAGCCCCGGCGGGCCAGGAAACGGCCGAGCCGCATCAACCGGAGCAGCCTCGTCCAACGCTGCGGACGGGACATCGCCCAGGCCGCCGATCGGAACACCGCGCGCTCCCGGGCGTCGCCGCTGTCGGGATCGGCGGCAACCTTGGCCCGTAGGCTCACCAGCATGGTCGGGATGTCGATCGCAACCGGGCAGACCTCGTAGCACGCGCCGCACAGCGTCGACGCGAAGGGCAGCGACGGATTGTCGGCCACTCCGGTGAGCTGCGGCGACAGCACGGCACCGATCGGGCCGGGGTAGATCGAGCCGTAGGCGTGGCCTCCGGTTCGCTCGTAGACCGGGCACACGTTGAGGCAGGCGGAGCAGCGGATGCAGCGCAGCGCCGGGCGACCTTCGGGGTCGGCCAGGATCGTGGAGCGGCCGTTGTCGAGGAGCACGAGGTGGAACTCCTCCGGCCCGTCGCCCTGGGTCACGCCCGTCCACATGGTGGTGTAGGGGTTCATCCGTTCGCCGGTGCTGGACCGGGGCAGGAGCTGCAGGTAGACCTCGAGGTCCCGCCAGGTGGGGATGAGTTTCTCGATGCCCATGACCGTGACGAGCACCCTCGGCAGGGTGAGACACATGCGGCCGTTGCCCTCCGATTCGACGACCATCACGGTCCCGGTTTCGGCCACCCCGAAATTGGCGCCCGAGATGGCCATGTCGGTGGTCAGGAACCGGTTGCGGAGGTGGATCCGTGCCGCTTCGGCCAGGGCCGGGGGGTCGTCGGTGAGGCCGTCGGGGGCGGGCACGCCGACGTTGCCCATCTCCCGGCGAAAGATGTCACGGATCTCGGAGCGGTTGCGGTGGATGGCCGGAACCAGGATGTGGCTGGGCATGTCGTCACCCAGTTGCACGATCAGCTCGGCCAGATCGGTTTCCCAGGCCGAGATGCCGGCCTCGGCCAGGGCCTCGTTGAGTCCGATCTCCTGGGTGGCCATCGACTTCACCTTGACCACGTCGCGGGCCTCGGCCCGTCGGGCGATCTCGATCACGATCCGGTTGGCCTCATCGGCGTCGGCCGCCCAATGTACGACGCCGCCCCGGGCGGCGACTTCGGTCTCCAGCCGTTCGAGATGATCGCCGAGGTCGGCCATCGTCGCGTCCTTGATCGCCGCCCCGGCCGCCCGCAGTTCGGCCCAGTCGTCGAGTTCGGCGACAACCGACCCACGCTTTTCGCGGATGATGGTGGTGGCGTTGCCGATGTTTCGTCGGAGCTGAGGGTCGGCCAGCGCGACCCGCGCCGCCCGCGGGAAGTAGTCGCCGTGGAGGTGACCCGTGTTGGTCGCCCGGGGCCACTGGGTTATCTCCGCTTTGCCGGCCGGCTGGTCGGTCGTGCTCACGGCGCCTCCGTAGCGGCCAGTACCTCAGCCAAATGGACGGTGGTGACCCCGGTCCGGTTGCGGGAGAGGCCGCCGCCGATGTGGAGCAGGCAGGAGGCGTCGACGGCGACACAACTCTCGGCCGCGGTCGAGAGAACGTGGTGGATCTTGTCGGTCAGCATGGCGCTCGACACATCGGCGTTCTTGAACGAGAACGTGCCGCCGAAGCCGCAGCAGCTCGTTGCCTCCGGCAGCTCGACCAATTCGAGTCCCCGTACAGCCCGCAGCAGCTGGAGTGGGCGGTCACCGACACCCAGCATGCGGGTGGCGTGGCAGGCCGGGTGGTACGTGACCCGGTGCGGGTAGAAGGCGCCGACGTCGGTCACGCCGAGCACATCGACGATGAACTGGGACAGTTCGTAGGTCCGGTCGGCCAGCCGGCGGGCCTCCGTCACGTGGCGGTCGGTGAGCTGGCCGGCGGCGATCCACTCGTGCTGGTGTTTGACCGACGCCACGCAGGACCCACTGGGGGCCACGATGTATTCGTGGTCGGCGAACGCCTCCTGGAAGCCGGCCACCATCGGGGCCGCCTGATCGGGGTATCCGGTGTTGGTGTGCATCTGACCGCAACACGTCTGGCCCATCGGGAACTCGACGGTGCAGCCCAGTCGCTCCAGCACCTCGACGGTCGCCTTCCCGACGCCGGGCGACATGGCATCGACCAGGCACGTGGCGAACAGTGCGACCCTCATTGCAGCTTCAGACGTTCGCGCTCGACCAGGCGGTCGGCCCACCAACCCGGGGGGCGTTCCTGGTCGATGTCGGCAATCGGTTGGCCTCGCCCCGCCAGGTTGTCGAACAGGCCGGCAGCCCGGGCTTCTCGAATTCGGCGATCGGCTATCGACTCGACGATGTCCACGCGCTCAGGTTAGACGTTCAGGCCAACTCGAGGCCATTGGCCAACAGCTCCATCGACTCACGGAGCAGCGGCTCGGGCAGGCCGCCGATGTCGAGGAGGAAGAGCTGGCGGTCGAGTCCGAGGGTCTGATCGATCTCGCCGATGCGTTCCACCACCTCGGCCGGGCTGCCGGCGATGGCCGGACCCTCCAGCAGGGAGTCGTAGTCGACCGGTCGACCGAAGCTGCCTCGCAACGACATGGCGAAGTCGCGGTACGACTCGAGGTACGGGCGCCAGCGTCGTCGCGCCAGCTGCGAACTCGGGGCGACGTGTATGTAGGTGGGAAAGCCGACCTCGATGCCGTCAGTGAAGCCGTTGGCCGACGCCCGCCGCCGGTAGCGGGCCACGATATCGCGGTAGTCCTCGGGCCAGCGGAACAGGCTCGGGAGCATGAATCGCAGACCGAGATCCGCCGCCAGGTCGGCCGAGATCGTGGAGAGCCCTCCCCCGACCCAGATCATCTCGCGGGCCTGCTGGAGCGGCCGGGGTTCGAGCCTGACGTCGACGAGCGGCGTGCGATGCTCACCCGACCAGGAGACACTCTCCTCTTCGAGCAGCCGCAGCACCAACCGCAACGACTCGTCGAACTTTGGTCGAAGCTCTTCGAAGCTTTCGGTGCCGAACGCCCGGGCGGTGGTCTCGGATGCCCCCCGGGCGAACGTGACCTCGATACGTCCGTCGGACAGGACGTCGAGCACCGCAAGTTGCTCGGCGAACCGGACCGGATCGAGGTTGGCCAGCAACGACACCGAGGTGCCGAGCCGAATTCGGGAGGTGCGGGCGGCCACCGAACTGAGGAGCAGCTCCGGGGCCGGCATGATATAGCGGCCGAAGTGGTGTTCACCGACGTTGAACCCGGCGAACCCGAGCGTCTCGGTGGCCACCGCATGGTGGACCACCGACTGGATCCGCTCCCGTTGGCTCGGCAGGTGGCCGGTCTCCGGGTCGGGCAGATGATCGATCAGACTCAGGATCTCGTAGGTGCTCACGACTCTCTTGGTTGTCTTGGCGCCGACGACGCTTCGCTGGATCTCGTGGAGACTCCGGACTGCTTCGAATGCGCGAGTGCGTCACTCCCGGACCGGCTCTCGGGAACCGGCTCTCATCCTATTGCCGGTCGTGTCGGCAATGACGGTCCGGTCACTGAGCGGCTTGGACAGGCGGTTGGGTACTCGTCGTTGCCAGACCCGTGGTGGCGCCGGGCAGGGTGGTGCTCGGTAGATCACCATTGGCGTTGCGGCTTGCGGACTTGTTTGCGCCGGATCGGTCCGGGGCGGTCGTGGTGTTGCCGGCCGGTCGGTCGACCGGCCGGGCCGCAATGGTCGGTGTGCTTCGCCCGGCCGGTTCGACCGGGGGTCGGGGCGTCATCAACGCGACCAGCCAATCCGGATCGTCAGGAGACCGCAGCTCCGTTGTTGCCGTCGGACTCGCGCCGGTTTGAACGTCGGGTCCGAGATTGGCGTCGAGGAACACCCGGAGGTCGGAGGGGCTCCTGCGCCACCGGTCCGCCACCACTGGTGTGGTCCGCGGGTCCGTCGCCGCACGGGTGGTCGAGGCCGAATCCGGCTGCCGTACCGTCGTAGCGACATCCGTTGAGCTCGGCCCCGCTCCGGCGTTCGGGTTCGGATCGATGAAGGGCTTGGTGCCCGATCGTCCGGTTTCGTTTCGTGTCGGAGCGGACGACGACGGAGCCGGCGGCCGTGTGACCGGAATCGATGGTGCCCCGGTGCTCGGGCGCGATTGTGGCGCCGAGCCGGTTCGAGCCCCGGTGGAGGGTGGGGCGGAGAATCCCGGCTTCCCGGCGGCCGACGTCGGCGTTGTCGGTGCGGCGGCGAACGTGGTCGGCGGCGCAGCGGTTGTGGGTTGGGGCGAGGGGGGTGTGGTCGTTGGCGGCGGAAGTGTGGGGAGCTGGATGCCGGACCCGGGACCGGATCCCCTGTCGGCCGTTCCGGTCACCGGTCCGAGTAGGTCGGCGGCCGACACGACGATGTCGCTGCTGTTGGTGGCGTCGCCGGTCGAGGCGCGATCGACCATGTTGGATTGGATCGTCAGCGTCGGTTTGATCTGACCAGGCTCGGTGTGGCTGTCGATGCAGCCCTGGTTGCAGCCGATGATCGTGTTGTCGACGATGTCGACCCGGGTGGCCGCCGGGTTCCCGAACCCGTAGGCCCAGTCGGCACTACTGTCGTCCCCGTGGACCTGGATCGTGGCGGTCCATGGCCAGGAGTCGGTGAGACGGGTGTCGACGTTCCAGATGAGGTTGTTGCGGATCACCGTGGGCCCGTGGGCCACGGCGATGGCCTGGGCGTAGTGGCGGCCCGAGGAAACGTTCCAGATCCGGTTGTACTCGACCAGGTAGTTGGCGGGACCCCAGTTGTTCTTGTTCAAGCCGAGCGAGATGGCGCCGCCGTAGTAGGGGGTGACGTCGTGGATGAGGTTGTGGCGGATCGTGACGTCGGTGGTGTAGCGCTTGACGTCGACGGCCTCGTTGGCGATCGAGTGGATCTCATTACCTTCGATCAGGACTCCGGAGGTGCGGTCCACGGCACCGGTGCGTCCGGTCCCGACGTAGACGCCCTCGCCGAACTCGTGGTCGAGCATGCCGGTGTGGTGGATCGTGTTGCACCGAATCACGGTGGCCGACGACGGTTCATATCCGGTGGCGGTTTCGGCACCGCCGGTCGCGACGCCGACCTGACCGAGGTGATGGATGTGGTTGTGCTCGAAGGTGATCG
>Ga0224510_10002614_pt1 | contig 10671 bp, 8 predicted proteins | sample SF_May12_sed_USG_FD_170161 | JGI IMG/M metagenome (GOLD analysis project Ga0224510, IMG submission 170161) | Sediment microbial communities from San Francisco Bay, California, United States - SF_May12_sed_USGS_4_1 | ecosystem: Environmental > Aquatic > Marine > Sediment | place: USA: California... | reverse complement strand
GAGCTCGAGTTCCGGATGGCCGACCTTGAGGCCTCGGCGGCCGATGCGGCGCGCCTCCAGGACGCCGACGCCCTTGCGCGGGAGATCGAGCCGCTTGCGGCTGCAACCGTCGGTCCGGCATCTCTGCCGCTGGTCGTCGCGGACCATCGCGCTCGCTTCCTGTCCGCCATGGACGACGATCTGAATACCCCGCGTGCGATTGCCGAACTGCAGACCCTGGCCTCGCTGGCGATCGATACGGGCGACCCGGCCCTGCGCGCGGCGGCCGGGCGGATGGTGCACGAGCTCGGATCGCGAGTGCTCGGCCTGCGCCTCGCCGACACGCGCAGCCTGCCGACGCCGCGGGAGCCGGGGGAGGCGATTCCCGCGTGACCGACCGGCCCGGCCAGGACGACCTCGTGCCGGTGAGCGTGCGACTCGGGACGGTCGTTCCGCCGGAGGATCCCGAGGACTGGACGCGGCCACTCACCTGGGTGGCGGCACTGGGGATGCTGGCCGCCCCGCTCGTCACGCTCGTCTGGTTCTGGCTCGCGCCGCCGACGGGACGGGACGCCGCCGTCGGCACCTGGCTCGTCGCGCTGGCGCTTGCCGGTGGAGCAGCCGCAGTCGGAGGGACGCAGATCGGACCGCTGCGTGCCTTCGCGGGCACGCTTGCCGCGGCGCTCTTCGCCGGCGTGGTCGTCGTCCTGATCGGTGCTGCGCTGGCCGGTGAGCGGCAGGTCGAGGCCGCCTCCCCGACCGTGGTCCATGCGCTGGCGGGAGCCGTCGCGGGCCTGGTCGGCGCGGCCAGCGCCTCGCTGGTCGCCCCGCTCCTGGCGGCTCGGTCCTCGAGGCTCGTGCGTGCGGCCATCCCCGCGGCGGCGGGCTGCGCGGCGGCCGCGGCGGTGATCCCGCTCCTCTTCGCCTCCTGACCCGGCGGCCTGCGGCGAGCCGACCCGCTAGCGGGTCGGCCGGTTCCGTCCGGCAAGACGATCCTCGACCAGCAGGCAGGCCGCCGCGCGGCCGTCGCCCAGCTGGACCAGCTGAGGATCGGTGATCGGGCAACGGTCGAACGCGACCGGGCAGCGCGGGTGGAAGCGACAACCCGACGGGATGCGCGATGGATCGGGCGTCTCACCGGTCAGCACCTGCCGAGGCGGACGTCCGCTCGGATCGAGGGTGGGAACCACCGAGAGCAGCGCGCGCGTGTATGGATGCTCCGGATCGGCCAGGACCTCGCGGGTGGGGCCGCTCTCGACGATGCGACCCAGGTACATGACCGCCATTCGATCGGCGTACGCCGCGACCGTGGCCAGGTCATGGGTGATCATCAGCACCGCAATCCCCTGGTCGTCCGCCAGTGAGCGGAGGAGGTTCAGGATCTCGGCCCGGATGCTGACGTCGAGCATGCTGACCGGCTCATCGGCCACGAGCACGTTCGGCCGCAGCACCAGCGCTGCGGCGATCACCACCCGCTGACGCTGTCCGCCCGAGAGTTCGGACGGGTAGCGCTTCAGGTATGCCTCCGGCGGCGTCATGCCAGCCTGGGAGAGCGCCGTCCTCACCCGGTCCGCCTCCTCGATCTGCGAGCCCGACTCGCGATGAACACGCAGTGGCTCGGCCACGATATCGGCGATCGTCATCCGCGGATTCAGCGACTCGTAGGGGTCCTGGAAGATCATCTGGGCCCCACGCCTCATCCGTCCCATCTCGGAGCGTGACAGGCTGCCTACGTCCTGGCCGGCCATCAGGACGCGACCGGCGGTGGGGATCAGCAGCCCCATCACCATGTTCGCGGTGGTCGTCTTGCCGCAGCCCGATTCCCCGACGAGCGCCAGCACCTCGCCCGGAGCCACGCTGAAGCTGACCCCGGCGACCGCCTCGATGGGCGGGACCGTGCGGCGACGGATCACGTCTCCGAGCGACAAGCGCGGCGGGAAGTGCTTGACGAGATCCTCGGCGATCAGGACGGCCTCGTCGGCGGAACGCCTCTCAACCACGGTTCGCCCCCTGCGGATCGAGCAGGAAGCAGGCCGCTCGACGCCCCTCGCCGACCGGGTACTCGCCGGGACGCTCGACGCGGCACCGGTCGAAGGCCGCCGGGCAACGGGGGGCAAACGAGCAGCCGGGCGGCATCGCATCGAGGCGGGGCGGCGTGCCCGGGATACCGCGCAGCTCGCGATCCGGCGCGGCAAGGTCAGGGAAGGAGGCCAGCAGCAGTTGTGCGTAGGGGTGCTGGGGGTCGGAGAAGAGTCGCGAGGTCGGCCCCTCCTCGGCGATCCGTCCGCCGTACATGACCAGCACCCGGTCGCAGCTCGACGCGACCACACCGAGGTCGTGCGTGACCAGGATGGTGCCCATCCCCATCTCGCGGCCGAGGCTGGCGAGGAGCTCCATGATCTGCGCCTGGACCATGACGTCGAGGGCGGTCGTCGGCTCGTCCGCCACGATCACGTCAGGCCGGCAGGCGAGAGCGAGGGCGATCATCGCGCGTTGTCGCATGCCGCCTGAATATGCGTGGGCATGGTCGTCGAACCGCTGCCGGCCGATCCCCACGCGCTCGAGCAAGTCCTCGGCCCGCACCCGGGCACCGTCGGCACCGACCTCCGGCTCGTGCACCCTGATCGCCTCGGCCACCTGGTCGCCAACCGTGCGGACCGGGTTGAGGGCATTCATCGCTCCCTGGAAGACGACCGAGATCCGCGACCAGCGGACCGCGCGCAGCTCGGCGTCGGGAAGCGTCATCAGGTCCTCGCCGTCCAGAAACACCTGCCCGCCGACCAGTCGGCCGCCGGGCGCCAGGAGCCGCATCATGCCCAGCATGGCGGTCGTCTTGCCGCTCCCCGACTCCCCCACCAGGCCGATCGTCTCGCCGCGCCGCAGGTCGAAGCTCACCCCGTCCACCGCGCGCAACGGCCCGCCCGGCGATTCGAATTCGATGGCAAGGTCGCGGACCTGGAGGATCGGCCCATCCGGATCGCGCGCCGGGGCAGCCAACGCGACCTCGGCAGCCGAGCGTGGCGGAATCGCCATTGACCGGTCCTTCTCGAGGTGATGGCGCTTCAGCCGCGGGTTGAGGACTTCCTCGAGCGTGGTGCCGAGCAGCGTGGTGCCGAGCACAACCCACACGATGGCAAGGCCGGGTGTCAACAGCGCCCACCAGGCCCCAGCCGAGACCGCCCCTCGGCCGAAGGCGAAGTTGAGCATCTGTCCCCAGCTGATGACGGTCGGATCCCCCAGGCCGATGAAGGCGAGCGTCGACTCGGCGAGGATCGCCAGACTGATGACCAGCACCATGTTGGCGAGCATCAGTGGCAGCACCTGAGGGAGGATGTGGCGGCGCAGGATGTGCCAGTCGCCGGCACCGATCGCCCGCGCCCGCAGCACGAACTTGCGTTCGCGCACGGACAGGGTCTGGGATCGAACCAGCCGGGCCGTGGTGGTCCACCCCAGGGCGCCGATGACGAGGATGATGTTGGTCAGACTCTGGCCGGCGATGGCGACGATGACGATCTGCAGCGCCAGGTCGGGGATCACCAGGAAGAAGTCGGTGATCCGCATGAGGGCCGATCCGATCCGACCGCCGCGGTAGCCCGCCACGATCCCGACCACCCCGCCGATCAGCAGCGCGATGAACGCGGCCGAGAAACCGACCAGCAGGGAGACGCGCGCGCCGTAGATCAGGCCGGAGAGCACGTCCTTGCCGGCGTCATCGGTCCCCAACAGGTGCGCGGCTGAAGGCTGCTGGTAGATGTCGTCGATCGTAACGTGAACCGTCTCGTAGGGATCGTACGGGGCGATCAGCGGGGCCGCCACCGCGAACACGACCCCGACGAGGAGCATTGCCGCTCCGATCGCTCCCATGGGACTGCGAAGCAGGATCCTCAGCACGTGTCGAGTCGGCGCCGCGGGGGCCGCGTGCGGGCTCGAAACCTCGATCAGCGCCATTCAGCTCACGCTTCCGAGACCCGCGGGTCGAGCCAGCCATAGACCAGGTCGGCGGCGAGGTTGGCGATCACCACGGCGATGGCCAGCAGCAGAAAGGCACCCTGCAACACCGGGTAGTCGCGATCGCGAACGGCGCTCACCGTCAGCGACCCGATGCCGGGCCAGGAAAAGACCGACTCGATCTGGATGGCGCCCGACACGGTGAAGCCCAGGTTGATGGCGATCAGCGTCACCATCGGCAGCATCGCGTTGCGCAGGGCGTGGTCGCGGATGATCTGGAGCGTGGTCAGACCCTTGGCCTTGGCGGTGAGGATGTAGTCCTCGCTGAAGACCTCGATCACGCTGCTGCGCATGATCAGCATGTACTCGCCCAGCAGCACCAGCGTAAAGGCGAGGGTGGGCATCAGCAGGTGTCGCCCGATGTCGGCGAGCTCCTCCCAGTACGACCCGAAGTCGGCGCCGACGGTGATCCGGCCGGCGGTGGGCAGCCCGAACCAGGCCGAGCCGGCGAAGAGGAGGACGATCCCCAGGAAGAAGGTCGGCAGCGACCACATCAGCAGACTGAAGATGAGCGCCGACAGGTCGAGGGCGTGACCGCGCCGCCACGCCGCCAGCAGCCCCAGGAGCATGCCGAGGATGATCGACAGTATCTGCGCCGGCAGGATCAGCCAGAGGGTGTTGACCAGCGCGCCGCCCAGCATCTCCCCCACCGATCGGTCGCGGAAGGCATAGCTGATCCCCAGGTCGGCGCGGGTCAGCGAGCCGAGGTAGATGAAGTACTGCGAGTCGAACGGGTTCCCGCTCTCGGTATTGATGAGTACCGGCTTGTCGAGGCCGAACCGCTCGGTCAGGGCCGCCACCGTGGCGGGCGTGAGCCGAGGGTCCTTGCTGACGTTGCGGGCCGGGTCGCCGGGCAGAATGCGGAAGAGGAGGAAGTTGAAGGTGATGACGACGAAGATGGTCAGCAGCGCCCAGCCGACCCTCGATGCCAGGTAGGCGCCGCGTCCCTTCACCCGCTCACTCCTGCGAGGACCAGATCGGCGGGGCGCTGTGCCCCGCCGATCATCTGCGCGATCCCGCGTTCGCTGCTACTGAACCTTTGAGATGACCCCGAGCGAGCTCGGATCCTCGAGGCCGATCGTGGTCGGTCCCGTCACCCATCCGGTGAACCGATCGGACCGGTAGGCCTGAGTGCTGCTGGCGTAGTACGGGATCATGTAGACCACGTCATCCACCAGGATCTGCTGCATCTCGTGGACGATCGCCACTCTCGCCTGGTGGTCGGGCTCCACGCCCTGGCGGACGTACAACTCGTCGTAATCGGGATTGCAGTACCCGGTCTCGCTGAAGCCGGTCGGGATCTCGTCGCACAGCGCGACACCGAGCAGGAATGCCGGATCGGGATCGGAGCCCCAGCCCCACAGAATCAGGTCGAAGTCAAACGTCGGGCAGCAGATGCTGGTGAGCGTATCGGCATCCAGCGCCTGGATCTCGATCTTCACGCCGATCTCCTGCCACATCGCCTTGAGCATGTCCGCCTCGCGCGGCCCCGAGTCGATGTCGTCGGGGAAGTTGAAGCGGAAGGTCAGGTCACCGGTCGGGCAGTCCTGGCTCGGCAGGCACTCTCGGATTCCGTCGCCGTTGGTGTCCGCATAGCCCGCCGTGTCGAGCAGGTCGTTCGCCCCCGAGACGTCGAAGGCATAGTCACTCACGTCATCGGCGAAGAAGTCGCCAAGTCCACGCGGCACCATCGAGAGGCCCGGCGAGCCAAGGCTCAGCAGGGCCACGTCGATGATCTGCTGCTTGTCCATCGCCATGGCCAGGGCCTTGCGGACCTGGACATCGAGCAGGGCGGGATGGCCGGTGCAGACGCCGCCCTCGTCGACCGGGCAGTTCTCTGGATCGACGATGTTCGGGATGATGTCGCGCAGATCGCCGCTCACCGGATCGGCGACGACCACCTCCACGTTCTCCGCATTGCGGAGCGTGGCGACAGCGGTGTTCGGGAACTCGGTGATCATGTCGATGTCGCCATTGACAAGCGCGGCCACGCGCGCATCGGCGTTGTCGTAGGTCTGGAAGATCACCTCATCGATCTTCGGTGCGTCACCCCAGTAGTCCTTGTTCGCGGCGAGTCGGGTGAACTGGCCCTGCTCGCTCTCGACGAACTTGAACGGGCCGGAGCCGATCATCTCCTCGTTCTGGAAAGCGACGGGATCGTCAACCGACTCCCAGATGTGCTTGGGGATGACGTAGATGAAGACCATTCGCGACTCGAAGTTCCCGATCGGCTCAGCGGTGGTGATGGTCAGGTGGGTGGCATCCACCGCCTCGATCGTCTCAAACACGTCGGGATACGCCGGCATGTAGGGGAAGTCCACCGTATCTCGGTACAGCTCAAGCGAGAATTTCAGATCCTCCGCGGTCAGGGCAGTCCCGTCGTGGAAGGTGGCGTTGTCCACGAGCTCGACGCTCCACGTCAGCCCGTCATCGCTCACCGACCAGCTCTTCGCCAGCTCCGGCACGTAGTCACCATCGGGGGTCAGACCGATCGGTGTGTCGTAGACCAGCTCGTAGAGCGTGTAGGACTCGCTCAGGAGTCCGTTGCCCGGGTTCAGACTGTCGGGAAAGCCACCGATCCCGACGCGGACGGTTCCTCCGCTCGCCGGCGCGCTGCTCCCCGAAGGGCCGGATGACTCCGAGGGTGAGGTTGAGGTGCAGGCAGCGACGATGATGCTGAGTGCGGCAAGCGCCGGCAGAAGGACTGATCGGGACGAACGCATGCGACTCTCCTTGGGGCCGTGACCGAAACCGGGACCGCACGAGAATGGCACACGCGCGGTGGCGCAGTCCAGAAGAATCGGCAGGTCGTCTATGCTCGGAACCATGCCAAGAACCCTGCCGAGAACCCTGCCGAATGGCCGCGAGCTGGTCTCCGCCCAAGCCGCCATCGAGTCGTTCGAGCTGTCGCGGGACGGGAGCCTGGTTGTCTACGCGCGCCGCACGGTGGTCGGCGGCCACTACCGCTCGCACCTGTGGACGGTCGGCTGGTCGGGGGGCCGAGCACGCAGGTTGACTGATGGGCTGACCCGAGACGGTTCACCGGCGATCTCGCCGGACGGGCGCCTGGTCGCCTTCGTCCGTGGTCCGGCCGGCGGTACCGCGGGCGAGGCGCAGATCTGGCTCACACCCCTCACCGGCGGGCCGCCGCGGCAGGTGACGCGCATGCGACACGGTGCGGCCTCGCCCCGCTGGAGCCCCGACGGGAAGCTCCTGGCGTTCACCGCGCAGGCAGGGGAGCATCGGTTTGCAGTCGGCACGGAGGTGAAGGGGAAGGCGCTGCGGGCGCGCCGCATCACCCGAACCGACTTCCGCGACGACGAGTCCGGCCACCTCGCGCGTCGCGCACACCTGTTCGTCGCAGCAGCACGCGCCGGCGCGCGACCTCACCAGCTGACATCGGGCGATTTCGACGTGACCACAACCTGCTGGGCGCCGGATGGAACCTGGCTGGCGTTCGCCGCCGACATGGGGCCCGACCGGAACATCTCTCCCCGCAGTCAGCTCTTCCGCGTCCCGGCCGGTGGCGGCGAGGTCCGCACACTGGCGAGCCTGGCCGGTGACGCCGATCGGCCGGCGATCTCCCCCGACGGCCGGCAGATCGCCTTCGTCGGCACCGATGTCCCCGATCCGGCGGACCATGTCCTGACCGGGCTCTGGGTGGCGCCCGTCGAAGGGGGCGCGCCGCGGCCACTCACGGCCGAACTCGATCGATCGGTAGGCTGCGACGCCTGGGCGGACATGGTGCAGACCGACGACGCGCCGGGTCCGCTCTGGATCGACAACGAGACCGTGGCGGTGATCATCGCTTCGGAGGGGAGGAACGTCCCGCACCGGGTGACGACCGCTGGGGAGATCGCGCCGCTGGTCCCCGCGGGACGCCTGGTCGGCGCTGCCCTCGCAACGGGCGCGGGACGCGTGGTGCTGGCCGCCGGAAACGACCGGCGCGCGGCCGAGATCTACGCCATCGAGGCGAGCGAGCACGAGTCGGTCGGGCACCTGCGGGCCCTCACTCGCAACGGGTCCGGCTGGCAGGACCGCTTCCCGCTCCCCCGCTGGGACGAGCTCTGGATCGACGGGCCGGGGGGACGGATGCAGGCGTGGCTGGCGTCACCGGCGGACGCCGGAGACGAGCCGCTGCCCACCATCCTGCACATCCACGGCGGCCCGACCGGTGGCTGGGCGCCGGGCGGCGCGATGGACTCGACCATGCTCGCCGGCCACGGCTACCGGGTGCTGATGCCCAACATCCGCGGCTCGAATACGTTCGGGTCGGACTGGATCCGCGCCCTCGACGGTCGATGGGGCGACGTCGACGCCGCCGATGCCCTGGCTGCCGTTGACCACGTTATCGCCCGTGGGCTGGCTGACCCACAGCGGCTAGGCGTGATGGGGCTCTCGTACGGCGGCTACCTGACCCAGTGGCTGGTCGGCGCCACGGATCGTTTCAGTGGCGCCGTCGCCGAGAACGGAGTGGCCAACCAGGTCTCGGCGTGGGCCAACTCGTACTTTGGCGTGCACTACAACCGCCGCGCCAAGCTCGGCGACCCGCTATCGCACGAGGGGATGGTGCAGCTCTGGTCCACCTCCCCGTTGAGCAACGTCGCAAGCATCACCACGCCGCTGCTGATGCTGCAGGCGGAGGAGGATCGCGTCTGCCCGATGTCCGACAACGAGCAGCTCTTCACGGCGCTCCGGGTGCTCGGACGCGAGGTCGAGTTCATCACCTACCCGGAGGAGCATCACGAGATGAAGAGCACCGGGCGCCCGGACCGGAGGATCGACCGGATGGAGCGGATCCTGGCCTGGTTCGATCGCTGGGTGCGCGCGATCGAGGGCTAAGCCGGACCCTTGCGGCTCAGCCGCTCGGCGAGCCCGCCGGCAATGAGCGCCAGCCCGAGGGCGATGATGCCCAACGCCCCGACGACCCGGAACGCCTCACCACCAAAGGCGGTGGCGAATGCGAGGTAGGCAACGCCCGCACCGATCGCCATCCCCGATCCGATCCATTTGAATGCCGGCAGGTCAGCGATCAGCCCAGCGGCATACAGGCCAAGGCCGATCGAGAACGGGATCGAGGTCCACAGGTACGACCACTCTGTCCATCGGTCGTTGATGCTCGTGTAGAGAAGCGTGCCGCCGACACCAGCGAGGAACGCCCCGGGGATCACCATGCCCGCGCGCAGGCGCGGGTCCTGTCGACCGACAAGCGAGGGGACCAGGAAGAAGAGCGAAAGCGCGACGAGCAGCACCGGCCACCAGGCGAGCAGCTCGCGGCTGATCCCAAGGCCAGAGATCCAGTCACCGATCGCCTGGCTGGCAAGCACCAGCACCCCGATCGCAAGCAGCATCAGGCCGAGTGACAGCTCGACGGTTCGACTCATGGCCGCGAGTATAGTGCCGCCCATGGCCGAGTCTGAACGAGCGCCAATCGTCCGCGCCGCGCGCCAGATGAGCAGCGCGTCGCTGTGGCTGATGGTCGTCGGACCCTCGATCCTGCTCGTCTACGCCTGGGTCGAGGTCCTCAACAATCCGGGTCTTTCACTCGTAGACGGCTACTGGATCGGGCGTTTGCCCTGGGTGCCACTCGGCGTGGTGATCTCACTGGCGGGAGCGGTTGGCGGCCTCGCGGGAGGAGCGACGGCGATCGCAGTAGAGGGAGGTTGGTGGCGCCGCATCCTGGTCGTGCCGGCGCTGATCGGCGCCGGACTCTGGTGGGCGGCCGCGCTCGGATTCCTGCCTGTTGCGCGATTCATTGGACCCGACCCGGTCACCTTCGCGTACACGCTCCCCGCCGCTGCCGGGCTGCTGGTCCTGCTGCCCGCGGCCGTGCTTGCTGCGTTGTCGCTCACGCCCCGCGGCGTGCCTCGCCCGGGCGTCCGGATGCGTTCCGTTCCACCGACCGGCGGGACGGCGCTCTCGCCGCGCCGCCCACTCGAGGGATCCGAGGACGACGCGGACACCTGACGCCAGTCCCGCTACATCTCCCCTTCGAATGGCGGCTGGGGCATTCGCAACGGGCGGTCGCGGCGGTAGCCGAGCAGGTAATCGGCCTGCATCAGGGTGTGGATCTGGCTGGTTCCCTCGTAAATGACCGATCCCTTGCTGTTGCGCAGGTAGCGCTCGACCGGGTACTCGTCGGAGTAGCCATACGCGCCGTGGATCTGGATCGCGTCAAGGGCGCTCTGCACGGCGTGGTCCGTGCTGAACCACTTGGCCAGGCTCGTCTCGCGGGTGCTGCGCGCCCCGGAGTTCTTGGTCCAACCGGCCTTGAAGACGAGCAGTCGCCCCGCCTCGATGCCGGCGTACATGTTGGCGAGCATCTGCTTGACCAGCTGGTGACGGCCGATCTCCTCGCCGAACGCCTTGCGCTCGTGCGCGTACTTGACCGATGCGTCCAGACATGCCTGCGCCAGGCCGACCGAACCTGCCGCGACCGTGTAGCGGCCCTGGTCGATGGCGCTCATGGCGATCGTGAACCCCTCGCCCTCCTCGCCGACCCGGTTGGCGACCGGCACTTCGCAATCGCTGAAGTACAGGATCCCGGTGTTGCCGGCGCGCACGCCGAGCTTGCCATGGAGCGAGTCGGTGCTGAATCCGGGGAAGCCGCGCTCAACAATGAAGGCGGTGATGCCCTTGTAGCCGGCCGCCTTGTCCACGGTGGCGAGGACGAGAAAGCTGTCG
>Ga0224510_10002613_pt1 | contig 10674 bp, 11 predicted proteins | sample SF_May12_sed_USG_FD_170161 | JGI IMG/M metagenome (GOLD analysis project Ga0224510, IMG submission 170161) | Sediment microbial communities from San Francisco Bay, California, United States - SF_May12_sed_USGS_4_1 | ecosystem: Environmental > Aquatic > Marine > Sediment | place: USA: California... | reverse complement strand
ACCCTTCTCGGTATAAGAGGCTGACGGCGGCTGCGGGAAAATGAAGATCAGCAAAGCTTTTGAGGGTGTCGCCAGCCAAAACGCCGAGTCCACCGCTATAATTGGGTATTTTACGGGGGCCGAAAAGTATTTTGTCTATGAAATATTGGAGTTGCTCGTCGGTGACGCTGGTGATTTCCTTGGAGAGGAGATGATTTTTCAAAGGATGGAATACGTCGGGATCGGCACCGATTTCCATGGAGATGTAAATGGAGGAGTTGCCGCTGCTATCACAAAGCAATGCCCAGGTTTTATCAAAGGTCTCCTGGGAGATTCCAAAGAAGGTGCCGAATGCGGTTTGGGCCAGTAATGTTGAAGGGACTATGGAATTATTTATTTTCACTTTATCCTAACATATCTATTGGTTGAAGAAAACATTATAGTGGCCGTGGCCTGCGCAAGCGATTTATCTGGATACGTAAGTTTGGGCGCATCTAGGGTGGGCCGTCATATTCATCATTCGTAATTTTATCAGAAAAGTAGATAAGTGATAAGCAAAAAGGGGAGATACGGGTGATGAATTTTTCTCTTAAGGAACTATCTTGATACCATTGACGGAGCCAAGTGTAAAGAGAGCTTTCCAAGGGAGGGTTTTTGAGAAAATCAGCCAAAACCGAAGATCATGGGGCGTGAGATTCTCTCGGAGGGTGATGTGATTTGGGAATTATAATAATATAATTGCCTGTATTTTAAAGATATATATCAGAGATTTCAGGGGGAGCGAAGGGTCATCGTCGCTGGGGGGTGGGATCGAGTGAAGATGAGTTACCGGCTACTGGTTATAGTAATTAGGCCTCCCGCTTAGGTTTTGCAACCAATATTTCTTTTCAATGAAAAATAAGTTGAATTTCTTATCGGTTCTAGTAGAGTTAATTCCTTATGGTCAAAAAAATGCAGAGTTTCTTTCAACTGGATTTCTATTGCTTGGAAAGGGAAGGTGTAAAGATTTGACAGTAGTTTTAATGTGTAGGCAATGTTTTAAAAGAGAAAGTGTAAAAAAAAACGGTTAACTAGTGTGTTGAAAAAATATCTTAAGGATTTTTAAGGAGGGAGTATGGTGCGGAAACAAATTTTCAGTGTTGTTGCGGTGTTAGTTTTGTCGATGGGGGCATTGCTTTCAGGATGTAGCGATAAAAACGTCGAGCAACCCGCTGCGGCTACAAACGGAGAAGGTCAAGGGGCCAGCGAATCTTTGGATACAACAGCTTCCGATTATACCACCGTGGGAAATACCTCTAAGGGTATGTATGCGGTGTATTTCGATTTTGATTCTTCAACTGTGAAGAGCGATCAGGCTGAGAGCATGGAGAAAAATGCCGCGTTTTTAACTAAAAACTCAGACCTTCGCATTCGGGTGGAAGGAAACTGCGATCCCAGAGGTACCAATGAGTACAACCTCGCCCTCGGTGAGAGACGTGCATTGAGTGCTAAAAAGTACCTTGTCAACCTTGGTATCGATGCATCAAGGATTTCCACGGTCAGCTGGGGAGAGGAAAAACTTCTTCTTACCGGTAACGATGAGTCTTCATGGTCACAAAATCGACGCGATGATTTCGTGATTGTTGAGAATTAAGACCCACTGCCGACAAAGAGAACCGGGAGAGCTGAGCTCTCCCGGTTCTCTTTTTTTTTACCGACATCCCCATTGCCGGTTTTTAGAGATGTGGAAAAAATGGCCTAATTCATTCGCCTTTACCGTCGTTTCATGGTAGGAGTAATTGGTTACAAAAATGATTTTTAACGGTTGCAGCTGCTATCTGAAGACTAATTTAACTTAAGGCAACTTTGGGAGCTCATCATTCTCTGCATCCTTATTTCCAGGTATAAGTGTCTTACCCTCTTCACTGCTTCGTGTGATTACCTTTTTTCCTTACCTTTTTCCCACTCCAGTTTTTTTTGTGGGTGATAGTCCGATCGTGAGTACCATCAACCAATGAAGAGACACTATAAATAAGTTGTTTTTTTGGAGAATAGTATTATTTTTCCGCTTAACAAATTTTTAAAAGGGAGAAATGTTGTGAATATTAACAGTAGAAAATATATGGGTTTTTCTTTCATTACCGCCTTTATCTTTTTGGTGATGAGCCATGGTGCGTGGGCCGCTGAGCAGACAGTTGCGGTTCTCAATATGCAAAAAGCGGTTGCAGCCTCCGAAGCCGGTAAGGCCGCACAAGATATGGTTAAGAGTAAAGTAGAAGAACTTCAGAAAAAATTGCAGGGTGAAGAGGATAGGATAACCGAGCTTAAGCAGGAAATGGAGAAAAAAAGTTCAGTTTGGAGCGATACGGTCAAGGAAGAAAAGACCATAGCATTGCAAAAAATGGTTCGTGACTTACGCACTAAGCGTGACGATGCCAACCTCGAGATCAAAATGTTGCGAGAGCAACAACTCGGACCTATTCTGGAGCAGATGGAAACCGTAGTGAAAGAGGTGGCACAAAAGAAAGGTTATTTGCTCATCATGCCGAAATCTTCAGTATTATATTCGGCTGATCAAATTGACATAACGGAAGAAATTGTTTCAGCGCTTAACAAAGCCAAGAAATAACACCGCTTGATGAATCCGTTCGAATTCCTGAGTCTTACCCCGAAGAGCAATTGCGGAGAGTGTGGGCATCCCACCTGTCTGGCGTTTTCTGTGGCTGTAACCAAAGGTGGGGCGGATCCCAAAGGGTGCCGCCATGTTGACCCCTCAACTTTGCCCCCGGAGTTGGAGCCCTCTCCGCCTGGAGATGAGCACGAGCCTTCGGCTCGCCAAACGGATCTGGCTCTGGTTGAGCATCTCAAAGGGAAAATAGCCGAGCTAGACTTCGAAATGCGGGCGCCTTCGGTAGGCGCACAATGGAATTTGACGGATCCGGATCTCCTCGTTTTCAAGTACCTCGACTATGAGGTACATTTGCGTAAAAATGGTATAACTATTGATGGGGAGGATGTGGACGATCCCAGAGATTCCATTCTTCTCTATAATTATATTTTTTACGGAGGAAGCGAGGAGGTCGAGCCCGTTTGGGTCGGCATGGAGAGCTTGCCCAATTCCATTTCCAAGGTGACCACCTTGGCGACTTACTGTGAAAAAATCCTGGCCCGCCGTTTTTCCGGAAGGGCTCAAAAATTGTCCGCTATTTGCCGGAAATTGGGAGCCGCTCCCGCGGATGCCGAGCAGAGCGCATCGGTTGCCGGCATCATCTTCGTGCTTCCCCGTATTCCAATCTATTTGTTGTTTTGGGACGAAGCCAAAGAAGAGGGCTTTGAAGCCAAGGTAAAGGTACTTTTCGATCGCCGGGTTTTGCAAATTCTTGACTTGGAATCACTCGTTTTTACTGCCGAAAGAATGGCCGAGCGGATGGTGGATCTCGATAATTTATGAAATTAATGCAATTAAAAGAAGTAATTCAGCGCTTTAGGGATGCCAGGATTCTTGTGATCGGCGATATTATCGTCGATCATTTCATTTGGGGCGAAGTTTCGCGCATATCTCCCGAAGCCCCGGTTCCGGTCGTGAATGTCAATCGTGAAGAGTTACTACTGGGTGGAGCTGCCAATGTTTTGAAGAACATTTTTTCCCTGGGCGGAAGTGGTGAACTCTGCGGCATTATCGGCCGTGATGAGCTTGGCAATCAGTTACTCGGCATGGTGGAAAAACTTTCAGCCTCCAGCAAGGGGATGGTCAGGGGGAGAAGGCCGACCACCGTTAAAACCAGGATCGTTGCTCAAGGGCAACAGGTAGTACGTTTTGACCGGGAACAGATCGGAGTTCCTTCAAAGGAACCAATGGAAAATATGCTCAAGTATTTGGATGATCACTTGGAACAATTTGACGCGATCATTGTTTCCGATTATGCCAAGGGAGTGGTTAATGAAAAATTCATGACCCATCTCCATCAACGCCGTAATTCCTTGTTTGACAAACAAGGGCGTAAAATTCCTTTGGTAGTAGATCCGAAACCAGGCAATCTTCACCATTACGTGGGTGCCACTGTCATCACTCCAAATCATTTGGAGGCCAAACGTATCAGTGGGATGGAGATGAAGGAGGAAGCGTCGATCAATGCAGCGGCCCGGTTCATTCGTGATGAAATCGGCTGTGAAAATGTCTTGATCACCAGAGGAGAAGCTGGAATGACCTTGCTGCGTGATGATGACAGTTTAATCACTATCCCGACCATGGCCAAGGAAGTTTATGACGTCACCGGTGCGGGAGACACGGTGGTGGCAACTCTCGCTTTGGGTCTCGCCGTGGGGTGCTCGACGGAACATGCCGCGATACTTGCCAACCATGCGGCCGGTGTCGTGGTTGGGAAAATCGGCACCGCCTCGGTAAGCATGGCTGAATTGGCGGCTTGCCTGAACTGATGTCGCTGTCCAAAATAACTCCATGAAGAAAGTACGTTAATATATACGGTAATATATAAAAGGTTCTATCACTATGCGACCACGCAGCATGACCGGATTCGGTAGGGATGAAGTCGTTGTTAAGGATCGAATTTGGGTGGCGGAAGTTCGGTCGGTTAATCACAGGTTTTTGGATGTGCGAATTATTCTGCCCAAGGGTTATTCCGGTATGGAAGAGCGTATTCGACATCTGGTCGGCGCCTATCATGATCGAGGACGGGTGGAGGTCACCATCCAACAGCAGGGTGATGGTGTGCGCTCTTCGTTGCTGTGGGTTAATATGGATCTCGCCGAGCAGTATTATAACTGCCTGAGACAGATAAATAAAGGCCTCAATCTCGGTGATACCGTAAAGCTCAGCGATATGCTAACAATGCGAGATCTTGTTGGACAACAGGAGATGACTCCGGATCTGGAGAGCGAATGGGAAATAATTTCAATGGCTTTAACCGGAGCTCTTGATGACTGCAACACCATGCGAGAGCATGAAGGAAATATTTTAAAGGAAGATCTTCTGGAAAGGCTGGCAATATTTACCCGCCATCTCGATATTATAACGGAGAAATTACCGGAGCTGCAAACATCAAGGCGAATAGAGCTTGAAGGCAGGGTTCGGAAACTGCTTGACGGAGTTGATCTCGATCCCTTAAGACTTTCCCAGGAAATTGCGATAATGGCTGATAAGTGCGATGTTAACGAGGAAATGGTGCGCCTACGAAGCCATATATCGCAATTTGATTCATTCTTGGAATCCGATAAATCGGTCGGAAGAAAAATGGATTTTCTTTTGCAAGAATTCCTACGGGAAGTCAATACATTGTCATCGAAAATCAACAATTCTGAAATTGCTCATGTCACCGTGGAGATGAAAAACGATATCGAAAAATTGCGTGAACAGGTGCAGAATATTGAATAGCCGCTTTCAAGGCGATTGTGTTTTTTATTGACAGTACAAGCAGATAGACTGAAATTCTGGTGTGTTAGGTAATGATAAAGTCAAAACTGGTAAATATCGGTTTCGGAAACTCTGTGCAAATAGGCCGAATCGTGGCAGTGGTCAACCCCAGCTCTTCACCCATCCGGAAGTTAAAGGAAGAAGCTAGAGCCGAGAAAAGAATTATTGATGTTACCGAAGGGCGGAGAACCAGGGCAATTGTTATCCTTGATACCGGACAGCTGGTTCTCTCATCCGTGCAACCCGAAACCATTGGACAGCGCATGGCCGCCTTAATAGATGAACATGAGAACGGAGTCCGTGAAGTGCTTCGTAAAATAACCGTAGTTTCCGATAAGATTGAAGCCGATGAGTAATGGACTGCCTTTTATAATTTCCTCTCCCTCGGGTGGAGGGAAAACGACAATCTTGAAAAAAGTGTTTTCAGAGCTGCCAGGTCTCGTTTTTTCCGTCTCCCATACCACTAGGCCGCCCCGGACAGGTGAGATGAACGGACGCGACTATCATTTTGTTGATGTCGAAGAGTTTACTGTCATCCGAGATCAAAATCCCTCCGGATTTCTGGAATGGGCCAAAGTCCATGATAATTTTTACGGGACCTCCAGAAAGGAAGTCGAGAAGCTCCTTGGAGAGGGAGTTGACGTGGTTTTGGATATAGATATCCAGGGGGCTCGCCAGATAAAGGAGGCAATTGAGGCAGTTTCCATTTTTATCGCGCCGCCCTCTCTTGCCGAACTGGAAAGACGATTGCGCGGTCGTGGGACAGAGAGCGAAGAGGTGATTGCCCTTCGCTTGGCCAATGCCCAGCGAGAAATGGCTGCGGCAAGAGAATATGACTACCTGGTGGTTAATGATTCCCTATCTGAGGCTGTGGAAACGGTACGATCCATTATTATCGGTGAACGGGCGAAGAGACGGCGCGGTATCGCCGGTATTCCTTTTCACGCGGATTTTTTCTGAACTATCATTTAATGTTATCAAATCACCACGTGTTTGCCCGGTAATCAAATGCAGAAAAAAGAAATAGAACTTAAAGGCAATACGGATAAAAAAGTCGGCGACGATGCTAATATGCTGTGGGGGATTAATCCGGTCAAAGAATTTTGTCTGGAAAAACCGGGTGAGATCGTTGAAATTTATGTTCAAAAAGGAAAGGCCAATCCCAAATTGCAAGAGATTATCGATTTGGCTCGGGGAAATGGCATACGATTACGCTTTGTGGAGATGGAGCGGATCGGACTGCCGCTCGGATGCAGGCACCAAGGTATAGCGGCCAAGAGAGGGGAAACAGTATTTTATGAGCTTGAGGAACTGCTGAGCCATGTCGATGAAGTGACCCCCGAAGGGGAATTTTCCAGGATTTTGGTGCTTGATTGCCTGCAGGACCCCCATAATTTGGGAGCAATTCTTCGTTCCGCCTTGGCTGCTGGTTTTGCGCATGTGATCGTCACCAGGGAGCGAAGCGCACCGTTCTCCGGGACCGTTGCCAAGGTTTCGGCCGGTGCTTTGGCGCATCTGCGCATCAGCCGGGTGATCAATCTGGCTGAAACATTGAAAACTCTCAAAAAAAGAGGATATTGGGTTTTTGGTGCTGTTGCGGAACAAAATGGTGTTTCCATCTACCAAGCCGATTTTTCCATTCCTCTTTGTTTGATCATAGGCGGGGAGGGGAGCGGGATTCGTCCCTTGGTTCAAAAACAATGCGACCATTTGATAACCATTCCCATGATTGGGAATTTCAACTCGCTTAATGCCTCGGCCGCCGCTGCGGTTATCATGTTTGAAGTTCGCAGGCGGCAGCTCTCGGCTTGAAAGGTCAAATTATCCTTTTTTCTCTTTTCCTTTCTTCCCTTTAGTCAATAAGTCGGCAAAAGTTCCCATGGACTGAGAAATTGGTGGTGTCCATTTTTCGGGGCTCGGTTCTGAAATATCTTCCGGATCCGTTTTCGCCTGTTCCTTGACATCTTCCGGCTGCAAGGAGATTCGTTTGTTTTCCAGCTCTATTTTTTCGATCCGAACCGTCACTTCTTGCCCTTGTTCGAGGACCTCGCGAGGATGACGGATTTTGCGGCCCGCGCCTAATTTGGAAATGTGAAGTAGGCCGTCTATGCCAGGGGCCAGAGTAACAAAGGCTCCGAAGTCCATAAGCTTGGAAACCACACCGGTATGAATGCTACCATGCTTAAAGGTTTCAAGGGCTGAATCCCAGGGGTCGGCGAGGGTTTCTTTAAGACTCAGGGAAATGCGGCTATTGGCCCAATCAAGTTTTTTGATTATAACTTCGACATGCTGGCCGACATGGAGTACCTCCTCGACTTGTTCGATCCGCCCCCATGTGAGTTCGGAGATGGGAATCAGGCCATCGACGCCCCCGATGTCTACAAAGGCGCCAAATGGTCTCAGTGAAGTTACCTTACCGGTTACCTTCATCTCTTTCTGCAAGGTTTCTTCTAGGCTTCTTCGCTTTTCCTCCCGCTCTCTCTCCAAAATTTTGCGAGCGGAGACGATGATGTTTTTCCCTCCCTGGCTCAGTTCGGTGATAAGGAAGGAGACGGTTTCACCAATTCGACTCGCGGGGTCTTCGATCCTGCGAATGTCCATTTGAGAATAAGGGCAGAAAGCTCGAGAACCGGCAAGGCTGATCTGGTAGCCGCCCTTGATTTCTTTTTCCACTTTGCCGCTCACCGGAATTTGGGAATGAAATGCCTCTTCAAGTTCCCGATTGGTGGTTTGTCCGGAACCCAGGCGAGTGGTGAAGATCATCTCCCCCTTGCGGGTTGAGAGAAAATAAACTTCAACCATGTCACCTGGTTGAATGTTTAATTCTCCGCTCTCGCCACGCAGTTCACCTGCGGCCAGAACACCTTCACTCTTTTGGCCGATGTCGAGAAAGATATTTTCTCCGCTGATTCCAGCGATTGCGGCCGTAATTTTATCACCGGGATTGAGTTTGGAAGCGGTGACGGTTTTTTCTTCAAACAGGTCGGAAAAAGATTCTTGGCTCATAATAGTTGCTATGGGTTGTTACTGAGATGATATTCAAAGTGAGCAATGCGCTCACACCGGATCAGGGATAATTTTTATGTTACCGGGTAGAGTAGTGAACAGCAAGGGCGAGATAACGATCTTCCTCACGGTAGAGAAGGTTTTTGTCCACTAAGCCATCCAGAAAATTGCAGAGTTGTTTTGTATTAATCGACTTGAAAGTCTCAAGCAACTCTTTTCTGGTGACGATATGGCGGCAAGCCAAGTAAATATCTTTTGATTTTCCCTTTAGACGATGGTGAAGGGTGGGTGCGGAAGGCAGCTCTTGGCGAATGATCAAAAAATCATCCCCGTTACGATAGAAAAGGGCCGGAATATTTCTATTGTCTCGGTTTGCATGAAACTTTTTCCATGCAGCTATCTTATCCCGCACCGGCTGCCAGAGTTTCTTTTGGCGGGCCCGATCACCGTGGTACGAATAAATTAAAGGTTTCAAAGTGGTGAGAGTGGAGGGGGGAAATAATTTATTGTAGTGTGGGTGATGACGGATGGATCGTATACCGAAATCTTTGGGATTGCAATGGATCGGACTGCCGGAGCCCAAAAAAAAGGATGCTGAATCGAGGGGGTGAAAAGGGAGTACGGCGTCCAGAGCGCGTAGTGTTTGCTCCACCTCTTCTTGCGTACTACCCGGAAATTCTAAAATGAGATTGCCCTCGAGAGTTATGCCCGCTTCAACTCCATTCTTCATGGCGGCGATGTTTTCCATTACTCCTACTCCCTTTTTCATCCGTTTGAGCAGAGATGTGGAAAGAGATTCAATACCCACCTGCACCGAGTTGAGGCCACCATTTTTATACAGGTGGTAGATTGCGGGATCAATTGCGGCTCGAATTTCGGCAAAAAAGTGCAGATCGCCGGATTTTTCGGCCATGGAGGCGAAAAAAGATCGGCTGTCCACGGGCGGCAGGGCATTGTCGGTAAAGGTGAAATCCAAGGTTCCGTGACGTCGGGAGAGATATTCGATTTCCATCTCCATGCGATCGCCCTTCTTATGTCGGTAGCCGGCCCATTGTAGGTTGAGGTTGCAGAAAGTGCATTTATTCCACCAGCATCCACGGGAAAATTCTACGGGTAGAGTGGGGATGAAGGTGAGTCCCAATGATCCGAGCCGGGTGAAGTAGTCATCGTAATAAGGTGGCGGCAACGTATTGAGATCATGAATTTCATCGGAGCAACAATTGGCAGGAGAAATGAATGCCTGATCATCCAAAGTTTGGCGTGATAAAATGCTCCCATTGTCGGGAAACGGCTCTGATTTCTTGGAGGCGAGATGGCGGCAAAGTTTTCGTAAAGGCTCTTCTCCCTCTCCTGTGACAATATAGTCTAAATAATTAAATGATTTTAAAAGAGATACTCCGATAGCCGGGGTGCAGACGGAGCCGCCGAGCACGATTTTGCAGGTTGGATGGAATTGTTTAATTTTTGTTACGGCATACAAAGAGGCTATCAGTTGGCTGAAACAAATAGAAAAGCCAATGAGGTTTTGATTGTTGAAATCAGATGATTTTATCCACGCATCCATATGGCGAGCGAGGATCCCGGTGAGATGATCAAAGTCAAGCCGCCTTTTATCGCCTTGCAGTGAGGCGTAAAAAAGTGATCGAGCGGACTCCTTGTTCTCAGGAAATAGCAAGGTTGAGTAAAGACATTCTCCAGCCCAATTATTTCGGGAAATGAGTTGATAGGTATCAAAACCTATTTCCTTTGCGATCTCAAGGTAGGGGTGGTAAGAATTCACCGCTATGTCAGGACAATGATGGCGCAGATAGCCGTGCAAGGCGCCGAGTTGCACAGAGGGACGGTTAACAATGGCCCATGGCATGGAAACGAGCGCGACGTTCATAAAAAAATATCTAGCGCGGTGTCGATTTATTGATGGCGGATAATTTCAGTACCCGGCGGAGGGGTGAAATTAAGGATGGTTGAGAGGGCGGCCGGGTCGTTTGCCTGCAACTCGTTAATCTTTATATTGGAAAAGCGAAGGGTGGTTATGGTCTCGAAATGATCAGTTATCACGATTTGGTGAATAATGTTCTTATCGTCATACCAGAAGCGAATGGTCTTTAGTTGGTTTTGCGGAGTCAGCGGGGTGAGTTCAATGGATGGATAAGGCTGATTATCCGAACTGATTGAAGAGGGCTCAAAAATCACCATATTGAAATCGTTAATTATTTTTGTATTTCCGTTAAGCAGTTGATAGGTGATATCTGATTCCAATTCGGATGCCGGTGTAATGA
>Ga0224510_10002612_pt1 | contig 10677 bp, 7 predicted proteins | sample SF_May12_sed_USG_FD_170161 | JGI IMG/M metagenome (GOLD analysis project Ga0224510, IMG submission 170161) | Sediment microbial communities from San Francisco Bay, California, United States - SF_May12_sed_USGS_4_1 | ecosystem: Environmental > Aquatic > Marine > Sediment | place: USA: California... | reverse complement strand
AGGCCCCAGCGGAGCCTCGCCTCCGCGACGAGCGCGTCGAGCACGCCTCCTCCTCGCTAGCTGATCGTGGTCGTGACCGCCTGATCGCGGGTGATCGTGAACTTGGTGGCGTCGTTCTTGCGCTCCGCGTACCAGGCCGAGTAGGCCGTTGCACGGATCGTCGCTTCCTGGTCTGGCGACGGGGCGCGGACCTCCTCGGCCAGGACCTTGTACAGGTAGACGCCGTCACCGGCGACCTCGACCGGGTCGCTAACCTGCCCGACCTGCAGGCCGAAGATAGCGGTCTCGCTCAGGTCGTCCAGCTCACCGCGCGCGATCCAGCCGACCACGCCGCCGGTCTGCGCCTCGATGCCGTCCGAGTTGTCGCGGACGAGGTCGTCAAAGTCCGCGCCGTTGTCGACCTGCTTCTTGAGCTCGCGGGCCCAGTCGAGATCGGGCGGGCCGTGCATCACCTGGACCACGTGATAGCCGAACGAGCTCTTGAACGGCTTGATCAGGTCGCCGGGCTCGAGGCCGGGGGTCTGCAGGGCCGCCAGGAACGCCGGGTCGACCGCGCTCGTCGCATCGAAGTAGGGCAGCTTTCCGCCCGTCTGCCGGGCGCTGTTCTCGTCGCTCTCGGCGCGCGCGATCTCATCGAACTTGCTCGGATCGGCGCGCAGCTTGTCGTAGGTCGCCTGGGCCTCGACCCGGGCGGCTTCCCAGAACGGATCATCGTCAGGCAGGTCCGCGGCGGCTCCGGGATCGTCCTTCGGGGCATAGAGGATGTGGCGGGTCTTGAGCGCATCGGCCGGTGGCGTCGTCCCGGTGCTGCGCAGGTAGATCTCGGCCACGCGGCGCTGCGGGGCGGGCTTCAGGGCGTCCGCCACGACCTTGTCCTCGAGCTTCTGGCGGAGGGCATCGACGCGCACGGCGGCGCGGTACTGCTCAATGGTGATCGCGGCTTCCTCGAGGCGAGCCTCGAACGTGCCGTCGACGCTCCCCGGATCGATCTCCGTGGCCCGGACGACGTAGAAGGAGCCGTCCTCGCCTTCGATGACATCGCTCGGGTCGTTCGCCTCGGCCGCGAACACCGCCGCGAGCGCCTTGGCATCGATCCCCGCCTGCTCCTCGCCGATCCAGCCGAGGTCGCCGGCCTGCAGCGCGCTCGAGGCGGTGGATGTCTTGCGGGCGACGTCCTCCCAGGGGGCGCCGCCATTGAGCTCGGCGACGGCGGCGGCGGCCTTGGCCCGCGCGGCGGCGACCTGTTCGGCCGTCGGCTCGGTGACGCCCGGTGTCAGCTCCGGAGCGACCTCGATGACCCACGCATGCCGGGTGGGGACGATCGTCTTCTCCGTGAGCAGCCGCGCGCTGACCTCGTCGTCGGAAGCCGAGACGTTCTCCTCGGTCGCGAGCTGCTCGATGATCATGATGTCGATGAGGCGCTCGAGGGAGATGATCCCGAGTTGCTGGCGACGCTGGTCGAGCTGGGTGATCACTTGCTGGGCGTCCGCCTCGCTGATCCGTCCCGCTGCGAGGTCCGTGCTCACCCGGCTGGCGGCGTAATCGAGGCGGAAGCGCTCGATCGCGACGCGGTCACGGAGCTGATCGACGGTGATGTTCGTCCCATTGACCGAACCGACCGTCGCGAGGTGGTCGTTGTACCAGGTCATCGCCGCGGTCGCGATGAGGATGACGATCGCGGCAACGACGACGAGGCCGAAACCGATGTTGGTCAGGAGGTTGCGTCGTTCGTTCGAGTCCATGGAGGATCGACGCTTGACGACGGGTTTGGCGCGGAGAGTCATGAGGTCGTGGGTCCCTGTGGGATGGCCGGCGATCGCCGGGGTGGAACGGGGCGCGTATCGTACCGCAACCCGCACGATGCCCAGCGCCGGCGACCGTGCTGGGGACGGGAAGCGGTGCCCGGCCGCGCCGCGGTCCAGATCATGAGCGGCCGGCCTGGACCAGGCGGTCCACCACCTCTCGATAGATCCCGGCCTCGTGCTCCCAGGCCATCCCGGCGACGGCCTCCGTGGCGAGCGCGACGCGCGCGTCCCGTCCGTGGGCGTCGTCGACGACCTCCTCGATCCGCGTGGTGAGGGCCGCGTGGTCGCCCGAAGGGTAGAGCCAGACGGCATCGGCGCCGAAGCTCAACGCGACCATCGGCAGGTCCGAGCAGATCGCGGGCTTGCCCATCGCCGCGTACTCCAGGATCTTCGTGGACAGGCTCATCTCGGTGAATGGTGTCCGGCGGGTGGGCGCGAGCCCGATGTCCGCGGCGGCAACGGCGGCCGGGATGCCGTCGAGCGGGATCCGCCCCGGGAAGGTGACCCGATCGGCCACGCCCAGCTCCGCAGCGAGCGCGCGGAGATCGTCCTCGGCATCGCCGCGGCCGAAGATCGCGAACGCGACCGGGAGCGTGGGCCGGGCCTCCGCGAGGCGCCCGACGGCCCGGATCGCCACGTCGACTTCGTAGGTCGGGGTGAGCGCGCCCGTGTACACGAGGCGCAGGGTGCCGTCCGCCATGAAGGGTCGCGATGCCGTCCGGGCGGGATCGAACCGCTCGAGCGACGGCGTGTTCCGTACCCGGGTCACCCGCTCCGGCCGGACCCCAAGGTGGACGAGGCGGGCCACGAGGGCATCGTTGACGGTCAGGACGTGGGCCGCGAAGCCGATCGCGACGCGTTCCTGGAGCCGGAGCAGGGCCTGGACGATGGGGTTCGCCGCCCGAGGGAAGCGCATCCGGAAGAACTCGGGCATCGCCTCGTGAAGGTCCAGCAACACCGGCACGCCGTGGAGCCGGACGGGCAGGGCCGCCAGGACGAGGATGTCCGGCGGGCTGTGGACCTGGACGAGCCGGTAGCGGCGGCGGCCGTGGGCCCGGGCGAGCGCGAACCCGGCCGCGACGAAGAACCGGGCGTACTCGAGCAGGTAGGTGAGGAGCCCCGCGCCCTGGTGGCGCTGGACGTCGAGGCGGATCACACGGACCCCGTCGACCTCGGCCGTTGGCTCGTCGCCGGCCTGGCGGAGCGCGAACACATCGACCGGATGGCCGGCGGCAGCGAGCGCCTCGGCCTCCCGCCGGACCCGCGGGTCCTCCTCGTAGTAGCTATGGGTGAGCATCGCGACGGGCGCCGCCGCGTGGTGGGGGCCCGGGGCCGCCGCGTGGTGGGGGCCCGGGGCCGCCGCGGGGTCGGGGTCCGGCGCCGCCGCACGGTCGCCTTCCGGGGCCGCCCCTGAGTCGGCTACCGGGGCCGCGGGCGCGCTCAGGCGCGCGTCGTCCATCCGGCGCCGAGACGAAGGACCTGCCGGGGCCGGGTCGCGTGACCGGACGAGCGATCGACCGTGTCGACGACGAGATCGGCCCCCGCGAACACGGCGGACCAATCGATCGACGCATGCGCGGTGACAATCACGACGCAATCGCTGTCGGCGAGGAGCGTCGCCAGCGCGGTCGACGTGTGGGTCACGCCGTCGGCGGAGCGAAAGGTCTCGACGTGTGGATCGTGGTACGTCACCGCCGCTCCCCGCTCGGCAACGAGGGCCATCACGTCCGCCGCCGGCGAGTTGCGCGCGTCCTGGACGTTCGGCTTGAAGGCGACCCCGATGATCCCGACCTTCGCCCCGCGGAGCGCCCTGCCGCGGTCGTTGAGCGCCTCGGCGACGAGATCGGTGACATGGCGCGGCATCGCCAGGTTGATGTCCCCCGCGAGCTCCACGAACCGATCGACGAAGTCGAACTCCCGTGCACGCCAGGCGAGGTAGTACGGGTCGACCGGGATGCAGTGGCCCCCGACCCCCGGTCCGGGGGTGAAGCGCATGAACCCGAAGGGCTTGGTGGCCGCGGCGTCGATGACCTCCCAGACGTCGAGGCCCATCCGCTCGCACAGCAACGCCAGCTGGTTCACGAACGCGATGTTCACGTTGCGGAAGACGTTCTCGAGCAGCTTCGAGAGCTCGGCGGCCTCGGGCGAGCTCATCGCGATGACCCGGTCGTTGATCCGCTCGAGCAGGGCGACGGCCCGCCGGGTCGCGGCCTCGTCGATGCCGCCCACCAGGCGCGGGACGCCGCGTGCCGCCGACGCGGGATCGCCGGGATTCACTCGCTCGGGGGCGAAGGCGAGATCGAAGTCGCGTCCCGCGACGAGCCCCGAGCGCTCCAGCTCCGTGCGGAGCGGCCCGCTGGTCGTCCCCGGGAAGGTCGTCGACTGGAGGATGACGAGCTGACCCTTGCGCAGGTGACCGGCGACCAGCCTGGCGGCCGAGATCACCGGCCCGAGATCGGGGTCCTTGGTGGCGGTGATCGGGGTGGGCACGCAGACGAAGATCACGTCCGCCGCGGCCAGGTCCGCGTCCTGGTTCACGGCGAGGGTCAGGCCCCCCGCCAGCGCCTGGCGCAGCCTTTCGCTGGAGACGTCGTCGATGTGGGACACGCCGGACGCCAGGGCCGCGATCCGGGCCGCGTCGGTGTCGATCCCCTCGACCTGCGCCCCGCTTTCGACGAACGCGACGGCAAGCGGGAGCCCGACGTAGCCGAGCCCGACGATCGCGATGGATCGATCGGGGTGCCGGCCACGTTCGATCTCGGACGACTGGGTGGTCGGCGCCACGTCTCCTCCGGTCGAAATGGGTGTCACAGGCATCGCCTGTCGTCATGCGATGATAGCCCGCGATGCTCGAGACGCAGGAGCCCACCGTCGACAACGGCGCGACGTACGAGGCCGGATCCTTCTGGGAGGCCCGGCTCGCCGCCCAATTCGACCTCGCCGGGGTCGGGTTCAGACGAATCGGGAAACCGTTCAACCGGGCGCTGTACCGCCAGCGCGAGATCGTCTTCGATCGTGTCGTGAAGCACCTACCGATCGAGCCCGCTTCGGCAGACGTGGTCGAGCTCGGTCCCGGCACCGGGTTCTACGTCGAGCTCTGGGAACGGCGCGGGGTGCGATCGCTGACCGGTCTGGATATCACGCAGGTGGCGACGGACGAGCTCACGAAGCGCTTTCCGGCCTACGCGTTCCGCTCTGCTGATATCACCGAGCGTTGGCCGCTGGCCGATGCCTCGGCCGACGTGATCACGGCCTTCGACGTCCTGTTCCACATCGTCGACGATGCCCGCTACGAGGCCGCGATCGCCGAGGCGGCGCGGGTCGCTCGTCCGGGTGCGGCGCTGCTGATCAGCGACCTGTTCCCGCATCGGGCCCGGTTCGGCGGTTTCCACCAGGTCAGTCGAACGCTGGACGAGGTGACCGGGCTGCTCGATGGTGCCGGGTTTGATCTCGTGCGTCGGGTGCCCGTTTTCGTCACGATGCATCCCGCCTTCGATGCGCCCGGGCCACTCATCGGACTCGCGACGCGCTGGTGGAGCTGGGTGGAGGCGACGCTGGTGGCCAATCCGAAACGTGGCTGGCGGCTGGGCCAACTCCTGGGGACGATCGATCGGGTCCTTACCCGGGTCATGCCGCGCGGTGGACCCTCCACCGAGATCCTCGTCGCCCGGCGCCGGTGACCTCGGACCGACCGCACGACCGTACGATCAAGCCGGGCGCGGGCCTGCCATCGGGATTCGATGCAGCCGTCGCCGTGGCCTTGGCCACCGTCGCGTGCCTTGTCGTCGGCGTCACGATCCAGGTTCTGGGTCGCCCGATGAACGATCCCGACTCGGCAGCCTCGGTCCTGTTCTGGCGCCATCTGGTGAGCGGGGCACCACTCGAGACGTTCGTCTCGACGACACCCAAACCACTGCTGACGGTTCTGTACGGGATCGCCTTCGACATCACCGGCGATTGGCGAAGCCTGGCCGTCCTGACCCTCGGCGCGTTCGGGGTGGCGATCGCGGCAGGCACGCTCCTCGCTCGTCGTCTCGCAGGCTGGGGTGCGGCCGCGTTCCTCGCCACGGCCCTGGCGGTCTCGCCGGCGATCGCCATCGAGGTAGCCCACGCGAACTCCCTCGTCTGGGCGATCGCCGGATGGCTCGTGGCGGGCGCCGCGCTGACCATGCGGCCGGCACGACCGTGGATCGCCGGGCTCGCCCTCCTCGTTGCCTTGTCCACACGCACCGAGACCGGGCTCCTCCTCGGCCCGGCGTCCCTGTGGATCGTCGGCCTTGCCGTGCGCGGCGCGCGGGCTGAAGCGCGCCGGCTCGCACCGATCCTGGTCGGCTGGCTGGCGGTCCCGGTCGCCGCGCTCCACGACCTGGCCCTGTTCGGCGATCCAACGTGGTGGATGCGCGTCCCGGCGGGATACACCGCGCTCACGGGTCGCTACGAGCCGCCGGTGGCTGTCCTTGAGGCGACGATCGAGCGACTCTGGACGATGCCATTCGCCGTCGTGCTTGCGATCGTCGGCGTCTCGGTCCTCGCCCGCCGACGCGCCTGGCCCGCGCTGGGCGCGGTCCTGGCGCTGGCCGTCGGGGTGGTCGCATTCCTGCTCGCCGTGTCGTGGCGCAGGATCTTTGTCACGACGCGCTACCTCGAACAGGCGGACGTCGGGTTGATCCTCGCCGGAGCGGTCGCGATCGGCGTGGGCGTCGCGTACATCCTGGCGCGCGCGCCACGGGGAAGCGGCGGAGTCCCAGCCCAGGCCGCTGCCCTCGCCCTGGCCGTCCTCGCCGGGCTGGCCGTCAACCCGGGACTCGCCCCGCTGGACACCGGAGTCTCGAGCGAACTCGCGCGGCTGCGCGCGGCGGATCGTGGGGCCGAGCTGGCCCTGCCGACACTCCGAGAGGTGCTGATCGAGGCGCAGACCCTTGGCCCCGTTCCCACGCCGACCGACGGTCCCGCCGGACTCCGGATCGTCGACACGGACACGGCCGCGATCCTCGTCCCGCGCGCCCTGATCAACCGACTGCTCGTCGACCTCGGCACGACCCAGGAGACGTGGCTCGGCGATAGCTTCCTCGCGTTCCGCACACGGGACCCGCTGGCGGTCGTTCGACCTGGACAGGTCGTCTATCACGACCGCGCGGGCGATCTCGGGAGCGAGCGCTTCGCCCCCTTCGAGATCGATATTGCGGTGGTGGTCGGGAAGGTCCGCCTCGAGCCACGGTTCGTGAGCCCGGACGAAGGCGTGTGGATCGTAGGAATCGGCACGGGACCCTAGGCCGCGCCACGCGCGTCGGGGGCGTGGACGGCAACCCACCGAGCCCTCGTGCTACGCTCCGGCCGCATGTCTACGTCCCTTCCCGCACGGTCGGTCCGGATCGCCCGACGCCCCGGTCCGGTGGACCTGATCGTCGAGGGGATCCGCGACATCTGGTCGCGCCGTCGCCTCGCCCGGTATCTCGTGCGCGCCGACATGCAGCGCCACGGCGCCGATACCCTCCTCGGCAACGTGTGGTGGGTCGTCGATCCGCTCCTCCAGATGGCTGTCTACGTCATCCTCGTGTCGGTCATCTTCCAGATCGGCGGTGATGACTATCCGCTCTTCGTCTTCTGCGCGATCCTGCCCTGGAAGTGGTTCTCGACGGCGATCAACGACGGGATCACATCGGTCACCTCGAGAGAGCGGATCATCAAGCAGGTGAGCTTTCCCAAGCTCGTGCTCCCGGTCGCCGCAACCGTGGGTGGTGTCGTGAACTTCGCCTTCGGGATGATTCCCCTCACGGCGCTCATCGTGCTGTTCTACAGCGATCGGCTCAGCTCCACGATCCTGCTCATCCCGCTGGTCGCCATCGTCCAGTTCGTCTTCACACTCGCCCTGTCGATCGCGGCCGCAGCCATCAACGTCTTCTTCCGCGATGTCGGGAACGTCGCGCGCCATGCGCTCCGGATGTGGTTCTACCTGTCGCCGGGCCTGTACGCCTTCGACTCCGTGGCCGGCCGGATCGATGGGATCCTGCTCGATCTCTACCGCCTCAATCCGTGGGTGACGCTGTTCGAGGCGTACCGGAATGTGATCTACGACGGACGGACGCCGGACTTCGAAGCGCTCGGATTCGTGCTCGTCGCGTCCGCGGTCCTGCTTGTCCTGGCGATCTACCTGTTCAAGCGCGTCGAGCCCAGCTTCGCGAAGGTCCTGTGAGGTTCTTCTCCCGTGGTCCGGCTGCCATCCCCGTCGAGCGTGACTACGCCATCGACGTCCGCGACCTGGGCGTCCGCTACAACCTTCGCTTCACGCGCCAGACCACCGTCCGGACGTCGTTCAAGAACCTCCTCCACAGGCCCGAGGGCCCGACCGACTTCTGGGCTCTTCGCGGCGTGTCGTTCCGGCTGGTCCACGGCGAGAGCCTCGCGGTCATCGGGCCGAACGGGGCGGGCAAGAGCACGCTCCTCCAGGTGCTGGCCGGGATCATCCAGCCGAACGAGGGAAACGTTGACGTGGTCGGTCACATCTCGTCGCTGCTCACCCTGGGGGCTGGCTTCGACGTTGACCTGACAGGACGCGAGAACATCCGCCTCGCGGGCGCATTCCTCGGCATCGATCATCGCGACATGGAGAGACGGCTGCCGGGGATTGTCGACTTCGCCGAGCTCGGCGACTTCATCGACGCTCCCATCAAGACGTACTCGTCGGGCATGCGCGCACGACTCGGGTTCGCGATCGCCACGGCGGTGGACCCAGACGTCCTGATCATCGACGAGGTCCTCGCGACCGGCGATGCCGTCTTCCGGGCGAAGTCGAAGCAGCGCATCATCGAGATGACCAAGGCCGCCAAGGGGATCGTGCTGGTCACCCACGACATGACCTGGGTCACCGAGTTCTGCAACCGGGCGATGCTTCTCGATCGCGGTCACGTGGTCATGGAGGGTGCGCCGGCAGAGGTCGTGGCGCTCCACCAGGAGCGATCCGAACAGGCGCGGATCGAGCGTGAACAGGAGCTCGCCCGGAGGATCGCCGCGGTCGAACGCGGAACGAGCCCGGCCGGCTGAGCATCGGCTCGATGACGACGGAGGCGGGAGCGCCGAGCGACGCGACCCGGAGCGTGAGCGACCTCCTGATCGTCGCTTCATGGTTCCCGGCTGTCGATGACCTGAGCGCGGGGCGGTTTGTCGCCGATCAGGCGGAGGCGCTCGCTGCGACCGGCCGGGTCCGCGTCGCAGTCGCAACGTTCGACCGCGTCCAGCTGAGCGGCGGCGTCACCGCCCGCGGGCGCCAGGAGGAAGTCGCGGAGCGCGCGATCCGGACCGCGATCGCCGCCGCCGAGCCGCTCTTCGTCACGCCGGCGATCGGAGTCCGGGCAGGGATCCCGGTCGCGCGGCTCGCGATCGCCGAGGGCCACACGGCCGCGAGCGGGGTCGCTCACGCCGCGATCCACCGCGGGAAGGTGTTGCGCGTGCTCGGCGAGCGGCTCGTTGATGCGGGTGAGCGCACCGGCCCAGGAGCGGGGATCGTGCACGCGCACACGGCATACCCTGATGGTGCGGCCGGGATCGACATCGCCGACCTCCTGGGCTGGCAGCTCGTGGTGACGGAGCACTCATCGTTCGTGGGACGTCTCGTGGCGGACCCGGAGATCCGTCGGCGGTATGTCGCGGTGCTCGCCCGAGCGGCTCGCCTGTTCGCCGTCAGCGAGGTCCTCGCGACCGAGCTTCGCTCGACGTTTCCCGAGTACGCTGCCAAGATCGAGGTCGTGCCCAACGCCGTCCCGCTCGAGCAGTTCGCGGGGCGGCCGCTCGCTGAGCGCAAGCGTGATGAACTCCTTTTCGTTGGCTATCGCAAGGCGTCCAAGGGGATCGAGATCCTCCTCCGGGCATTCGCCGCTGCGCGAGCGGAACGACCGAGCCTCAGCCTGCGGCTCGTGGGAGGATCGCCGGACGCCGCGACCGAGGATGGCTGGCAGGAACTGGCACGAACTCTCGGGATGGCCGACGCGGTCACCTTCGACCCGGCGCTGGACCGAGCGGGGGTGGCAGACGCAATGGGTCGGACAAGCGTGTTCGTGCACCCATCACCGCGCGAGACGTTCGGCGTCGTTGCCGTCGAGGCACTGGCTTCCGGGACACCCGTTGTCGCCACCGATTCCGGCGGTGTCAGCGAGATCCTCGGTTCGGACCCCGAACACCTCGGTGCGATCGTGCCCGTCGACGATCCGGCGGCCCTCGGAGCCGCCATCCTGTCGACGCTCGACCGGCGCGAAGGGTTCGACCCCGCCCTGCTTCGAGCGTCTGTCGAACGCTTCCGGGGGGAGCGCGTGGCGGAGCGCATCCTCGAGGCGATCGATCGCGCGCGCAGAGAGGACCGACCCGCGACGAGGCAAGATGGCCTCTCACCCTGGGCCAGCCTCGCCGGCACGCCATCCGCGGTGCACCGGCGACGGATCGTCGTCGCCCTCGACAGACGCCGAGCGGCAGGGCGCCTCGCGAGCCTTCCGGCGGCGCTGCGGTCCACCCTGATCGTGGTCACGGCCTCTGAGCCGCGGGAGACGGCGATGCCGCATGTCGCGGACCTGGTCGAGGTCGAGCTGGATGGCATCGTCCCCGCGCAACCGCCATCGCCCGCGCTCGCTCGTCCGCGTGGCGGGACGCTGGCACGGCTCGCGCGCCTCATCCGCGACCCGTTCGGCACGGTGGCCCGACGTCTGGGGCGAGGAAGCGGTTCGGCCGGCTCGGTCGTGCCGGCGACGCGAGCGATCCGGGCGCTTCTCGATTCCGAGCGCGGCGACGTCGACCTGATCCCGCTCGACGGGATCGACCATGTGGCGGTCTTGCCGGCCATCGACGGGCGCGCCCAGGTCAGGCTCAGCGCTGGTGGCCTGCGCGA